>Ga0182030_10006077_pt1 | contig 25522 bp, 18 predicted proteins | sample 812S3MmetaG_FD_121299 | JGI IMG/M metagenome (GOLD analysis project Ga0182030, IMG submission 121299) | Permafrost microbial communities from Stordalen Mire, Sweden - 812S3M metaG (Illumina Assembly) | ecosystem: Environmental > Terrestrial > Soil > Wetlands > Permafrost | place: Sweden...
CCGCAGACCTTGCATCGGATACCCGATCTGATCGAGGGCTTGAAGCTGACCGGCCGCCCGCAGATCGACGTGAGCTTCCCCGAGATCGAAAAGTTTGACTGCCTGCCTTCGGCTCGCGCGAGCGGTGCGACGGCTTTTGTCTCCATCATGGAGGGGTGCAGCAAGTACTGCACCTTCTGCGTCGTACCCTACACCCGCGGCGAGGAGATCAGCCGGCCGTTCGAGCAGGTGCTCGACGAAGTCGAGACGCTGGCGGCGCAAGGGGTCCGCGAAGTGACGCTGCTGGGGCAAAACGTCAACGCCTACGCGGGTGCCATGGATGATGGAAGCGTTGCGGATCTCGCGACGCTGATCCACTTCGTCGCCGCCATCCCGGCCGTGGAACGCATCCGCTTCACGACCTCCCACCCGCTGGAATTCAACGACAGTCTGATCGAGGCGTATGCCAGTGTTCCGAAACTCAACGACCAGCTGCATTTGCCCGTGCAGAGCGGCTCGGATCGGGTGCTCGCGGCCATGAAGCGCGGACATACCGCGCTCGAGTACAAACAGAGGCTGCGCAAGCTTCGCGCGGTCCGGCCGGGCATCTCGATCACCACGGATATCATCGTCGGCTTTCCCGGGGAGACGGACGAGGACTTCATCTGCACCCTGAACTTGATCGCGGACGTGGGCTTCGATCAATCATTCAGCTTCATCTACAGCCGGCGTCCCGGCACCCCTGCGGCCAGCTTTCCGGACGAAGTGCCGCCCGAGGTCAAACAGCAGAGGCTCGAGCTCGTACAGCAACGCTTGAACGCCCAGGCGCGGGCGATCTCGGAGCGCATGGTCGGCAGCCGGCAGCGCGTGCTCGTCGAACGCCCCGCCAAGCGCAACAGGAGCGAGCTCGCCGGGCGCACCGACAACAACCGTTGGGTGAATTTCGACGGCCCTTCCGAACTCATCAATCGATTCACCGACGTGATCATCACCGAAGCGCGGCCCAACTCGCTGCGCGGACGGCTGGTGAGCGAATCGGCTGCGTTGGAAAGCCCGGCGTGAATTCGGTTCCGACGCCTCGCGAGGTGGTCCTCGCACCGCTCGACAACGTGCGCCTGGTCGAGCTCTGCGGTCCGCTCGACGATCATCTGCATCAAATCGAGGCGAGGCTCGGGGTGGATATCCGTCGGCGCGGCAATCGATTCCAGATCATCGGGCCGCCGGCCGCGGCCAAGCGCGCGGAGTCGGTCCTGCAGGACTTGTACGCCCGCGCACAACGCGAGCCGGTCGATTCCGAACGCGTTCACATCGCGCTCCAGGAACTCGACATGAAAGGGGGGGATCCAGCGGCTGGCGGTCCAGCGGCTGGCGATTCAGCGGCTGGAGCGGACCAAGCGCGGGCTGAGCGCGGTGTTCCCGTCCAAAGCGGCGAAGCGGCCGACGAAATCAAGGTGCGCACTGCACGCGGGGCGCTGCGGGCGCGCGGCGCGAACCAGACCGAGTACCTGAACAATATCCGCACCCATGACTTGACCTTCGGCATCGGTCCGGCCGGAACCGGCAAGACGTATCTCGCGGTGGCCTGCGCGGTCGAGGCGCTGCAATCGGAGAAGGTCCGCCGCATCGTGCTGGTGCGGCCCGCGGTCGAGGCGGGGGAGCGGCTGGGATTTTTGCCCGGCGACCTGAGCCAGAAGGTCGATCCCTACCTGCGTCCGATGTACGACGCGCTGTACGAGATGCTCGGTTTCGAGCGGGTCGCCAAGTCGATCGAGCGCAACATCATCGAGGTCGCGCCGCTCGCCTTCATGCGCGGGCGCTCGCTGAACGACTCCTTCGTGATCTTGGACGAAGCACAGAACACCACCAACGAGCAGATGAAGATGTTTCTGACCCGCATCGGCTTCGGCTCGAAGGCGGTCGTCACCGGCGACATCACCCAGGTCGATCTTCCGATCTCCAAACAATCCGGCCTGCGCACGGTGATCGACATCCTGCACGGGGTGCGGGGCATTGCGTTCACCATGTTCAGCTCCCGCGATGTGGTCCGTCACCCGTTGGTGCAGCGAATCGTTCAGGCCTACGAGGCCAAGGCACCCGACGACGGCTCCAAAGGCTCCTGAGCGGTGCCGCAGTGGCTCGAGCTGGACGTAAGCTTCGGAGCGAGGCGTCCGTGGGCGCCGCGCCGCGTGGATTTTGAGCGATGGGCGGCGGCCGCGCTCGCCGATCGCGCGCCGCAGCCGCGCGCCAAAGCCCAGCGAACGGCGATCTCGATCCGGATCGTGGGCTCTGCCCGAAGTCGCACACTCAACGCACGCTATCGGCATAAAGACCGGGCTACAAACGTATTGTCATTCGGCGGCGCGGGAAGAATGCCGGACGGCTCGACCGATCTCGGCGAGCTGGTCATTTGTGCGCCGGTGGTGGCCCGGGAAGCCTCCGCGCAAGGCAAGACCGAGGCAGCGCATTGGGCTCATCTGACCGTACATGGCATCCTGCACCTCTTGGGTTTCGATCACGAAGTTCCGCGCGAAGCCCGAAAAATGGAGGTAAGGGAGATTCAAATCCTTGATCGGCTTGGGTTTTCAAACCCATATGACTGGCCGGATGCCTGATCGAGTATGCTAAAGCCCACATGTCCGAACAGCCCACTGGCAACACCGGCCGCTGGTTAAAGCGGATCACGCAATCGATGTCGGGCGAGCCGCGCGACCTCCCCGAACTCATCGAGGACTTGCGCGAGGCGAGCGAGCGCGGACTTTTCAACGGCGATGCGCTCGTCATGCTGGAAGGCGTGCTCGCGGTGGCCGACATGCAGGTGCGGGACATCATGGTGCCCCGCGCCCAGATGGTGTTCATCGAGCGCGACGAGGCCCCGGATAAATTGATCGAGCTGGTGGTCGAGTCGGGCCACTCGCGTTTTCCAGTCATAGGCGAGGACCGGGATCAGATTCTCGGCATTTTGCTGGCGAAGGATTTGTTGCGGCTGCAGATTGCGGACGGCGAGCCGTTCGAGATCCGCGAATTCATGCGCCCCGTGGTGTTCGTACCTGAAAGCAAGCGGCTCAATGTGCTCCTCAAGGAATTTCGCGGGAGCCACAACCATCTGGCCATGGTGGTGGACGAGTACGGTGGTGTGTGCGGGCTGGTGACCATCGAGGATGTGATCGAGCAGATCGTCGGCGAGATCGACGATGAGCACGATGTCGAGGATGACCAATCGATTCGCCGTGAGAGCGAGCGCGAATTTTCGGTGCGTGCGCTCACGCCCATCGCCGAATTCAACGAGTATTTCGGCACCGCATTCTCCGATGAGGAATACGACACCATCGGCGGACTGCTCATGCAGGAATTCGGCCGTCTACCGCGGCGGGGAGAGACCACGCAGATCGGCGATCTGGAGTTTCGAGTGGTGCGCGCCGATCGGCGCCGGATCGATCTGTTGCGGGTGATTGCACCCCGGGCGGTCGGTAAGCCCCCCTCTGATCAGGACGGCGCCTAGCTCTCCATGGCTCCGAACGCCCTGCGGGGCCCTGTCGCCGGCGGACGCATGCGCATTCGGGCATCGTACGCGAAGACGGTTCAATGGCTGACCCAATTGAGACTTCTCGTGCTGCGCCACGAGGAGTTGACGGCTATCGTATTCTGGGCCGCGCTGATCGGCATCGCGGGGGCGCTGGCGAGCGTCGCGTTCCGCGAAGGGATCCACGTCTTCGAATGGATGATCACCGGCAGCGCCGGAGGCCTGGTCGAGGCGGCCATGGAATTGCATGGCGTACGACGCGCCATCGTGCCGATCGTAGGCGCGCTCGCCGCCGGGTTGGTCATCCAATACGGTGCGGTCTGGGTGGCCTCGCAGCGCTCGGTCGATTACATGGAGGCGGTGGCCGTCGGCGACGGCGTGATCGGCGCCCGTCCCACGCTGATTCGAAGCTTGTCATCGCTCTTCACCATCGCTTCCGGCGGATCGATCGGCCGCGAAGGGCCCATGGTGCAGCTATCTGCGCTGATCGGCTCCAAAGTCGCGATCCTCGGCAAGGCACCCTCGCCCAGGCGCCGGCTGCTGGTGGCCTGCGGCGCCGCCGCCGGCATCGCTTCGGCCTACAACGCCCCGATCGCGGGCGCATTGTTCGTCGCCGAGATCGTCATGGGCTCGATCGCGATGGAGAGCTTCGGTCCGCTCCTGGTCTCTGCGGTGAGCGCCGATGCCACCATCCATCGATTGCTTGGCTATGGACCGGTTTTCGAGATGCCTCCGGTGCATTTCGGTGAGAATTGGGAGCTCATTCTCTATGCACTGTTCGGTGTCCTGCTCGGACACCTAGCTCCGCCCTTTCTTGCCACGCTCGCGTGGAGCAAGCGGCGGTTTGCCGGACTTCCGGGCCCCTTGTACCTGAAGTTCGCGTTGGGCGGTCTGATCGTCGGATTGATCTCGATCGCCTTTCCGCAGGTCTGGGGCAACGGCTACAGCGTCGTGGATGCAATCCTGCATCAACGGCTGTTCGGGTGGGTGCTTCTGGCGGTGTTACTTGCCAAGGTCGCGAGCACCGCCTCCACAGTCGGATCCGGCGCGGTCGGGGGCGTTTTCACGCCCACCTTGTTCATCGGTGCTGCCGTAGGTGCACTCACCGGCTCGACGCTGCGCCTGGCGTTGCCGCATATGACCTCCGGAAGCAGTGCATTTGCGGTGGTGGGAATGGGCGGGTTCCTTGCGGCCACCACGCATGCACCGCTGACCGCGGTCTTGATGATCTTCGAGATGACGCTCGATCATCAGGTCGTGCTTCCGTTGATTCTGGCCTGCGTGACCGCGCATTACGTCGCCAAGGTGTATCGCGGCGGTGCATCGATCTATCGGGAATCCCTGATGCCGAGCGGTGACGGTGGATCGACCTGGCAGCTGCGAACGGTCGCGGACCTGATCCGACCGGCGGCGGCCGTGGCCAAGGAAAGCACGAGCGTGCAGGATATGTTGCGAAACCTCCCCGGCCGTCCCGTCCGGGCGGTATACGTCGTGAACGCCGAGGGTGAGCTCATCGCTTCGATCGACCCGCGCAAGGCGTTCGCCGATATCAACGAAGGACTCCTCGACCCGCACGCGCCGGTCGGCGCGGTGTCTGCGCCGATCCAAACGACCCTGACCGCGGATATGAGTCTCACATCGGCACTCGAGCTGTTTCTGCGGGAAAACGAAACCGTGCTGCCGGTGATCGCGGGGTCGTGGCGCACTACCCTGCTCGGCGAAATCGCACGCCACGACCTGATGCTCGCCGTTCAGGACCGCATGACCGAAGCGCGTCCGCTGTAGGCCGGCTTCCAAGCAGGTTCGCTTGGCGGCGCTCGCATCCTATACTCCGCAGATGACGGGTATTCACGCATCGGTTCGGCGACTGTGGGCTCAACCGTGGAAGGCGCGCACTGTGCGTCGGGTTCCGCTGGCTCAGGCACGTTTCGCGGCGGGTGCGCTGCTCGCCTCGATTGCACTCCTGCCGGGATGCTCGGCTCAGCGATACCAGCCTGCGCCGCTCTCGCCCGAGGCCAGCGCTAGGGCGCTCGAAGCACGCTCACTCGCCGACCCGGGGCTGCGCTCCTTCGAAGATCTGCACCTCGGGCAGGTGGCTCGCGAGTGGCCGCCAAGCACCTGGGATTTTCAGTCGCTGTCACTCGCCGCAATGTACTTCAACACCGAACTCGACACCGCGCGCGCGCGCGTGGCGGAATCGCGCGCCGCGCTCACCACGGCGGGCGCGCGGCCCAATCCCACGCTCAGCGTGACGCCGGGCATTCCGAGCCCTTATCTGCTCACCTTGGACCTGTCCTTTCCCCTCGAGACCGCGGACAAGCGGCGCTATCGGATCGAGTCGGCGCAGAGCTCGGTGCGGGCGGCGCAATTCGATCTGGCGCAGGCTGCCTGGACCGTTCGCTGCACCGTTCGCGCGGCGATGCTCGACGACATCATTGCGGCTCGCACCGTAGAGTTGCTTCGATCGGAAGCGAAGACAAGGCAGAATCAGGTCGAGTTGAGCGAGCGGATGGCTGCTCTCGGCGAGATCACCCGCCTTCAGGCGGACGCCGTTCGCATCGAGCTGTCGAAAGCGCGCTCCGCGTTGGGCGCGGCCGAGAGCCACGCCGCCGAGTCGAGGGGAGCGCTGGCCGCCGCAATCGGCATTCCCTCAGCCGCACTCGAGGGTGTGCGGCTGTCCTGGCCCGATTTGGAGACCCTTCCTGCCGCAGAGACGCTGCGCCTCGAGGAAGTCCGCCGATCCGCCGTGATCAATCGCCTGGACGTACGCAGCGCCCTCGAGAAATATGCGGCCGCGGAGGCCGATTTGCGGCTGCAAATCGCCAGGCAATATCCGGACATCGACATCGGACCGGGGTACACGTACGAAGAAAAGCGAAGCTATTTCACCCTCGGTTTCTCAGCGGCCATTCCGATGTTCGATCGAAATCGCGGCCCGATCGCCGAGGCCGAGGCGGGGCGACTCAAGGCGGCGGCGGCTTTTCTCGCCACTCAGGCCGACGTGATCTCGAAAAGCGAGCGCTCGCTCGGTCTCTACCGCGTCGCGCTCGAGGAACTTGCCGAGGCCGTGCGTCTAAATGAAATGACCGGCCATCGCCAGCGTATGGTGCGGCAGACCGTGAGCGTCGGTGAGGAGGGGCGTCTCGAGCTCGACGATGCGGACATCGAGCATCTTGTTGCCGCCCGCTCCGAACTCGAGTCGGTGGCTCGCGCCCAACATGCGCTCGGCGATCTCGAGGATGCCGTGCAGCGCCCGTTGAGCTCCGCGGATCAGCTGCCCGCGGGCGCCACGGTGGAGACGCTGCCAGATCCGAGGTAGCTCAGGGACGCATTTCAGGGAGTCCCCACCCACCTGCAGCCCGTTTTTTGCAAAAAACGCGAGAGCGGCGGCAAACGCAGCAATGCGAGGCTCCCTCGCAATTTAGCCCACTTTGCTCCACACGATGTCCCAGCTCTCGCGCCGTTCGATAAACCCTGTGACTCGGCCCGCCGCGTCGTACTGAAAGATCTTGCGGATGCGCGGATCGCCCTTTATGAAGAACACGTCGCGCGTCTCCGCATTCCACTCCGAGGTCGGGTTGCCGGTGCGCCCGCCCACGAGCTTTCCGCCAGTCACCGTAATCGTGTAGGTTGGCTCCGAATCCTTGAGCTTGTAGATGCCGGCGAATTTCTGCAGATCAGCAGCCGGCAGATCCATCGACGGCGGGTCGGTCCTTTCTGCCAGAACCTGTCCCTCGATCTGCCTCCAACCTTCGGCGCGCTTCCTCCATACCGTACTCACCAGATAGTTCGCATGGATTGTTTGCCCGTAATAGCGTTCGATCTCGTGCTGACGGAAGAGCGCCACCGCGGTATCCCGCTCCTCGTGATAAAGGAGAAGCTCAACCTTTATCTCTCCGCCGAGACCCTGCGGCAGCGGACGGACCTCGTTGATCATCGCGGCCTTGTCCTTGAAGCTGCCGTCCTCTTCTGCGTAGATCACCTCAGGGTCGAGATACTTATCCCATACGGCCTGCGTGCCGCTTGTGATAGCGTCTGATAGTTGCTGCTCGTATCGGGTGATCCGCACGCGATCGTCGGCCAGCGCAGGCGCTGCGAGGGCCGTCAGTATCGCGACGGTAAGGCGTGTCTTCGCTTTTGCGCACGCGACCTCTAAGCGAGGGCGAGCCCGTTGTTCAATGCTCATGACAGTCGCTTCTCCATGTGTGTAGACCACCGACCGGAGGGTTGCGCGGATGCATGCGTGCCCAGGCTGAAAGGACGTAAGCGGCGTTTGCGGCGCTTACGCGCAAGTACTTGAGACGCTGATCGTGTCAGCTCATAGTGACGCACTTGTACCTTCGATAATAAATACCGGGTAACCTTGAAATCCAAGCCCTGAGGTTCTTCGATGATCATCAAACGCTTGCTGCCGGCTGTTCTCCTTTCCATGGCGCCGCTGATCGGAGCGCGCGCTGCGCTGCCGCGATTTCCGCAGCCCTTCAGCGATCGAATCGTGTTCGTCGCGAATGGCAATGTCTGGTCGATCCCGAAAAGCGGGGGGACGGCCGTGCGGCTGACAAGTGCACCCGGTCAGGACATGTTCCCGCGGGTCTCGCCAGATGGCAAGTGGATCGCTTATACCGAGGCGAGCAAAGCGGGCACGGATATCTGGGTGGTTCCGTCCGCAGGCGGCCCCGCGCGACGCCTGACGTTCCACCCGGCGACCGAGGCGGGCACGGGAGGTCGCCATGGACCCGACGACATGGTAGTCACGTGGACACCGGATTCGCAGTACGTCGTTTACTTGTCCAAGCGAGATCAATGGAACAGCTGGATTCAAAATCTTTACGAGGTTCCCATCGCGGGCGGGTTGCCGACCCGCATGCCGATCGATAGTGCGGTCGGCTTGATGAGTTACGGGCCCGATGGGCACACGATCGCCTACAACCGCATATTTCGAAATTTCAGAACCTGGAAACGGTACAACGGGGGCCTCGCTCAGCAGATCTTTACCTACGACTTCAATACGAAGGAGCTTAAGCAGCTGACCAGTTGGTCGGGCACCAACACCTCGCCGATGTGGTATGGCAACCAAATCTATTATCTTTCGGATCAGGACGTGAACCGCCGTGCCAACATTTGGGTATTGGACACGGGCACCCGGCAGACGCGACAGGTCACTCACTTCACCGATTACGACATTGATTTCCCGGCGTTAGGTGCTGATGCCATCGCCTTCCAGCAGGGAGGCAAGCTTTTCAGGTTGGATTTGCCCAGTGAGCATCTTGAGGAAGTCCCCGTCCTCATCCCTGACGACGGATTGCGAACTCGCGCCCGCGTGGCCGACGTCAAGGGTGAGATTCGCGCGACCGACCCCGCACAACAGGTGGATTACGCGTTGGCACCGAACGGCAAGCGGACGTTATTCTCGGCGCGCGGCGACATTTTCAGCGTACCCACTGAGAACGGTGCTACGCGCAATTTGACGAGCACACCGGGCGTCGACGAAGACCACCCCGCCTGGTCTCCGGACGGGCGCACGATCGCCTACACCACCGATGCCGGCGGCAAGCAGGAAATTGCGATTCGGTCGGCGGAGGGAGGGCCGGAAAGAATCCTCACCTCGCTCGCCGAGGGATACTTCTACACGCCGATCTTCTCGCCCGATGGGAAGACGTTGGCTTTCTCGGATGGGTCCCACAGGCTCTGGATCGTGGGCACCGAGGGCGGATCACCGAAACAAGTTGCTCAGGATAAATTGGCAGAAATCCACGATCAGGCGTTTTCGCCGGACGGGCGCTGGCTCGCATTGAGCCTGAGCGCGGTCAATCGCAGGCGTGACCTCGCGCTTTACGAAATTGCGACCGGCAAATTGACGCGAATCGGCGACGGCAGCGGAATCGACTCGAACCCCGCCTGGTCGTCCGACGGAAAATATCTTTATTTCATCTCGAGCCGGCATGAGAATCCGGTCGGTTCGGATGTGGACTTCGATTTCGCGATTCTCAAGTCGGCGGGCATTTACGCCATCGCCCTGGCGCTGGATACGACCTCGCCCGTTGCACCGAAGAGCGACGAGGGCAGTGGCGTCTCTTATGACAGCCCGTCAGGCCAGCCGGACAAAGCCGAGCAAGAGAAAAAAACGAAGCCCGGCAATCACGATCAGCAGAAGGGGAAAGATGACTCGGCGACCGCGCAGGGCGGATCGATCAAGGCTGGGCCGATCGCGCCGATTCGGATCGACCTCGACCGGCTGATGGCGCGCGCGGTTGCGGTGCCGGTCGATGCGGCGAATATAACGCAGCTTGACGTGCGCGGAGATCGCATTTTCTATCTCGTGCAGCCGCTCGGACTCATCGACGGCATGCTGAGTGGCGAAAAGTCCGAGCTGCGCTTCTACGATCTCAATACGCGCAAGTCCTCGCTGGTCACCGAGGACGTGGATGGCTATTCGTTGTCACGCGACGGTCTGCGCGTGCTGATCCGTCACGAAAAGACTTACACCGTGCTCGCGACCAAAGCCGATGCCTTCAAGGATGAGGAGACCAAGAAGCCTCTCAAGTTCGACCATTTGCGTGAGCTGGTCGATCCAATACTGGAGTGGACGGAAATGTTCGAGAACGCCTGGCGTCTCGAGCGCGACCTATTCTTCTCACCTCCCATGAACGGCGTGGATTGGAAGGCTGTGCATGATCGCTATCGGTCCCTGGTACCTCTGGCAGGCTCGCGCGAGGATCTGAATTACCTGATCGGGCAGATGATCGGGGAGATCAGCAATTCGCACACCTATGTCGGCGGGGGCGACGACGGTGATACCACGCCACCGGCGCACAGCGCTTTGCTCGGCGTGGATTGGGCGCTCGATGCCGCCTCGGGCCGTTACCGATTTTCGATGATTTATCCGGGCGACAACACGCGTGGCGAATATCGCAGTCCGCTGGCGCAGCCAGGGCTCAACATCAAGACCGGCGATTATCTACTTGCGGTCAATGGGGCGGAACTGAAGGCCCCCACCGATCCGGATTCTTTGCTGCAACTGGCCGACGTGGACACGACCGTCGAGCTCACGATCGCCGATCGGCCGGGCGGTGCGCGCCGTCAGGTGGCCGTCACGCCGGTGGCTGCGGAGCTCAGTTTGCGCGAGTCCGCCTGGATCGCGCACAACCGCGATTTGGTCGACAAGCTATCAGGCGGTCGCGTGGGCTACGTCTACATGTCCGATATGGAGCAGCTGGGGCTGCAACAATTCGTGCGGCAATTCTATGCGCAGCTCGGCAAACGGGCCCTCATCATGGACGACCGGTGGAACGGCGGCGGGTTCATCGCGCCGTTCGCGATCGAGCGCTTGCGGCGCATGCTGGTCGCGCTCGCCACCAATCGCGAATCTGGGATTGCAACAGAGCCGGAGGAGCTCTTGAATGGCCCCAAAGTGGCGCTGCTCAATCATTGGTCGGCGTCCGACGGCGATATCTTTCCGTATCTGTTCCATCTTTACGGTCTGGGCAAGCTCGTCGGAACACGTTCCTGGGGCGGCGTGCGCGGCATCCGCGGCAATTGGCAAATGATGGACGGCGGGTACGTCACGATTCCCGAGGACGCCCTCTACACGGTCGACAGTCAATGGGCGCTCGAGAACCATGGGGTCGACCCGGACATCGAGGTCGAAAACCTGCCTGCCGATCTGCTGGCCGGCCACGATGCGCAGCTCGAGGCCGCGGTCGATTTGATGCTCAAGGCGCTCGCCGGCAAACCCGAGGGACTTCCACGGCCTCCGCCATGGGTTCCGGCCTATCCGGCGGACGGAATCGTGCCGCCGCAACCCTAGTGCTCGCTGCGCCGCATCGAATGATGAGACGGCTCGACAGAAGACTGTTTGGCGGCATCTTATTCTGAGGACCACACATGAAGTTGCTCCGCTTCGGGCGCGCCGGCTCAGAAAGGCCCGGCCTCCTCGATCCCAAAGGTCAAATCCGCGATCTCAGTTCCGTGCTCGACGACCTCGGGCCTGAGCATCTGTCACCGGAGCGGCTGCGAGACATCGAGGCGATCGACGTCGACGCGCTTGCGGTCGTGAGCGGTACGCCGCGTATTGGGGCTCCCTGCCGCGGGTTCGGAAAATTCGTGGCAGTAGGCCTCAATTACAGCGATCACGCCGCCGAGGCGGGCTTGCCGGTGCCGGCGGAACCGGTGATCTTCATGAAGGCGACGAGCTGCATCGTCGGGCCCGACGATGACATCATGCTGCCCAAGGGCTCGATGAAGACGGATTGGGAGGTGGAGCTCGCGCTGGTGATCGGCACGACGGCGCGATATGTGTCGGAGGAACGAGCTCTGGATCACGTGGCGGGGTATTGCATCGTCAACGACGTGTCGGAGCGTGAATATCAACTCGAGCGCGGCGGCACATGGGACAAGGGCAAGGGGTGCGATACCTTCGGGCCGGTCGGGCCTTATCTGGTCACGCCGGACGAGGTCGGCGATCCACCGCATCTCGACCTGTGGCTCGACGTGAACGGCAAGCGCATGCAGTCCGGCAATACGCGCACCATGATCTTCCCAGTGCGGATGTTGGTGAGTTACATCAGCCGCTTCATGACGTTGAGCCCCGGCGACCTCATCACCACGGGTACGCCTCCTGGGGTCGCGATGGGAATGAAGCCAATCCCTCCCTATCTGAAGGCCGGCGATCTCGTGGAGCTCGGGATCGCCGGATTGGGCCGACAACGGCAGAAGGTGGTCCCCTATTCGATGAGCCACGGCGGCTGAGCCGCGCACCGGCATGAGCTCACTGACACGCGCTGCATCGGTATCGGATTATCGCGAGGCGGCCCGGCGGCGCCTGCCGAAAGTGTTATTCGAGTATATCGATGGCGGTGCCTATGCCGAAGTGACTCTGCGCCGTAATGTGGAGGACATGGGGGCACTGTCGCTGCGGCAACGCGTGATGCGCGACATGAGCTCGCTCGAGACGGGCATCGAATCATTGGGGCAGCGCTTCAGCATGCCGGTAGGGTTGTCCGCGGTCGGCATGGCCGGCATGTACGCGAGGCGCGGCGAAGTCCAGGCGGCGCGCGCGGCCGCGGCGGCTGGTATTCCGTTCAGCTTATCGACGGTCGGCATCTGCTCGGTGGAGGAAGTTGCGCGCAACGCCGCGCCGCCATGGTTTCAGCTCTACGTGCTGAAGGATCGCGGTTACATGCGCGAGCTGGTGAGGCGCGCCCGGGCGGCAGGCTGTCCCGTCCTGGTGCTCACCGTCGATCTACCCGTTCCCGGTGCCCGCTACCGCGACGTGCGGTCGGGGTTCCGGGGGCTCAGCGGTCTGCCGGCGCTGGCGAATCGATTCTGGGATGGCCTCACGCATCCCGAGTGGGTGTGGGATGTCTGGTTGCACGGTCGCCCGCACACTCTCGGTAGCGTGGCGGATGCCTTGCAGGCCGGCGGGTCGACCGGCGACTTCCTCAGCTGGATCGCCGCCAATTTCGATCCCTCCGTTACCTGGTCGGATCTGGACTGGATTAGGGCTGAATGGGACGGGCCGATCGTCATCAAGGGGGTGCTCGATGCCGAGGATGCGCGCGATTCAGTCAGGGCCGGCGCGCAAGGCATCGTCGTATCGAATCACGGCGGCCGTCAGCTCGACGGAGTGCGATCGTCCATCTCGGCGCTGCCGCGTATCGCGGACGCCGTCGGCACCGACGTCGATTTATTCCTGGACGGTGGCGTGCGTTCCGGGCTCGATGTCTTGAAGGCCCAGGCGCTTGGCGCGAAGGCCTGCTTCATCGGCCGACCGTGGGCATATGCGTTGGGTGCCGGGGGTCAGTCCGCGGTGGCGAAGATGCTCGGCACGATACGCGCAGAGCTCGAGGTGGCGATGGTGTTGACCGGCTGTCCATCGCTGGCAGCGGCTGGACGCGAATTGATCGATGCCGAGAGCTCCTGCCTTCCGTGAGGTCGAAGAAGACGTAGAGGCAACTGGATGGCGCGGCCGTCGAGAGGTTCAGTCGATCGTGCGCCGCGCCGCCACCCAGGTCTGAAATTCGGGATCCTCGAATCGGTAGGCGCCATGATCGACGCGAGCCATGAGCTGCAGTTTCGGTCCGGTGAGTCGGCGGATGGATGCGCGGATCATGTTGGTACCCGCCTGTTTCGCGCCGAGAAGCTCCCGCAATTGGTCGAGCGCCGCCGCACTGTACAGATCCTGCACGCCGCGCGCCGCGAGCAACAGCACCCCGCGATCGGCGCGGCCTAATTCCTTCCAGCTCTTCGCGTAGTTGGTATCGTCGTGGACGCGGGCCTTGGTGTAGGCCAGCGCCTGCTCGGACCCCTGTTCCTGGTACATGACGTAGCGTTCTATGTACCAGCGAAAGAACTCCGGCGTTTCCTTGAGCGCCGCGTACGCCTTCATGGCGTCCTCGAGCTTGAGCGGATGCTTCGCCACCTTGGCGAGCTGCTTGACCATGGCCGCCACGAATTCGCGTCCGAGCAGCGGGAAAGGCTCGACCGGCGCCCAGTTGTAAAAGGGCGCGGCCGCGCGCGAAAACATCTCGCGCAGCGCAGCTTCGGACGAGCCGGCAAACAAAACCTTGATCTGCGCCTTGCGGATATCGAGCCCGGCGCGCAACGAGTGGGCGAGCGCCGCATGTTCGGGGCCCGCCAGCACCTGGGCCTCATCGATCACCAGCAGCAACCGTTTCTTCGATTTGTCGACCGCTTGAAGGGCAGCTTGGATCGCAGGAATCGCCATCCTCTCGCGCTCATCGGGGTCGAGTTCCACCTCCAACGAACCCTCGATGCCGAGCGGGAGCTTGCCGCCCCCGGTGAGCTTGCGAATGGGCGTATTGAGATCGTTCCAGAATCGGCGCAGCCCGCGGGGTTTGGTCGCGAGCAGGATGGCACTTGCCAAAGCCTGTCCGGGGTGTTCCGTGGCATCCCATAGGTTGGTGTAGGCTGCCGCATATCCCATGTGCAGGGCGGCAGGCAGAAGGTCGTGCTTCAGGAACTCGCTCTTGCCCATTCGCCGCCGGGCGAACAGCCCCCGGGCTGAGGTCAAGCCCAGCTCGAAGCTTTGCAGGTAGGCGCGGGCGAGCGCGGGTCGGGCGAAGTGCCACGGATCCTTGATCATCTGACAGATTCTGACATGAAATGGTCAATTGACGACATGACGACAAAAAATGTCGGAAAGCTCGATGATCGGACTTTGCGGTCGCGTCTAGCCGAACGCCAATGCCTGGATCATCGGGCCGAAGTCCTCGAAGCGCGGCGTGGCGAGGCCGGCGATCTTGCCACGGTCATCGCAGTGCCGGAGCAATATCGCCTCCCGGTAGAACGGCTCCGCCTCGAACCGAGCCGCCTCCGCGGGGGACATCGCCCCCCCCTGCAGCTTCAAGGTGACCACCGATGCCGGGCTGAGCATCGCTAGGTAACCGCCATCCGTCGCAAGCAGGTAGCGTTTGGCCGGAACGTGCAGACGAACGGGCTCCGACACCTCGGGCGGAAAGCGCCGCGCCAGCCACTCGCCGCCGACCTGCTCATGCGCCGCATCGCTGGTCCACTCGGCGATGTCGTTTGCGACATCCTCGACCAGATGTCCGACATCGTGCAATAACGCCGCCACGACCAGCGACGGTGCTGCGCCGGCTTCCCGGGCAAAATGCGCCGCCTGCAGGCCGTGCTCGGTCATCGATACGCATTCGCCGAAGTAGGCTTGGGACCCGTGCTTGACGTATAAGGCGAGTATCTCTTCAGTGACGGTCATGACCCTTCCCCTGATCGAGGTTTCGCCGCAGGACCGCGGCCTGACTGTATACGCTGTCGCGGGTGAGATAGCACCCACGCAGATGGCGCGCATGCTGCAACGATGAGAATGGGGTGCGTCCGTGCAGGATGCGCTGATTGTCGAACACCACGATGTCTCCGGCGGTGAGCTTGAGCCTCAACTGGTAGCGAGGCTCGCGCAGCAGCGCTGCGAAGCGTCGGTAGGCGGCATAATAGTCTGCGGTCGCAGGATGTGCGGGATCCAATGGGGCGATCGACCGGCTATTGTAGTGAACGGATGCGATCTCTCCCGCGCAGGAGATCTGGATGAGGGGACGCTCCGCATACAGCTCCGCGTTCGAGGAGCGGTAGTGGAAGGGCACGGCGGTTCGGCTCAACAGTGCAAAGTCATCCGGACAGTTGGCGCGCACCTGCTCCGCCAGGGCAAAGCCATCGGCAAACAGGCTATCGCCCCCATCCGGCGAGACGACCAGCGCGTGCAGCGCCTGGAAGCCGGGCACGGGTTCCCGGTAAGGGTTGTCGGTATGCAGCCCCAAACCGAGTTCGGAGTAGGCAAGATTTTCCGGCTGCGCTACCGAGCGCACGTCGAACACCAGGCCATAGTTGGTTTCGGCCACCTGGCCTACCAGCTTCATGGCTTCGATTAGACCGCCCTCATCGGCCGGCACCTTCGACAAAAAGGCGATGCCGTCCTGAAGCAACCGGGTGAGCCAGCCGAGGCGCAATGCTCCGTCGTCGCGCAGGCGTGACAATTCCGCCCAGCCGAAGTCGGACGCCTGGAGGGTCGAACCCTCGATCCAACGATGCACGACGAGCTCGGGCCGGCGGATACGGACGCCGTCGGCTTGCGCGGCGAGCCATTCGACGTCGAAACAGGATGCGCGGGCCTCGCCGACCCATTCGACCTGGACCGCGCCCTCACGCGCAGTCGCCGAGCGGATCCGCGGCTCGGCCGGCAAGTCTGCGATGTCCACGAGGCGCTGCCCGCTGTGCGGATCGCGGTGTTCCGGTAAATTGTCGCGCAGCCAAATGCCCGCGAACTTTTGCGAAGTTCCATCGCTCCACTCGACCGCGAGGGCTTCAGGTGTCGCGGATACCCGTTTGATGAAGCCATGCGAATTCACGGAAGTCGAGTGCCTCGCTCGGATGCCATGCTGCCCAAGAAATACAACCGTCCCGCCCCGACCGCCGCCAGCGCGCTCACGGCCGCGAGTGACACGAAAACGCCTTGCCAGCCGGCGGCCACCGAGATCCTGCCGACACTGTCGCCCGCGGCCACGGCGCCCAGGTATCCCACGCCGTCGATGATACCCGAGGATACGGCGGACGCCTGCTTGCCGCCAAAATCCAGCGCGAACGCGCCGCCGAGGTAGGAATACGGCCCGAGCAGACAGAAGGCGATCAAGCCGATGGTCAACAAGGGGAAAATCGAGTGATGAGCGCCGGAGCGAAAGGTCATGAGCGTCAACAAGGCTGCAGCCGCGGCGATGAGCCCGACGAACAGAATCAACGCGCGTCCATTCACGCCCAGTCGATCGCTCAGCCATCCAGAGAGCAACACCGATACTGCGCCGACGGCGGGGAAGATCGCACTCGTGCCGGCGGCGGCGCTGGTCGAGTAACCGAGATAGTCCCGCAAGTACACCGGCGTCCAAATATTGAAAGTCTCGCGGATGATGGTGCAGCCCAGGGACAGGAGGCAGACCAGGATGAACGCCCGGCTACGCAGCAGAGGTCCGAGCAGGGCCCGGATGCTGGGCGCGCGGGATTCGGAGGACGCGAACAAATTAAGCGGGTTGGTGCGCGCCTCGGCAAAGCCGCTGTCAACCCGGGACTCGCGCAGCAGAAACCAGTTCGCGCCGAACAGCAGGGCTGTCACCCCGGCGGCATAACAGAACAAGGTCTGCCACGAAAAGCCATGCTCGATCAGCGCACCCATGGTTTGACGCGCGACTGCGTCGCCCACCAGATAGCTCAAGCTCAGGATGCCGAGAATCATGCCGTAGGAGGAATAGTCGAACCACTTGGAGGAAACCTTGATGAGACCCGCCCAGGCGATCGATTGCGTGAGGCGGTTGCCGAACCAGGCGATCATGAACAGCGGAATCGTACTGCTGGCCGCGAACTGCAGGGTAAACAGCGTCGCTCCGGCGAGACCGATCAGAAAACTGATCCGGCCTCCCCAGTAATCGCCAAGTCCGGTGAGGAACAGTTTTCCGAGCGCGTACGCGAGCACCCCCAGCGAGGAGATCGTGCCGATGCGCACGATGGCCTCGTCATGGCTCATGCCCTGACGGCTCAATTGGTCGATGATGAGCGGCGCGCCAACGGACAGATCGGCCCGGCAGAAGTAGAGTGCGCCGTAACCCGCGAACAGCAACGCAAGGACCTTGCCTTGTTGAAGGCGCACTGCACGCATGACGATCCCCCGAAACCGGGGATCATCCCATTCTTAAGTTGCGCGGGCTACTAGGCCGTCGCGTTAACGCTGTTGCCGAGCGAGCTCAGGTTCGTGGAGCTGCCGCCTTGCAGGTTCTGCAGCAGAGTCGACAGGAAAGACTGCAGAGCGGTAGTCGAGCCGGTGGATGAAGCGCCCGAGCCGGTGCCCCCGAGATCGCCGATCAACTTTTGGAACGCCGAATTGAGCGTCGACAACGTGCTCGAGGACAAGGTGGAGGACGAATCGGTGCTGCTGATGAGCTTACTGTCGCCCAGCTCCTGAACGAGTGACTGCAGCGCCGCGATGATTCCCTGTTGCCCGTAAGCGGATGCGCCGGTTGTGCCGGCTGCGGAGCTGCTCGAGCCGGTTGATGCCGTCGAGCCGGTTGATGCCGTCGAGGTGGTTGTGGCGGTGGCAGTTGTCGAGGTGACGGGCGAGGTGACGGGCGAGGTGACGGGCGCCGACGAAGCTGAGTTGGCCGCGGTTGTCGAGGCGGAACCGGTCGATGAGTCGGCATCACTCGACGCCGCAACAGGCTTTGCATCTGCGTGCCGCGAGCCACCGCGTGACCCGCTGGCCTGCCGGAGGGCGTGAAAGAGATCATGCAGGAACGATTGTAGATCCTGTGCCAGGTTCGCCCCCGACGTGCTCGAGCTCTGCGCCGGCGAGGAGGAGGCCGAGGAGCCGGTCGAGCTCGTCGCGCCACTCGAAGTGCCTGTCGTACTTGACGTGGCCGCTCCGGATTGCGCGGCGGCAGCCGCCTGCGTCAGCGCCGCAAGCAGGCTGGAGAACAAGTTCGTCCCGGACGACGCTCGTCCAGCGGGTGCTGGTGAAGATTGCGCGCTGCCGGCGCCGGTTGCACCCGCCGAGAGGTGCGGCGGCGAGTACAGCCCGATTCGGTGGTTAAAGCCCGAAATTCCCTGGGTTGACATAATGTAATCCGTTGGCTCGAATGTCAGCGTATCGGCCCCCCTCCAGAATTCTGAAGTGCGAGCCCCTCGGGTTTGGCATGAAAGCTGCTAAATCCCAGACATGGTTCGATGGATAGAACGGAATACGAGGCCAGACCTGCCAATTCGGCGGGCGCCTCCCCCTGCGGGCGGCAAGCGCGCGCCCATTGCGGCAATCCGAGGCCGTCATGGCAGCACACGGCGGCAAACCGTTGCCGCCCGGACCGATCACACACTTCCCAAGCTGAAGGAACTCTCATGAGCTTAAGCGCCCTCTCCTCCGCCGCGTCGATGGCACTTTCCGTCGTCGGCTTCCATCCGCATGGCCATCGACGAGGAGCCCAGCCGGACGGGAGCAGCACCTCGAGCACATCGAGCGTCACGGGCAATACGAGCGGCATCACCATCGGCCAACTCCCGGTGGGGGCATCGACTCCCCTGTTCAACAACATTCTGCAATCGCTGCAGCAGACCGTGGGCGCTGCGGTCGCCGTCTCGGGAGCTGCGCCGGCGACGACTACCACGGCGGGGACCGTCGTTTCGACCCCGGCCAGCGGCTTAGCGTCCGCGCCGGGATCGGCGTCCGGGGCCGGCGCGAGCGCCAACGGTGCGACAGCAAACGTTCAAGCCTTCATGCACACGCTGTTCCAGGCGTTGAAGCAAGACGGGTTGGGTACGGGCACCCAGACCGCGGCCGCCGCTAGTTCCGCGTCGTCTTCGTCCGCGACCCCCGCGGCAGCCGGCGGACAATACCAAGCGAACCTCTTGTCGTCGCTTCAGACGCTGGTCCGGCAAGTGGGGGCGGCGGCCAACCCGTCCACCGCAAATCTGAACGCGGCTTATCAGAATTTGGTGAACACGCTCGGCGCGGGCACGGCGGCGACATCGGCAGCGTCAGTCAATTCCAGTCAATCCTCGACCACCGGGCTGCAGACCTTCCTCAACAACCTGCTGCAGAATGTTCGAACCGGTGGGGTGCATTCGGTGAGCGGCGTCGGCCAGAATGTGAACGCGAACGTGTAACCGCCGGCAGAACTGGTCGAAACTCAGTTCGCCCATCGCGAAATTGACGTCCCCCACCGCGACGGCTACTCTGGCCCGGCCGGGATTCATCGTGCGTGGACGAGCTCAAGATGCTGCCGACCTTGTACATTCCGCATGGTGGCGGCCCGTGTTTCTTCATGGATGCGCCGCCGGACGATCCGCAAAGGTGGGACGGATTGGCATCCTATCTTCGCGAGATCGATGCGAGCCTCGGCGCGAGACCGCGGGCGGTACTGGTGATTTCGGGGCACTGGGAAACCGATCAGCCCACCGTCAACGTGGCGGAGTGGCCGACCCTGCTGTTCGATTATTACGGCTTCCCCGATCAAACCTATCGGCTGAAATATCCGGTCGCCGGCGCCCCCGACTTGGAGCCGCGAGTGCGCTCGCTCCTCGCGGCTGCGGGGTTCGATCTCAAGGTCGACTCCAAGCGCGGTCTGGACCACGGCGTGTTCGTGCCGTTCATGCTGATCTATCCGCGCGCGGACGTGCCCATCATGCAGCTCTCGCTGCAACACAACTTGGATCCGGGCCAGCATCTGGCGATCGGCCGAGCCCTGGCCCCTTTGCGTAACCAGGGAGTTCTCATCGTCGGCAGCGGCATGAGCTACCACAATCTAGCGGCGATGTTTTCGGGAGGTGGAGCGCAAGCTGCCGCGGCCTTCGACGCTTGGCTCGAAAAGGCGATCCACGATCCGCAGGAGCGCGATGAGCGCCTGAAGGCGTGGCGGGAGGCGCCGGGCGCGCGCGAATCGCATCCGCGTGCCGAGCATCTTCTCCCCTTGATGGCTGCCGCCGGGGCCGCGGCGGGGGACACCGGGGTGCGTACGTTCAGGGAGTCGATCGCCGGCAAGCCGATTGGTGGTTATCAATTCGGGTGACCGGGGCACCGCACTGTTTGCTTTTCCTACAAGCAAACAGCGCGCGTTCCGATAGGCGCGTGCCGGAGCGCAGCCGACACTTCGAAGCCGCCCCAAGCGGCGTGAGCGACCGGAAGGGGACGCCGGCATGGCCAAGAAAGCACTCGCCACCTATCGCCAAAAGCGCGATTTTTCCAAGACGGCCGAGCCGAGCGGCGCGAACAAGGTCGCGGCCTCCAAGCGCCTGAGGTTCGTGGTTCAAAAACACGATGCGCGCCGTTTACACTACGATCTTCGGCTCGAGCTCGACGGGGTGTTCAAGTCATGGGCGGTGACGCGAGGCCCATCGAACGACCCTGCCGATAAGCGCCTGGCCGTGGAAGTGGAGGATCATCCGCTCGATTACGGCGACTTCGAAGGCACGATTCCCGCCGGCGAGTACGGCGGGGGAACCGTGCAACTATGGGACCGGGGGTATTGGGCTGTCGAGGGATCCAAATCTCCCGAACAGGCTCTGCGCTCCGGCGATTTGAAATTTACCTTGGATGGTGAGCGGCTGCACGGCAGTTGGGTGCTGGTGCGCATGAAAAATGACCGCAGCGGTGGGAAGCGCACGAATTGGCTGCTCATCAAGCATCGCGACGCCAGCACGCGCTCTGATGGCGGCGCGGAGCTTCTGGCAGAGGACCGTTCCGTGGCCTCCGGGCGTGCGATGAGCGAGATTGCGGCGGGAAAAGGCCGCGCCCCGCTGCCGTTCATGCTGTCGGGGGGGAGGCGCGCGCGCGCTGACGCGGTTTGGAAATCAAAGGGGTCGGAGCCGGCGACGGCCGTCGATAACATGAACGCCCAAAAGCCGCTGCCGAGTGTGCCGGCAAAGGCGAGTGTGTCGGCAAAAATGCCGGCAAAGTCCGGCAAAAAGGCGGCCACGATCAAGCGTATTCCGCCGTTTGTGGAACCGCAGCTCTGCCGGCTGGTGGCGTCTCCTCCGGCGCAGGACGGCTGGGTGCATGAGGTGAAATTCGACGGCTACCGCTTGCAGCTTCGCGTGGTCGACGGCAAGGCGACACTGAAGACGCGCAGCGCGCTCGATTGGACCGACCGGTTTTCCTCGATTGCCGGGGAGGCCGCTGATTTACCCGACTGCCTCATCGATGGCGAGGTGGTCGCCCTCGACCAGCGCCGTGTTCCAAACTTCTCGGCGCTGCAGGCGGCATTGTCCGCCGGTCGATCGGAGGATCTCGTCTACTTCGCGTTCGATCTCATGTTCGAGAAGCGCAGCGACCTGCGCGCATTGCCGCTGATCGAACGCAAAGCCCGGCTCGAGCAGTTGTTGCGGACGGTCACGGGAAAGCACATCCGGTATGTGAGCCATCTGGAATCGGCCGGAGCCTCGGTGTTGAAATCCGCGTGCAGCATGGGACTCGAAGGCATCGTCTCGAAGCGATTGGAGGCGCCCTATGTTTCGGGGCGCGGCGATGGTTGGCAGAAATCCAAATGCCGTGCGGGGCACGAAGTGGTCCTCGGTGGGTGGACCACCGAAGCGGGGACCGTTCGCTCGCTGCTCGCCGGCGTCAATCGTGACGGGCACCTCGTGTATGTCGGTCGCATCGGCACCGGCTACACGAGAACAACCGCGCAGCAGCTGTTGCCGCAGCTCAAGGCCCTGACGGTCGAGGAGAGCCCGTTCGGCGGAAAAAACGCCCCGCGCAAGGAGCGCAATGTGCGTTGGCTGCGCCCCCGGCTGGTGGCGGAAATCGAGTTCGCGGGATGGACGGATTCCGGCATGATCCGGCAGGCAGCCTTCAAGGGGTTGCGGCAGGACAAGCCCGCAAGCGAGGTCGTGGCGGAGAAGCCGAAAGTCGTCGAGAAGGCCGGCCCCGCGCCGGACGAGGAGCTCGAACGGCGCGAACTGCAAAGGGAGGGCAAGCGGGGCGGCCGGACGCGTAGGATCGGCCCGCGTACGTCCGCTACGCGCGCGGCCGGGGCGCGCGCGGCCGGGGGGCGCGCGGCCGAGCAACGTACCGTCGGCGAGCAACGTGCCGACGAGAAGCGACGTATTTCCGAGAAGCGCACCAACGGCACGCGGGCGGCTGCGGTGCCGAGCGTCGGGACGGGCACGCCGACGGTCTTGGGCGTCTCGATCTCCAAGCCGGACAAGCCGCTGTGGCCGGACGCGGGCGACCGCCGCCCCGTCACAAAACTCGATCTGGCACGCTATTTCGAGACGGTGGGCGCCTTCATGTTGCCGCATCTCGAGGGGCGGCCGTGCTCGCTGGTGCGGGCGCCGGATGGGATTGGCGGCCAGAGCTTTTTCCAGCGGCATGCGATGGCGGGCATGTCGCCTCTGTTCGCGCTGGTCAAGGTCAAGGGAGACCGCGCGCCTTACGTGCAGATCGACCGAGTAGAAGCTTTGGCGGCGGTCGCGCAGATCGGGGCGTTGGAGTTGCATCCGTGGAATTGCGCGCCTCACCAGCCGGAGATTGCAGGTCGCTTGGTGTTCGATCTCGACCCGGCGCCCGACGTGAAATTCGACGCAGTGGTCGAGGCAGCACTGGAAATGCGGGAACGCCTGCGCGCCGTGGGTCTCGAGTCCTTCTGCAAGAGCACCGGCGGCAAGGGATTGCACGTGGTGACGCCGCTCGATAGTGCCTCGGCGCACGCGGTGCAATGGCCGGCCGCGAAGAATTTCGCGCATGTCGTGTGTGCGCAGATGACTCAGGACAGCCCGACCAAGTACCTGGACAACATGTCGAAGAGTCAGCGCGTGGGCCGGATCTTCCTGGACTATCTGCGCAACGACCGCATCGCCACCGCGGTCGCGCCCCTGTCTCCGCGCGCGCGGGCAGGAGCGCCGGTGTCCATGCCGCTCAACTGGAGCGAAGTCAAGCGCGGGCTCGACCCGATGCGATTCACGGTGCGATCCGCCCCGGCGCTGCTCGCGAAGAGCAAGGCCTGGAAAGGCTACGACGAGTCGGCGCAGTCGCTCGCCGGCGCGATCCGGAAAATCACCGGCGCCCTCAAACGCTGACGTGCCTGCTGCGCCGCTCGGGCGCAGCGCTCCGGCCCGTGAGTGCTGCCGGACGCGCTACACTATCCGGCGTCGTAGGCCTAAAACTCCCGAATGAGATCAAGGACCAGCCCGCCACCGCCTTTGGACCCCATGCTGGTCGCCGCCGATGCCGTCGCCCCCGACAACCGCACGGAGCGACTGAACACCCGCGCCGCGGGCATCATCGGCCTCGCAGTCATGTGCAGCCGCGTGCTTGGCTTGGTGCGGGAACAGGTGTGCGCCGCGCTGTTCGGCGCGGCGGCGATGGACGACTTCACAGCCGCATTTCGAATACCCAATCTGCTGCGCGACCTGTTCGCGGAGGGCGCGCTGTCCACCGCGTTCGTGACCACGTTCAGCAAAACCATCGCGCGCGAAGGCGATGCAGCCGCGTGGCGGCTCGCGAACAAGGTGGCGACTCTCACCTTTTTGGTGCTGGGCGCGCTTTGCGCGCTCGGCATGGTGTTCTCGCATCAACTGGTGGCGCTGATCGCGCCCGGCTTCCATGCCGGGAAGGCGGAAATGACGGCGCAGCTCACGCGCATCATGTTTCCCTTCATCCTCCTGGTGTCGCTCGCTGCGCTCGTCATGGGCATGCTGAATGCGAAGAGCATCTTCGGCCGGCCCGCCATGGCATCGAGCTTTTTCAATCTGGGGTCGATCATCGGTGGCGTCTCGCTCGGTTGGATGATCGATCCGCATTTCGGTCCCCGAGCGCTCGTCGGGCTCGCGATTGGCACGCTGATCGGCGGCGGACTGCAGCTGGCCGTTCAGCTTCCACCGCTGAAGGGCCTGGGGTACCGGTTTCGTCTGGATTTCAAGTGGCGCGACAAGGGCGTCTTTGCGATCCTCGCTCTGATGGGGCCAGCGGTGATTGCGGCGAGCACCACCCAGGTCAACGTCCTGGTCAATTCCATGTTTGCCTCCACCCTCGGCGATGGCGCCATATTCTGGCTCGCCATCGCCTTTCGGCTGATGCAGCTTCCACTGGGCTTGTTCGGGGTCGCGCTCGGCACGGTCACGCTGCCGCTCTTGTCGCGGCTCGTGGTCGCGAACCAAATGACGGCGTTTCGCTCCGAGCTTGCGCGCGCCCTGCGGCTCATGTTCCTGCTGACGATTCCCTCGACCATCGGACTCATGATGCTGGCCGAGCCGATCATGTCCGTTCTCTATCAACACGGAAAATTCGATGCCTACCAGACTGTGCAGGCGGCCGGCGCCTTGAGATTTTATGCCGTCGGCCTCGCCGGCTACGCGGCGCTTAAAGTATTGGTCAATGCGTTCTACGCGCTCGACCGCCGCAAGACGCCGATGCTGGTGAGCTTTCTCGCCGTGGGCCTCAATCTTTTCTTCAATTGGTTGTTCACTTTTCATCTGGGCTGGGGGCATCGCGGGCTGGCGTTCTCCACCGGGCTCGTCGCGACTTGCAATTTCTTGCTGCTGTACGCGCTGATGCATCGACATCTGGGCACGCTCGAGTCCCGGCGCCTGCTTCTCACGCTGCTCAAGATCAGTGCCGCAGGGTGCGTGCTGGCGGCGGGGTGTTGGGCCTCCACGCATTGGCTGCTGGCCGATTGGGCAACTGAGCCGTTCTGGCGCAAGGCCTGCGCGCTCTTCGGCACCGTATTCGCCGCGGGAGCCGCCTTTCTGGCCGCCGCCGCGCTGCTGCGAATCGAGGAGCTCACCTCGCTGTTGGCCGCGGTCAAGCGGCGTCTGCTGCGAGCGACATGAGCCCCTGATGCGGTAGAAACCGCCGGTCTTTGCAGAACTTTACCCGGCGGCCCAACTATTTTACCGGCCTTGCGGTTGCATTGGCGGGGCATCGCGACGATCATTTGTCTCATCGTGAAACCAGTGATCGCATCCAACGCCGGCTATGCAATTTTATTGTGCGCCGCGTCCGCCATGGCCGCCGGCAATACC
>Ga0182030_10006078_pt1 | contig 25519 bp, 24 predicted proteins | sample 812S3MmetaG_FD_121299 | JGI IMG/M metagenome (GOLD analysis project Ga0182030, IMG submission 121299) | Permafrost microbial communities from Stordalen Mire, Sweden - 812S3M metaG (Illumina Assembly) | ecosystem: Environmental > Terrestrial > Soil > Wetlands > Permafrost | place: Sweden...
ACTCCCACAATGACCACCGCCATAATGCTTTCAATGGTCGATCGCATGGCCACGACTCACATTCAGGAGATTGTGGACGCCACGGAGGATTTGATGATATGGGTTGCGACAGAAGGCCATTTCATAGTCGACATGGCCCACATGGTCTAGGCAGAAACGGAGAACCGTTTGGATGGGGTAGAGAAGGACGTGTTCGACTAGATGATACACCTATGCTTCATCGACGACGAGGCTCGATGGGAGGGCTTGCGGATGGCTTAGATCGCTTGAGTCTAGGTGGCGGAGGTGGCAGAGGTGGCGGCCTACTAGGAGGCCTGAGGATGCGTGATCGCCTTAGTCAAGGCTCGGGTACTTCATTTTTCGGTCGAGATGACGGATTCTTGGATATGCGACGGAGTCCACACAATCAATCCCGGCTCGGTTTGGAGAGAGGTGGTAATCCCAGAGACCGCCTCCTCGAGGGCGGAGGACCTTACATGCTCAGTGGTCTTGGCTCTGGCTCAAGATCTTCGTTGGGAAGTCTTGGCTCTGGAAGCCAATACAGTCTTCGTCACTTTGACCGACGACCAAGACAGTATCACTACCAACCGCCTTATGTCGAGGATGATTTGGAGGCAGAATTAATCGAAGAGGAAATGATGAGACGAAGGCACGAGGCATTGATGGATATGCGGCACGGCCGAGATCGGGATGATTATATTGGACCTGTGTACGATGATGACTTCATCGATCCTCGACGAAGAGGACCAATGCTTTAAGGATTTGCGGGCTCATCGGGATGGCACAAGCTGTTTCATAAAAGTTGGATCTCGGCATTATCAGAAAGCATGATAGATTTCTTGTCATATCCGTTCTGCAGTTACAAATAAGATTGTCTCTCCATTCTAGACACATTTTTCTTCAAACAAGTCCTGAATTAATAGTTTTCCGGACACGTTCACCATTCGTTATTTTCTTCCATCCTCTACTCCACTTTCTTCCCCTCTCCCTTAACCCCCAGGAAACAGCACCGCATAACTCAAAAGCAACACCAACCCCATCACATTCGCCCACTGGAAAAATGTGTATTAACTACTCCATCTGCCGCAAGGACGTTGAAGATATCGACATACTCGTAGAATCTGGAGAGATGAAACAGACATCGAAGTGTTCCATCGTGGGGAGATGCGGAGGGTGAGCAGATAGGGGATTGATAGGATGGTTTAGTTATATTATGTCGGAGGCAGGAAGCGATGGCGAGGAATAGGAGGAGGAAAATGATGAAGTAGATACGACTGTTGTATTTGATCACAGTTGGGGCAAAGCACATTGGACCGCGTGTTTTCATATGGTAGATTATGAGGCGGGAAAGGGTGAAAGAGGTGATGCTTATGATGTATAGAAGGTAGGGGGAAGATAGAATTTGGATTGCTGTTGAAGACATTCTGAATTAAAGTTCATAATTTCGAGACTAGAGAATCGAAGCTATGCAGATATGAATGTTTAATCTCTACCTACACTTTCCAGGAAAGTAATCTAAGTCATGCCGGTGAATGCAGCCCTGGAGCCTTTGCGTTATGGCATCACGTGACTGGTTGTCAATTTGGAGATTTCCATCCGTGATATGATCTTTTTTTGGTTTTTGTTTTTTGTGGCTGTGGACCATTGCGCAGGATGATTTCAAGCAATTGAGGATATGCAAAGCCAGGCAAAATTCTAGGAGAAGGTGACAAACCCTCGTAGCGGATACGTTTCGTAGGGTACTCTGCGCCACTAACAACGAGCTGCAGGCACAGCCCAACATTGTGGAGTATGCAAGTAGCAGTTCGTCCGTATAAGTCCTCCACTATTTTTAATGCCAAGAGGTCCTTCGGTGCAGCCGACATGCGCAATCCACATCTACGTCAGGAATGGCTCAGCCTTGCCACACTTTCCTCTATGGAGGATATGTCTCGCACTAATCGTGATTCGCATCCTCCCAGCCACGATTCATCACCCGCAGATGTATGCACGGGGTTCAAACAATCAGAGTGGCCAGGGGCGTCGTATACCCAACTTCATTTGATATGCTTCTGACATACAGCCATCGCAAGGTTCCGGCGGTTTTGTCCTCGAGGCGCAGTCATTTGCTATCCTATCAATTTCCATCCCCTCGTTGGGATGCTTCCCCGCTAATCAGAGAGCGTCAGCTTGAGCTCACATTCACTCAGAACAGGTAAGTAAGCTGTGGCGCCAGTCACGGCCTATATTAAGGAAGCTCCCTCATTTCTTCATCCTCCCTCATCTCACGATCTCTTCAAGTTTTCCACATCTTTCATCAACTTCTCGCAGACAGCAATCATGTCGAATCAAGACTACTACACAGGCCACCAGCAGCAACAGCCCTACGGCGCTCCTCCCCAACATCAGCAATATCCTCCTCCACAACCCCAGTACGGCCAACAAGCTCCATCTCCCTACCCTCCATCTCCCAACTACGCCAACACCCCTCCCCCCCACCATCAACAAGGAGCCTACCCGCCTCCCGCTCACCAACAGTACCCTCCTCAACAACCACAATACGGCGGCCCTTCTCCATCTCACTCACCAGCACCATATCCCACCCAAGGCCCACCCTACCCGTCCCATTCGCCCCAACCTCAATATGCTGACAATCGTGGAAATTCCCCCGCCTACCCCGGCGGCCCAGCAGGCGCGCCAGCCTACCCAGGCGGACCCCAAGATGGCCCTATCGGACCAGATGGCGAGCGTGGCCTCGGCGCGACGGTCCTAGGCGGTGCATCTGGTGGCTTCCTCGCACACAAAGTCGGCGGCGGCCTCCTGGGCACCTTAGCCGGCGCTGTAGCCGGAGCCGTAGGTGCGAATGCGCTTGAACACAAACATGAGAAGCATAAGCTGCACAAGGAAGAGAAGCATTCACAGCAGCATTATGGTGGGGAGCAGCAGTATGGGGGTAGTTCGAGTGCGATGGGGGGATTGTATCCGGGTTATGCTGGGAGCGAGCATAGCCATGGGCATCATCACCATGGACATCATAAGAAGCATAGAAGTCATTCGAGGGGGCATTCGAGGAGTAGAAGTCGTGGCGGGAGTTCTTCGGACAGCGATTAGGTGATGTTTGAGTAGAATAAGAGGATTGGGCCTTGGGAATAGGATATAGGGAATTTGCGGAAAGGTTTATTGCTTTTAGTGCACTGGGCTTTGCATTGTGCTTTTTATGATAATGACATAATGAAATGGCAAATATATACCTCCTGATATTTCTGACCTTGACATTTACACAATGCTGTAAAATGAAACTTCTTCTAGCCCTCTCAACGTGTGAAGACTTACTACTGAGACCTTGCCATATATTTCCATGAGTAAACCCATTGTGCCATATTCATTTAGACAATGAAGTATCTCCAGCAAAGCTGACGACAAGAACATCCTCTCTGAACCGCTTTCCGAATATGTCTATTCCGCTCACACATTTGAAGCAATGTAGTTATTTCTAAAAGGGTATCATGAAGTCTATGATCTAACCGCAAGGAATCTCATCCTCTCCCCCACGTCTATCAGCCATGTCTCCACCATAAACACCCCCATCCAAGATAATAGCCTCATTATCATCCAAGTCATCTTGTACTCTCCTCCATGCTTTCTTCGTCGGCCGCCCTTCGGTCTCCTTCCCTTTCCCATTGTCCCAGACCGGCTTGATCAACCCTCCTAGCAATGGATTCCGACTGAAAGTTCCACCACCTCTGTTCCCACTCGTATCACTCAACGGCAACTCCTCCACTTCCTCCTCGCTCTCACTCTCCACAGCCGGTTTCTCTACAGCTCCCATCCTCTTAACCACCTTCCCCTTCACCAAATCAATACTAACAACCTGCCTCCTCTTCTCATACTCCGGCCTCGCATTCCACTCCTCCTCTGCCAGCACCTTCTGCCTATAGACAGATTAGTATAGCTTTTGATAGATAGGTGTTTTAGGAGCTGAGGAGCCCAGGTCTCAACGTCTGAGACATCAAGGGACATTACGTACTGCTTCTTTAACGTCCTCGCTCTCTCCGCCGGACTCGCCCACATACTGCCCCCTCCCCCAGTCATGGGCGTCTCAAAATCTGCCGCCTCATCTCTAACCGTCGTCCTCCTCGCATTCTGCGCCTGGAACCCTAACAACCGATCCCTATGTTCCTTCGCCTTCTTCTCCGCAGGACTCATCGCCCCCTCCCCCTCATCCCTCCTCGTAAACGGCGCTGGCTTCTTCGCCACTTCCGCCCGCCTATTCCCCGCGTTATCCAAAGCCATCTTCTCCCTCCCTCTCTCCTCTCGTAGCTCTTGTATCATACCCTGTACTTCCACCGCACTTAACAAGGGTGATCCGCAGAATGTACAAGGTCCCAATCCCTCTTTCACACAAATCACCTTGCCGCAATTCAAACAGTTCGGCGCAGCAGCTAATAATGGATGGCGCGCACCAATGCAGTTACAGCGTCGTTTGTCGTTGTCAAGTAAGGAGCTATTGGTGCTGATTTCTAGGCTTCGGATTGCGGAGTCGAGTTCGGTGAGCGTGGAGGAGGCGCCGTGCATGGATGTGCCGCCTGTGATGTTTACTTTTGTTTTTTGGGGGGCGGGCGAGGAGGTGTGTGAGGATGCATTGCTCTTAGACTTGAAATCAGATATTAGGGTTCCTGATGCGGAGGGAGGGGCGCGTGGGATGGGTGCTTGGATGGCGGCGGGTTTGGATTGGAGGGTTGAGGTGGATGGACCATTGTTGGGAGTTAAGCTGCGCGGAGGAGTCGGTCGTTTTGTTATGTAGTCGTCTTGGTTCTTTTTGGTGTATGCAGTGCCTTGGGACGCATAGGTATCTTGGATTTGGCGGGGTGCGGGGACATGGAGGAGTGCTTTCTTCTTTTTGGATGTGCGAGTGGATTTGGGGACTCCAGATGAAGAGTCCGCTTGAGGAGCTGGCTGGGAGTTCGATTTCGAGGTAGTATCTTGTCGTCGCGAGTTGAAGGAGGATATGAATTCTATGGATTGTGGTGACTCCCCTAAGAGGTTGTTGAAGTGATCTGCGGCAGCTTGTTTTGACAAACTTCCGGCGTAATCCAGAACTTGTTGTAGATCAGACTCAGGAAGAGGAAGAAGCTTTGATAGTTGCGAAAGAGACATATTTGCAGCATCTCATGCTCTCTTTTGAAGCGTATTGGTGATCGTCGAGTGTCTCTGCTGACTATAAACTTTAATTGTTCTCTATTCTTGATTCACGCCTCGTCATTCCCGACTTTCCCCCTGACTCGCTACATATCAACGGCGCATACTATCGGACATACCTTTTCAACCTTATCTGGAGGTTGCATGCTCGCCTTTCCTTTGACAAGTGTCTCTCCGAGCTCGCATTACCTGAGAACGGACCCTTGAGTCATCTCGGCTGGTATATGTATCTTTGTTCATTCTTGTATATCTCTTCTTTCCTTCCCTTCCCTACCTCGTTTCTGCTTCACTCGTGGGAGCCATTGTCTCACATATTCCTGTCTAATTTAATATCAAATGAGCGCTGCATTGAATCTCAAGATGGGAGACATTTCAATTAAAGATGCGCCTACCTATGAGCGCATACCGTTTGGCAAAGAAATGCTGAAGCACTTCCTCTTTGACCCCGCCTTCAGAAATCTTAATCATGGTTTGTACAATTACCCCCTTATGGCTCACTTCTGATTGTTCAGGTTCTTTTGGAGCTTTCCCTCGAACTATTCGAGACAAGCAGCGCCAGTACCTGGATCAATGCGAATCTGCACCAGACCCATTCATTCGCTACACTTACCCCAAGCTGCTGGACGAGTCCCGTGAAGCTGTTGCGAAGCTTCTCAATACTCCTGTTGATACAGTTGTGTATGTCCCCAATGCTAGCGTTGGAGTGAACACGGTTCTTCGCAATTTGGTCTGGGACAAGGATGGCAAGGATGAGATCCTCTACTTCAGTACTATCTATGGTGCATGCGGGAAGACTGTCGAATATATCAGCGAAGTAAGCGGGGACCTCGTCAAAGGAAGGGAGATCAAGCTCTCCTATCCAATTGAAGACTCAGACCTGGTATCCTTATTTCGACAAGCCATCAGGTCCTCCCGAGCGGCACGAAAATTTCCCAGGGTAGCAATTTTCGATACCATCTCTTCAATGCCTGGTTTCCGCGTGCCTTTTGAGACACTCACGGCTATTTGCCGCGAAGAGGGCATTCTTTCCCTCATCGATGCCGCTCATTCGATAGGGCATATCCATATTGACTTGTCAACCTTGGACCCTGATTTCTATGTTAGCAATCTTCATAAGTGGCTGTTCGTTCCTCGAGGTTGTGCAGTGTTCTACGTCCCGATACGCAATCAGCATCTCATGCGATCGTCTCTACCAACTTCTCACTATTTTACGCCTAGGCCATCAACTAGCTCAACAAGTTTTTCCAATCCCTTTGGGCCTCCAACCAAAAGCGAATTCCTAATGAATTTTGAGTTTGTGGGTACAATCGACAATACAAATTACCTGACCGTTCCAGAAGCCATCAAATGGCGAGAGGGAGTCTGTGGTGGGGAGGACGCTATTATCGAGTATACCACAAATCTCGCTCGAGAAGGCGGCAAGGTTGTTGCAGACATATTAGAAACGTATGTTGCCGACAATAGCACCCACACAATGACGGACTGCTCTTTTGTCAACGTTGCCCTTCCTTTGATACCAAGCGTAGAGAAGATACCTGGTGTATGGACCGTAGACCCAGAGTTTTGGCTGGAAGCCACACTGTGGATGCAGCGAATTGGTGTAGATGACTATAAATCATTTATAGCTATTTACTACTTCCAGGACCAGTGGTGGGCAAGGCTGAGCGGTCAGGTGTACCTTGATCTCTCAGATTTTGAATGGGCGGGAAGGACTTTGAAGAAGATATGTGAAAGGGCGGCAGCAAAGGAGAATTTCTCGTGAAATGCGGATAACAGACGAGGTTTTATCAGATTGAATGTCAACTCGGGGGTCCCAAAAAATGAGACATAGGATTAAATTGTACCAGAGTTCTTAAGACATTCAGTCACATCTGGTGTATATGGCTTTGCGAAGGCTTCCTCTCTTCCTTACGAAAGTTTCCTTTACTGTCTCCTGGCCTTTTGATCCTTCATCATCACAAGCTTCAGGCCAGTTGGATAGTATTCAAGATTTTCCGAAGCCTGTGAGAGATAGTCGCACGCCACAGATGCAACTATGATGAGGCCTCTCGTTCTTTTGCGTCCGGATGCTGTAATTTTCTTGCTACGAGTTACACTTTCTTACTCTACCCTGGTGAAGCCGGTTATAGCCTGCTTCTGTTATTAAAGTGACCCCAAGTTAGGATTGTCTTAGGATTTTGCTACAGGTTTCAAAATAAGAGGCCACAATAGTTTCGTTTCCAGCCTCAGTTTGTCGGACTAATAGAGAATACCCCGCGCTATTTTATTCAAAAAGGAGACTAGATCGCGAATTCGACGGCGTTGCCCCCCATTCTCAGCGCCAAATATTACTTTTGTACAAGCCCATCTACCCCAGCCAATATAATTCTCCGAAAGAAATTTCCCGAGATGGACCAGATAGGCGATATTCCTCCCAAGGCTTCGGAACGCCTCTGTATAACTTGATATCCAATGACCTATCAGGGTTTTTTCTTAAGACCAGGATGTTGCAGTACCCATTGTCTCTCTGCCGTCAACACGAGGCACTTTAGTGATGCGGATCATTTAGCCCAACCTCAACTTTGCTTTGTGCATTACAGCTATCATGTAAAGCATGTCTTTTTCTCCTGGTGCCCCCAGCCTTTGGGAATAATCGGTCAATTTCTAATATTCTCGGTACACGTTGAGCCAAATGCTTCTTTTTCTTTCTGGTTGTTGAGTCTTCGCGGGGAGTATATTTCAACCATGTTTCGTATTTCAAGCAGATCATACGAAGAGCCTACTCCGGTGGCTCTACCCAAATACTCCCGTATTGGATCAACTCCACTTAAGGGTAATACTCAGTGGAAACCCTCACTCCAAAGTATTAAGAATGGTATATTTTCAAGAAAGAAGCCTACTCAAGATCAAGGTGTTCATTTGCCACAAATAAAAACCCAAAATACGCGTTACCGCCCTCCAATTCGGTTGAATGACCAGACTCCAACGAGACGGGATGGGCGACCAAGGGATATTAGCATCGCTCCTCTAGAAGTATCATATTCACTTACACAATCACGGCAACGACCCAAGGGACCAAGAGAACCACCGCCCCCAAAAGGACTGAACTTTATCAAGCGTTCCCTGACGAAATCGAAGCGTTTCTCTGATACCAACCAAGCAGCGCCCGCCCCGAAAACAGACCAGGCTCAGAAAATACATGAGCCAAAAATCGCCCCACCCAGGAGGAAAAGTACCATAAAGCGCACACTAACACTGGCGACATCACAAACGAGCTCATCGCCCTATAAACTGCCAGTAACCTCCTCAGCTAGATCTATGTCAGTGGCATATGTCCTGCAACACGCTGCAGCCGACTTCTTGCGGGATACACAAGCAACGAAGCTCATGAACCACGATTCAACAACAAGAGCAAAACCGTCATCGGCCTACGTTCCCAAGCATGCACCCACAGCATCTCTTCGCAAGAGTGTCCTTCCAGAAACCGACCACCACAACGTTCTAATCAGCCAATTTACTCAAAATTACATCCAGCTCGACGAGCCCGCCTCCGTTCTTCCCACTCCCCCACCCGATTCCTCCGATTACTATGATTTTCTAGAACAATCACACAGAGCACAGATGAAGACTCATTATTCTTGCTGGAATTGGCAAATTCTATCTGAAGTCTCCAAGTTCATGGATGAAAGGATAGCAACTCATACTGCTAAGGAAACAGGACGAAGGATGTCGATGTCTCAGCGGTCTACGACAAGTCGACCTGTGAATAGAGCGGGTAGTTTTGTTGAGAATATAGGGGAGTATTTCAAGCCTAGTCGTCTGGAGAGTATTTATGATTAGAATATTAGTTTGTTTGCACCGCTGGGTAATAAGAGGGGTAGTATGAAAGGGAGTTTGGATGCGGAACAGCAGGGGCGGGAGGAGAGATGGTCGAGGATTAAGTGCTCGGTGAGGAGGTCATTTTCGAAGGATAAGGGTGGGAGGAAAGTGGGAAGAGGAGGAGTAGGTGTTTCGCCGGGGTTGTAAAAGTACAATAAAGCGGTTGCTTGTTGTTAATACATTAGGAGAGAAATAACGATGATGAAGTAGAAGAAAAAGGTACTCTCTTGAAGTGCTACTCAATTTTTTAATACGCTGGCTGTGAAGCCCCGTGCCTCTATCAGAAAATGAGACAAGATTACATTGTGTCACAATGTTCGGCACATTCAACATGAACGAACCTACCTACAGCAAAAACGCAACGAGACGGGTGGCACTATCACACCCATATCGACTTGATATTCTTCCTATATAGATTTCATTGCATCCGACTCTACATCTCCTCGATCGACTCATAGTCACCACAAATTCAGCTGCTTTACAGTTCCCGTCGAATTCCCAGGATGCGTTGAATTCGCCGCATCTGTCAAATTGTACAACGCTGCAAACGGATCATCCGTCGAATTCAACTGTCTTCTATACTCCATCGCATTTGCAATCCCCTCCGCAGCCTCATTGCCATACACATCCGAAATCCACGCAATGGTGACATCGATCCCAGCACTGACGCCGGAAGAGGTCCAGGTATTACCATCTTGGACCCAGCGTGCTTGAGTTACCCAGTTTACGTTGGGGCCGAGAGCGGTGGTTTGAGCCCAGGCACGTTTGTTGGTTGTGGCGTATTTCCCGTCGAGGACGCCGGCGCGGGCCGCTATTCCTGCGCCGCTGTGGTGGAATGTTAGATGTGGTTTCAAAAAGAGAGGAGGACGTACGTGCAGACCGTGATCAAATATTGCAAACTCGGATATCGATCTCTCACAAAATCGATAGTAGAATTAAGTAACGGAACCGGGGCTCGCGTTCCCACGCCCCCAGGAACGATCAAGACGTCGAGAGGAGGCGCAGTCTCGAAAGTATGAGTTGGGAGGACAAATTCATGAAAGGTTGAATTTAAGGGGTTTGAGGTTAGAGAAATCCCAAGATTGGTCACGGGGGAGAGGGTGTCGGCTATGAGGGTTAAGTTTATGGTGTGTTGGAGGGAGAGGAGGTTGAGTGCTTCGAGGGGGCCGAAGACGTCGAGGACTTCGAAACCAGGGAAGAGGACGTAGCCAAAACGAGTTGGAACTGTGGAGATGTTAGATAAATTATATAGAAAGGCTTTAGAAACTTACGGGTAGCATTTTGGCTGCGGCCGAGGCTGAAGATTGAATGAAATGCCAGGAGTAGCTTTGCGGTTCTTGGGAAGGAAACCATGATTGATGCCAAACTTCCGCGGTAAAGCAATCGTGTTCATGATGAAGAATAATATTTCTTATATACTTCAAAATACTGCCAAGAGGCATCTGAGACTCAGTTCCTCCGGTTTTTTACATTTCCTTTCGTAGTGACAATGAAATGCAGGCCTAATTGGTCATACAATTTGGATAATTGTTGTTATATCCGAAAGTTAATGATCACTAAACCATAAAACAATCCGATTGACAATACCGTAACACTCACCTGTCATTGAACAATGAGGACTACGAGGCTGAGCTGAATTGAGCAAGTTTATCTTCTCTTCCCCCAGAATGTTGAGGCAATGTGAAGTCACGTGAAAGAGAACGTCCTTGCCAATCTGAGCTCTATTTATAGGAAGGAGCTCCAGTTACAGACTCAAGATTACTGGTCACTAGATAGTGAATCATTTTGTATTGAGAAGGTAACAACATGCTCTAGCGGGGGATATCTTCCATGACACAACACATTCAGCGAAATTGTTCTTGCCCCTTCTACAGCTGGAGAGTCGAAAAAAAGTGTTTGTTATAATAAGGAGAGAAACCGAGGAACTAAATCCAGAAGGATATTTAGATATAGAACCAATCTGACGAAAGCAGAAGAGAAAACTCAAGTCGTACCAGAATTCTTGAGATAGATAACTTCATCCATGCATAAAAACATTTTCCTGATCCTCTTAGAGTCACAGCGCTGTAAAATAGGAACGAGCCTCGAACTCCATCTAGAATGCGAAACATGAGAAGCCTTTGCCTTTGTCGTCCAGATTTCTGAGGGAAGAGACAATCAATCGTGATGAAGGAGTGGAATGTCGGCGTTGTCTCGGATATCAGAAGGGGTCATCGGCTACTAGGTAGTAGTAGAGTAGTAGGCTATGACGCGCTCCGCGCATCGGCTTCAGTGGGGTCCAGCGTTCAGCGCTCTCACAAATATCAAACCTCAAAAAGCTCTCTCAACCCCCCACTCTCCACCAATTCACCTCCTCTCATATGCCCCTCCCTCGCACGGCCGTCCAATTTCTCCGCACAATCACAAGCAAAAGTCCTCCTCGAATACCCATCTCCCCCTCTCAAACTCGAACCATGGCTTCCTCCGCGATGGGCAAACGCCTCGAAGGCAAAACTATACTCATAACTGGCGCCTCATCAGGAATCGGTCGCAGCACGGCTTTGGAATTCGCGCGTACATCTCCCAAGAATCTGAAGCTTATACTTGCGGCAAGACGAGTCGATACACTGAAGGAGATAGCGGGGGAAATAGTAAAGGAAGTGGGGGAGGGAGTGAAAGTCTTACCCATCAAACTCGATGTCTCGAAACCAGAAGAAGTCAAAGCTTTTGTGGGAAACCTGCCTGAAGAATGGAGGGAGATCGATATCTTGGTCAATAACGCTGGTCTCGTAAAGGGAGTAGCAAAAGCTCCAGAGATTGCGGAGGAGGATATAAATATTATGTGGGCTACGAATGTTACGGGTTTGATTAATATGACGCAAGAAGTAATGAAGATATATAAGAAGAGGGCGGATGGTGGGAAGGGTGATATTATTAATATTGGTAGTATTGCGGGACGAGAGGGGTATCCGGGAGGCAGTATTTATTGTGCGAGCAAGGCGGCGGTCAGGACGTTTACGGATTCGTTGAGGAGGGAGTTGATTGCGACGAGGATTAGGGTTATAGAAGTTGATCCGGGGCAGGTTGAGACGGTGAGTTTTTGCGGGCTTTAAAGGGGACCAGGCTGACTTTTGCAGGAGTTTTCAGTAGTTAGATTTTATGGTGATAAGTCGAAGGCTGATGCAGTCTACGCGTAAGTTTTACCGCTCCTTTCTTTCTTCGTCATTTGCTAATTGAAGTAGCGGAATGGAACCTTTGACTCCAGATGATATTGCGGAAGTCATTGTTTTCGCCGCCGGACGAAGAGAGAATGTTGTCTTGGCCGACTCTTTGATCTTCCCAAATCACCAAGTAAGTATCCGACCACTTTCTTTAAATCCTATCACTAACAGAAACAGGCGGCTGCAACTGTCATGCACAAGAAGTCATAGAGCTGACTATGATGCAGGCTGGTGCCGGTGGAGCAGTATATAGGAAGCCGACTAAACTTTGAAAATACTGTTTAGAGATATGTATACGGAAAGTTCGTTGGCCTTCTCATCAATGTCCCAAAAAATTCTGCACAATATTTTGGCCCTCCACCTGGTCAATCGTGATGAGACCCATATTTCATCCTATCTCTGTGTTGATTGCTGAAATACTCTGTTTGGTCATGATATATTGGCCTTCTACATAAGCAATGGAATACTGTTGGTCATGAGTTGCAATAGGAGAGAGAGTCATTTTCATTTGGCTTTACAGTCCCATGTCAATTGATGGAAGCTACTTACTCAATTAAGACGAGTTCTGAAGCAGAATGACCTGGTATGATGCATACCAAATCACGCAAAACTTTGCTGGTATAGGAGAAGTGCATCAGGAAGGATGGGATCTTGTTGAGATGCTGAAGAAACGCACCAGCCCAATGCAAGGGAGGCCGGTTTCCGAGTAGTTAAGGCATGTTTCATGGCGAATGTTATTCTTCTGCGCCCTGGAAATGGCTCTCAGCTATGCTGTTGCTAGTACCGCACCGGTCAACGTGACCGAGTCTTTCCTGAGCTGGAAGAGCTTGAGGGCGAATTTAATATCTCCGACTTCATGGCTGGCTATATATGCAATAGTTGGATATTGGTCTTGAAGATGCGTTACTAAGTCGCAGAAAGGAGGACGTAGGTGGAGAGTGACATTGTTGGGCGCGCTGAGATGCCCTGTGAGTCAGTGTTTCGTTATTTGATTTTAGAAGCAATTACCATGACCTAGCTACGTAAAGAGGTCGAGTGCTGTCTATTAGAACTAGATACTTCGTGAAATCCAAGTGAATGTAAGGTATTTCAGTTGGTTGGTGATTCCCTGATTCTTGCGAGGACAGGAGATGAGGTACTCACGTGTGGTCGAGCCTAGAAGTAATAACACTCAGAGGGTATGATCGGAAAGGAATTCTGATGATAAAGGTAATTGTCGGAATGGGGTATGATGATGGATCGTAGTCAGACTTATGTAGAGTTCTCAGGCCGCCTGCAAATAGTCCTCTTCGATGCTAGCCCACCAACAGATTCACAACATATATTCGCCGCCACTTTAATGACCAGTACTCCAAATAATACATTTCCTCTGTCTTGATCAGTCCAGGTATGTCTCAAAGCAGTTTCACAAACCAGGAATAAACTTCCTACGAGTCTTGAATGACTGACGATGTCTATACTCTGTTCTCTGAAAATAGTAGACAGGCTCGAGAATGCAGGCCATGATTAATGATCGTGGACATTTTCATATACTAACTAGTATTGATATTTAAATTTTGACAATCCAAAAGCGGGGAATCGAATCGCCTTGGTGCGACAGGAATTCAAAGTCATAACGAGGAATGCTCTCGATAGACCTATACTCTGTCTCCATTTCCCACAGATGATCCACACAATCTCTGACTCTTCTAATCAATTATCCAAATTCTTTCGACGTTCTCTGAGTCGCCGGGGCTCGCTTGGGACCATGCAAGGCCCGGTTCCAGCCATTGAGGGTCCAGCAACCCCGCTATTCCTCGCGCGCTGCCATTTGGTCGTATATATGTAAATAGTGACTTTTGCAACAAAACGGCTTGTTTGACATGGTTGTATAGTGTAGCGGTTAGCACGTGGGATTTTGATAATATCAAGATCACTATATCTTTCAGATATAATTTCCCGAATCCCCGGTTCGAGCCCGGGTACGACCTTTAAAACATTCTCTTTTTGACTTTTTAGATCATGGATCTACTGTGTGGTTGATTTTTGACATAGTTTTTTTGTGTTGAGGATGAACCGAGCTAGGTGGCTTCTCGGGCATGAGTTTGGGTCCCAAGTGCGCTCGCGGCTCTACTAGTAGATCACGTATAATCCAGCTCATTTGTAGGTCTTCCTTCTTAGGGATATGAATTAATTTCCCCAATACAATGTTTTGAATCTAAAGGTAGTGCAGCCGCAGCTATCGGTGGTAGTAGAAAGGGAGGAAAGGAGCTAAGCAATACGCCTAATTTTTTACATTACCTCAATGAACAGCGCAAGCAAATACTTATTCACTAATGATGACAGTAAAGATCCCAAGATCAACGGTTTGCCACTTGCGACGCAAAGAAATTCATTATCTTCACTATTCACATCGCACCGGGGCCTTCAACCAGGCCGCACTCACTATATTAGCGATGGCCGCTGCAAAACTCACCAAGAATTAGCGAACCACCACGCTGAGAGTGACCCTAAATTTGCCCTGGAAGCAATCAATAAGAGGCCAACCATCTTTGCGATATGTGACCGAGGCATTAAGGGGATAGTTTAAAGGATCTGTCCTGATTTATCTCCTTTTATGTATCATTAAAGAGCATTTCATAGGCATCTTAGATCTCCAGTTTTCTGGCTTACCATAAAAAAATTGTTCACTCAATTGTATCTCTGATGGATCCCATCTGTGTCCACAATTTATATTTCCAATTTCTGCATATCTTATATATTTTAATGCCGCAAAATTTTCTCTTATCTACATACAAAGTGCCTGACCTTGAATTCCATTGGTCTGGCCTACAATCAAAGCTATGGATTGTCACGTGCATCTCAAGTCAATTTGATGGCATCTAGAATCATAAGGTGACCAAGATTCAAGCTCTAATTATAATATCGTCTTAATCAGGTGCTTAAATTTTAAGGAAAAGGGAGAAAAGATGTACATTGTAAGCGGGATGAGAACTGCCATCTGAAGTATCACAAGCATCACAAGCATCACCATGCGAAGAAGATCTAATCATTTCAGACCAGACACAATAGAAATTTGGCTTCGATGAGCTGTTTTAAGGCTAACCTTTTTTCCCATCAGAGTATTTAGAAAAGAGAAATCTGAATACGGATAGAAGATAAGGTATCTGTAGGAAGTTGGATTTTTTCATATTGCATCGCAATACCTATTTAGAACATTCAGGTCGAGCTAAGGATCCCCATTTTGGACTTCACAATGTTTTCGCAAATTTCAAGACAACCAGGATCTAGGAGAAAAGAGGAGTTTCAATTTCTGTAAAGTAGGTACCTGACCTGGTATCATGCTGCCCCAAATGCCACAGTTCCCAAACGCCATAGTAGTAACCACAAACGCCAACGCCAAACCGTCCTGGGTATCTCGATGAAGAGTACAATGCAATTCCCTAATTTCCCTTATGCGTGTTTTGCCAGAATATTCACGAGCCATTTTCGAACCTGGTTACAGTCCCATCTCTCCTCTCTCTTAGCACAAAGCATAGCCTTGATACCAGTAGCCATTTCGTTTTCTTCAAAATTATCCGGATATCTTTTGGAATCTTCGGATTGACTTCCAAGATCCCCAAGAACCTTTATGCGCTCTGATTGTGAACCGAATTTAGTGACCAATTCAAACAATATTACCCCCAAGCTGTAAACATCCAGTTTGGGGCAAATTTCCTTATCAGCATATGGAGGAACGTAGAACGTTGTACCGGCCTGCTTTGAACGCTTCGAAGGGACTACGGCGAGTTGTGAAGGTCCACTGGTCTCAGCCGCAGGTGTGGTGTCGTGCTCGATGTCCTCAAATTTCTTGACAAGTCCGAAGTCGCCAATATGAGGAGTTATAACAATTCGAGGGTCAGGACGATCACCGCAATCAGAACATTCGGTAATTACTACAGAGCCATGAAATTCATCCTCTGGGTCTTGATCAACGGACAAGAATATATTTGCGGGCTTTAGATCTCGATGGATGATCTTCTTCGAATGAATGTATCGTACACCATCTAGAATAGCGAGGCCCATCTGTAAAAATCAAATTAGCAATCCATAACCAGCATGAATATATCTCTTTCTGTATATTTATATCCGGGGCATGATTTAGATCCCCGATGTGTTGCAAAGCGCCAGACATTGATTAGGAAAATGACCAACCTTCGCGGCAGGGGCTGCATGATAGCAGTGTCTTGGAACGCTGATGCCTCCCCAATTTCTCTTATCCGACCACAAGAAATCTTCGAGCGACAAGGGATGAAAATCCATCTTGATATAGAGAATGGCATCGAATACGATTTGTCGAGACTGGGGAATTCCCATAGGGTCGCTGAAGGACGAGCTTTCCATCGGAGGGCTCTTGACCAACGCTTTTGGCGCATTGGTATCTGAAGTGCTTTGTTTGACTGCATGAGATGAGGTTGTTGCGGGCTGCTTAGTATCTTCAAACAGAACTTGGTAATCGGCGTTGGCATAAGAACTGGCTCCAAAGTCGTTCTTGGAAGGATCTCCTGCAACACTAAGCTTGAAACTTCCGAGTGCTTCTGCGACGCTTTCTGATTCTATAGAAGATTCTGCTCCAGAGCTACCAAATTTGTCAGCCCATTACAAATCGTACTAATTTTGCAGATATTAAACTCACTCTGATGTGTCTACCTGCTGAATAGACCCTCTGGTCATGCCAGGCTCACAAAGCTCAACCCAGGCGTGGAAGTATCTCACGACATTAGTATGCCTAAGTCTAGATAGAGCTAGAACCTCTGCGAGCATGGTCTCCATCTTTTGTTCAATTGCTTCGCGGCTCATACCTCTCATCAAATTGAGGTTGATGCCCCGCATGACAACCTTTTTGACTGCATACGATTGCCTGTCCACAAGAGAGACAACCTTATAGACACGTCCGAATCCCCCCTTGCCTATTACTTCGATCTGGTCGTATTCAGTATTGTAGATTGATTGCTCTACCGTCTTGTTTTGATTATTCTCAAGATAGAATGAAACAAGGCGGCGCAAATGGCTTGACGTCAGACTTGGGCTTTGCTTTGACGGCATAATGGCGAGTTCCTGACCAGCAAGAGCTCGTGTTTCGTAGGAAGTGGATCTGTTGCTCACAGTAAAGACATCTGAATTCGTGATTGAACCATAGACATCTAAGTCAACGACGTCTTTCGTTCTTTTGGCGGCAATATTGTGAAGAATATTGTCAAAGGAGTTTAAGTATTGAGTTCTAAGCTTTTCGAGATTTTGTGAAGCGAATTCGTCCGGAAGTATACCAGCTTTATGTAACTCTTTCGACATTTCGGCAAAGAGATGTCGAGCGAGATCACGGACTTCTGGGTGAGTATCAGGCAAATGCTCTTTCGACCGGCGTCCTGCATTGATCAAGTTTGCAGCCTGCGCCCGGCACCGTCCTTCGATTAAGGAGAGATAGAAGAATGTTGAATGTTGACGAGCGTCTAGATCCGGAAGTGTGGAAGCACCTAGTAGTGCTAGGGAATCGGATGATGGAATATGAAGCCCATTTCCGTGGCCTATGTCTTCCGTCCCTCTATCACCCTTGTCTGTGGATTGTTTGGATGGTTCTTGGGAGGACTTCTCCACGACTGAGTCCACTCTATCATCCTCATCATCGCCAAAGGAATTGCGAGATATAGAGGACATGCTGAGACTCTAATAGGAGTAGAACAGATCCCTCATGAGAGTTGAAGTGCCAGAAGGAAATTAAGGACAGAGTGTCTGAGATGGAAACAACACAACCATTATCCCAATTCTTATGGACAATGGCTTTGTGTTTTGACTCGGTTGCCTTACGTGTCAATGGAAGGGCTGAAATGTCAAATTACATGGAAAGGGCCAGGCATAACTTTCCACGCAGTTCCATTTTGGTGAGGTCACGGGGATTCCCGATCGATGAGGTGTGGAACCTTTAAATCCACGTGATGGTCGCGTCAGACTTCATCGAGGTCCCATCGCGACTTCCTTCCGCTTCACACTCCTCATGCTTGCTAATAAATGAATCCAGGGGTTTGTCAAACCGCTCGTCTTAAAATCAATGTCCAAGAGAAGGTTGAGCAACTTGGAGTCGCATTCGAGGCTTCAAAGCCGGCGTCGCGACTGGTATCTCCATGCAGTATCTAGGACTTTCAGTGTTTGAAGACAAGAAACTATAAGTGCTGCCGGTAATCACAGATGATCGCAAACCTTGGGAACTCTCAAGGTAGAGACTCATATCTTGTGAAAACCTCAAGATGCCGAGAAAGTTACCTTGGCTCCAACAAGGGAGCTCTACTGTTGTGTCCCGTCCAAAACGACCAGCGTCTACACCAAATCCACCCCGGAAACGTATTAAGCCTTCAGAGCCGGCTCTTGATACCGAAAATGAAGAAATTACTGTATCAGCAAGAAAGAGCAAATCCAAAGTTCGTGGTATGTTTCAGATAGCAAATTTGCTTTCTTTTGACACTGACGGAAGAAGCCCGCGCTCCATCTACATCACCTCCGCCAGAGCCGCCGGTAGAAAGGTATGGTCCCTTGTGAAATAATTGCTCCATTTGCTGATTTATTTCTAGCTTCATGGATGAGGGAATGGACCATGATGACAAGTACCGAATGGTGGAAGATGAGTTTCTCTCGATCGCCCAAAGATTTACCGTCCACCTTCACGCTGCCGAGTACAAGAAACAGGAAAAGATCGTGAAAGATCGAAGAGCAGAAACGATCAACTCTATCTCACGTCCCGTTACAAGCAAAATGTCAGATCAGACGAGACGCAACGTCGAGGCTGTCGATCGATCAAAGGCGCAGCGCAATGCCATCGAAAGCCTTCTAGCCAAGAAAACTGACCACCCCGATGATTCTGATGATAGTACAGAGGGTCTTCCATACATTGGTACTACGCTCCACGGATTAATGGACAGTCCCCGTAGGAAAGCCGCGTCTTTGCTCAGACCTGGATCTAGTGGGGTAGCTACTCGAGCAGCCGCTGGGTTTTCGACGGCAACAGCTCACGCGAAAATTTCCTCAAAAAGGATTTCTGGATCGTCGAAACCGAAACCTACTGTTCATTCGGGCCCAGTAGCTAAAAGAAATGATACCTCAACAGAATCTTCTGACGAAGATGATGATCTAAACGCGCCGATTCCTGCCCCAAGCTTTACATCATCACAAAAGGGGGCCACTTCCTTACATGTTTCGAGCTCACATGTATTTACCCAATCTTCGAGCAACGCGAAGAAGTCGACATCAATGAAAGTCAGCTCCGGGAGATCATTGAGCACAGTCATTGCTAAGGATAAAGCCTCTTCGCCACCACGATATTTTATCACGGAAAGTACTGACGACCTATCTGATGGTGTAACCTCACGAGTTGCCCGGAGGCTAGAACAAGCACGATTGCGAAAACTGAAGCAAGAAAAAGAGGAGCGGGAGCTCAAGAAAATCGACTTGATGCCGTTCTTCTAATGGACGATGGCATCTATGTCTCAATTTCACCTAATTGCATAGGCAGGTTGTAAGTAGCTAGCGTATATGAAGCACTACGAATGGTAGGAGCAGGGGTAAATCGGTGCTTTCGGACTCTGGTCAATGTTTCAACACAATTGGCACCTTCAGAAGGTCTTGTGGACCCGGCGGCTTAATGATTGTACAAATATCTGGCGACCTTCATTTATACCGGAATTGCGAAGATTATGTGCAACTACACTTTGAAAGGGGTCTCCAACGGTGCCCCCGCCTGTGGAGCAATACGTGCTAAGTGTCGTCGCTGCCCACTCTTCCAATCAACAAGTGCGGAATGGAGGGTGACACGGTTGTCCCAAACCACAACAGTCTTCTCCTGCCACTTTACTCTTGCCTGGAAATCGGCCCCATATGCGATGTGGTCGTATAGAAATTTCTAAGCAAGGTTAGCAATCTATCCAGTCAATGCATACTCAAATACTTACCAATAAAGCGTCGCTTTCTTCCTGTTTATAACCGACAATACTTCGGGTGACTGCAGCGATCAGAAAAGGTTCATCCCTCGAGGTAGTTTCTCAGACTTACACTGCGGGTTCACATATAAGGCTTTCTCTCCGGTTACAGGATGGGTTCTCACAATTGGATGCTCACTAATCACCGGCTCTCTTCGGACAGCACCACCCTTTGCTCTGGATGCATCCACCTGCTCAATTCCGGAGTGCGTTGCCTTCAACCCATGGAGCCTCTCCTGGAAACCAGGACTAAGTCTGTTATATGCCTCAACTTGATTAGCGAATAGAGTATCTCCGCCTGTCTCTGGAACATCAAGAATGTACAAAAAGGTCGTTCCTGGAGGTTGCTGCTCGTAGGAAACGTCCGAATGCCATGCCACAGAGCTAGTTCGAGTTTGGAAGAAAGTCTCCGCTGTTTTGTCGCCAGCACCCCTGTGGACAAGATGCACCTCAGGATAACCCTCTGGAGCACCCGAAGTTGGATGGATGTGAAGACGTCCAAAATATCTACCATAGTCAAGTGCCTCTTTTATAGGCAAATCGGCAAAATCTTGACCTCGGAAAGCTACAACTTTCCGCTCTGCAACAAATCGAGCAAGTTGGTCCTTTCCGGTAGGGCTGAGCTTGCTGAGTTGAACACCTGATACCTCAGTGCCGATGGTTGGGGTCAAATTATTGGTGATGACCCCGCTTGCAAGGAGTTCTGGATAACTAGTATCTGCATCTAAACCGTGATCGCGATGCTTGAAAGGCTCTAGAGGAGGATATTTCTCATTGCCCCAGGTTGGGAGGTAGTTTCGATACTGCATCGATGTCAGTTTCTAGCTACGGCAAAGACTTTAATTTATCCCATACTTTGGCGGGTTTGAATCCATCTTTGCCCTCTTCTTCCGCCTGCTTCTCATATCCAATTGGAGCAAGTTCTTTGTAAGGACCAGTGTTAGAGGTCAATTTAACCTCCCTCGAGTGGCTCGGAATGGTCGTTGTCTCAGTAGCAGAAGGGGCCATTTTGTGAAAGTTTGTGGAGCTGGATGATAAGAAGTGATATGCCAACGGAGACTCTTTAGGACTTTATGTATGTTCTTGTCTTACAAGCATAGTCTTGCGTGCTTGTCAATTGGCTAGAGCCCCTCCCTCGGGTAGCGGCACTTGACCTGAGTTGGGAACATCATTGAGGCCCAGCATTTGATAACGAATAATACCCTTCCAGAAATTGACATAAAGATAACTGGTGCTACGATTTAGATTTGATTCTATAAATCATTGGTGATTGAGTACTTAACTAAAGATGATGCAATCACTGCCTTGGATCACGGAAGTGTGGAGAAGTGGGATGCTCATCACCGGCCTAAACCACTAGCAAATTCCTATGAGTACAAGCAGAAGTATAGCTATCAGCCATACTTTGATCAACCTTAACTCTGAGCTCCTTGCACGAGCGTGAATCAGCTGAATGGATGGACATGTGACCAAGTCACGTGGTTTTATTTTTAATAGACGCATAAGTTGATCTCATCTTCCTAGTTCTTTGTTATCTAAACAGTGAGAAGAACAGAATAAGTGGATATCCTAATAAATGGTATATTTTGGACAATATTGGCATTCTTATCTCTTCAGGTGGCGTTGCTTAGCGATCAAACTCGAGGTACATTCTCGCTTAACCCCGCTATCATCATAGGGAACTTTTTTTTCGATAGTCATTGTAAGAATTGTACATCAAGAACAACGCCTTCCACCTCTGAGGGAAAATAAATAAGACCCAAATTTTTGTGTACGCTGCAGGCCACGGCACGACAAGGCCTTGAGGCTACGACGAATACAAAAAATCAAGGAGAACAACCGCCACAATGTCTGCTATGGATTTGGACGCTCCGGTGTCTATTGCACCACAATTTAGAGAACAACAGACTGGCGCAACGTCAGCATATATATTACCTACTCTGTTGATATCTGCTAACAAACTTACAGTATTCTTTGCTGCAACTGTGGCGCTGCAATCGACGGAACTACATCAGCCGGTGCTCTATGCTATGATTGCGTCAAACTCACAGTCGACGTATCTCAAGGAATCCAGCGCGAAGCCACCCTCCACTTCTGCAGAGACTGCAATCGTTGGCTCCTCCCACCCTCCAGTTGGATTGTCGCGGCTCCCGAGTCGAGAGAACTGCTTGCGCTCTGCCTAAAGAAATTACGTGGATTACATAAAGTCAGGATTATAGATGCAAGCTTTATATGGACGGAACCACATTCTCGGAGAGTGAAAGTCAAACTCACGATTCAAGATTCCGTATCGGAAGGCGTGGTTTTACAACAAGCTTTCGAGGTTGAATACGTAGTGGCATACCAACAATGTCCGGATTGTGCGAAATCATACACTGCGAATACATGGAGAGCATGCGTGCAAGTCCGACAAAAGGTCCCCCATAAGAGAACTTTCCTCTACCTCGAACAACTCATTCTCAAACATGGCGCACATAAGGATACAATCAATATTAAGGAAGTTAAGGATGGATTGGATTTCTTCTTTGCGGCACGAAACCAGGCCGAAAAATTTGTCGATTTTCTGAATTCTGTGGCTCCTGTCAGGTCGAAGAAATCACAAGAACTCATTTCCATGGATATTCACACATCGACCAAATCCTACAAATTTTCATACTCGGTTGAGCTGGTCCCAATTTGCAAAGATGATTTGGTGGCGATTCCTATAAAGTTGGCGAAACAAATAGGCAATATCTCACCTCTTGGTCTATGCTATCGTGTCGGTACATCAATCAACATCCTAGATCCCAGTACTCTCCAAACCGCAGACATTAGCACTCCTATTTACTGGCGTGCCCCCTTTGTATCTCTCGCTGACGTCCAAGAACTCGTTGAATTCATCGTGATGGACATCGAACCTATCGGAGCACAAAAAGGAAGATGGCTACTCGCAGAAGCTACAGTTGCAAAAGCATCAGATCTCGGATCAAATGACCGAACATTCTATACTCGAACACATCTCGGCAATATCCTCCACCCGGGAGACTCAGTCATGGGTTATTTATTAACCGGCACCAACTTCAACAGTCCCCAGTTTGACGCTCTCGAAGAATCAAACAGCTACTCCTCACAAATCCCGGACGTAATGCTCGTCAAGAAGTTCTATGCCCGAAAGAAGAAGTCCAAGAACCGGAACTGGAGACTCAAGCGTATGGCTCGTGATGAAGGTGATTTGTTACCTAAGAAAGCGGATCAAGAGAGGATGGATAGGGATTATGAGATGTTTTTGAGGGATGTGGAGGAGGATACAGAGTTGAGGAATACGTTGGCTTTGTATAAGGCGCAGCAGCAAGCGAAGGCGGACGCCGAGGCTATGAGCGTGGTAGAGACGGATGATGGGGAGGATGAGACGCCGCAGATTGATATGGATGAGCTGCTGGATGAGTTTGATGAGCTGAAGGTTCAGGATGAGCATTAGTTTCTTATGTTGTTCTGTTGGCGTTTGGTAAAATGGCGTTTGTTAGAGTCATTGCGCATTCGGAAGTGTTGGCAGAACTATTATTCGCAAGCAATCAAGTGTCTCGTCATTTTGTGTCGTGAAATGGGTGGATTCGGTCCTCATTCAGGGTTTCTACCTCTTTGAGCTACTTTTTAACACGTTTTGATCCTCGCCCGCTACACGATTGATTGTGTAATTCCAAGTGGAACAGTGGCAATTCCAATGTCTCAAAAATCATGCCTTGCAGAAATTTGATGATATTCAAATCTACTGTTTTTTCTATCTCCCTCTAAGTCCAAATTTATTTTGCTGCTTACTCGCACCTCACAAATTCCACCTCTTGACCTACGTATACGTCGTCAAACTCGGACTCCCCTTAGCAGGCGGTGCCGAAAACTTCGTCTGCACAAAAACTTTCTGCATCCCATCCTCCCTCTTCTCAAACTTATAATACACTTCCGCCAGCTCCTCCATCAGCACCCGGTGACTGACCATTTTCAGAGGATCGATCTCGCCGGTTTCGATCATTTGGAGAAGTTTCTCCCAGTACATATGCACTGGGGCTTGCCCATTTCCGATGAGCCGAATACCCCGTTCCATGAGGGAGCCGATATTGAAGTGGTTGGTCTGTTTGGCAAGAGTTAGTTTGGTTGGGATGGAAGGGAAGGAAAGTTATTTGCACAAGGGGGTGAACATACGTAGCCGACATAGACGCCAGTGATACCGCAGCGGCCAAAGTTCTTGACCGAGGTGATCATCTCGTTCACGATCTCAGAGGTATCGGTCTCCATCCCCAGCATGAGCTCAAAGTAATGAGCCCATCCTTTGGCGTACTCGCCTGCTACACACTCGAGCGCTACATCTGGTCCTCGTGGCACCATCTCCTTTAACTTGGCGGTGACGGTTGTGCCACGGGGAAGTGCACTGTAGTCTAGGGTTTCGACGCGGGGATATTTGGATTTGATGTAGTCCAGCCGCCAGTTCTGGTCAATCATGATGACGCGGGATGCACCATTCATAAATGAGAAATCGGCGCACATTTGGCCGATGGGTCCTGTACACTCATCAACCAACTCATTCCCCAACAACAAAAGGAAGGAACGTACCAGCACCCCAAATAGCCACCACATCACCCTTCTCCACTCCAGTATCAACAACACAATTCCAAGACGTACAGATAACATCCGAAAGGTACAAACCCTTCTCATCTGGTATATTCGCCGGTAACTTCAACAGATTCACGTCTCCGTATGGTACGCGTACGTATTCTGCTTGGCCGCCTGCGAAACCACCTGTAAAGTGCGAGTATCCAAACATGCCGGCAGTTCGTCCGCCGTACATACCATTTTCCATGGTGTTTGAGTTTGTTTTCTCGCATTGGGAGGATTGCTTCTTTTTGCAGTAGTAGCACTGTTTACGTCTTAGCGGATGTCTACCTCAATCCAAAACCCAAATCAAAATGGGAAAATCAGGAAAGTGGAAGAACATACATCTCCACAAGCGATTTGGAAACTCGCCACAACTCGATCACCCTTTTGGAGGTTCGTAACCGCACTTCCCATAGACTCGACTTCACCACAGAATTCATGGCCTAGGATATCGCCTTTCTCCAGTTGGACTACGCTGCCGTGAAGAAGGTGGAGATCGCTGCCGCAGACCGTGCTGCCTGTTACTTTGAGGATCACATCGCGGGGTTCGACGACGCGGGGTTTGGGGACGTCCTCTAGTATTTGTCAACGGGCGTTACCTGGCGGGAGATGACAGGGTGTGAGGAGCGATGAAAGGAGAATGGAACGCAGAAGGGAGTACCTACGGACTTCGAC
>Ga0182030_10006079_pt1 | contig 25518 bp, 25 predicted proteins | sample 812S3MmetaG_FD_121299 | JGI IMG/M metagenome (GOLD analysis project Ga0182030, IMG submission 121299) | Permafrost microbial communities from Stordalen Mire, Sweden - 812S3M metaG (Illumina Assembly) | ecosystem: Environmental > Terrestrial > Soil > Wetlands > Permafrost | place: Sweden...
AGATATGAGACTACAATATGGTCCATTATTAGTTGGTAGAGCTTAAGACCGTACGTAATATAATTCCGAGAAGACTGACCAATCGTTGGTCCAAAGTCATCGTCTCTGTCAGGACAAGGGCCGCTTGGGTGTGCAAATATCTTAGAAACAATGTGAAGAGCGCTCAGAAGCTTCAACGAGAGTGCGGAAAGCATCCAAAGAATCTAAGGAGTGCATCAAACAACAACTTCCTCTATGTCTGAAGACCGCAAGATGATAGCGTGGAGGTAACGCATCTGTACAAAATGATATCGAGAAATTGTACCGGTAGCGGGGCTCTCGAATGTTCAGAGAGAAATAAATCTAACAAATCTAGCGAGGTTGTTAGTAAATAATTCAATCAACAATATTCCAGACTCACACAGCACGCAAGATACCATGTCGTCTTCGTCGCTCTCGCTTCATAATTGAGCCGCCATGCAGGGGCTCTCCGCCGGCGCCGTCCAATGCAGGTCAAGCACCATTTGCAAAGACGCACTGCACTGAGTCTGAATGATGATAATTCCACTGCTGCAAACCTGATATTACCGAATCCCTACCTATTTAGACAAAATAAGTTTAATCTTGCCCCGATAAAGAACACCGACTGATGTTACAGCTCATTTCCTGCAACAGATAACAGTCCTCCCGAGAAAACCTTCTGAATAAATAACCTCCAAAGAGCCACCTCCCACCTCACTTCCGAAGTATCCATAATTTCCAAGAAGGGCTCCCAATTTATGACGCAAATCGTTAAGATGAAGCAGAAAATTATCAGTCCGAATCTTCTATTCCACGCACGGATCCACCAGCGGCTGTGATCGCAAGGGTCCAAATAGGAGGTATTCTTTCTCTGATGATAGGAGCAGTGCATACATGGGAGTGCTTCGTAACGGACCGGGAAATCATCATCTGCGGCCTGGGCCTCCATTTTTTCGGATAATTCTGCCTGCTTCTTGGAAATCCCTCCCTGGATCCATTTCTCCCCTTCGACGTTCGGTTTCCGAGGCTCGTATCTAAACACAGGACACTTTTCACCTTGGCTCCGTTGATCCAATTCTACTTCCGGGTCCGATATTCTCACCGCCCCTTCATTATGCCGACGATGCCAAAGACCAGGGCCATGGAATCTCGCCGCACAGCAGACCGGAGTCTTCTGTTCCCCTTCCTCTGGGGGGAAATATCTTTCCCCTTGAAATACACCCCAGATTCCAGGAATTAAGGGAATAGCATTACTGAAATAATAGATTGTGCGCCAAGTTCGAAAGCTTTCGGTGCCGTATCTAATCTTATACTTTTCGTGGTGGATATCCTGGTGCTTGTCAGTGGCTCTCTGTGGAACTAAAGGAAGAAATTGGACATACTATTCGTACAGATAGAATGTATACTATGTACATTATAACCAAGTATATCTCAAGGTTTATAGCCCCACGCCAAATGGGATATGGCTTGTTTGTCTGCCATTTCTTCATGAAATGTTTCCTAGGCACGGTCACTTCCGGTCTGCTGAAGAATACCATTGCGATTTTATCAGATGAAATATGGGTGGGATGCAAGGACTGAGAATTTGACACGTTTTTGTCAAGTGTCATCTATTTGTGTGACATGGCCTTGGACAACCCGTTAGTGTACCAAACTTTTCCTTCACCAGTACAACCACATGATATACTTCTGTCTTGATTTTACTATTATCTTGGCCATCTGGGAATATGCTATGGTAGTCACCGACCAATTTCCAGATGGTTGGCAGACGATAGCTGTTCAGAGACTGTGGGAAGTATTGAATCCTTGTTTGGGGTCGGATCTGTAATGTTCGATCAGCTCTGTACCCTAGAAAGTCTATTTAAAACCGCCTGTACAGCGGCTGGAGGATGGTATCATATGGGCGCCAGAGGTTTCAAATATGGTTCGCCAAGGGGAAATGTGTCAGTTCAGACCACACTTTCGGAGGAAAGGGGGGCTAATATCAAATAATATTAGACCTGCGGCTTTCGCCTTACCCGATATTGAATAGAGGGGTAGAGGGTCAAATTTACAGTGGATCAGGGGGTGGGGAGATTTGTCAAGGGCATATTGGGGAAGTGGTGCTACGACTACGAGGCTCTCAATGTCCCAGTCATATCTTTCAAGTGCCACGTACAGCAAAATCCAAAAAGCAAGGAACTTCCTGGTAAGATATTGGAAAGAAAGATTAAGGGTGTATTGCGATACAAGATAGATACGACGTATCTCAAAGAGCCGTGTTCGAGTTCTTACTTCCTTGATCCATTGAAATCATTGTTAATCATGTGACTTCACAGATCCACATCTATCCTCATCCCACGTCGTTGGACCCACCGACCAAGCAGTTGAAAAAGTAACACAAGGTGCAAGCCCCTCTTCACAAAAATCTCTAGTTCTCTCTGATATAAAGACTCCTCACATTTTCTCTTACACTTTAAATCCGTGATCATGTTGCCGTATCCAGTAATCCCCGGACCCCATTCAGCTTTATGTAATGCTCCCTTCCTTAACTCCAACCACTTTACCACACCACTCAATCTCTCAAGGATAGCTATAAGAGGATATTTTCCACTAGGAAATTTTGATTCACAACATCTCCTCACATCTCAAGTAAAAACCTCGAAGAGCAAACCCAATTTCTAATCTGTCTTCACATTTCATACTTTACAAAAGCCAAAATGGCCATCCTCCTCACAGGCGGAACAGGCAAAACCTCCCTGCGCCTCGCATCCCTCCTTTCCTCTTCCACACCGCCAATCCCCTTCTTACTGCTCGCCCGCAACCCTCCCCCTCAAACATCCCTTTCCATCTCAAACCCCAGTTCCCCCACCCCCGTCCCCGCTTTACTACCCTACTTAAAATTCGACTGGTCCGACCCCAGCACTCACATCCCCGCACTCACGTACTCCTTCCCCAACAATGAAAGAATAAATGCTATCTACCTCATAGCCTCGCAATCCCCTTCCGCAGCCGCAGACATGATATCATTTATCCATGATATCATTTATCGACCTCGCTATCAAGCATGAAGTAAAAAGATTCGTAGTATTGACAGGCAGTGATGCGGAACCTGTTGCCGCAGGTGCTGGTCCCGCAGATGGGCACGTGGTGGGTAGTGGGCGGGTTTGGGGTAGGTTGCAGGAGTTGAAGGGGGAACAAGGGGTGAGGTTCACGGTGTTGAGGGCGACGTGGTTTATGGGTATGTTTCCACCTTCCTTCTCTCATCTCTTGTATTTCCGTAGGAGTGGGAATCCGGGAAGCTGACTCCCACGATATGTGGGGTAGAGAATTTCTCCGAATCGCAGCACAAAGCAACCATCAAAAAAGAAAGCAAAATATATTCCGCATGTGGAGACGGCAAAGTACCGTTCGTAAGTGCAGGGGACATCGCGCGTATAGCTTTCCATTGGTTGGTGGATGAGAGGGAGTTGGAGGAGGAGTATCGAGTCTTGGGGGCGGAGCTATTGACGCATGATGATGTATGTTTCCCCTGCTCCATGATTGAAAGATGACTGATGGATCACAGATGGCGGCGAAGTTGAGCAAGGGCCTGAGACGCGAGATCGTGAATGTGAAGTTGAATGGGAAGCAAAGTGTTAAGCAGTGGTTGAAAGCTGGGGCGCCGGAACACGTTGCGAAGTTGATGTCGCGTCTAGAAACGAGGACTGCGGTAGGGACGGAAGATAGAGAGGACGGTTCTTTTGAGAAGGTCACTGGGCAGAAGCCCCAGTATTTCGATGCCTGGGTGAAGGAGAAGAGCGCCGCAGGCGCTTGGGATTAGGTGCTGGTGAGGCTCTTTGGGTCTTGTGATGTTTGGTCTGTTTGGGATCGGAGGGAAGTAATGGTTTTGTATGTCGAGTAGTCTTTCCAAATCTCGACTTAATATCCTTATTCGTCCTTGTCCTCGAATCTCGGAGAACAGCTTGCTTGAATCCTTTTTTCTTGGTGTCCACATTAGTTGTTGATTGTACGCCAGGCCGAAGCTTTGCAGAAGCTTGACGCTGCAGATGCCCAGTTTTAAGACCAGGTTCCACTCGCTGCTTCGAAGCAGATTCGCCACCATGGAATGGATTTGTGGGCGGGTTAAAAATGTTATTGCGAGATCGCAGTTCGATCATATTCCCTTCTGTGTCATGAAAAAGTGCTTCGTAGGTTAACAACGCTCTGCTCCTCGACGACGTTGACGGCAGAGGCTGCTTTCTAAAATCCCTGCTCGCACACAAGATCAGCAGCGAACTCTTTGCCACTTGCTGACTACATACTGAAGGATTTCTCCACCAGCAGCCTGGATCTTGGCCTTTGTCTCCTCAATATCCTCCACATATATCGCTCTCGGAAATCCAGAACACCGTCGAATCCCGGGGATAATAAGACATACGGATCCTGGATCTGCTAATTGAACAAAGTATCCGGGAGGCTCGAACCCATTGAAATATATCGCTTCATGATTAGTAGGTAACGGATATTCTCCAAGCCACGCCTGAAAGCCTAGAGCTTCTTTGTAGAAAATGAGCGCACGATCAAAGTTGTTGACACGAATATTGTGTTCCTTGATCTGAAACTAAGATCGTGAGTCAAAATCGTTGATAGCGGGGCTGAAACCTACGATCTGTTGGGAACCAAGTTCTGCCATATTGAAAGTCGTCACCGGTCTTCTGTAATAGGGCACAGAGAGGTTTTAACATACGCAGAGTGACAAATACGGCACTAAAAAAGAGATATGTCTTGGTCTACCCGTTTATATGCTATTTGGGAAGAAAAAAAGCGAACGACCTACGACATCCTGCGCTCAGCATGTGTTTGTCAAGAGAGAGCGAAGGTTCTGTAGAAACCGAAAACCTGACCAGCCTCCAGGCGGCACGGGGATTTTTGCGGGTATGCGTCTCGTGATGGTGTGGTTACACGAGATCTTTACCATTAGGTCGGGCACAAGGTAGATCCCAGAGCTGCTGAAGAGAGCCATTGCCGGGACAAACGCGGGGGGCTTTTGGTTGGTGACCGACTTCCGGGGAACGTAGATCCTTGCGCCCGATCCTTGTCCAATCCAACTCTATCAGCACACAACGCCGATTGGCAAGGGATCATTTGTTGGTTTGTTCATTCTACTATCTTCATCCAATGAGAAGCCGATTCACAGACGGGACGCCATGATATCAGTGAAGCAGGGTTCTCCTTAAGACAGAGACGTATGCGTAATTAAAATAGGAAACGATCGCATGACATGTCAGATTAGCATCGCAGAAGCAGGCAGCCACTGAGCCGATCATTGTTCAAGGTGCGTAACGCAGCTCTGGAACCTTCGCTAGATGAGCTCGTGGCCATGGCGTTGGCTATGGTCAAAGTAAATGGGTTTCATATTGCCTAACATTCTGTTCTATTGCTATAAATGCCGAGACGCCTGGGTATATCCGATTTAATCCTAACACTTCGAGTAACGCGAAAACATGGTGTGTCAAACGCCTCCATTCGTGTCTGAAACCTATTCCGTGAAACTACTTTCATAGCTAGGTTCAACTGGTAGTCGGATGCTATTGTGAGCTAGGACCAGCTGGGACTGGCTGCGTTCAACCTGGCAGGTGGTACGAGTGGGGTTTGGGATCCTTCTCCATCTATTGGTTGAAGATGAGATTTAAAGGGCGCTCGCAGTAATTGCACCGGCAAAGCCCAGGCCTGCAATTCCATCGATATTGGCGCAGCAGTTAAAGCTTGTTGATCTCAAGACGAAGCAGGAGCTTGAGCCTTATAAACAGGGGCATTCTTATTCGTCACCCCATCCCCACCATCGTAGACATTCCCACTTCCATCATATGGCGTTAGCTCATTTGACATTATACTCCATGCCGCATCCACCGAAGCATGAACTCCCTTCCCACCAGCTCCAATCAACTTTAAATTGGGTGGTGGGATGGCAGCGCTCATTCCCAAGAGGTTGTTCATGAAGCCAGCGTATGAGAGCGAGCAATTGATTAATGCGCGATTGCTCGGTGGGTGGTTTGCATATCCTGTTTGATCTGCGACGAGTTTGAAAACATTTGCACCGACATCGTATCGTCCGAGGTTTGGCAGATCCCAATTATTTTCGAGCGTGGAAAGGATCGAGTAGTGTGTATAAAATGTATCCTCCTTTGTGCCCCTCATTTCTTGCGGAACGCTTCCCCCGAGTAGAACTGAGACGATATGATTCGGTAGATTGTATCTTTCGCTTTCATCGTAGGTGAGGAGAATGAGAGTTCTATCCATGAACTGCTCGTTTGCAAGGAGAGGTGTGAGAAATGTTCTAATCCAACTCGTGCCAAATTGTAAACCGGTATCATGCCCATCATTGTCCAAGTTCGGAGAAATATGTGCGTATTGTGGCAGAGTATTCCCTTTCACATCGCGTTGGAAATCTTCGAGACTCAGGACCTTGGCCAGTCTTGTGCCATTCCTGTTGATGCTGTCGAAGGACACAAATGGACTGGGGAATGTCAGCACGCGGCACATAAGGGACTGGATTGTGCGTGTTCCGCACAGAAGCACTCACTTATGTTTCCTCACGTAGTCGTAATGATCCGCTCCAGGAGGGGTACTTCCTGCTGCCATGTAACCTGGTCCGGGACTTCCCTCGAAATAACCCCTCCAGTCAATTCCCTTGTCTTCAAACAGATCCACCAGTGTCGAGATATTTTGAGGTATGTCTACTACTCCATCATGATTCAATCCAAAGTAATCTCCAGCAACGGATGCAAGGTAATTCGGTTGGGAAGGATGGGTCAGCCCATAGTATTCAGTGAGAAGAATCCCTTGTTTCTGGAGAGCGTCCATATCGGCATTCACGGTCACGTCTGAAAAGTCCTATACACATTCTCAGAATTGAAGCTAGAAGTTCAAAGGATGAGGTTCTACCTGATTCTCCAGCCATATCGTGATAAATCTATCGAAGGCTTTCCCTGGGACATATGCTGCAGAGGCTGCCGTTGCGGTCGCAAGGGCGAGTAGGAATCGCATGATTGAAAAAGGTGCAAAGAGTGTACTAAGAGAGAATCAGAGATAGTAAATCGACAACATTACTCTTAAACAAATTCAACAATCGTGTCCTGAAAATGAATGTCGATGCTCAGCCACGAAATGCTTCATTAGCCACCGGGATCATTGTCGGCGATCGAAACATCGGGTCGCGTGCGACTGACATAAGCAGTACAAATAACCCCAGAACACCAACAATTTGATTTCTCTCACAAAAGATTCTCGACATGGAGATCTTCGCAATGTTCCAAAGGAACGAAGAATATCCCAAGAAGGATTCGGGCATAAGTCTACGCCTTGCAACATTCCATGGCTGCAGCAGAAGATGCGAGAGCAGCTAAAGTTATAGCCTCATCATTTCATCATCTGCGCACTTATGTCTCCCAATATTTTGACTGGTACTCGGACGATTATATTGATTTATTCTTCAATGTTGAGTCTTACGTCCCATAAAATTCTAATTCTCGATCATTTCTTCTGCGTCCTTCCGCCGCGCATCTGCCCTCGAAATTGCAGAGTCAATGATACCAGCTACCCAATTCACACTCTTTCCCAAACATCCAACGGAACTTCGTCGTTTGATCTAGCTCTCCGCCGCGGAGCCTCGACTTCTCTCCATTTCGATAGGCCCTACACAATTGGTATGAGCTAGTGAAGGCTTCGAAGCAAGCATTATACGATGTGGTTAATGGTTTCGAATGGTTCATGAACTTGGTTTCGATTATATTCAATGATGTCGGAATCATCAACTGGGTTGGTAAAAAGAATCTCGGCCCAATAGAGACTAGGATTTGGGATTACTTTGCGTCTGACAAAAACACGGATAGATGGCATGCCGGCGGTGCAGCTAAGCGTCTGTACTTGACCGGCGGCAGATTTCAGACTCAGCTTCATGCATTGGATGAATCTGACGGCTTGCCTAATGTTTCGTCGCCAATCGCACTGGGCGGGTACTCGAACCGCTATGGGCCATTTCAGGAGACTTGAATACAGAGGGACCAAAGATGTACAGGAGCTCTGGCAAAGTAGGACCGAGCAATTCTCATTTCAATCTGTGAAGCAACGACAACAGTAAATGGTACGTGCTGGTGGTGTGTTAGGGGATGTTATCGTTCATTTCTATGTCATATAACTACTTGCGATACGGAAAGAGTTTTCCAAATACATTTGTTTTTCATCGCTGCCTTAAACACCAATCATTCTATGTCCTCAGACCCATTTCACTGGAGCAGACTTTCCAAGTCGGGAATTGTCATTTGTCACCTGATGATATTACTAAGTGAATTATGAGCTATTATTCTTCCGCACTGCGATAAAGTGTATTGCGCTTGAAGAATTTCATCCATGGGCTTATCGCAATCGAAGTGGGGGGTACCTTTTGGCGAATGTAGCCCAACATTCGGATGGAGCGACAACCCATCCACTTCGAGGAGTGAAACAGGTTCGAATTGCACAAAATTAGCCTGACAGACGTCAGGGTGTGCTTGGAAGGGTGGAATATTGAATGCATTGAAACAAAGTTCCGCTACTGAGATTGGCCTGTAATAATTTTGGTGGAGGCTGAGCCATATCGCTCGACGCTTCAGCTTCCGTCTCCAAAATGCACCGCGAGGCATGCACAATATTAAAAGGAGGGGTTTCCAATGGTCTTTTTATCCCAAACCACCTCAATTCTCATTCAAGTTGTCTCAATCCGCTTCAGCAAATAACTACAGACTCTTCTACATGGAGGACAACCCCGCCAAGCCATGAGCCAAACCCAATTTCAACCTGGGAAATCCACTTGGGCAATCAATTAAGAAATCAACTCGGAAGTGCAAGCGCTCCGACCCCGTTGAACACATTGATACCTAGTGCAGCGCCTCGAAGCCCTCAACTTCCCCTAACTATCCCAACATCTTCGCCAAGCACACTCTCCATTCTCCATAAGAAATGGGAAGAGTTCTGTAACGCTAGCAGTGGCATCGGCCTCACTGCATTGGTGCTTACCATCGTATTCGGAGTCGGTGCATGGGTTGGCATGGATATGCAATACAATCAAGGAGCGAAAAGTTTGGAACTTACAATATGGGCTACCTGCGCAGATCATGAAGGCCCCTCCAAATCATTCGAAAAGAAATTGTGCCTAATTTCTTTTCCGCAAATCCAAAGTACAAGTCTCTGCGAAGGTGTAGTGGGCAAAGACTTCAACCGCCTCCAACCCCATGACGTCTCCTTCGCAATCGCCGTCCAACCCCGCTCTATCCTATCTAACGACCTCGAACCTGAATCACGCATGCAATCCCTGATCTACAATCTCGGCGGTTTTGAACGCGAAATGATCCTCCAATACCCCTCCAACACCCCTCCTACCCCGAAATCCGGGCCTCCCTCTTCTCCCTCGTCGAAAACTTCTTCCTCTTCACCATCCTCCTAATCCACAAAATCTTCTCCTAGCTCGCTATCGCGTTCTGCTTCATCTTCCAAGCCCTCGCTTACGGAATGCTAGAATCCGTTGTCGAAGGATTACTACTGACTGTGGATAGGGTGATTGTGGCGGTGATGCCGGAATTGGTGCCGCAGATTTGGTGAGTGGGACAGCGACGGTGGTAGTGATAAGTGCGTTCAAGAGTTATTGGTATGGGATTAGCTTTTTGAGGCTGTGAAGTGGATTTTGTGTGGAGGGTGGGCATGTTAGTGCTATAATATGTAATGGTGGGGCTTTGGACGCTGCATGGCGTTTGGATGGAAAGGAGGAAGAGGCAGGCTTAATTTGCTTTTTTTTTCTTTTCATTTGCGTGATTTTTTTATACCCATGAGGCGATCTCTTTGCTTTCGCGTTATGTCTGGGAATGACCTGATGACCGGGCTTGTGTCACCATATTCGCAGCAATTTAGGCAGGCGCATTTCCACACTTACAAACAGGCGCTCTCTACAGCATTTGAACGGAATTCAAAATACATTCAATAAGGCTCTATGAATTACAGACTTTTCGAAAAAGAGCCCAAGAATTTTTTTTGCACTTCTCATGGCTTTTTGCACTTGCACAGCCACGTCGCGTGCAGGCACCTCGTGCAGGCAGCATCGCCATACCGACAGCCTCATCAAATGACTGACTGTGCTGGAAAGTATAAATGAAGCCTTCAATCTTCTTGTAACGTACAATCTTAAATTAATCAGCCAAAAAAAAAAACTCATCCGCTCCGAAATGAATGACCCCAGACCACACTTTTTCGGGCATTCCTCCCGTCCACCAACACGCGCCCACACACCGACAACATTTACATTCTTCCCTCGCCTGCCCCTTGAGCTCCGCCTCAAAATCTGGTTTTTTGCTATCCACACCCCAAGCATCATTCCCATTCTCTCTCTCACCTCCAAAACTTCTACGAAACCACGATCTCCTTTTCAACCGAAATGGATTACCCACTCCCGCACCCCTGCACTTCTATCCACAAGTCACGAGTCCCGTACCGAAGCTCTCAGATTTTACCACCGTTCATTCGGGACGCAGTTGGGGAGGGAAATTTATTTTTCGCCCCATAGCTCCATCCTCTTGTTCGCCGATTGTACGATGATTGAAAGATTCTTTTCACCGAATCCTGCGAAGCCTGAGTTAGATATGGATTCAGGGGTTGTGAAAACGGTGGCGGTGGTAATGGAGGATAATGGGGAAGGAACGCTTGGAGAATGGATTCGGGAGAGGTGGGCAAGCAGAGCAAAGGGTGTTTGTGGGGGACTGGAGGGGATTGTGTTCGTTCATGGTGTTAGGAGAGAGGGGGAGAGGGAGGGAGATGGATGGAGAAAGTTGAGGGGTGTGGAGGGGTTGGTGGGACGGGTTTTGGAGATGGGAGATGGGAGAGCAGGTGGTGGTGCGGGGTTCGTGGATTTGGATGGGGTGGAGATTCTTAGCGTTAGGTCGGAGCAGTGCGGAGAGGGAAGATGGGTTTTGTAAGAGCATAGGAATTGCGATGGGTGGAAGTTTTGATACCTTGGTAGTTCGGCGTTGGAAAGCTGGAGATGGGTGTTTGGAGCGCTAGGAGAGGGACTGAAAGAGACGGAATTTTAATTGTTCTCATTGCGCGGGGGATATTTTTGAGGGGTGAACTGTAAATTTGAGAGCCTTGCGATTTTATAAAGGCATTGTAATAGGTGTGAGGTTGTTACCTGTGGGTTTATCTGCCTGTGGCAGATTTCGAGGCTGTGTGAGTCATGAGAAATAAGAAGGATGTCCTTGGGCACTCTAATGCAGCCTGATCGTGGCAAATTAGGGCGCTGCATTTCTCGGCTTTTATTTTCTGTGGGTGGTGACCAAGCGTGGTGGTTCATTGGCCTATCATTATTGCTGGACCCGCAAAACTCCATGTAGAGCGAGACGGGAATTCCTCGACAATCGTACCATTATCGATGTTTCGAAGTACTATGATATCTCAGTTAAATTTAGCAAGAGCTTCTCGAAGATCCCAGCGAGCAACATAATATCTTTGTGAACGAGAAGAGAGCTTTTTGATATTTTAGCAAACAATAGACAGCTATCAACTTCGAGGAGTACGATGATATTGCTGTTGAGGGTGGTTGGTTCTCCTAGCAAGCAATAAATTAGTATTAAATTTGAGAAATGCGGAGTTAGTTCACCCACAAGGTAAGAATGATCTCCAACTCCAAAGACCACTTGCTGGTGCTTCCAGAGGTGGTAGTAAGAATAATCTAGAGATAGTAATTTCCAGATGTTAAGAACTCAAAGTCTGCTAGTGAGGAGAACACTTGGTTTGAAAAAGTCAGAAATATGTGCTTCTTTGTACCTCCATTTTTCCTAGCTGGTTGATGGCATAATTGCTTAACTTGCCGTTGAAAAACCAATAGAGATTTGCTGTAGTTCATGAGCCAGGTTGGAATACTTTCAGAGCTACTCTTGAGGGCTGGGAGGGGGGGTTGGTCATGAATTCGAAGACATCGCGAGGTAGCCTAGCTTGAAAAGTGGTTCTCTCCGCATTTCCTTGCTCGGTCGAGGTATTTTCGTTTACCTGAGATCCTATTTTCTCGTCTTCGATTACACCGCCAAATTCCAACTCCGACATCTATCAAACACCATCATCATTGAATCCGTAAGTGTATCTGGATTTCAAATGAGATGTAATACTGGATATCTGATTTTTAAAGGCTTGCGTCACGGAAAACATGGATTCCTCCTCCACTCTCACCGAATTTCATCTCTTCGAGAAACTACCGATCGAATTGCGAATCAGGATCTGGGAGCACTCCGATCGAAGTCCTGGCCCACGAGTTGCCAGTACAATAATCCTTCAATAATACGCGCCTTCAGATGGGAGAGCGGCCTGTCCACCGCTCCTGCGGTACCCACCCTTTCTTTAGTCAACGAGGAAATCGAAACCCCGAAGTACACATTATTATTCGACGGCATTATAAACGGTTTTGCCCAATTTACCTCAAATTCTAGAAGGATATTCTCTTCTTTGACGATGACGGAGTTATATTTACTGATCGCGATCGTTGGAAGTGTGTTAAAGAAAATGCTTCAGTCATTCAAAAGCATTTGTAGTGGATCATGTTGCAATTGAAAGACAAACTTCCTATGCGCACTATTGTTAAACTCTTCGTTCAATTTGAGAAACTAGAGGTCGTTGTCCTCCACAAGCCCGCCATTAAAGGAGTCGACCCTAGGTTAGAATTCGCAGCAGCTTGGACTAAGCTTCGAGGTTCCGTTCCCGTGCCGGAACTCTACTTCCCTCTTCAATGATAAAGTTGACGCTCTCTACAAAGGCTTGATTGTACGATTTCAATATCATCCTCATATTTGGGCCTTTGCTTACTTTGTCTCTACAGTGTTACGAAGAATTGGTTGGGAATAGGCAAAAGTCTCGGGTTTCAGAAAGCATTCTGATAGATTGACCTGCTCTGTTTGTTCCTTGAGACCGCACACATTTGGCTCTGTTGCGCCTCTCGATTTGTGTATTCTTCTTCATAGTACAAACAAAGGAAGTGAGCCTCACTTCTCTGTTGCTAGCGAGACATTTGCAATTGCTATCCCACAAAAGCCAAGTTCTCTTACCCTATAGTTGGACTCTACGCTAAGTGATTTATTGGATTTCGAGTGGATCAGGAAAGATTCCTCGAGTTGTCATTCTTCGATGTTGAGTCTCGGTGATAGTGATAGTTCCACTTCCAACTAGCGACTAGCTAACCCTATTAGGACTTTGAATGGACACCAGTCCAAACGTATAGTTGTTTGAGTGTGAAAAATGAGCATCATTGGAGCTTGCTCAACTACATTTAATTCAATGTTAATTCTTCTGACTGCTAATATTGAATCTTTAAAAGTTAACCAGTATCATATATGGTGTACTATCGATAGGGGTTGTTCTAAGTTTGACTAGCGCCAACTAACCGAAAGGCTAGTCACTTCACTTCTAGTCAAAAGCAAAACAACTCTGCATCTGCAACAACACCACAATTTCTAGATCGCAAGACTTCCAAATACTCAGCATAGCAATCTTTGCATCTATCTAGTATTTACTTGGCTACTTGGTGCATCGTAGCACTTGAAGAGGTGAGTGAAGCTATTGGTATCTCCCTAAGGAGTTGGGTACTCTTCTATTCAATGTTCAATATCCTGCGCAGCTTACAAATATCACAAATAAAAGATTTTTATTAATAAGTTTGCTTTTCATAGGTCAGTTCTTACGCAGGCAAGCATGTCATATCCTCTACCTCCTGACAATTTGTAATACCATCACCGCCGAGTAAGCATTCCTTCAGCGTAGCATCTGTTCATACCTTAGTCTGACATTTTTTGAGCTCAAGATCTATCCCGTCACCACCATGGAGAAGTCGAAGAAGAGGAAAGCCAGAGAATCAACCGAGTTCACCGTCTTCCCTAAACTTCCTACAGAGGTCGGGGATATAATCTAGGGTTTCGCGATGCCAGTATCTAGGGTGATTAAGATCCCCAGGGTCGGATTAAGAGCGGAGGATACCCAGAGAGCCATTTCATGATGTCCTGTTCCTACAATTTTGAAGGTCAGCCATGAAGCACGACAAGTTAGCGAAAATAAATACCCACTCATGTTCAGAGGCATTCTTCGATACCGGCCAATTCGTTTCGACATGAAAAATGATGTACTATATTTCGAGGATACTACACCTCTCGAACTTTGGTATAGTTTCAACAGAAGCAATGGACTTCAATTCTTAGCAGAGTTTGATTTAAGAAGTTTGGCTGGACTTCCTCTCGTAGTGCCTTGAAATATCATAAGCTTCTTGAATGAACGATGGAAGGCTGATCTCCTACAAGACCCAAGTCCTAATGATTGGTTCAACTCGGTTTACAACGTACCCATGGGTGGGCGAGGAGATTAATGACTACAAGAATCTTAACACCTTGATTCTGGCCCTCGAGGATGTTGAAGGTAGAAGTCGCGAGGAGGAGGGCGGTGAGTGGATTGCTGATTGGAATAGGAGACACAAGAATAATGGTAGGACTGTGCGTGGCTTGGTGGGGTGGGTGTCGAGAGAATTTGAGCTGAAGCTCGAGACCGAGAAGCTACGTTGGATTTCTATCTATGGTTCTGATCTTGGCTCAACATTTGCAGAATGGCTTTGAGACCTGGAGAGGACCTAATTATCGGCTTCGAAGCTATGGCAAGGCTAGTTAATGGCTAAAAAGGGGCAATTATCGAGGCACAATACCAACCTAGTTAAGCCAAGTTTACGCAATTAGAATTTCTCTGATCTGCAGAATTTGTTGTTCAAGCAAAAATTTCACCTCATTCTCTCCAGTCGCACTCAATGACCATCTCATGTGATGTGCTCGCTAGCCTTTTCCCTGAGATTTTAAAGGCCGTTGATGCTCTAATGGAAATTATGGCACATCAATATCATTTCCTGTCTCCATCTCTACTTCGTTACTCTGAAAAGGTCTGGTAAACTAATGTAATTTGGGGCACGCTTTTCATCGTCATCTATTCCCCCCTCTTGTACAGTTATGCCAACGCACAACAAAACCCAAACTTATTCCCCACCATGGCTTCAAACTTCCGGCCTTTCCCAAAGTTTCTAGCTGAGCTACTGATCAAAATATGGGCGCTCGCCATATCGCAACATCGAGTCCTTCAATTTCGGCAAACTCGCTCCCGAATGAATAAGGTCGATCAGACAGATTACAGAGTTAAAAGAGAAATCTTCGAAATTATGCACGCCTGCCGCAAATCTTAAAATGAAGCCCTCAGAAACTACATCTCGTCACATCGCCAAAGTAGAACAAAAGAAATCTTGGTAAAATTGAGCATGGTTATACGAGAGCTCAAAAAAACGAAATATATTCAGGTGCATAAGTTTATCGGGATGGAGAAGTCGGAGATGAAGAAGAAATTTCCTCTTAATTCTAAAGAGGCCATAGGTTGTACGTATCACTGCTAGATGACCAAGAGACAGCATGCCAATATCCAAATATTAGGATGAAGTACTACGCATCCAATCAAAAAATAAAATAAAAGAACAGGATCAACTTCATAATAAATTCATGTAGAGAGATTATGTCCTGACCTAGAAAACAGGAAATTTGTTATTTTTCCAAATGTGAGAGAAAAAATACGAATGACGTGGCTATAAATAATTCAAGAAGCCTCCTGGCTGACTCGCTTCACAAGTCTTTCCAAGGCCATTTATCAGTAGTTCTAGAGCAGTTCCTGAAGAATTTATTATAGATGCAAACATATGACGCCTGGTAGATAGTAAAAACACAATCAAAAAATGTGGGACAGGCCCGTGAAGTCAAAGTATGTCGGTTTCGTTTTGTCAAAGCAGTCATCTACCTCGATCACGCTCTTTCGTGTCGAAGAATAGAGAGTAAAAACTGATCCAAGGCGTCAAAAAGAGATTTATAGCTTCTTTAATTGTCAATATATAATCGAGTGTAGAACTGTTTTATTCACTTCCTTCCATTCTCTATCAAATCTCTGAATGTATCTGAATAAATCGTGCATCATAATGATTTGCAGGTTGATCATCCGGAAAACTTTGTATCTTACACTATCATTATATTTCGAGAGGAACTAGGGATTGGAAACCTATTATTGCGTCTATTTATAGGAGGCCTAGAGCAGGTGAAAGTGGTAGTATTTTCGGCCCATATCTTAAAATCCAGGCCCTTGATTTGGCAATTTTCTCGGGATTAGAGGCTACTTTTAAGTTCAATAACAAGCTAATCGACCGCGTCTACGAAGACCCTCCGCCTCACGTGTGAATCAACATACCAGACATTTCATTCTGCTTGGATCCACATTTCCCATAGGTATTAAGGAGAGTTCACATTCAGTACAAGTACTTTACGGAGCCATCAAGCAATTCTCAACTTTTCTTTACTGGTAAGGTTGCTTAAGACTCTGTATATTGTTGGTCGCAACATGTTTCTCTAACTTTTCAATAGAAAGTTTACAACATCTAAAGTTCCCGCGCAATGTCGATCAGTGAGCCCATCACGAGCTTCACGCTCTTTCCGAAGCTTTCTGTGGAATTGCAACTCATGATCTGGGAACGGGTTCCGATTGAATCGCAAGTGGTCACTATACGATCTCAACAAGCTATTGTCGGCGTTGTCGTCATAGATAACGAGTCTAATATAATAGAAGATCACCGTGGTCTCAAGACTGCAGCATACGCCCGCTACAGTATTTCGCCCCTACTTCATACGAACCAACAATCCCGAGGGGTAGCTCAAAAGTCACACTCACCTTGTTTCACTGACGGTCTCCGCGGTATACCGGTTTACTTCAATTCAATGAAAGATACGCTTTACTTCGAGAACAAGGATTCTTTCGATACCTTCACAGATCTGTACTTCTATCCGGCTGCGAGCTTATGGAAGTCCAGGGTAATCGTATGTCAATCTCTTGAAGCCATTAGCACCTTGGCTTTTGGAGATGCCAGCCTTATAGAAGCATTACAGGCCTTGAAAGTTTGTGGTAGTGTTACGAAACTTTTTCTACGGGTTAAAGGCACACACATAAATATTCGGAAGGAGTATATGCAGTATAGGATCTCTCTTGCTCAATCAAACAAAGAGACGGATACTTGGAGTAAAGTCAACGGGGAGAAAGAAATCTGGGAGGAGGTCGAGCGTGCAGCGAGGCCATGCATTAAGCTTTTCACTGTTACAGAGATCGAGGACGTATTGCAGCTTCAGGTATATCAGCAGAACATCATCTATACTCAGTACATGAGGCTGATACTCATACAGAAAGTAAAGACAGCGGCTTTGGGGCAGGATAAAGGGCTCAACGCTAAATCAGCCAGAGATGTACGAGTATCCGCCTGAAGAAGTTTGCAAGCTGACAGTTCGGGGAGTTGTTTACCATTCAGGAAACCTCCACAGCTATTATAAGAACGTACTTTTAAGTATCTAGACGGATGAAACAGGTGGCTCGATCGCAAAGTTACAGCAAATAGCAAGGAACTCTGCGTAGGGTATGGACCTTTTCTAGAATCAGGACTGGTTGTCGAACACGAGCTGTAGATTAATTCCAAATTTTCTTTTCGACGAAATCTCTTGATAATGTGCAGGTGAAGTCGGACACGCGAGTAAGTTCTTCACGTGTGCGACAATAAGCAAGTACTGGTGAATTCCCACTGCCGCGATCATATCACGAATTTGATGTCGCTTTTTTGAAAAGTTATATGCCTCAGTCTACCACAGTCTACGATGCCCCTCCATCACCCATTATTCCTAATCCCCATTCCTCAATTCACATCCAGATCTTCTGGATCAAGGTGCATGAAGACCAATCATTTAGTAAGCCATAAACAATCTTGGTTATTCCTAAGTATCTACTCACGACATGACAGAAAGCAATTGTAACCCCCTCAAGAGTCTCAATCCTGTTACTCCAACTTTCGAGAAAGGAAATTATCAAGACCAACCCGGGTTTCGCTGCAGAAACTCCACCCATAATTATTTTGACAGTAAATCTGATTTGCCCCTTCCGTTCTCACGTCACTGAAACGAGTAGCTCTGCTGTCCATGCCTGACCCACAAAGAGGGGGGCCGGGGGAGTGATCAAGCACTCATTAATAAGAGTACAGATATCCAACTTCAAGATTCCTACAGCATTTTGTAAGAAACTGCTGGGACAGAGATCGCAAATCCTGCACATAACTTTACAGCTTTCTCAAAATTACCAATCGAGATACGCGAAGACCCTCTGCGCCCTCTTCGTCCGTGAAGAAGCAATCTGGAAATCATATAGCTATAAAGTATGCTTCGCAAATCAAATAGGTGTCAGAGGTACTTATTTCGATAACACTGTGGATACACTTTACTTTGAGAATACTTCTGCTCGAAGGGTATTTGCTAAGAAACAATGATGGCAAAAGAGAGACCGCAGCGAAAGAGGTGAAGAGAATGTTGGAGATTGAATTGGAGACACTTTTGGTATCGAATTGATTGTCAACGTCTTCGATCATTTCAACAGCATAAATCTCTACTCGCAGTCTAGGCTAAGACAAGAACAAGAGGGTGACATCGACAGTTGGTTGTTCAAGTCTTCATATGTCAATAGAATTTTCAGATTTTTAAATAAAAATTAATACTGTATCTATTTTATATATTAGTTAATTATTAATAATAACTAAAATAAAAATAAGTTTTTAAATTAATTATTTTATAATTAAGATAATTATTTTTATATAATTAAAACTATATACTATCTCTTGCTATATAGCAAGTATTACTATATAGCAAGCAAATCAATAGATACTTAGACTTTGTAGTCGTATAAATATTCTGCGTATTTATTTATTCTTCATTCATTGCTTATATGATCGACTTAGAGTATTTGTTTATCTTCTTACTACTACTGTCTAGGAAAATACTACTCTTGTTGTTGTTGGCGTATTTATCTTACATAGACATCATATTATAACAAGGTAGGTCTCATCTCGTAGAGCTCTAATGCAGAGCTATCAGTCGCTCATATAAAGTCTAATATCAGTATCCAATCCTTTCAGCCTTAGTATCCTGCTGATAGGTCATTATCAGCCATACGTCGGTTGAAAGAGGATGATTCATGTAACGTTGCTATGTCAATTGGTATCTCCCAACTTAAGCGATATGGCCTTTGTTATCTCAAGCGCCATCTCGATGTACAAGTAATCATACCTAACAGTGTAACAATAAGCCACACTTGTGGAGCACGTGATGGACTGAGTCTGTGGCTAGAACGTACTCGCGCGATACAAGCGCAATAGACTAACGTCAAGAATGACCTCTCCCAAACCCGTGTCCGCGTCACAATTTGAGAACTATCTCACTTAGGTTGGTTGGGCATCTCGAGTCCTATTGAACCACCCGAACGTAAAGTATCGTAGCCTTTGAACCGCTCCATCATTACTGCCAGCCTGCCTACAAAACCTAAGCCTGTAACATGAAGGCACTCTGAGGACAGGGAGTCCAAACAGATAATTAATTTATCAGACTGCCGGTTGACCAAAGGGAAGAGAAGAGGGGTTGCTAAGCCTCACTCTTTCCATGCACCTCGCCTCTTTCGACGAGCCCAGCCCCGCACCCCTCTTTTGTTGCTACCAAGAAGATAAGGAGCTGATTTCACCCTTCCTCTGCAGTTAACATCGTGAGTCCAGCTGCACTACTATCAATTTGCCGAAACAAGCTATACATAGCTATCTGCCCACCAGCACGTTTTTCATATGGACGACTCCATTTCGGACTTGGTCCCCGGCACCTTGTATTATACAGTGCATGTTAAGGATGATTCTGGGGGTTGGGATGTAGATTTTGTAGAAGAGCAACCGCCCATGTGCGCTATTTGGACCAACGTTCAGTTGTCAGGGTTCCCGGTACCAATTCTAGAAAGCTGCTGTGACCTTTGTCAATCTCTACGGCGAGCATGCATGAAGGCCTTCTGCCTCTATGAGGACGAAGATCTAGCAGTTGCTTGGAGAATACCCAACATTTGCGAAATATGGGTGGGTCGGAATGAGAATCGTATTATCAGGGTCTTTTCTTCAAGGAGTAAGCAGATCTGCCGGGTGTCATAGAGGGTGTCGAGGGAGACATTGCTGAAAGACCATTTAGCTTCCCCGTGTCCGTGGGGTATATTTCCAGCGCCGTTCGCTGATCTACCTCAGGCCTCGAGCATGATTTGTGAGGCACCTCTTCTGGACAAGGCAGTGGCGCTCGTAGAGCACTGCTACCAGCACCATGATTGCCAGTTTCAAGAATTCAAGCCACACTTGCCCTCACGGATACTTGATATTGGCGAGGATGATGATCAAATAAGGCTTGTTGAAGGCGACGGGCGTCGAACTCGATACCTTTGCTTGAGTTACTGTTGGGGAGGAGTGCAGCCTCTCAAGACCATGAGCCAAAACATTGCTGATCACATGGCCAGCATACCTTGGACGGCTATTCCGAAACTATTCCAGGATCTCATAGACCTGGCCCGAAAGCTTTGTATCCGATACGTTTGGATTGACTCGCTGTGTATTATACAGGATGATCACGAAGATTGGGTGAAGGAGTCCTCGAAGATGTGTCAAATCTATGAAAATTCCTATTTAACTGTGTCTGCTACCACGGCCGAAAACTGCAACGCAGGACTATGGGACGTGAGCAGTAACTCGATAGAAGAAATGGAGGGTATCAGCGCTCAGGGAGTCCATTACTCTTGGCTCGCTATATACGGCTTTCCAATCCTCCATCCAAGGTTGTCGGACTCCCACCTCGAAAGAGCGGGCCTGTGGCCGTTGTTGGATAGAGGCTGGGCATTCCAGGAACGAACGCTGGCTCCGAGAGTTCTGCATTTCCTCAACGGTGAAATGATGTGGGAATGCAAGGCAGAGACATTTTGCGAGTGTGGGAGAATGACACCGTATGGCAAGAGCAAGACATTGCACGAATACCTGAACTCCGGGGACAGTGTGAAACAGGCTGCCATTTGGCGGGAGATTGTCCAGCATTATTCCTGTCTTAAGCTGACGAAAGTGTCCGACAAGCTTCCTGCGCTCTCGGGACTGGCGCAGAAACTCATGCAAGCTCTGCCAAACAAACGATATTTGGCTGGATTATGGGAGGATTCACTACTGGAGGATCTACTCTGGGTCAAATTGATAATATCGGAAGATGATGCCCCGTGGACAGTATCTTGTCCTGGTCCTTCCTGGTCTTGGATTGCAGTAGATAGTGCAGTTAGTTTTGCCACTGGGTCTCAACACAACCCTAACTTCACCGATCCATCCACGGGCAATAGATGTCTAAGAAAGTACATCAACACAATTGCGGCCCATTGCGAGTTAGCATCTGCAGACCGCGCTGGGGAGGTTAAAAACGGGGTTCTAACCGTCGAGGGTAGGCTGTACAAAGGAACTCTGAAGAGATGGCAGGGATCTTACATCGTGTTCTCTGAGGACGGAGTTCTTCCGGGCGGAGTTCTTGAACTTGATGGTGGACCAATCTATCCGTCATCTGCATCAACTGAAGAACAAAGGAAACTTCATCTTGACGTACCGAGAGTACTATTGTCGGAGCAGTCTGCAGAAGCTCAAGAAGTGTTTTGTCTTCCTCTGGCACGCGTGTTGGTGGGAGACGACGAGGACTTCACTCAAGAGGCTGAGTATGCAATGGTCCTCGCTCGTGATCCCAGAGATAGCCAGGGATACATAAGAATTGGCATGGCGATACAGACGACTGATCGGGAGTCGCGTCCTTCTGAATTTTGGGCTACGCAGCTGAACTTTGAACACGGTGGTGAGATAACCTCGATAAGCATTCATTGAGTACATTTAAGGCATTACATCTAAGTTGCTTAGCCTGAATGACCAGAGCAAGCTCCTAGTAGCTAATGACTACCACAACACACTATAAGCTACATTTCCGAACACAAATTATCTAGGATGAAAATGATAAGCAAGGATAGTAAGAAAAGAAACATGCCAGAAGGGGCGAGAGCGGCAAGCAAAGCAAGAAGATGGAGGCATCTCTTTAATATGGGTCTTGAACATGGACCTGATTATTACACAGTGATTCGATTCTGAGCTACGACGTGTATTTCGACTAGAGTTAATAGAAATATGTGAGATGGCAGATGTGAGGGGTTTTACGAGTTGCAATGGCTCGGAGGTCTTGAAAGGGGTCGAGAAGTCCTCCAGAATTCTCGATATCTGCGGAGTTCGACGTGATAGTGACTACGCCTTGTTCAGCAACGCAGGATTTCCCTGGGAACCATCATTTTTAGTTATCATTCTTCGAAGCCTCTCTAGTCAAAAACTTATTAGGATACATAACTTATAGTACGACTTACAGATAGCCTCTCGGAGCTCAAGAGGTAGTGATGCGAACTTCCAGAATGAATCCGGAGGCGGAATAATGGCCAATCTAATTATAATAGAGCCGAATGCTGATACATAATGGACTGGATACTCTCAGCACATTGTTCGCGCAGACTCTACATAATGTGTGTTGCTTACTCTTAGTTTTTCTCTTGAGCTTTCTTTTAGAAGAAGCTCTTAGCATCTTCGGGGTTGTGATCATATGCTTAACACCTAGCTGCAGGCCTTGCATCTATATTTTGATGGAATGTTAGAGCTTTATTTCCAAAAACTGATTGGCACAGAAACGCGATGTACCTTGTCGGTAATGCTTCTCCCCTCCTCTGCAAAACTTTCCCTAGAATGAATGTGGTTATGTTGCTCCCCAAGCCGTGCCTACCAATGTATTAGCTTTTTATATATAAGGTAGGTGCCAGCAGAGCAGCGCACTGTAGACTTTCTTCCTACCATAATTACGACCAAAAACACGGAATACTCGTAAATTTTGTCATGAAGATCATATTTAAAAACGCGACAGGATTCTTCATAAGATACTTGTCGCGTTCAGAAAACGGCGCTAGTCGTTGATTAAAAGGGGGCCTATTGAGCCCAAACGCGCCTTGTCCTTTGACTCTTGATATTCATATGGATCAAAATTAACACGGCTTTCCATTCATACCAGTCCATTTCTTTGAATCAAGAGTAGAAAGTTATTGAAAGTAAGCTCTCCCGTAATTGGATTTTTTGCAAGAGACACGCATAATTAAGTTCCACTAACCAATCCGTAGAGACCTTGGTACTCACGACATCTCAGCCACTTACGTTTCATCTATTCGAAAAGCTCTTCAAAGAGATCCAAGTGATAATTGTACGTCTACTTCTCATACGTTGCTGAGCTAATCATGCAAACTCTGGGCGTCAACAGTGGGAGCGTGCAACCGAGTCTCAACCCGTCATGATCCGTAACTCAACATACGAGGAGCTCTTTAAAGAGTCGTCCAAGAAACCCGCCCGATTCAACCTCATTGCCAAAGCCTCAACAGAATACGCCGTTCCTCCAATGCTTCAAATATGCCGAAAGTTCCAGCAGCCATGCTTTGAAGCTCAGCTGGGGAATGCGTTTTGGTTCAATTTCTACAGCAATACGTCCCATATGTCTAGACCGCATTGATTCAGAGATAAGGGGCTTATATGTGAGGGATTGTGAATCAAAATTAAGATATGTTGCTACTGCAATGAATCACAAACTTTGCGCCATTTCCAAGAACAGAGATCAAATATGGCTCAATGAAACAGGCAGAGTTCTTGACTGCCATAATCTTCTGAGCACCATCCACTATCCTCAAACTTGGGGGCAATATCAATATCAGGAGAGAAACGACAAAATAACGCCATGCCTTTTGATACTAACGCTGAGGTCAATGGAGGTGCTTCTGCTCCAAAAATCTCTCCGAACATGCACCTTACGATCACAATAAGATTACTTGAGTCGTTGACAGGTTTTACCAGGCTAGTGACCCTAAAACACCTCGGAGGTCGCAAGCTCAGGATCCAGAAATACAATGTGACCAGACATGACTCGTACGACGTTTACCCTGACATGGGAAGGTTGAAGGAGGTTGGCCCCGATGAGTTTGACACCGGCGAGCGAGGCGACTTGATCGTTACTTATCATGTCAAGTTCCCTCAAACTTTGACCAGTCAACAAAAGCAGAGGTTGAACGAGGTTTTGTGAAGAGGCTACAATGGAGGTTTTGGAATGGGCAAGCTTGCGGGGCTTCTAAGTACTAAAGCAAGTGCACTTCCCAAGCACCTGCAAACATAGCAGCTTGTATGCTGCCACTGGTAGATTTTCCCGCTCATGACCTCCTTATCACATGGTGGTATTACAATCAAATGTATGGCTCTATACGCTCCGTATCAAATTCCTTGTCTGGTTCATTTGTGTGAAATCAGCTGACTGCGGCATTTGGTACTTGCAAACAACAAAGTTCCCATATTTCCTAATCGTTTGCGACTATATATCTAGCTATACGTGACTACATATTACTACAATTTGTATTTGATCTGCAAGCCAAGTTAATTTCAAAGATCGAGTAACGTTCTGCGGATGCTGTGTTGCTCTGTGAGACGAGTTGTCAAGCAGTGTGATCTGTTGCATGCGAGCTCTCCATTGGCTCAGTCTTGTGATGAGAAAGTAGCTAGCATCAAGAATTCTGGGCTTCATTCTCTTCTCCATAATAGAATTTACTCTTTCAACTAGGTCTAACGCTGGTAAAGACTGGCTGAGATCAACGAGGTGGACTAAACAACTGTAAACCTGGCGATACCCTGAACCCGAGACATCTACCACTACAGCTTGATGGTTCGATGGCGAGGCAAACCACAGATAATATTATTTGGTGTTCTGGAAGATGGGAAAGGTTAAGCTTAAATTGACGTTGAAATTGGCAGGTCCCAGTGGGGCTGCTCAAATGAGCAGGAGGGCAACACCAGCCACCTCCTTTTATTTGCAACAACCAGCTTTATGGCTATAAAAACTTGCATGGAACGACCACAATAGGCTCGAATTAAAATTTATTAAAATTTAAGGCGATTTTTAGCACACCAGAATGGCAGGAGGAAGTCACCTTTTGCCTGTATACCTAGAGCGAGTGTGCACTACAGTGGCTCTTGAAATTGCTTCCAAGAAGTGATGGATAATGTTATGAATTGCGCCTAACTAGATGGCGATGGTATCTTATCTTATAAATCTCGAGTCCCCATAGCATTCTTCTAGGAGCATTTACAGCCTTTCTAGAGACGAAGGTCGAGAGAGGGCATGCTTCATGTCACACTCGCAGTACTTGCTTTATATAAACCTTAACTCAGTATAAATAAAAAGATAATACAAGTTTATTAGTATTCTAAATATGTAAAAAAAAAAAAAAAAGCTTTTATTCTAAATCTAAAATACTAGAATAGAAGCTAATATAGTCTTCTTATATAACTATAATATATCTTCTTTTTAATATATTTTATTTTAGAATAATAAAATACTAGATATATATATATATTTGATTAGTAAAGATCAAATCAAATACAACTTATAAATAAGAAAAATAGAGCTTTAGAGTTTAGTTACTAAAGACTATAATTATAATTTATTACTAATAAGAAAAAGAAATACTATATAA
>Ga0182030_10006081_pt1 | contig 25507 bp, 28 predicted proteins | sample 812S3MmetaG_FD_121299 | JGI IMG/M metagenome (GOLD analysis project Ga0182030, IMG submission 121299) | Permafrost microbial communities from Stordalen Mire, Sweden - 812S3M metaG (Illumina Assembly) | ecosystem: Environmental > Terrestrial > Soil > Wetlands > Permafrost | place: Sweden...
GCCGTTCGAACTCCCACCGTCCGAGCCGCCTCCCTCCGAGCTCCCACCGTCCGCGCCGCCGCCCTCCGAGCCGCCGCTCTCCGCCTGGCCGCTGTCCGAACCGGTAGTACATGCCCCCTGGGTGCACGTCTCACCCGCCGCGCAGGGGGCGCCCGTCGTGCCGCACTGACACCCTCCGGAGGACGTGCAGCCATCCGACACGGTCGTGTTGCACGACGTGCACGTGCCGCTCGGCACGCCGCACACCGGGAACCCGGGTGTCTGGCACACGTTGGACAGGCAGCACCCCGTGGAGCACGCGGTAGCGTCGCACACGCACGACTTCCCGACGCACTCCTGCTGCGCGCCGCAGGCGGAGCCCAGACCGCAGGTGCAGATCCCCGACGGGCACCCGTCACCCGTCGGGGCACAGCCCCCGCAGACCGCCCCTCCGTTGCCGCACATCGTGGAGGTCGTCGCGGTAACGCAGGTGCCCCCGGCAGCCGCCGTCGTGCAGCACCCCGAGCACGACGTCGTGTCGCAGAAGCACGCGCCGCCGATGCACACCTGGTCCGACGCGCACGGGGCCCCGCTCGTCCCGCACTGGCAAACCCCTGCCGTGCACGTGTCCGTCGTGGCAGGGCACGGGAGGCAGCCTCCGCCGCCCACGCCACATTGCGAGGAGCTCGCCGTCACGCACGTCCCGCCGGTGCAGCATCCGTCCGGGCACGTGTCGTCGCGGCAGCTGGGACAGACGCCCGCCGTGCACGATCCCGGAAGGCAACTCTCGCACGCGGCGCCACCCGAGCCGCAGTTGCCGTCGTCTTCCCCCGTCTCGCACGTCGCGCCGTTGCAGCACCCCGCGCACGAGGTCGTATCGCAGTAGCACACGCCGGCGGAGCAATGCTGGCCTCCGCCGCACGGAGCGTGCTGGCCGCACATGCACGCCCCGGCCGACGTGCACGTGTCCGCGGTGATGCCGCAGTCCTGGCACTTCGACCCGTTCAAACCGCATGCCCCGGACGTCGTCGGGGTCACGCAGGTCGTCCCCGAGCAGCAGCCCGGACCCTGACACGACGTGGAGTCGCAGATGCAGGTCCCGCCGCTGCAGACCTGCCCGCCGCCACATTGCGCGTTCGTCCCGCAGCGGCACGCGCCCGCCGCGCAGTTGTCGGCGGACGTCGAGCTGCAGCCGACGCATTCGGCCGCGTCCGTCCCGCACGTCGAGAAGGACGACGCGTTGCAGGTGGCTCCGATGCAGCACCCGTTCGGGCACGAGGACGCGCTGCAGACGCAGCTGCCGCCGGAGCAGGCCTGTCCCGTGGCGCAGGCGGCCCCCGTCCCGCATCGGCAAGCACCGGACCCCGAGCAGTTGTCGGCCTCGGCGGTGTCGCACCCGGTGCAAGCCTCGCCGCCGACGCCGCACGTGACCAGCGTGGAGGTGTCGCAGCTGGCTCCGGCGCAGCACCCTGCGGGGCAGTTCGCGGAGGTGCAGCCCGTGCAAACGCCGCCCACGCAGTCCTGGTTGGTCGGGCACAGCTCGCACGACGACCCGTTGGTTCCACACGCCGCGGCCGTATTCCCCGCCCGGCACTGGCCGCCGGCGCAGCAGCCCGTCGGGCACGACGTGACGTTGCAAGTGCAGCTGCCGTTCGAGCAGATCTGACCCGTATTGCACGCCGTTTTTCCACCGCACGTGCACGTCCCGGAAGCCGAGCAACCGTCGGCCGAGACTCCGCACGTGGTGCACGTCGCGCCGTCCGTGCCGCAGGTCGAGGCGGCCGGTGGGTGGCAGATGGCGCCCGTGCAGCAGCCCGTCGGGCAAGAAGCCGCGTCGCACACGCACGCGCCCTTCACGCAGGCCTGCCCCGTCCCGCACGCCGGGCCCGTTCCGCAGGAGCAGGCCCCCGCGACGCAGCCGTCCGCCGTCGTCGCCGCGCAGGACGTGCACGCGGCGCCGCCGTTTCCGCAGACGCCGAGCTTCGTCGCGGGCGACGTGCACGTCGCGCCTGTGCAGCAGCCGCCGGGGCACGAGGACGCGTTGCACACGCAGACGCCACCCGAGCACTCCTGGCCCGTCGCGCAGGCGGCGCCGCTGCCGCACGAGCATTCGCCGGCGGCCGAGCAGCTGTCGGCCTCGCCGGCCCCGCACGCGACGCATCCCTTTCCGCCGAGGCCACACGCGGACAGCGAGCGCGCGTTGCACGTGGGGCCGGAGCAGCAGCCGCTCGGGCACGTCGCCGCGCACCCGCTGCATGTGCCCAGCGTGCAGGTCTGGTTTCCGGGGCAACTCTGGCAGGACGCTCCGCCGCTTCCACAGGCGCCGACGCTGTCGCCCGACTGACAGACTCCCGACGCGCAGCATCCCGTCGGGCACGAGCCCCCGTCGCACACGCAGGCCCCGCTGAGGCACCGCTGGCCGGCCACGCACGCCGCGCCCGCGCCGCAGCTGCAGACTCCCGCGGAGGAGCAGCTGTCGGAGGTCAGCGCGTCGCATGGGCTGCAGGTGGCGCCGGGGGCGTTGCAGGCCGAGCGCGAGGTGGGGGTGCACGTGGCGCCGTCGCAGCAGCCGTCCGGACACGACGTGACGTCGCAGGTGCAGACCCCCGCCGCGCAGTGCTGTCCGGGACCGCAAGGCGCGGCGTCGCCGCAGTGGCACGCTCCCGCGCTGCAGCTGTCGGAGCGGACCGCGTCGCACGGGTAGCACGACGCGCCGCCGGTTCCGCAGGCGGCGGCCGAAGGCATGCTGCAGGTCGCGCCCGAGCAGCACCCGCTCGGGCACGAGGTCGCGTCGCACACGCAGAGACCCCCCGCGCAGCGCTGTCCCCCGCCGCAGGCCGCCTTGCCGCCACACGTGCACTGACCGGCCGGCGAGCAGGCGTCGGCCGTCGTGGATCCGCACTGGACGCAGCCCGCCGCACCGACGCCGCACGACGCGAAGGCCGACGTGGTGCACGTCATCCCGGTGCAGCAGCCGTCGGGGCACGCGCAGCTCGTACACGCGCCGCCGGTGCAGGCGTCGCCTGCGGCGCAGGCCGAGCACGCGAGGCCCGCGCTGCCGCAAGCGCTCGGCGCGTTGCCCGGTTGGCAGACCCCGTTCGCGCAGCACCCACTCGGGCAAGAGGTGGCGTCGCACGTGCAAGAGCCGCCCACACACCGCTGTCCGGCGTCGCAGGCCGGGGCGCCCCCGCAGAGGCAGTCGCCACCGGAGGAGCAGGAGTCGCTCGTCGCCTGGTCACACGCCGTGCAGACGCAAACCCCTCCCACGCACTGCTGGCTGGGCGAGCACGGAGAGCCGCTCCCACACGACGGGCCTGTCTGGCTGTAGCAGCGCCCGTCGGCGGCGCAGGTGAACCCTGTCGGGCAGGTGCCGCCGGCGCCGCAGCCGATGGCCCCCTCGCCGATGGAAGGCGAGAAGCCGCAGGACATGACCAGCAGACCTACGACGGCCAGCCACAACCCCAGCAGCGCCATCCGACCTGCGAGGTGCAGCATCGTGAGACCGACGATACGCGCTCGGATAGCCTCGCGTCTCGCTCGCTCGCCCTACACCACGATGATCGCCACCGTCTGACTCCAGTCCCCACCGCCGTCCTTCGTCACGGCGCGGTACCGGAACTGCACCGTCGATCCCGGCTTCAGGCCCGAGACCTTCGTACTCGCCTGCACGGTGAACGGTGCGCTGGCCCACGTCTCCCCGCCGTTGGTGCTGTAGCCCCACTCGTATCCGGCGCGGTGCCCGGCCTTCGGGGCGACGAGCTTCACCGAGCCGGAGACGGCCCCCGGCTTCACGGCGAAGACGCGCACGGGGAGCACTCGCGGTCTCTTCACGGCGACGCCCGCGCTGTGGATGATCGACACCGCGTCGTCGAAGTTTCCGTCGGCCGTCGACTGGATGTGGCTGAGGAGGTGCTGGAGCAGCACGACGAGCGCGACGCGCTTCTCGTTGCGGGTCGCGACAGCGCCCTTCGTCCTCGTCAACGTCGCCGTCTCGGCGTCCGAGAGGTCGTCGATGGCCGCTTCGACGGTGGCGAGGGACGGGACGGGCGCCGGGAACCAGGCATTCCCCGTCATGCTTCGCAGGATCCCTCTCGCATACACGACGAGGAGGGGCACCTGGTTTTCGGGGAGCTTCAGGACCGCGATGGGTCGCGAGGGGGAGCTCGTCATCCTGCTCTTCCTTTTGAGCGCGAGGCTATCCGGTTCGACGGAATGCGTCGCCGGACGCCACCGCCGTCCCTTCGATGCCTCCCGGCGCACGGCAAGGAGTCACCGGAGTGCGTCCGATGCCTCCCGGCGCACGGCAAGGAGTCACCGGAGTGCGTCCGATGCCTCCCGGCGCACGGCGAGGAGTCACCGGAGTGCGTCCGATGCCTCCCGGCGCACGGCAAGGAGTCACCGGAGTGCGCCCGGTGCCTCCCGGCGCACCGCGAGGAGTCACCGGAGTGCGTCCGATGCCTCCCGGCGTACCGCGAGGAGTCACCGGAGTGCGTCCGATGCCTCCCGGCGCGCCGCAAGGAGTCACCGGAGTGCGTCCGATGCCTCCCGGCGCACCGCGAGGAGTCACCGCAGTGCGCCCGATGCGTCCCGGTGCGGCTCCGGGCGAAAAGCGCCTTACCCCTTCTTCGGCTTGACCACGATCTCCACGCGCCGGTTCTGCGCGCGCCCCTCGACCGACGTGTTCTCGGCGACGGGGGCTGCCGGGCCCTTGCCCTCGGCGGTGATGAGGTCTCCCGGGATGCCCTTGGTGGCCAGATAGTCGCGCACCGACTGCGCGCGCTTCTGCGAGAGATCCATGTTCATGTCGACGGCGCCGACGTTGTCGGTGAATCCGTAGACGACCATGGGCTGCTCCTTGCCGCGGAGCGCGTCGGCGATCTGGTCGAGCTTGGCCATGGCGCCGGGCTTCAGGTCCCACTTGCCGGTCTTGAAGAGCACCTCGCCCTGCAGCGTGATGACCATCCCGCGGTCGTCGTCCTTCACCGCCGCGATCTTCGCGATGGTGTCGCGGGCGTCCTTCAGCTTCGCCTCGAGGTCGGCCAGCTGCTTCTTCTGCTCCGCGGCCTGGGCGGCCGTCTGCTGGAGCTGCGTCTGCGTCTGGGCCAGGTTCTGCTGGGTCTTGTCGAGCTGGCCGCGCGTCGCCTGGAGCTGCGACTGCATCGACGCTTGTAGCTCGTTCTTGGCCTGCTGCAGCTCCTGCTGCGCCTTCAGGGCGGCCGCCTCGGCCATCGCGATCTGCGCCTTGCGCTGCGCGATGATGGCGAGATCGATGGCGTGCTCGTCGTTCGGGTCCTGGCTGGACTGCCACGCCGACTCGGCCTTCTGGAGCGCGAGATCGGCTTCGTGGACGTCGGTCGGATCGAGCTGGAGGGTGATGCCGCCCTTGGCCTTGGTGTAGTCGGCCCGCGCGTCAGTGAGGGCCTTCGGGGCCGGTACTTCGCCTCCACAAGCCGCGAGCGCGGTGGCGGCGGCGACGAGCGAGAGAACGATTCGAGTGCGCATCACTGACCTCCCTTGGACTTCGCCAGGTCCGACTGTGCGTTGCGCGCCTGCTCCTCGGCCTGGAGCTGCTTGGCCAGGCTGAGCGCGAGCTGGGCTTCGACGCGCGCCACGGCGATGAGGTCGGCCGCGCGCTTGTTGTCGCCGCTGTCGATGAGACCCTTGGACTTCTGCAGGTCTTCTTGCGCGAGCTGGAGATGCAGCTTCGCGTCGGGGACGACCGGCGCGCCGCCAGACTCGGCCCGACCGACGTCGGCCTGGGCAGCAGAGTACTCGTCGTTGGGGGGAGGGAAGCTCGAGCCGCACGCGGCAGTTACTGCCGCCAGCAGCGCGATCATTGCGAACCGCATGGGGTAATTTCTCCTCGGGGTGTCGACCGGCCCCGCCGAGCTGGGCCGTCGGAGGGAAGGTTAGAATCTCGGGGCCATCCGCAGCAAGGGCCTTTAGTCGACCTTGAGGATCGCCAGGAACGCCTGCTGGGGGATCTCGACCGTTCCCACCTGTTTCATGCGCTTCTTGCCCTCTTTCTGCTTCTCGAGGAGCTTGCGCTTGCGGGAGATGTCGCCGCCGTAACACTTGGCCGTCACGTCCTTGCGGAGCGCCTTGACCGTCTCGCGGGCGATGATCTTCCCCCCGATGGCCGCCTGGATGGCGACCTCGTACTGCTGGCGGGGGACGAACTCTTTCAGCTTTTCGGCCAGGCCCCGCCCGCGCGGATAGCTCTTCTCCTTGTGGACGATGATGGAGAGCGCGTCCAGCGGCTCGCCGTTCACGAGGATGTCGACCTTCACGAGGTCGTCCGCGCGGTAGCCGACGAGTTCGTAGTCCATCGAGGCGTACCCGCGGGAGATGCTCTTCAGCTTGTCGTGGAAGTCGAAGAGCACCTCGGCGAACGGGAGCTCGTAGGTGACGATGACGCGATCCGCGGCTGCGTACTGCATCCCCTTCTGCACGCCGCGCCGCTCCTGACAGAGCGCCAGGACGGCCCCGACGAACTCCACCGGGACGTGGATCGCCATCGTCACGAGGGGCTCCTCGATGCGCTCGACGTGCACGAGGGGCGGGAGCTTGGCCGGGTTCTCGACGCGGACGACGGAGCCGTCCGTCTTGTAGACGATGTAGACGACGCTGGGCGCCGTGGTGATGAGGTCGAGGTTGAACTCGCGTTCCAGGCGCTCCTGGATGATCTCCATGTGGAGCAGCCCGAGAAACCCGCAGCGGAAGCCGAAGCCGAGCGCCTCGCTGGTGTCCGGCTCGAAGCTGAACGCCGCGTCGTTGAGGTGCAGCTTCTCCATCGCGTCGCGGAGCGCGGGATAGTCCGCGCTGTCGGTCGGGTAGACCCCCGCGAAGACCATCGGCTTCACCTCCTTGAAGCCGGGGAGCGCCTCGGTCGTGGGGCCGAGGTGGTGCGGGCCCTTGCCGGGCGCACTGACCGCGTGGGTCATCGTGTCGCCGAGCTGCACGTCGTGGACGCTCTTGATGTTCGCGGCGACGAAGCCGACCTCGCCGGGCCCGAGCTCCTCGATGGCGGTCGCGAAGGGCTGGAAGCAGCCCATCTCGGTCACCTCGTAGTCGGTGGCGTCGGCGAGGAACCGGATCTTGTCGCCCTTCTTCAGCGTCCCGTCGACGACGCGCACCATCGCCACGGCGCCGCGGTAGGTATCGTACCAGGAGTCGAAGATGAGGGCGCGGAGGGGGGCGGCCTCCTGCTTGCCCTTGGGATGCGGCACCTTGAGGATGATCTGCTCGAGGATCTCGCGGACGCCGAGGCCCGTCTTGCCGCTGGCCGAGATGGCCTCCGAGCAGTCGAGGCCCACCACCGTCTCGATCTGCGCCTTCGTCCGCTCGACGTCGGAGCTCGGAAGATCGATCTTGTTGAGGACGGGGAGGATCTCCAGGCCCTGCTCGATGGCCAGATACACGTTGGCGAGCGTCTGCGCCTCGACCCCCTGCGTCGAGTCGACGACCAGAATGGCCCCCTCGCACGCCGCCAGGCTGCGCGAGACCTCGTAGTTGAAGTCCACGTGGCCGGGGGTATCGATGAGATTGAGCTCGTACGTCTTGCCGTCGGCTGCCGTGAACGAGAGCCGCACGGTCTGCGCCTTGATGGTGATGCCGCGCTCGCGCTCGATGTCCATCTTGTCGAGGAACTGCGCGCGCATCTCGCGGGACGTCAGCGCCCCGGTGATCTCCAGGATCCGGTCGGCCAGGGTCGATTTCCCGTGGTCGATGTGGGCGATGATCGAGAAGTTGCGGATCTCGGACTGCGGCGTCGGCATTCAGCTCTTACTTCCGCCCGCGGCACGCTCGGTCTCGACGACCGGGCCGGGCGGAGGGGATTCGACGTCGGCCGTCAACGCGAGCTGGCCGGGCAAGAGGTGACCGTATTGCCGCAGAACGAGGTCGATCCCCTCGCGGATGTAGACCGCCACGGGCACCTTGGTCCGCTCGTGGAGAAGCCGCAGGCGCTCGGCCTGCTCCGGCGTGACGTAGATGGTGGTGGAGATCTTCTTGCGGGACATTGAGGACTTACGCCGGCACGACCAGGGGAGTGGGGAGGCGCGGGCGGCATGTAGCCGACCGAGAGACGCCTGGCCAGGGCTGGTGTCGAGCGACGAGCGTCCGTTACACTATGTGAACATACGTGGAGCAGCAAGCACGAGCGGGCCGTCGACCGCCGGCCATCGCTCACCGACGCGGGAATCGCTCGTGAAATCGGGGATGGTGCTGTCGAGGTCGTCCCATCCCACCTTGCCCCCACACCGTTCGGGCAGGTATTGTCGCGCCGCGCAGATGAACATGCGAGCGAGCCTGCGAGCGACTTGTCTGGGCCAGGCTCCCGCAGGGAGGCTGGCGTGAACTTCATCCGTCTCGTGGCCACCGCTGTGCTGGCCCTCTCGCCGCTGGCGCTGCTCCCCGCCGCGGGTGGCTGCAGCAGCGACGAGAAGATGACCGGCGTGGCCGACGCCAAGCTCCCCAAGGGCGCGCACGAAGGGCTCGACCACGAGTCGTGCGACGAGTCGGGCAACCGCGTGGAGATCCTCGATACGAACAACGACGGCAAGGCCGACATCCGCCGCGTCTTCGACAAGAAGAGCCAGCGCGAGATCTGCCGGGTGGTCGACCTCAACCACGACGGCAAGCCGGATCTCTACGAATACTTCGACACGAACGGGGCGGTCCGCCGGCGGGAGTTCTGTTACGACGATACGGGCGTGGTGAACGCCATCGAGCACTACGACGCCGGCCGGCTGACGAAGCGCGAGTACGACACGACCGGTCAGCACAAGATCGATACCTGGGACTACTTCGAGGCCGGGCTGCCGATGGACCCGAAGAGCGGACGTCCCGTCCACCCGTCCCGCCGCGAGCGCGACATCAGCGGGGACGGTCGCCCCGACCAGTGGTGGACGTGGCAGGGCTCGAAGGTGAGCATCTCGCGCGACACGGTCGGCAACGGCAAGCCCGATCCCGCGTCGACCGTGGTGCTCGACCAGGGAGCCGCGGAGGCCGACGCGGGGGCTCCGGCGCCTGTCGCAAGGGCCTCGGACGACGGGGGCACCGCGACTGCCACGCCGGCCGATGCCGCCGCCTTGTCGACCGATGCCGGTGGAGGCAAGCGGTGAGGCGCCTCGCCCCTCTCGCTATCCTCGCGCTGCTCCTCGTGCGCTGCGGGGGCTCGCCGCCCCTTCCCGTGAAGTCGGCGCCCGGTGGCTCGAACGATCCCAGCCACTGGCCGGCAGACGACCGCTCGCTCTGCGATGGCTTCTCGCACTGGAAGACCAACCCGCAGCTCGAGGTGAGCGAGACCGTCGGCCCCGGCTCGATCAAGCCGAACATCCGGCGTGTGTACAAGGTCATCGGCGAACGCGAGGACCGGCACCAGGTCCTCATGTGCCGCGAGATCGACACGAACCTCGACGGCCTCAAGGACGTCGTGCGGACCTTCAACGAGAAGGGCGAGCCGCTGCACGAGGAAGCCGACACCAACTACGACGGCAAGATCGACGACTGGATCAACTTCGCCGACGGGCGCATCGCCGAGGAGGACATCGACACGACGCTGTCCGCCGGCCGCCCCAACGTGTGGAAGTTCTATCTCGAAGGTCAGCTCTCGCGCATCCGCCGCAACACGCACTGCCCGACGGGCAAGCCGGACACGTGGGAGATCTATTTCAAGAACCGCCTCGAGCGCGTCGGCAACGACATCAGTTGCGACGGTCACATCGACCGTTGGGACCGCGACGCCCAGCTCATGGCGCAGGAAGAGGCTCAGTCGGGCGTCGAGATCGTCGACGCCGGCTCTTCGGGCGGCAACGCTCTGGCGCCGGTCGCCGTCGGGGCCCCCGACGCGGGGTCGAGTGACGGCGGCAGAGCGAGACGGCCCAAGCGCTGAGAACGCGGCCCGGGTCCTCCCGCGCCCTCCCAGCTCAGAGCGTGAGCGGCGCGATCCAGACGATGGTGCCGTCGCTGTCGTTGCCGAGGAACAGGCGACCATCCGTGGAGAACGCGAGCGACGCGGGGCGGCCGTGGTCGCGTCGACCGTCGTCCCACCCGGTGGCAAAATCGGAGAGGCTTCCCGTGTTGCCGCCGTCGAGGTCCGAGCCGGGCAGCGGGAGGCCCGTCGTCGGGTCCATGGCGATGCTGACGACGCGCGCGCCGGTCCACAGGCCGAAGCTGCCGTGGAGGGTCACGATGGCGTTGCCCGTCCACGGCGCCGGCCACGAGCCCGGCTCGAAGTCGATGCCGAAGGGTGTGTTGCCGATGTAGAAGCTCTCGGTCTCGGCGGCGACGGTGGCGCAGTTGGGCGTCGGCGTGATGCCCGCGAACGGCGTATTCTCGGTGGCGCAGCACGGGAAGCCCCAGTCGTCGCCCTGGCGGATGGGGACGATCTTCTCCCGGCCGAAGTCCGGGGCCATCGAGCTGTCCTTCCCCAGCTCGACGGCGAAGCAGCGGTTGTGACCGCGCGCGCAGCGGACGGCGATGGGGTTGCGGAAGCCCTTCGCGACTGGTGTGCCGCCGGCGGTCCCGTCGAGCTGGAGGATGCCGCCGTGGAAGGGATGCAGCGGATCGCACGCTTCGCCCTGGTCGCCGCCGTTGCCGACGTACATGGTGCCGTCGTCGGCGATGTCGAGCGTCTTCGGCCAGTGGGCGATCGACGTGTAGATGCTGATGTCGGCGACCTCCTGGCTCGCGCCCGAGGGCGCGCGGTCGCCGACGGCGTACGGCATGCGCATGATCCGCGTCGCGTCCTGGTAGTAGAGAAAGCCTCCTGCGAAGAGGAGACCCTGCGTCGACGGGAGCGAGCCGAGGAAGGTCAGCACCGAGTCAGCGACGCCGTCGTGGTCGTCGTCGGGCAAGACGGCGATGGCGGACAGCCCGCCCAATCCCCCACCCGTCGTGGAGGTGGTCGGCGAGGCGATGAAGAGCTCTCCGCCCGGGGCGAAGCGAAGCTGCCGCCCGTTGCCCACCGTGCCGTAGTAGTGGACGCAGAAGCCGGTAGGCACCGTGAGGTAGTCGAGGTCGGGGTAAGAGGTGCTGCCCCCCGGAACGACGACGACGCCGGTCGCTGTGTACTGGATGGAGCCAGGCAGGTTGCAAGGGTGCGCGATCGTCGCGTCCACACCGGTCACGTCCCAGCCGAAGGGGCTGTCGAGGGGAGGCGTCGCGTCGAACGGTGGATCGAAGCTGTCGACTGCGGCCGCATCTGCAGCATCGGTCGTGGCATCGGGCCGGTCCGGAGACGCCCCGCCGCCGCCGGAGCACGCGTAGACGAGAGCAGGAACCATGCCCAGAAACGGGGCTCGACGCACAGGCAAGACCTTTGATCGGACTGGGAAGGGAATCGAAGCGTTCCGTGCTTCGACTGGACGGACTGTGGCTCGCACGGTACGGCCGAGCAAGGCAATGAAGATTTTCGGCTACGCGGGACGATTCTTCGTGATGGGAGTCGTCATCGCGTGGTTCGTCCTCGCCTACGCCGTCGGCCGGATGGGTGCGGCGCTCGCAGGAGACCGCGAGAAGCGGCGTCGTGCGGTCGCGGAGCTCCGCGGTCGGGTGCTCCGGCGGTCGATGACGGCGCTGGGCGCGACGTTCGTGAAGCTCGGCCAGGTGATGAGCACGCGCCCCGATCTGCTCGAGTCGGAGACGATCGACGAGCTTCGCGTTCTGCAGGACAAGCTGCCTGCGTTCTCGATCGGGCGCGTCCGCCGCATCCTCGAGGAGGACCTCGGCGCGCCGGTCGGTGAGCGATTCGCCGAGCTCGACGACGTGCCGATCGCCGCCGCGAGCGTGTCCCAGGTTCACCGGGCCCGGCTCCCGGACGGGCGCGAGGTCGCGGTGAAGGTGCTGCGCCCCGACGTGCGAGCACGCGTCGAGCGGGACGCGGCGATCCTCGGTCTCTTCGCGCGGATCCTGTCGTGGCATCCGACGATCCGTCTCTCGGACCCGGTGGGCCACCTGCAGCAGCTCTTCGCCGGCATTCTCGACCAGACCGACCTCCGGCTCGAGGCCTCCAACTACGAGCGCTTCCGCGCGTCGTTCGCGCACATCGAGGGCGTGCACTTCCCCGAGGTGCTCGCCGAGCTGTCGGCGACGCGCGTGATGACGATGGAGCTCCTCCGGGGGACCAAGCTCGACGCCCTCCCGCCGGGCGACCATGGCGCCGTCGCCAAGCGACTCCAGCAGGTGTTTCTCAAGATGTGCTTCGAGGACGGCTTCGTCCACGCGGATCTCCACCCGGGCAACATGCTGCTGCTCGACAACGGCGACATCGCGATCTTCGACGTCGGCCTCGTCAAGCACCTCAGCGGGGCGATCCTCGAGCAGTACATCGACTTCGTTCGGTGTCTCGCGATGGGGACGACGAAGGACTTCGTCGAGCATATCCGGCGCTTTCACTCGTACCGCGGTGAGGTCGACTGGGGCACTCTCGAGACCGAGCTGGGTCAGTTCCTCGTCCGCTTTCGAGGTCAGAACGTCGCGGAGCTCGAGCTCGGTGAGCTGATGAACGAGATCCTCGCGCTCGGCCGTCGTTACCGCGTGCGACCGCTCGCCGACATGGCGCTCGTCATGGTGGCCATGGTGACCGCGGAGGGGATCGGCAAGCAGCTCAACCCGCAGGCGAACCTGTTCGAGGACACGGCCGCCTTCCTCGGCCCTCTGCTCGCGAGACGCGCTGCCGAGGGCGCTGCCTGATCCATGGATTCCGAGCCGAAGCCCAGGTTCGCCCTCGGCGAGGTCGACGTCCTGATCGTTGTGGACATCACCCCGTTCGGCGCCTTCGTCGACTGGGGGCTGCCCAAGGACCTGCTCGTCCCCCTCAAGGAGCAAACACGCCCGGTCCGCGTGGGCGACAGGGTGGCGATCGGTCTCTACCGCGACCGGACGGATCGCCTGGCAGGCACGATGCGCGTCGCCGAGATGCTGCGGCCGGGTCGTCGGTTCGCGCCGGACGAGTGGGTGCCGGGCGTCGCCTGGCGCGAGGAACCTGGCCTGGGCCTCTTCGTCATCGTCGAGAAGCGCTCGCTCGCGCTCGTGCCCGCGGCCGAGCCGCATGATCTCCGGGTCGGCGACGCGGCGAGCTTTCGCGTCGTCCACGTGCACGCTGACGGGAAGGTGGAGCTCTCGCTACGGCGACTCAAGGAGGACGAGATCGACGAGGACGCCGAGAGGCTCTTCGCGATCCTCACGGGCTCTCCCGCGCCGGAGCTCGGGGACGCGTCGAGCCCGGAGCGGATCCGCGCCGTCGTCGGGATCAGCAAGAAGGCGTTCAAGCGGGCAGCCGGGCGGCTCCTGAGAATGGGACGCGTCCGGATCGACGACGCCGGTCTGCTGCGCGCGAGGGACGGGACAGAGTGACGGCGTCTTCAGCGCGGGTGCGCGAGCCAGTCGTCGATCGCGGCTCGTGCATCAGTGAAGCCGCGCGTCCTCGGTGCGCTCACCGCGTACGTCTCGAGGGCTCGCCGCGCGAGCTCCAGCGCGTGCGGCCGCGCGTCGGGGCTCGACGCCCACTCCGCGCGCGCGGCGGCGAACTCGATGTCGGCGCGCGAGATCGGGCTGAGCTCGGCCCGCGCCGCAGACGCGAGCGCGTCGCCCAGCACCGTGCGTGCCTCGGCCAGGTGTCCGCTGGCGAGGAGCGACTTTCCGAGCTCGAGCTTCGCGCCGAGCACGTCCGGGTGCACCGGCGGGAGCTCCTGCTGCGCGGCGAGCGCCTGGCGGAGGTGCGGGAGAGCACGATCGGCGTGCCCGGTCACCGCGTCGAGCCGCGCCGCGGCCTCCTCGGCGTCGGCGAGGTCCGCGCCCGTCGCGGTGGCCCGGGCGAGCTCGGCGCGCGCCTCGTCGTAGTGTTTCTCGCCGAGGAGAACATCGACCAGGTAGATGCGACTCCTGCCGACGAGCGCGCGGTTGTCACCGGCGACGGCGTCGATGGCCTGGAGGGTGGCGCTGCACACGGAGAGCGCCGCGTCGTAGTCGCCGGAGTCGACCTCGGCCTTGCACTCGTACATGCGCATCTCGAGCGTGCGCGGGTGCATGGGCCCGTTCTGCCGCAGCGAATAGTCGTACCCACGCCGCGCGTACTCGATCCCTCGCTCGAACTGGCCGACGTCCACGGCCGCCAGCCCCAGCGTCGTCAGCTCCCACTCGTCGAGGGGGCGCACGGGCTCGACCTTCGCGGCGTGCTTCTCCAGGCAGGCGAGCCGGGTGACGATCTTCCCTTCGTTGTAGAGCGCGACGCAGCGGGTATGCTCGAGAAAGCTCTCCAGGGTCGCGTCCGGCGCGCCGCGATCGATCGCCGCCTGCGCGACGCTGGCCCAGTAGTCGAACTCCACGGGCTGGTGCGCGTAGATGTACTCTTGGGCGAGGCGCGCCGCGGCCTGCGCGAGCACGCGATCCTCGTGCGACGCCAGGGCCTCGGCAAAGGCCGCGCGGAACGCAGGGATCGACTTGTCGCTCTGGCTGAGGTCCGCATAGGAGCGCGCTCGCCAGAAGTCGATGCGGGCGAGGAGCGGGAGGAAGCCGACCTTGTGCGCGTCGTCGGCGAGCGCCTCGGACTGGGTTGCGGCGCCGGCGGACTTGCCGACGGCGAACGTCGCCATCACCGAGGCGAGGCGCAGTTCCATCGCGTCGACCTTCGACGCGGCCTCGGGATCGCGCGGCCGCGGTGTCGGCGCGCGCAGCGCCGCGACGTCGGTGCAGGAGTCCAGCGGCGAGAGCGACCTGGCCGCGTGGGCTGCCTCCTTCACCGTGTCCACGTCCGCGTGACGCAAGAGATCGACCAGCGCTCCCACTTCGCGCCAGCGCGCCTCGTAGCAGGCCATGCGGAGCTCCATGGCCTCGTCCGACTGCTCGCCGCGCAGGCGTGTCGCTGCGCAGGTGTCGTCGGAGCTGTGCGCGAGCCTGGAGGTGTAGTCGTCGAGCTCGCGCGAGACGGCCCCTGCGGCGTCGCTCGCGTAAGGGAGGCCCGTGGCGGCGAACGCGGCGCGCAGGCCGTCGCGGTCGGCGGTCCCCCACGCCGCATCCCGGCGGGTCTCGCCGCCGTGGCACATCGCGCGATCCTTCACGGGCGCGCGCGCGAATCCCACCGCCAGCGCCAGCGCTCCCGACGCGGCGAGCCCCAGCGCCACCAGGCCTGCCCGGCGCCAGATGCGATACGGGTCGCGCTGCAGGGCCGCCAGCATCTCGTTCACGGTCGCCCATCGTTCGCGCGGCTCGTAGGCGATCGCCCGGGCGACGATCCGCTGCATGGAGCGCGGCACACGAGTCTTGCCGGGCGGGGGTCGCGGCGTGTGAAAATCGACCTCGCTGAAGGTCGCGGTGACCGTCTTGGCCTCCGTGCCGACGGCGGCCTTGGGGGTCTCGAACGGGCGCGCGCCGAAGAGCGCTTCGTACAGCGTGACGCCGAAGGCGAAGACGTCGGTGCGTGCGTCCACGGTGTCCCGGCGGATCTGCTCCGGCGCCATGTATGCCGGCGTGCCGATGAGCTGGTCGGCCCGCGTGATGAGCGCATCGGGCGAGGCGAGCCCCGATCCCGACGACGGGAACGACGGAGGGATCGAGTCGAGCGAGGGGGCGATGGTGCCGTCGAGCACACCGGCCAGCCGCGCGAGCCCGAAGTCGAGCACCCGGACGCGCCCGTCGTCCCCGATGAGGACGTTGTCCGGCTTGAAGTCACGATGAATGAGGCCGCGCTCGTGCGCCGCGGCGAGCCCGCGCCCGGCGGCGATCATCACCTCCACGACCTCACGCCAGGAGCGCTCGCCGCGAAGCCAGGTCCGCAGCGTCTTGCCGGGGACGTACTCCATCGCCACGAACGCTTGCCCGGCCACCATGCCCGCGTCGTAGACGGGGACGACGTTGGGATGCGACAGCTTCGCCAGCGCCTGCGCCTCTCGCTGGAGCCGTCGGGCTCCCTCTCTCCCCACGCGCACCCGCATCAGCTTCAGCGCCACGTCGCGGTCGAGCTCCGGGTCGTGGGCCAGATAGACGAAGCTCATCCCGCCTTCGCCGACCATCCCGAGCAGCTCGTAGCGCCCGATGCGCTCGCCGATCGCGAGCTTCGGCTCCGACGTGTGCTCGGGCTCGGTGGTCTCGGCACGACCCGCCGGGTCGTCAGGCATCGACGGCGTCCATCGTCGCCAGGATACGGCGGAGCTCGTCGGGCGAGATGAGGTACGCCGGGTAGGCACCGAAGACGATGGAGTCGCCGCTCGCCACGGGGAGGCGCGCCTCGGGAGGGAGCCGGGAGCGGTTCAGCCACGTGCCATTGTGGGAGCGGTTGTCGCGAAGCTTCCAGAGTGGCTGCTGGTCGTCGCGTTCGAAGACGGCGTGCGTCTTCGAGACGCTCGCGTCGCGCAAGATGACGTCGCACGTGGAGGCGCGCCTCGCGATCTCTGCCGCCGCCGCCGGTTGCCGGTACTCGGGGAGCGGCTTCATCCCTGCCCTATAGACTTTTACGTCCGCGGGCAGTCCGTCAAGTGCTCGTACGTCCCCTCAGGCGGCGCTCGTCCCTTGCCGCCCGTAGGCGTCCTCGAGGCGTACGACGTCGTCGAGCTCCGGGGTGGAGACCTCGATGACGTCCACGTCGGTCACCGCGACCATGCGGTGGATGGTGTGAGGCGCGCAGTGGAAGGCGTCGCGGGCCCGCATGCGCGTGACCTTCGTGTCCGCCCCTTCGCCGATCTCGAGGTCCATCTCGCCCGCCTCGACCAGGAACGTCTCGTCCTTCTTCACGTGGTACTGGCGCGAGAGCTTCTGTCCGGCCGCGATGTGCAGGATCTTGCCTACGTAGCGGTCGGTCTCCGCCCAGACGAGCTCGTAGCCCCACGGCTTCTCCACGCGTCGCATCGGACCTCGGTGTACGCTATCAGGCCCTCCATGGCCACCGTCCGACTGCAGAAGGTCCTCGCCCGCGCGGGTATCGCGTCACGCCGCGCCGCCGAGGAGCTCATCACGGGCGGGCACGTCCGGGTGGACGGTCGGCTCGTCACGGAGCTCGGGACGAAGGTCGACCCCCGCGCGAGCAAGGTGGAGGTCGACGGGCAGCGCATCGTGGCCGAGTCGCTGGTGTACGTGGTGCTCCACAAGCCGCGCGGCGTCGTGTCCACGATGAGCGACCCGGAAGGCCGCCCGAGCGTGAAGGAGCTTCTGGCCCACGTGCCGGGACGCGTCTACCCCATCGGGCGCCTGGACTTCGCGACGAGCGGCGTGCTGCTGGCGACCAACGACGGGGACTTCGCCGAGGCGCTGATGCACCCGCGCAAGGCCGTGCCCAAGTCGTACGTCGTCAAGGTGCACGGCGTGATGAAGCCGGAGGACCTCGACCGGTGGCGCTACGGCGTCGACCTCGAGGACGGCAAGACGCTGCCCGCGAAGGCCAAGATGGTGCGCTACGAGGGGGACAAGACCTGGTTCGAGCTGACCATCACCGAGGGTCGCAACCAGCAGGTGCGGCGCATGGGGATCGCAACGGACTTCCGCGTGATGCGCCTGTCGCGCCTGTCGTTCGCCGGGGTGACGGGCGAAGGGCTAAGACCGGGCGCGTGGCGCTACCTCACGTTCGACGAGCTCACCGCGCTGAAGAAGGAGCACGGCGTCCCGAAGCGGGTCGTGTCGCCGCCGTTCCAGGTGACCGGGCCGCGCCAGCGCCCCGTGCGCCCGCAGAGGGCGGTGCGCCCGCAGGCGAAGAAGGACGAGGGCGAGCACAAGCCGCGCTACGGGGGAGGCGCACCGGCCCGGCGGGATCTCGGCGTGCGCGAGGACTGGGGAGGCGGCGTGCGTCGCGGGTCGAGCGGGGCCCGCGAAGGGGGCGCGTCGGTGCCTCCGCCGCGTCGAGGCAACGAGAACGCGCAGCCGCCCCGCGGTGACGTGGGGGGAAGAGGCGGTCGCACGCGGACGACCGGTACGGGCGGCGGTGTCGGCGCAGGGGAGGGGAACTACCGGGTGAGAGGGCGGCGCGGGTGAGGCTCAGCGCGCGCGGAGGTCGGGCCTCGGCGCAGCAAAGCCCATCGTGTAACGCGCGTTGATCTCGCTGCGCGGTTGCCACGCGATCGTTCCGTCGTCTTTGCGATACGTGTACGCGTCGACGCCGAACGGCCCGAAATAGTACGCCGCATGGAGCGCCGCCGCCACGCGCTCCGCTTCCGGAACGAGTCCCGCGGGCGCCTGCCCGGGCGCGATTCGTTCGCTCGAGACCCAGGCGCCGCGCGCATCGCAGCGCTGCCCGACGACGGGACCGAGCGTCACCGCGCCACCCGGCTCGAGGAGCCCGTGAATCGCGAGCTCCGCGACGACGGTCACGTCGGGCTCGATCTGCACACCACCCTCCGAGAGGCCCGCGCGCACGAACGCCAGGTCCTGCTCGTTCAGGCGGGACGGCGCGACGATGCGCTGACCGCGGCCGGCCATGCCGAAGTTTCGCTTCACGCGCCACGTTACGGCGAGCTCGGGCGGAGGCGCCGTGCCCAGGAGCGCGCGTGCCTCCCCTTCGTCGGCGACGAACGCCGCGCCCGGCAACGTCGTCCCCAGCGACGAGGCAAACGCGCGCGCATTCACCCGCAGGAGCACCTCGAGCTCGGGATGCGGCTCGGGCTCCGCGCCCGCGCGACGGAGGAGACGAAGCGCCCGTGGCGTGGGGCAGAACGCGCGGCCAACCAGCCCCCGCGCCGTCAGCGGCGGTGAGTCGTCGTCGACGAGCACGTCGGTCTCGGAGTCGAGCAGCGTCGCGGCGAGCTTCGGCACGAACGTGCGCATCGCCTCGAGGACGCTGCGCTTGGGCGCGTACCCCCCGCGCGCAGCTCCTGACGCGATCGCCGCGAGCTCGACGTCGGCGTCGAGGTTCAGGACCCAGGCGAATCGGGCTGCCATGCCTCGAGCTCGTCGAGAAACTGCTCGGGCTGGCCCGCGCTTCGACGCGCCTCGCGATGCAGTGGCCTTCCGCGCATGAGCATCGGGGACAGCGGCGACGGCAACGCGAGACGCCACGTCTCGAAGTCGAGACCCGACCGGAAGGCCTCGAACCAGCGCGCACCGAAGCGAACGTGGCCGATCTCTTCCCGCCCGATGAGCTCCTGGGTGCGCGCGCCCTCCTCGTCACCCACCGCGCGAAACCGGGCCGCGAAGGACGCGGTGTGCTCCAGGTTGGCGCTCTCGACCCCGAGCCCCATCGTGGCGACGAACGAGGCCGCATCGGCGCAGTGGGGGACTCGGTCCCAGAACCAGTCGCGTACCGAGAACTCTCCGATGCCGAAACCGAGACGCACGATCTGCTTCGCGTAGAGATGCATGTGCCGGATCTCGTCGAGCGCGATGCGAACGAGACCCGCGCGGAACTCGCGCGGTGTTCGAGGGAACGCGAGCACCGCCCAGGCCATGAGCTCCGCAGCCTGGAGCTCGTGATGGAAGAACGTGTGGAGCGCGCGGGCCCTGCCGCTCGGCGCTGCGAGGCCGCGCGTCTTGACGGCCTTCGAGACGACGCGCAGCTCCGGCGGGCGCCCCGGGGCTTCGAGGCGACGAACGAGCGCGAGCTCGGGCTCCCAGGCTTCGGGAACGGGAGGCGGAGACAGCTTTGCGTCGAGCGAATCGGCGAGCACGTAGTCCCAGGCCCATCGCTCGACGGTACCGGGAGGAGGCTCGCGCACGATCCAGAGGCTAGGCGCGCTGCGGGGAAGGCGCCACTCGAGTCGCGACCAGCCCCTCTCAGAAGAAGAACGACATCCCCACCGAGAAGTCCGGGTACCCGGCGCGAATGGTGAGCGCGATGCGCTCCGTGAAGTTATACCGCCCGCCGGCGTAGAACACGGGATCGAGCGGCCGGAGGGGCGCGTTGGTGAACGCGATCCCGGGCTCACCGAAGACCGACCAGTGCGTCGTCAGCCAGAAGTTCCACTGCATGACGACGGGGATGAGGAAGTAGCCCCCGTAGCCGGGCGCGAAGTCGAGCCCGACACCGACGCCGATGCTGTCGTTGATGCCTTTGACGAAGCCGTTCGTGATGTGGAACGTTCCGCGAAAGCCGAGCCCGAGCCAGTTGTTGCCGTCGAACGGGTAGCCGAACCCGAGCGAGAGGTGCGGCTCGGCCTCGAAGACGTAGCTGGGGTGCTCGCCGTACTGCTTGATGATGGACTGCTCGTCGGCGCGCGCGCTGGCGCCCGCGAGGACGACGGCGACGGCGGACGCAGCGGCAGCCAGACGGAAGCGGAGCATGTTCGCTCCGTTATAACGTCTTCACAGCGCGGCGGGGAGCGACCAATCGTTCCGGAAGAATCCACCGGCGCGCACGTTTCCCCCGCCCAGCAAGAGCCCGCCACGCGCCGGCGCCACGTCCTCGTCGAAGACGACGAAGTCCGGCAGCATGTCCGGCAGCGACAGCGATCTCCAGGTCCCGAGCGGACCGACGCCCTCGACGACCACGACGTAACGGTCCGCCCGTCGCGGGTTCGGGCGGATGAACGCCACCCCGAGCTGCGACTGGCCCGCGGTGCCGTCCTTCGGCGCGACGTGCTTGCCCCCCAGCACGACGTCGTCCCCGTCGATGCGGATGGGAAACCCCGGCTCGAGCTCGCGCACGACGCGGTTCGACTTCGAGTTGCCGACGAGGAAGAGCGCCCGCTCGTTACCCACTGCCTCGCCTCGCGCGTAGAACTCCGTGTCGCTCATCATGGGGAAGTCGACGTGCACTCCCCAGCGGACGCGCGCCCATCCCCGCGCGGCCTCCTCGTTTGCCCGCGCCTGCGCCGGATCGCTCGCGCCCCACACGAAGAGGACCGACCCGTTGAGCACGTCGCGCATCGGCCCGGTCACGGCGCCGTGCTTGTAGACGCCCTCGTGCGCGGCCGGCCCCGCCTTCCACGTCGCCCCGTCCGCGCCGTCCCTGTGAAGCTCCACCGGCTGCCCGGCCTGGAATACGAGCTTGCTCTGATCGATGCTCACGGTGACGGGCGCCGCGTCGTCGATGCGCTCCGCGTCGCGGTCGAGCGCGAGATCGGCCACGCCGCGGGTCGACACGTGGATCCCGTTCTCCTTGTCGATGCGCGCGATGACCTCGCCCCACTGATCGCTGCTCCCCATCTCCCGCACGTGCACCCAGGCGTCGTCGGCCCAGCGCGTGCTCGGCGTCTTGAAGCGGACGACGCGCGGATGGAGCGGTCGCTGGTGCCAGAGCAGCCAGCGCGCCCCCTTGAGCTCCTCGTAGGTGGTCTGCCACACGTTGTGCCCGAGCTCGGGGTGCTCGTGCTTCATCGCGTAGCCGAGGTCCTTGTACCGATCGATGAGCACCTTGCTGTTCTCCTCGGGCAGGTCCTTGGTGCCATGGACCACGAACATCGGGATGTAGAGACCGTTCTCGGCCCACATGACGTTCGAACGCTGCTCGGCGATGAAGTGCTCCCACGGGCGCATGCGCGCTCCGCCGATGTCGCCCCGGACGAAGTAGCTGTGGTAGCCGCAGAGGGGCTCCGCCGCCGCGAACCGGTCGGGGTGATGGAGCGCGCACGCCGCCGTCCCGATGCCTCCCATGGAGGGGCCGGTGATGGTCACGCGCGCCTCGTCGATGGGGTAGTGCGCCTCGGCCCAGTCGGTCACGCGCATCACGTCGGCTTCGCCGAGGTCGCGGTACATGGCGTTGAAGTGACCGTCGGGCGCGATCACGATCGCCTCCAGCCGCTCCAGCTCGCGACGCGGGTGGCGGTCTTCCCAGTTGCCGTCGTGCATCGGATCGTCGTGGCCGAAGAGCCACATGAGCATCTGCATCGGGTGCCCGTTCATGCCGTGGAGCGCCACGATGAGCGGGTACTTCCTGGCGGGGTCGAAGTCCGCCGGCACGTAGAGCGCGAACTCGGAGAGCTTGCCGTCCGCGGGCGACCGGTACGCGCGGCGCATCGGGCCTGTCCGGCCGGCCCACGGGTCTTTGCCTTCGTCGAGCGCCGCCGCCACCTCGTCGAGGTCGCGCGCGTCGTCGATCTCCGCGTCCACCTCGGCGTCCCCGTGCGCGACCTGCGCGGCGAGGCGGTCCCGGAGGTGCTCGACGGTCTCGTCGCTCTTCCTGGCGAGCGCGTGGTCCGCGCGGGCCACGGCTTCACGCACCGCCTTCCGCGGGTGGAAGGGGAGGTCCACCTCCCGCCCCGCCACCTCCACATGGACCATCCAGTCGTCGTCCTCGACCTCGTCGGCCCCTACGCGCGGCAAGAGGGTCGCCGTCTCGTGAACGGCGCGGTCGTCGGGCCCGAGCTCGCCCGCGTCGACGTCGAAGAGCGGCGCTCCTCCGGACGCGCGCACGAGGCGGGCATGCACCTCGAGGCGCAGGCCACGAGGCGCTCCCTCCGGGAACCGCACGGTCAGGAGGGGGCGATAGCCATCGGCGACCATCCCTCGGTCCAGCGAGATGCTCGACATGTGCGACGCGAGCGCTCGCGCGTCGTCCGGGGTCGTCCCGGGAAGGGTCCACGAGCTCCCCTCCGGAGGCTGGAGCTGCGCGTCGAGGAGGCGCGCCCGGAAGCTCCACGGGCCGCCCTTGTGCTGGTGCAGCCCCACCACCAGCGTGTGATCGCCCGCCGCCAGATCGAGGGGCACGAGGTCGTCGTCGTCGCGCTGGGGTCGACCCTCGTCGCGCACGAAGACGCGCTTGCCGTCGACGATCACCGACACCCCGTCGCTTGCCCCGAGCAAGAGCGTGTGTCGCCCGCCGTGCTCGATATGCAGGACCCCGCCCGCGTACGCGTGGTGGTCGCCGCTCTTTGCGTCGAGCGCCGCCGCGAGGTCCACCGGACCGTCGCTCGCGGAGACGAGCCGCCACCCCGCGCCGAGCCGTGGGGCCATGTGCTCCTCGTCGACGAGCCGTCCGCGGTCGAAGGGGCCCGAGACCAGCCACGCGCCGAGCGCCCCGCTGGGTCCGGGAACGAGGTGCACCTCCGCCGGCAGGCTCGCCGGGGCCTGCGCCCTGGCGGCCCCGACGCTGCTGCCCCCGACGAGCACCCCCACCGCACCCCACAGCCAGCGACGCATCAGTCCTCGCGCGGGGCAGTATCGTCACCGCCTTCGCGAACGGTCAAACGCTCTGCCGCCCCCTCGTGTTTCCCCCGTCAGGCCATCCCTTGCGCGAGCGTCTTGGCCTCGTCCTTGAAGAGCACCTCGACCTTGTGCAGGTCGATGACGCGCACGACGACCCCATCGCCGAACTTCTTGTGCCGGAGGAGGTCACCCTCCTGGAAGCTGCCCCCCGTGTTGTAGGACTTGAACTCGTTGACGCTGCGGCCGGCGATGGCCTTCTCCCACGACTGTTCGTGCCGCATGGCGGGGGTCACGCGCGTCGAGCGGGACGACGACTTCGGCGCGCGCTCCCCGGCGGCCGGCGCCGCGGGCTTCTCGCCGGGCACGGTGGCACGCCAGAGATGCGTGGCGCGGCAGGTCAGACACTCGACCTGGTACGCCTTGCCGACCTTCATCGACACGATGCGGTGATTGAGTACGAGGCGACACTTGGTGCACCAGCTGTCGACTTCGCCTGCGACCTTCAATGCTTTCGCCATTTCTCGTTTCTTCTCGTGTCGAGTGTCGGACGTGCGGGGTGGCAAGAGGGCGACGGGTGAAGCCTATTCGCGGCTGCGGCGCCTCTCACGCGGGCGATCGTCGGGGCGCTGCTTCATGGTCACCTGCGACTTCACCTCGGGCTTCGGCATCTTCGCCTCGTCTCCCTCGGCCCCCTCGGAAGTACCATCGTTCGGCTTGAAGCGGATGGTCGTGTTGATCTCGAACTGCACCGTCGTCAGCATCTTCTGCATCTCGCTGCCGAGGTTGGTGTGCTCCAGAAAGTCGCGAACTTCCTTGGCCACCACGCGAAAGAGGCCGTTCTTCGTCTCCTCGACCTGCGAGAGGAGGTAGTGCGCGGCCTCGCGCGGGATCTTCATTCCACCGACGAACTCCTTGAGGTTGTCGGGCGCCTCGACCGCCTTCTCCACCCCGAGCTCGACGGCGCGCTTGATGAGCTCCGGAATGACGCTCTCCAGGCGGCGTCGTCGCTCGTTGTCGCTCATCGGCAGCCCTCGCCTCGGCTAAGTACCGTGCGCGCGGGGGGCGGTCAACGTGGGGGGTGTGCTACGACTGCCTCCCATCATGGACGAGCTGGTGACCGTCGCGACTTTCAAGGACCTCCCCGAGGCGGAGCTCGCCAGAGAGCGTCTCGAGCTCGAGGGCATCCGCGCCTTCGTCATCGACGGTCAGGGGGGCGGCGTCATGCCCTATCTGGCGGAAAGTATGGGGATTCGTCTTCAGGTGGAGCCGAAGGACGCCGAGCAGGCGAAAGAGATCCTCGGGAGCTAGGAGCCCGTAGGGAATTGCCCTGCGGGCAAGTGGTCAGGACGGGCTCCGTCGTGACGGGTCTCATTCGAGGGGAGCGCAGCCGCTCCCCTCGAGCACCCCAGGCAGGAGCACGCGATGCGGGATGCTCGACGAGCGGGGCGGCGCTTGATCTGTGGGGGCCGTGACCAAGCAATATCGGCCGCGGGTGCCGGAGCAGAGCTACCTGTTGCCTCCGTCGCCGATGGACTGGCTGCCTGAGGGCACCTGGCCTACCTCGTGTTGGAGCTGGGTGGCCGCCGAATGGGCGATCGTGTGCCTCTGCCACAACATGCTCAAGCTGCGCCGCGCCCTCGGGGTACTCAGGCTCAGCGCGATGGCAGCGTAACGCGGCGGCGGACGCAACCCGGGCCCCCGGTGACTACGGCGTCGGGCTGCAGCGGTGCACGCCGCTCATGCCTGGGGAGCTCGAGGGGAGCGGCTGCGCTCCCCTCGAACATGACCCGTCACGACGGAGGCCGACTCAAAGACTTGCCCGAAGGGCAATCCACTCCGGCCTCCTAGAGCACGCTACGCGGCGCGGTTCAGGATCCGCGCGACGCCCTCGGCCGCCCGCTCCATCGCCATGGCGCGCATCCAGCCGCCTCGCGCGCAAAGAAGTACCCGCTGGCCGTCCAGCTCGACCGGCTGCACGTCCACCTCGGTGCGTAGCTCGGCGACGCGCGACTGCGTCGCCATCCCGGGCTCGGTCCACACGCCCTGGGCCAGAAGCGGGGCGTACGCCGCCAGCTCCTCGCATACCGCCCATGCCCCGGCGCCTGCCACGACCACACCGGCGTCGTCTGCGATGACGATGGCCTCGAGACGCCCCTCGTGGCGCGCCTGGGCCAGCTGGTAGTGCAACGCGACGAGCGGGTCTTCGCTGCGCTTGCGGCGGCGATCCTCGAGAAAGGTCATGCTGACCATCGTCGTGCAGGCTCCTCGTCGGGGCCAACTTCGACGAAACCCGTTTGCGCCCGCACACGTAGTCTCGTGGCGGCGTGGAGAGCAGCCCCGGGGCTGGCACGCAGTTGACTCTTGCGGTCCGCCGCGTTTGCCGCCAAGAAAGCAGAGGAATCCTTCCGCTCATGTGCACCCACCACGCGGAGACCTTCGCCCGGCGACGCGCCGCGTTCTTCGACGCGATGGCCATCGCCTCGCCGTCCGCCGTGGCCGTGCTCCCTGCCGCGCCGGTCTTCAC
>Ga0182030_10006082_pt1 | contig 25506 bp, 12 predicted proteins | sample 812S3MmetaG_FD_121299 | JGI IMG/M metagenome (GOLD analysis project Ga0182030, IMG submission 121299) | Permafrost microbial communities from Stordalen Mire, Sweden - 812S3M metaG (Illumina Assembly) | ecosystem: Environmental > Terrestrial > Soil > Wetlands > Permafrost | place: Sweden...
CCACCGTCAATCAATGCCTACTCCTCCTCGGTGCGAGTGCTACGCTCACCGGGGGCGGCACGGTCAACCTGCAGAATCAGGACGTCGTCGGTGGCACCTCTGCAAACGTCTTCACCCTGACCAACGCCAACAACACTATTCAGGGCGCGACGCCTAATAACAGCCTGGGCAACACCCAGATTGGCATCAACAACCAGGCCAGCGGCATCATCGACGCCAACGTGTCGGGGGTGGCGCTCCGGGTTGATCCGGGCACCCTGGGCGTCACCAACACAGGGAACATGGAGGCCACCGGCGGCGGCTTTCTTGAGTTGAACGGCGGCGGAGGCGGCGCTTTCACCAATACCGGCGGAACGATCCAGGCTATCGGCGCCGGTTCCCGGGTTCAACTGACCGCCGCTGCCGCAATCACCGGCGGGACATTGACTACGAGCTCTGGCGGCGAGATTCACGACGTTACCTCCGCCTCGCTGACGGGTCTGACCAATTCCGGCACATTCATTGGCGATAACGGTACCTTCACCACGATCTTCGGCACGATCAACAACACGGGCACCATGACGCTCGCCGCCGCCGGCAATCAAACCCAACTCCTCCTCGGCGCGAATGCCACGCTTACCGGGAGCGGCACGGTCAACCTGCAGGATCAGGCTATCGTCGGCAGCAATACTCCAGGAGCATTCACCCTGACCAACGCCAACAACACCATCCAGGGCGCGACGAACGGTTTCAGCTTGGGCCAGGGCCAGATTGGCATCAACAACCAGGCCAGTGGACTTATTGACGCCAACCTTTCCACGCAAGCGCTCGTGGTCGCGCCGGGTTCCCTTGGCCTCACGAATACCGGGACGATGGAGGCCACCAATGGCGGCATCCTTAAGTTGACCGGCGGCGGAGGAGGCGCTTTCAATAACGCCGGGGGAACGATCCAAGCGCTCACCGGCTCTGAAGTTGCACTTACCGGCTCGGCCTCGATTACCGGAGGCACACTCGCGACGGCAGGCACTGGAACGATCAACAATCTGGATTCCGCATCGCTGACGAACCTGACCAATTCCGGCACGTTTATTGGTAATAACGCCTCCGTCACCACGATCTCCGGAACGATTACCAACAACGGTACCATGTCGCTGAATTCCACCGGCAATACCACTCAACTCACACTCAATGGCAATACCACTCTCGCCGGCACCGGGACGGCCAGCTTGGTCACGGGAGATGTCGTCGGCGGAACGGGAACCCTCACAAACAACAGCACCATTATGGGCTCCGGAACGTTGGGCAACGGTCAGATCGCAATCATCAATGGCAACCTGATCAACGCCAATCTCAACGGCCAGACCTTAACGGTCAATCCAACGTCATTCACCAACAATGTTGGTTCCATTGCGCGCGCGAGCAATGGCGGTATCCTTGACTTCACCGGCAATGTCACCAACAACGGCACTCTCGACGCTGCGGCCACAAGCACTATCGACGTGGCCGGCACGCTTTCCGGCACAGGACTTGTCACGGGCAACGGTACCTTGGTGACCCCCACCTTCACGTCGAACGGCACCGTCACTCCCGGTACTGGCGGAGCTCCCGGCACCCTGGCCATCACCGGCAACTACACCCAGGCCGCCAACGGCACGCTCGTGATTCAGGTGAATGGCACGACTCCCGGAACCGGCTACAGCGTTCTCAATGTAAGCGGCACCGCCAACCTTGGTGGCAACCTGCAGCTCCAATCCAATGGCCTTTTCGTGGGTGCCAACGGACTGCTCCTGACCTTCCTCAACGCGACGACAGTGAATAATACATTTGCGGCGTTGAATAACCTGAGCGGCGTCGGGTTCAATGTTATCTACAATGCAAATAACGTCCAACTGCAAGTCACCCAGCTTGCCAATGGCTTTGCCCGGCCTGGGCTTACCCCGAACCAGCTTGCGGTGGCCGTTAATCTTGATCAGGGTGTGCCCACGGCTACCGGCAGCTTTGCTACGCTGATCGGCGCCCTCCAATTTCTTCCGGCTGTCCAACTTCCCGGCGTCCTGGACGAGGCTTCGCCGCAATCGTTGCAGGTTTGGAGGCACATGGCTTTCGACGATGCTACGTTTGCCAGCCAACAGACGGGTAACCACCTCGCAAACGGGCGCGACGGCATCACTGGTTTTGACGGCAGCCAATTCCACGCCATGGACTCAACCGTTGACCCGTCGCTTTCGCAAATCAAGGGACGCCTCCTGGCCTGGAGTCCGACGCTTAGACCCGGTCTGCTCAGCGATTCCGCCAGCCCGGTGCTTGCGGGTGTCGACATGAAGGAAGTGAAGTCTGCGCCAACAAACGAAATGTCCGCTGACCAGTGGAGCACGTTCGTTGCGGGCGACGTGATCCTCGCCGACTTGAGCCATAACGAAGATCTGGCCCATCAGGACTACACCACCGGCTCGGTCACCCTCGGCGCCGACTACCGGCTCGATGCTCACTTCACCGTGGGCGGCCTTTTCGCCTATGGCCATACCGATGCCGATCTGGATCATATCGGCAGCAAGACCACGGATGATAGCTACTCGCCCGGCGTCTACGCCAGTTACGTGGATGGAGGCTGGTACGGCAACGGCCTCTTCTCCTACGGCTACAATAGTTACACCTCGGATCGCAATATCAACCTCGGCACTCTCTCCGGCGACAACCGTGGCGCGACGCAGGGCAATTTGTATGTGGGCAACTTGACGGGGGGTTACGAGTTCAAGCAATGCGGGTGGAAGTTTGGTCCGGTGGCCAGCCTGCAATATGCTCACTTGGACATCAATTCATTCACGGAACAAGGCCCCTCGGCGCTCAACGTCGCCAGCCAGAGCGACGACTCCTTGCGGAGCCAGCTTGGAGCGGAAGCCCGCTACGCGGCGCATGTCCGGGGCTTCTGCGGCCCCTGTACTCTTACACCGCACATCAGCGCCACATGGCAGCACGAGTTCATGGATAACAGCGGTGGCATCACCAGCCAGTTCAACGGGTCCGGGGCGGGTTCTTTCACTGTTCAGGCCAGCAGCCCTGAGCGTGACTCCGCCTTTATCGACACGGGACTCGACGCCCAAGTATCTAGCGATGTCACCCTCTTCACCGATTACCAGACTCAGGTTGGCCAGAGCCACTTTTTCGCCCAGTCCATCCAGGCGGGGCTAAAAGTCGGATTTTAAAAAGGGGGCGGAGACAGGTTTTCAACGTCACTCGCCTTCCTCTTGAAGTTCGAATGTGGAGTTGGCCCGTTCGTTCCCTTTTCTATATTTGCGGTTTAACGCGGCCAGAACGGTGGCTCCCAGGCGCTGGCTTCTCCTCAGCCGGAACCTGAGCCGCGCCCAATTTTTAAAATGAGCTGTCCTCGAAATTCGAGCGAGCAACAGATATCAAATAAGGAAAAGTATTCTTTCGAAAAACCAACCCGAAAAACTCACTGAATCATTTTTCACCCCAGGGATTCTTCCCCGGCGATGGGGAGCGGTTTTGGACTGGTGGCGTTTGGATGGCCCAGAACGCGACCCAGGTCGACCTGCTCGATCTGATACCGGGGATCAAACGCGTCGCTTGCCATGTAGTCGAGCAGGCTTTGGCGGAACTGCCGGGCGACGTGGCGCAGATGCATCCCGCCCGAAAGGTCCAATCCGGCAAGGTTTATTCCGGAGAGCATGACCCGGCATTTTCCGAGGCGCACCTCGAAGAGAAGGCCGAGACGCCGGTTCGTATTCCAGTCGTCGATGATCTGGACGATCGGGCGCACCTCACGGGGAAGATGATTGAAGACGAGGGTGGATGCGCCCTGGATGAGTTCCCACCACTGCCAGTTGCTGTGGGACTCGGTCGGGAATCCGGCGAGGGCCGGGTGGGCCGGATCGCAGAGGATGCCGAGAGTGTGGGGGGACTGCCGCTTCGTCCACGAGGTGTTCCAGAAAATCGAGGAGAATCCCAACGTGACGTTGTTTCGGAAAACCCCGCTCACAGGGAGGAAAAGGACCCTGGTTTCCTTCTTCGACTGGTCCAGGACATACTCCCAGTCCCGAATGATCTGGACGTCCTGGCCGGGACGCGGGCGGGATCGGACAGCGACCGGATAAACCCAGATTTCCCAATCATTTTCAAACACGGTTCCGGTCAACCCGACGACCAGGCGGTATTTGGCGGGCGCGGGAAGATTGCGCAGGTTGACTTCAATGCTTCCCAGGGGAATGCCATTGTCCACGGGCAGTGTCTTCGCAGGCAGCTCTCCCGAAGCGTGGATTTTTCCGTCGTCGCCCACCAGTTTCCAATAAGGGCGGGCGTTTTCGGTGGGCCGGGTCTCGAAGTGGGCCACTTCAATCTCGGCGCACAACGTGTCGCGCGTACTGAAAATGCGCCGTTCGATTCGCGCCAGGAGGACGGTCGAGTTGTTGAAACGGCGGAATTCCCCGGGCGTCGTATAGCCTTTGTTTTCCCAAAACGGGTTGAGCCATCCGACCAGCGCGGTGCCCTGGCCTGGGAAGTCGGTGGCGCTCAGGAGCTGGAAGCCGCCAAAGCCTTTGGTCCGCAGGGCTGATTCGATGTCTTCGCGATAGCATAGAACCTGAAGTTTGCCGGACGCGTGGAGAAAGTTACGGGCTTGATCGCCCATGTGATTGGCCTCAAGCCACTCGCGAAAAATCTCGAAGTTTTTGGCCTTGAGCAGCCCTGTGTATTTCGGGATTTCCGAAAAATCGGGGTAGACGCACCACTGCCCGATCTCATGGCTGACAATAGGACGCGGTGTTTTGTCAACGAAATGCGCGAAGTCGCCGACGGTGGTCGGTGGCAAAAAATTGATGGCGGAAAGCAGGCGCTCGCCCCAGCCCTGCACGCGGGGATCAGGAATATTGTCGAACTGGTTCACGGGAAGGGAGGGCCAGCCGGCGGCGCTGGTGTGCAACCGGCGCGGCTCTTCCTTTTTCCAGTTCTCCACCCACTTGGCGAGATAATCGCGGTGATGTTCGCCACCGGGCTCGTTGCCGTAGGCCATGAGCAGAAAGGAGGGGTGGTTGCCGTAGGCCTTGATGATCGCGCGAGCCTCGTCGTAGAGCCATGCGTCAACCGGCTCGCCCGAGCCCAATTTCGCCCAGGCGGAACATTCGACCTGCAGGTAGAATCCCAGTTCGTCGGCTGCCGCGAAGGCTGCTTCCGGCGGGCACCAGGAGTGAAACCGGACATGGTTGAGGCCGTAGTCGCGGCAGATGGAATAAATGCGCCGCCACTCCGCGAGATCGGTCGGCGGGTATCCGGTCTTCGGAAACACCGCGCATTCGAGCGTGCCGCGCAGAAATATTTTTCTTCCATTCACGGTGATTTGCGTGCCGTTGACTCCGACCTCTCTCAATCCGAATGTGATCTCCCGGGCGTGATCGGCGCCGTCGCCGCTCAGTCGCAAGGTCAACCGGTGCAAGACGGGGCTGAACTCGTCCCACAGCCCGGCGTCCGGTCCGAGTGGAACGATGATCTGTGCCTCGCTCCGCTCCAAATTCCACGATACGTCTGTTGTCACGTCACCCGACGAGAGGACACCCTTGCCGGCCATTCCCTTCGCATTGCCGATGGAAACGCGAATCAGCGCCTTTCGTCCGGAAACGTCGGGATAGACCTGCGCATCCTCGATCCAGACAGGGCTGGTGGCGTTCAATTCGATGCGTCCGATGATTCCATTCCAATTGGTCTGGGTGTGGTCGGAAACGCTGTGGGCATTTTCCCCGACATCGACGTAAAGCCGGTTGTCCACTCGCAGCGTCAGGCGATGCCTGCCGGGCTTGACCGCAGTTCCCAAATCGTAGCTGTGCGGTGCTCCCGGCGTATTCTTCGAGCCGATCTCACGATCATCAAGCCAGAGTGTGGTCTGGATGTGGACGCGTTCGAGGTTCACGACCAGTCGGAGGCCGTTCCAGGCCTCCGGGATGTCGATGTCCCGTTGATACCAGGCTGCGCCCGTGTAGTGCTTCTCCGGCTGGAGCCAGAAAGGAATTTTTAAGTTCCCCGGCTCGCGGTAACGCGCGAAGCGGTCGCTGGTATACCACGAGGGATCCACAATCTGTCCGGTCCATTTCGTGTCCAGGGCGACGGCGTCTCCGAACCCCTGCTCCTGCAGGCTGCCGGGAAGACGCAAGGTTTTGTCCAACGGAGGAGCATCGGAGGGAGAAGAGGCGTCGCCGAGGCCGAATTTCCAGATGCCGGACAGATCGATGGCAGAGAGGGATGGCTTCATAATTATTTTTGTTTCGTTAATAAGGTGGTGAGATCCCGGGCCAAGGCGTGATTGGGATCGCGCTTGAGAACCTGCGTGAGCAGTGACCTGGCTTCCGCAGGCCTTCCAAGACCAAGTTTTGCCTGGGCCTGAAGGAAAAGCGCGGAGGTCGTCTGACGCGCTTGCAGGTCATCGTCGAAGATCAGCATCGTTGGCAGCGAGGTGGCGAAGTAGTCGATGGTTGCGGGCTGTTTGGCCAGGACCCGCGCATAGTCGAGAAGGCCGCGCAAAAGTTTTTTGGCCGCCGTTTTTTTTCCCAACCGCTCAAGAGAGAGCGCGGAGTAATAGGTGAGTTCGGAAAATGGTCGCACGCTCATGTTTTGAAAATCGCCGCGGAACTCCGCAGCGATATTCCAATGCTTGCGAGCGTCGTCCTTGGTTCCCTGTTCCGCGTGGGCGCAGCCAAGCCAGTAGTGGATATCGCTTGCGTTTGCCAACAGATGGCGGGCTTCACCGAGATTCTGCGGAATGGCCAGTGCCTGCTGAAAATGGGCGAGCGCCTTCGTGGCATTGCCGGTCGTGAGAGCCTGTCGGCCAAGGGAGAGGTGCGTGCGGACATGCTGCCCTAGGGCCTGTCCCTCGCCGCCCTCCCAGGGTTGGAACTTTCGCGTGGAGAGAATAGCCAGAGCCTTGTCATGCTGTCCGGTTTGGTTGTAGAGGGCACAGAGTTCGATGCTGAGATCGTCGCGCTTGTCGGCCAGCCGGCGGTGTTTCTCGATTTCGCGCAGGCGCACACCGGGCGCGCGTCCCAGACGCTTCCACAACTGGTCGCGTTCATGGAAAACGCGGGCGTCGTCCGGATTGACGCGAAAAGCTTTATCATAGGAAGCGCGTGCCTTCACGGGTTGCTTGCGAACATTGAAATAGCCGATGCCAAGATTGCGCCAGCCGATGGAATATCCGGGATCGATCTTCGTCGATGCCTCCCAGTTTCGAATTGCGTCCTCGTGCCGGCGTTTGGCGTAGTAGAGATTGCCGAGGTAATAGAGCGCTGCGGCGTCCTTGGGGTTGGAATGAAGCGCGGCTTCGAGGATCGAAATCTCTTCAATCCGCGCCGGAAAACAATAATCGCGTGGCGTCTGCGCGGCGCGGCGAAAATGGGCTGCGGCTGCCTTGGCATCGCCTGATTGCTCATGCAGCCAGCCGAGGTAATACTCGCGCAGTGGCGCCGTGCCGGGATCCGGCGGACGCGACGATGACGACAACAAAAGAATCGCTTCCGCGTAAAGACCGGCGCGGGCGTAATCCAGGGCGAGGTCGAGAAGGGTCTGTGTGTCGCAAGACAGTTTGTCGCCCCGCAGATGACGCGCCCATCCATCGAGCGGATCGAGAGCAAGGGTTTTCTTAAGCAGCGCATCCGCGCCGGCAGATTGACCCAGACGTCGCAGTACGATGACAAGGAGGTTGCGCGCGCGCAGGTTGTCGGTGTTCGAGCGAAGGGCGCGTTCGAGATGCTCGCGCCCGGCAGGGAAGCGTCCCGCCCGGACGTCGATCTCGGCCAGGGCGTGGAAACCGGCCGCCTGCCATGCCTGGTTCCACGTCGCTTTGTAAAAAGCGTCATATGCCGCGTCATGTTGCCCGAGCAAACGGCGGGTGACTCCCAGATGATAATAGGCTTCGCCATCCAGGGGATTGGGGTTGCGCCGTGTCAGCCTTTCGATGGCTTTACGGAAATGAGTTTCGGCAACATGAAATTCCCCGCGGCGCAGAAGCCAAAGCCCGAGTGCGTTATGGCAGCGCGAGTCGCCCGGATCGCGCCGCAACGCCTCGCGCCAATAGGGTTCCGGGGAGCGCGTGGCGTGACGGTACTGTTCGAGATGGAGGCCGGTGATGAAAAGCTCGTCGTTGCTCGAAATCTCCCCCGGAGGCAGAGGTTCCGTTGCAGGTGGAGGCGTCTTGTTCCTGGCGGCCTCGGTGGGAGTGTAATGAATCTGCTGATTGCCTTCGCGGTCGAACAAAGCAAGGCGGAGGTCCGTTGGCTTCAAACTTTGCGGAAGATTGGCTTCTCCGATAAACGGTTTTCCCGGAGCAAGGTCGCAAGTCCATTCCGCAAGCGTCTTTCCTTTGCCCTCAAGTCGAACCACTGCGGCCGGATACAACTCCGTGACGGAAACGCCCGCGCGCGCCCGCCTGTCTTCGACGCGCAGGCTCAACGCCGAGCGGAGATTCGCCTGTTGGGCAGGACCGATTTTTTGGATGGGATACCAGTATTGGCTCCAGGTCTTCGTCTCTCCGGGCGCAAGGAACGAAAAATCGGGTTGATTATCGGTATAAACCCCGGCCATCAGTTCGATATAAGGACCGTCTTTGTCCGTCAGGTTTCGGTCCCAGGCATAGCCGAACTCATGATTGCCCCAGGTCCATTGCTTCTTGCCGGGCGAAATATGGTGATTGGCAATATGCACCAGACCGGCCTGGCGGGCGTGATCGTAGCCTCCAAAAAAATCCTCCTTCGATCCCATGGCCATATAACTGGTCGGCACCGGGATATTGGCATACCATGAAAGATCGTTGGCCGCGTAGTCGCCGGGCGGGATAAAACAACGGGGTGACTCTTCCGCGGGCACGCCATTTTCCTCGCGTCGACCATAATCAACCCCGTAATAAAATCGGCGGCAAAGCGGAAACTCGCTCATCGCCCGCTTGGCATGATCGGCCACATGGGAGACATCCGGCGGGAAAAACGACTGATACCGCTCATGCACGCGTGTGGCCACATTCGCCCACCAAAGAAATGTCTGTGTCAACGGCGTGCGGTTGTAGGCCCGGACTTTCACCTCCATGAACGCCTTTCCGGGATGCAGGCAGACGCCATGCATCCCCTTCATCCGGCTCATCGGTTCGTGATCGCTCAGCCAGACCGTTACCGCGCCATCCGCATGACGCTCGATCTCCGCATCCACCGGTAGGAAGGTGGCGGGACGATGATGTTGCGCCCAGTTGAACTCGACTCCGCCTGAAATCCACGAGCCGGCCAAACCAACCAACGCAGGCTTGATCACGTTTTGACGGTAGAAGAAATCATAGCCATTCGTCTTGTCGTATCCGATGTGAATCCGCCCGCCGATTTGAGGCAGGATCATCACATAGAGAAATTCATTTTCGAGATGAATGGCATCCCACTCAACATTCTTGCGCTCTTCCGAAATGCGGTCCGTGAATGGCAGCGGGTAGACGCTGCCGCTGCTGCCCTGGTAAACGCGTCTTTCCAGGAACATCGGATTTTTGTCCGGCGCCTCGGGCGCATAGGTGGGAAAAATGACCGGCTCGCGGCGGACCTGAACAACGAGTGAAGTCATGTCCTGAGCCTCGCACATTCAATCCCCTTGTGAGAATAGACAATGTCTCGAAAATAATGGACTATTCTACGATTAACATGGCAATACCCGGCTTCAATCGCAAGTCCTCGCGCAAGAGTCAGGCCTCCGGCTTCGTGGGACAACGCCTGGTCGTGGTGCATCCGCCGCAAATTTCCAAGGCCTCCCGGCTGGTTCTTCTACGCCCTTTTTGTCCTACAGACATCGGGCTTTTTCCGGTCGCGGCCCATCATGAACGCCGTCGCCCGATTGGGATTTCTCAGACGGTTTTTATTCGCTGTTTTCGCGGCAGCGGATGGTGCGATCTCAACGGCGTACGACACCTCGTCTATGAGCAGAACCTCCTCGTCGTCCCCGCGCGCTGTCCCCACGCCTATGGGGCTTCCAACAAAGATCCCTGGTCCATCGAATGGTTTCATGCCATCGGTACCGGCCTCCCTGACTATTTGCGGCGATTGGGAGTGAGTCGACGGTTGCCGATTCTCACGCTTCGCCCCGGCGCGTGGAGCTCCTCTCTCTTTGGAGAGGCGCTGTCGAGCCTTGAGGCGGGATTTACCGATGCACACCTTCTTCACGCTGCCCAGGCGCTGAGCCATCTTCTTAGTCGTCTTATCGTCCAGCAGAAGCAATCGATCGAGGATCCTTGCTCGGTTAAGGCGCGGATTGAAAATATCGCGGGATTCCTTCAAGAAAACCACGACCGGCCTCTTCGTGTCGCCGAGCTGGCTTCAATGGCCGGTTTATCAGCTTCACATTTTGCGAGCCTGTTTTTGAAACACACCGGGTATCCTCCCATGGACTATCTCATCCGATCCCGCATTGAACAGGCTTGCCGTCTCCTTGACCAGACGCCCCTCAACATCAAAGAAATCGCGGCATCGGTCGGCTACGAAGACCCCTATTACTTCTCCCGGCTTTTCAAGAAAGTCACGGCCTATTCTCCCAAAAATTACCGAGTTGCCCATAGGGGATGACCACGGAAATTGGACTCACTCGCTGCACGGAAATTTCAACTTCTTCGGCTGCCTGAGGTTACGACCAACAGAGGATAGCATAGACGAACTGCTTTTGAGTAATCACTGATCTACTGAGTGTCGGTGTAGGGCGAGTCCTCATGTGGAGCCTGACCTGTTCGTTCCCCTTTTGTCATTTGCGGTTCAAGCGGCCAAAACTGCGCTTTCCAAGCGCAGGATTCTCCTCTGACGGACCCTTTGGCGGCATGGATCCGATCCCAATTTGTTAAAATGGTATGCGGATGCCTGCTGGAGGTTACTGAACACTGCCTGCATAGCGGAAGACGGCTGTCCGAGCAAAGGCTGAAGACGACGGGGAGTCGGTTGGTCTGTCTGGGGCGCAACCTGACATTGCCCCTGTATACCATACCAGGCCGCGTCGTAGGAGCGCCCTTCCGGGCGCGGCCGGCAAGCGTGCTACCGCCTATCTTATCTTTAAGTGGCAGTGTCAAGTTGCGGACGCTCTCGGTCTGAAATAACATTGGAGATTGACACGCGTAATGTTCTCGGCAATCTTCTGGCTCGGCACTGGCATAAGTGCAGAAAGTTGAGATCGCAGTGCTATGATTGGCTCGCAGCCCGTGAAAGTAGGCGACTGGCATGTCGCAGCATGTGAATCATTTTATTCGTTGACGAGTGACACCGTCAGCGGCAAAGCCTGCCAAGGTTTGGCGTGCTTTGTCGGACGGCGCTTGAATCCGGGCAACTGGGAGCGCGCCTGCTCGCAGCCCGGCAAGCTCTATTGCCTCGGTAAATGCTACGCTGGTCCGGCCACTGACACGACAACTCTGCGCCCAATCATAGGGGTTCACGCTCGCCAACCGGTTGTCCTCGAACGCGTGGTCACCGGCGGTGCCCGCACGCTGCAAGCCTTCCTTGATCGCGACGGCTACCGGGCGCTTGACAAAGTTCGCCGCGCAGCACCCGAAGAAACCATTCGCGCCGTCGAGGCGTCCAACCTGCGCGGTCGCGGCGGGGCCGGCTTCCCGACCGGCCGCAAATGGCGCGCCGTGTTTCAACAGTCGGCCACGCCGAAATACGTCGTTGCCAACGCCGACGAAGGCGATCCCGGCGCATACATCGACCGCTTCCTCATGGAGGACGACCCGCACCGGTTAATCGAAGCGCTGGCGATTGCCGGGCACGCGGTCGGCGCGACCAAAGGCTTCATCTACCTGCGCAAAGAATATCTTCAGGCCCAACTCGCGTTGAGTCAGGCGTTGTCCGAAGCCCGCGCCGCCGGCTTCATCGACGGCAACACCGGGTTCGACCTCGAGATTACGATGGGACACGGCAGTTATGTTTGCGGCGAAGAAACGGCACTGCTCAATTCCATCGAAGGCCGTCGCGCCGAGGTCCGGCAACGCCCGCCGTATCCGACCGAGCAGGGCCTCTACGGCCGGCCGACGCTTGTCAACAACGTCGAGACTCTTGTCTGCGTCCCGTGGATCATCGAGCACGGCGCAGACGAGTACCGGGCGTTGGGCTTCTCCAAGAGCCAAGGCACGAAAGTCGTCTCGCTCAATTCTCTCTTCAAGCGCCCCGGCCTTTACGAAGTCGAGTTCGGTGTCACCATCCGCCACATTGTCGAGGAACTCGGCGGCGGACTCAAGAATGGCAAGCTCAAGGGTCTCATCATCGGCGGGCCGCTGGCCGGGATGGTGCCGCCGGCGCTGCTCGACACGCCTTTCGGTTTCGAGGAACTGCGCGCCATCGGCGCGATGGTCGGTCATGGCGGCATCATCGCGTTTGACGAGCACACGTCCATCCGCGAACTGATTGAACATGTCGCCGAGTTTGCCGCGTTCGAATCGTGTGGTAAGTGCACGCCGTGTCGGCGCGGCGGTCAACGCCTCGTCGAATTGGCCGCCGCCGGCGAAATCGGAACGGCCGAGTGGCGGGAGATTGACGCGGCGTTGCTTGCGACCAGCTTGTGCGGGTTGGGTACTGGCCTGGCGGAATTTACCACGTCGGCCCTGCGGCATTACCCGGAGGAACTGGCGCCATGCTTCGCGTAACTATCAATGGCCAGGCCCACACCCTACCCGACGGCGTCACCGTGCTCACCGCTTTACGCGCGGCGGGATTTGATGTGCCGACGGTCTGCCATGATCCACGGCTGACGCCATACGGCGGATGCCGGCTGTGCGTCGTACAGATCACTGGCCAATCACGTCCGGTCACTTCGTGCAACACGCCGCTCGCCGACGGCATGGTCATCGACACCCACACCAACGAAATCGAAGACCTGCGCCGCACGTTGCTGAAACTGCTGGCCCGGGATTACCCGGCCGAACAGGTACAACGGTTTCCTGACAAACAATTTCACCAATACCTTAATGCCTATGGCATCAAGGCCACCGGCCGGCCCCAACCGGCGCGGCTCGATGATTCACACCCGTACATTCAGGTGGACATGTCGCAATGTATCACCTGTTACCGGTGCGTCCGCATCTGCGACGAAGTGCAGGGCCAGTATGTCTGGCAGGCGTGGAACCGCGGCGACAAAACCGAAATCCGCCCGGCCACGGGCCGGAACTTTGCGGAGAGCGAGTGCGTAAGTTGTGGCGCGTGCGTGGATACGTGTCCGTCCGGCGCCCTGGAGGACAAGACGCTGCTGACGCGCGGTGTGCCGACGAACTGGACGAAGACGATTTGCTCGTACTGCGGGACCGGTTGCGAGGTCAATGTCGGCACGCGCGACGGTCGCATAACGACCATCCGTCCGGCGTTGGAAGGGCCGAGCAATCACGGCCACGCGTGCGTGAAAGGCCGGTATGCATTTGATTACGTGACGGCCCCGGATCGGGCAACCACCCCGATGATCCGGCGCGACGGCGAGTGGCAGCGCGCGAGTTGGGAGGAGGCCCTCGAGTTTATCGCGGAAGGATTGCGGCGCCATATCGCGGCGGCTGGGCCGGACAGTGTGGGGTTGTTGACCTCGGCCCGCGGGACGAATGAGGAAAATTACGTGGGGCAGAAATTTGCCAGGTTGGTTCTGGGCACGAATAACGTCGATTGTTGCGCGCGCGTCTGCCACTCGCCAACCGCGGCGGCGATGAAGATGACGCTAGGGACCGGCGCGGCGACCAATTCGCTCGACGATCTGGAAGTGGCCCGCACGATTCTATTGTGCGGAGTGAACCCGACCGCAGGTCACCCTGTCACTGGCGCACGGATTAAACAGGCGGTGCGCCGCGGGGCAAGTTTGATTATCGTGGACCCGCGTGAGCTTGAGTTGAGCGAATATGCGACAATCAACTTGCGGTTGCGGCCGGGCACCAATGTGGTGGTGTTCAATGCCCTGGCGGCAACGCTGGTGGAGGAAGGTTTGGTGGATGAGCAGTTCCTGCGAGAGCGCGTGACGGAGTTGGCGGAGTTTCGCGAGTACATCCGGGAATTCGCGCCCGAGCGGGTGGCCGGCATTTGCGACGTGCCGGCGGAGACGCTCCGGCAAGCCGCGCGGTTGTATGCGACACAATCGCCTTCGATGAGCGTGCATGGTCTGGGAATGACCGAACATATCCAGGGCACCGAGGGGATCATGGCGATGATCAACCTCGCGTTACTGACCGGCAACATCGGCAAACCCGGCTGTGGTATCAATCCGCTGCGCGGGCAAAATAACGTGCAAGGCGCGCCGCACATGGGTTCCGAGCCGAAGTTACTGGCTGGTTATGTGCCGATCGACGATGCGCGTGCGGAGTTCGAAACCGCTTGGGGCGCGACCCTCCCGGTGGCCAAGGGCAAGAACATGATGGAGATGCTCGATGCAGCAGTGACCGGACAATTCAAGGCGCTGTGGACCATCGGCTACGACATCCTGCTCACCAACCCCAATGCCCACGCTACACGCCGGGCGCTGGAACAACTTGACTTGGTCATCGTTCAGGATTTGTTCATAAACCAGACCGCCAAAGAATTCGGCCACGTGTTCCTGCCGGCCGCTTCATCGTTCGAGAAAGACGGCACGTTCATGAATGGCGAACGCCGGGTGCAGCGGGTCCACAAAGCGATCGAACCGGTTGGCGAGGCGCGGTCGGATTGGGAGATTGTCTGCGACGTGGCGCGCGCATTGGGCCATGGGAAACAATTCCCCTACCGGAGCGCAGAGGAAATATGGGATGAAGTCCGGGCCATGTGGGGTCAGGCCGCCGGTATGAGCTACGCTCGGCTCGACCAACGCGGACTCCAATGGCCCTGCTCAAGCGAGGCCGATCCCGGCACCGACACGTTACACGTCATCGAGTTCACGCACGGAAAGACGACACCACTGCGCCGAATCGAGTTCGTATCGCCGCCGGAATTGACCGATGACGAATTTCCGTTCCTACTCACCACTGGTCGCAACCTCTACCAGTACAACGCCGCCACGCAAACCTCCCGGACGCCGAACAACAGCCTGCACCAAACTGATTTCTTGAACATCTCCACCACCGACGCTATGCGGCTGGGATTGCGTGACGGCGAGACGGCTCGATTGCGCAGCCGGGAAGGCGAAGCGGTATTGCCGGTGCAGATCAGCAATACGGTCAAACCCGGTGTGGTGTTCGCCACGTTCCACAACGCGCGCGTGTTCCTCAACCAGATCACCACCTCGCAACGCGACCGGTACACGAAGACTCCGGAGTACAAAGTCACAGCGGTCCGTGTCGAAAAGATGTGATGACCATGAGATTGATTGCAGTAAAGGAGTTGAAAGAGACCAAGAGGAGGTCCGATGAAAGCACGATAACTGTGAATTTCGGCCGTGCTTCCGAAGGCAATTCTAAATGAGGTTTCGCTGTGGGAAATAGCGTTTTGCGTCTTCCTTGTTATATTAACTCGAAAGGGATGCTGTGACGCCCGGCGCCAACTGATCCTCCATTCCGGTTGCATCAAGAATCATCCCCCCAACGCCCATCGCATTCCATGGGACAAGAGGATATGCGAATGCCTGCTGAAAATCAGTCGCGTTTCCGCCCGCGGAAGTTCTTGTCGATTTTTGCCCCTATGGAACCCTAGCTAAGCGTATGTTTGCGAAGTTCACGCACGCGGGTTAAAGTGGCGCCAATGAACATCCTCATCATTGATGATGATCTTGGCATTCGTGAGACCTTGGGCACGGCGTTGGAGACAATGAGGCATAAGGTCGAAACGGCCACCAGCCGGGCAGCAGCGGAAAAGAAGCTGCGGAATGAGAGTTTTGAGGTTGCCTTTTTGGACATCCGGTTGGGCGCCGAGAATGGGCTGGATGCTCTTCCTGATCTTTTGAGGCTCTCACCAAGACTCGCTGTTATTGTCATTACGGCTTATTCCTCGATTGAGACGGCCGTGCTCGCGATTCAACGGGGTGCCTTTGATTACCTGGCCAAGCCGTTCAAACCTGCGCAGATCTCCCAGATGCTGGAGCGTGTTGCAAAAACCCGGCAATTGGAGACTCGAATCTCAGACTTGGAAGGGCAGCTTGCAAGGCCCGGCGCAGATGCCGAGTTGGCGGCCACTTCGGACCCAAAAATGCAACGCCTGATGGAAGTGGCAAAAAAGAGCGCGTCGAGCGATGCGACCATCCTGATGCTGGGAGAAAGTGGCACGGGAAAAAGCGCGCTGGCGCGGCAAATTCATCACTGGAGTTCCCGTGCCAGGGAACCTTTTGTGACGGTGAGTTGCCCGAGTCTGTCGCGGGATTTGTTGGAAAGTGAGTTGTTTGGACACATGAAAGGCGCGTTTACGGGCGCCGTGGCAACGACGTGGGGCAAGGTGGCCGCAGCAGATCGCGGCACGTTATTTCTCGATGAAATCGGGGAACTTCCGCTCGAAATTCAACCGAAGCTGCTGCGGCTTTTGCAGGAGCGTGAATACGAGCGCATTGGCGAATCAAAGGTACGCATGGCCGATGTGCGCGTGATTGCAGCAACGAATCGCAACCTGAAGGAAGCTGTAGCGCGTGGCGCCTTTCGTGAGGATTTGCTTTATCGGCTTGATGTTATTTCGCTCCAGCTCCCACCTTTGCGGGAGCGTCCAAATGATGTTTTGTCCATCGCCGAAAACCAACTCCAGCAAATGGCCCGTCAATCGGGGCGGTCTGTGAAGGGTTTTTCTGAAGCGGCGCGCACTGTCATGCAACGCTATTCATGGCCGGGCAATATTCGCGAACTTCGCAATGTGATCGAGCGCGCCACCATCCTGACCGCCAGTGAACAGATCGACGTGACCGATCTACCATCTTCACTAAGCGAAGCTCTGATGGGGAGCCCGGCGGTTGGAGGCGCTTATTCGATTGAGGAAATCGAGGCGGAACATATCCGGCAAGTTCTGGCTCGGAGTAAAAATCTTCAGCAGGCGGCCACGATTTTGAAGCTCGATCCAACGACGTTGCTACGCAAACGCAAGAGCCTTAGTCTCTGATTTAGAAGCGAGGGGAATCGGGTAAAATCCCCGAATACGATTTCACAATCGGCTAATATCCCCGAAAGTGGGGACTCGCAAAACGGTTCTATCGCAACGATGTCCCACGTACTTCGCTTGTTATAAGCTGCTTACGATGGGCATTCATTTCTCGGCATAACGTTAGCTAAGGAATAGTGTTGTGACATTGAATCGTCGCCTGCTTTTGGGCATTGCTCCGGTATTGGTCATTTTTTTGGCCGTGGGCATCTATGCCATCTTCCTGTTCTCGAAGTTGGGCGGGGCGATTGACGTCATCCTGCGGGAAAACTACCAAAGCGTCGTCGCTGCCCAGAATATGAAGGAGGCTTCGGAACGAATGGATTCCGGATTGCTCTTTATGCTGGGAGGGGAAGAGGAAAAGGGGAAGCAGTTGTTTCAGCAGAATACTCCGGTCTTTGAAAAGTATTCGGATATCGAAGCGCATAATATCACGTTGCCCGGCGAGGGAGACCTCGAAAACAAAGTGAAGGAACTCCACGCAAAGTACATGGCGGTGGCGGCCAAATTCTTCGCTCTTTCACCCTCAAATCCAGCTAGGCGCGCTCTCTATTTTAATCAACTCCTCCCCACCTTTACCGATGTTAAAGAAACCGCCAACCACATCCTCGAAATCAACCAGACAAACATGGTTGATGCGAATAACGAAGCGCGGCAGCAGAGTCGCGACGCATCCCGGTACATGGTGGGAACGCTCATCACCGGGTTTATCGTTGCGACCAGTGTCGCCTATGTGTTGGCCCGTTCCATTACTCAGCCCGTGCAAAACCTGACCGAATCGGCTCAACAATTGGGCGAGGGCAATCTCGATCAGCATGTTCCGGTGCAATCTCAGGATGAAGTGGGCAAGCTGGCGGAGGCCTTCAATAAGATGGCAGCCAGGCTTCGCGCCTATCGACAGAGCACCACCGAACAGATTCTTCAGGCGCAACAAACCACGGAGAGTGCGCTGCGTGCCTTCCCAGACCCCATTCTTGTTTTTTCACCTGAAAAGAAAATCCAACTTCAAAATGCGGCGGCAGAGCATTTCCTAAAACAAATTGGCGGAAGCATCGATTTGCTTGGGGATTTATCATCCTATATCGATCAAAGCTTGAAAGGCTCAGCCGATTTTCAGCCGACGAGTTTTGACAAAGCCCTGCTGATAAATCTCAATGGAGAGGAAAAGTTCTTTCTTCCTCGAGTATTGGCTATGCGCAACGAGACGGGAAATCCCGTTGGCGTGGTAGTCGCTTTACAGGATGTCACTCGCTTCCGCGTGGCAGATGACGTCAAAACCGATTTGATTGCCGCAGTCAGTCACGAACTCAAAACACCACTGACGAGCATCCAACTGGCGATTTATCTTTTACTCGATGAAAAAGTCGGGTCCCTGACACCCAAGCAAGCCGGTCTGCTGGTTGCTGCCAGGAACAACTCGGATCGCTTGTTGGAAATGATCGAGGACCTTCTGGATATGGCCCGTTTTGAAGGCGGTGCGGCTTTGATCGAGAAGAAACCTCTTTCCTGTCAGCAACTGGTTGAAGGCGTGGCTGGTCGCGAAAAGGAACTCATTGTTTCCCGGGGCCTGGAACTCAAGGTGGAAACAGACCCGAATCTTCCACGGGTCGCAGTAAGTCGTTCTCGCATTAATCAGGTTTTCGAAAACTTCATATCCAATGCGGTGAAATACTCACCCTCCGGCAGCGTTATTACCCTTGCGGCCAGAAGAGAAGACGAAAAAAATATTCGATTTTCTGTTAAGGACGAGGGGCCTGGGGTGCCCAGGGAATTACGCCGACGTATCTTCGACAAGTTCTTCCGTGCTTCCGAAAGCGGCGATGAGGGAGCTGGCATGGGCCTTAGCATTGCGCGAGAAATCGTTCTGGCACATGGCGGAAATATAGGAGTCGAAAGCGAGAAGGGAAAAGGCAGTGAATTTTTCTTCACCCTTCCCGCTTTGGTCTGATTTTAACAACAAAAAAAGAATATATTATGCAGGAAAGAACCATCGTAAAAAGCGTAGTTGGCGTGTTATGCGCCGCTGTCGTCGTGGCAACGAGAAATACGGACGTCATTTATGTTGCGGTCGGTGTCCTCTTTTTCGTCGTTTGTATTGCCTACGCGGAATGGTGTGAACGGCTCTAAGGAAATTATTTATGGGAACTCTAATCGTCGGGCTTATTTCACTCGGACTACTGGTTTATCTATTCATCGCCATGATCTGGCCGGAGAAATTTTAAGTATATGAATGCTGCATTAGGATGGGTTCAATTGGCTCTCTATCTGGGCCTGCTTTTATTGATTACAAAACCGCTTGGCTTATACCTGCTTCAGGTACTCGACGCCCGCGGCCGCACCTGGCTCGACCCCATCGTGGGTCCGCTGGAACGCCTCACCTATCGTCTCAGCGGAGTCGATCCCGCCAAGGAGCAGCATTGGAAGCAGTACACCATCTCGATGCTGATCTTCAGCCTCTTCACCATGCTGGTGACTTACGCGATTTTGCGCCTCCAGGCTCTTCTTCCATTGCAACACCTGCTCAATCCGCAGGGTTTCCCGGCGGTGGGCGATCACCTTGCCTTCAATACGGCGGCGAGCTTTGCCACCAATACCAACTGGCAGAGTTATGGAGGTGAATCGACCATGTCCTATCTCTCGCAGATGGTGGCGCTCGCAAGCCAGAATTTCTTTTCCGCTGCGGTCGGCATCGCCATTGCGGCGGCGCTTGTCAGGGGCATAGCGCGCCACTGCGCCGATACAGTGGGCAATTTCTGGATCGATCTGGTTCGCATCACCTATTATCTCTTGCTGCCTATTTGTTTGGTTTACGCCATTTTCCTGATTTCGCAGGGGATGATTCAGAATTTTAAACCCTACGATGCGGCGGCCCTGACCGAGAAAGAGACGGTCCAGGTGCCCAAGAACGATGCGAACGGGAATCCGGTGAAGGATGCTCAAGGTAATCCAGTCATGGTGCCTCAAGTGGTGGACACGCAATCCATCCCACAAGGTCCGATGGCTTCCCAAATGGCGATCAAAATGCTGGGGACAAACGGAGGCGGCTACACCAATGCAAACGCGGCGCATCCGTTTGAAAATCCGACACCTTTCTCAAACTTCATTCAGATGCTCTCCATCTTCGCGATTCCGAGCGCGCTGACCTATTATTTGGGCCGTAAGGTGAAAAGTCCCGGCCACGGCTGGTCCGTATGGGCGGCAATGGCGCTCTTGTTTCTCGCCGGATTTTTCGTCTGTTGGCACTACGAAGCGGCGGGCAACCCCATCCTGACACAGCTTGGCGTTGATCCATCCGATGGCAATATGGAGGGCAAGGAAGTTCGCTTTGGCATCACAAATTCTGCGCTCTTTGCCACGATTACAACGGATGCCTCGTGTGGCGCAGTCAATTCGATGCACGATTCCTTCACGCCTTTAGGTGGACTGGTTCCCCTCTTCAACATCGAATTAGGTGAGGTCGTCTTTGGCGGTGTTGGAGCTGGTCTCTACGGTATGCTGGTCTTTGTCATTGTAGCGGTCTTCATCGCGGGATTGATGGTAGGCCGTACGCCCGAATATCTCGGCAAGAAAATCCAATCCTTTGAAGTCAAAATGTCCATGCTGGTTCTCCTGGTTCTCGCGATGGACATCCTGGGTTTCACCGCCTGGGCCTGCGTGAGTGACTGGGGCAAAGCGGGTCTTAATAACCAAGGGCCACATGGTTTTAGCGAGATGCTTTATGCCTATAGCTCGGTTACGGGTAATAACGGCAGCGCCTTCGCCGGCTTGACCGCCAGCACCTACTGGTACGACACGACGCTGGCGATCGGCATGTTGATCGGGCGCTTTCTGATGATCGTCCCCATCATGGCCATCGCGGGTTCATTGGCGGCCAAGAAACTTATTCCGGCTGGGCCGGGATCGTTCCCCGTTTCGGGAGCAACTTTCACATTCTTGCTTATCGGCACCGTCCTTCTCGTGGGCGCATTGAACTTCCTGCCCGCCCTGGCCTTGGGACCGATTGTGGAGCATTTCCTCATGTTGGCCGAAAAAATGTTCTAACACTAACTTCCAAATTAAATTTCTATGAGTACTAAAGCCCGTTCTCTGTTTGATCCTGCAATCGTGATTCCCGCCCTTGGCGATTCAGTCAAAAAACTGAATCCCATGGTGATGATTAAAAACCCGGTGATGTTTGTGACCATGGTCGGGGCGGCGGTGACAACCGCTGAAATCTTTGCCTCCAGCGAGCCAAAAGCTTTTACGGTCCAGATTTCCATTTGGCTCTGGTTCACGGTTCTTTTCGCCAACTTCGCGGAAGCCATGGCGGAGGGACGCGGCAAGGCCCAGGCAAATGCGTTACGGCAATCGCGCACGAAAACAGTGGCGAAGCTGCTTCGCAACGGCGGTTCCTGGGAGGATGTCGAAGCCTCTATTTTGCGCAAGGGCGACATCATCAAGGTCGCCGCAGGTGAAGTTATCGCCAGCGACGGTGAAGTCATCGAGGGCGCAGCCACGGTGGATGAATCGGCCATCACGGGCGAATCGGCCCCGGTCATTCGCGAGGCGGGAGGCGACCGGAGCTCGGTCACGGGCGGAACACGGGTGCTTTCCGACCTAATCAAAGTCAAAGTCTCCGCTGATCCGGGGCACAGCTTTCTCGACCGGATGATCGGCTTGGTCGAGGGCGCAAAGCGGCAGAAGACGCCCAACGAAATCGCCCTGACAATTCTGCTCGCGGCTCTGACGGTTATCTTCCTTGTCGTCTGCGTGACCTTGATGCCTTTCGGGATTTATTCGCAAGTTGCGTTCTCGATCACGGTGCTGGTTTCGCTTCTGGTCTGTCTCATCCCCACAACGATTGGCGGACTGCTCAGCGCCATCGGCATCGCGGGCATTGATCGTTTGGTGCAAAAGAATGTATTGGCCATGAGCGGACGCGCCGTGGAAGCCGCCGGTGATGTCGACGTCCTGCTATTGGATAAAACAGGGACGATCACATTGGGCAATCGTCAAGCCGTCGAGTTCTTCCCCGCACCTGGAGTCGAGATGAAGGATATGCTCGACGCCGCGCAGCTTGCATCTCTTGCAGATGAAACGCCGGAAGGCCGCAGCATTGTCGTTCTTGCCAAGCAGCAGGGTGTACGAGTGCGGAGTTTACAAGATTTGCCTCACGCCAACTTTGTGGCCTTTACGGCTCAGACCCGCATGAGCGGAGTCGATCTTGGTCCCGTACAGTATCGCAAAGGAGCAGCCGAATCCGTGAATGACTACGTTGGAGGAAATTTTGCGCGCGAAGTGGCTGACAAAATCGCCGAAATCTCCAACCTCGGCGGTACCCCTCTTGTTGTGGCGGCCCGGGATACTTCCACTCCTGCAAATGTTCCGACTGTTTACGGAGTCATCTATCTCAAGGATATCGTGAAAGGCGGCTTAGCCGATCGCTTTGCCCGATTCCGCGCCATGGGTATTCGCACCGTCATGATTACGGGAGACAATCAGCTAACAGCTCGGGCGATTGCCAAAGAGGCTGGTGTCGATGATTTTCTAGCCAAGGCAACACCGGAGGATAAACTTGCGCTGATTCGTAAGGAACAGCAGGACGGACGCCTGGTTGCCATGACGGGCGACGGGACCAATGATGCGCCGGCTCTCGCCCAGGCGGACGTGGGCGTGGCCATGAACACCGGCACGCAGGCCGCTAAAGAGGCGGGCAACATGGTCGATCTTGATTCCAATCCGACCAAGCTGATCGAGATTGTCGAAATCGGAAAACAACTCCTGATGACCCGCGGAGCGCTCACGACCTTCAGCATAGCCAATGACGTCGCGAAATATTTCGCCATTATCCCTGCGATGTTGATGGTCACGTTTCCGGCCGTCGCGCCGCTCAACGTGATGGATCTCGCCAGTCCGAACAGCGCGATTCTCAGTGCGGTCATCTTTAACGCCCTGATCATTATTCTGCTGATCCCGCTTGCCCTTCGGGGGGTTCAGTTCAAACCCATGCCGGCCATGGCGCTTTTGCAGCGAAATCTGCTGATCTACGGCATCGGCGGCGTCATTGCGCCGTTCGCTGGCATCAAACTCATCGATGAGATCATCACGCACCTTCACTTCATCTAATTCCGATTCCCATGAAAATGCTAAACGAAATCAAAACTTCGGCTATCGTCACACTTGTCCTGTTGATCATCTGCTGCGGCATCTATCCCCTCGTTGTCTTTGGAGCGGGACAGTTGCTCTTTCCCAAACAGGCCGCCGGCAGTCTCGTTCTGGATGCCGACGGTAAACCCATTGCGTCCACGCTTCTCGGCCAGACCTTCAGCGCGGATAAATACTTTGCTCCGCGCCCCTCTGCCGCCGGCACCGGTTACGATTCCACTAGTTCCGGTGGCAGTAATTATGGTTCGACCTCGCAAGCATTGCATGATGCGGTCAAACAGCGTGTGGTTGATTATCGGAAGGCGAATAATCTGCCCGACACCCAACTTGTTCCCGGGGATGCCGTAACCGCTTCGGGAAGCGGCCTCGATCCTCACATCAGCATAAAGAATGCACTATTACAGCTTCCCCGCGTGGCCAAGGCTCGTGGCATGAGCGAGGATGATCTCAAGAAACTTGTCGATCAATACACCGACGGTCGCGATTTTGGAATCCTGGGGGAACCCGGTGTGAATATCGTCAAACTCAATTTGGCTTTGGACGGAAAATATAAATGAACCTATAAATGACCCGTGGAGAAAGAACCTCCAGTTCAAGATCGCCACAGCCCCGAGGATTTCCTTCATCTCATCCAGAGGCAGGCTCGCGGGAAGCTGAAGGTTTATCTTGGGTCGTCCGCCGGTGTCGGCAAAACCTACTCCATGCTTATCGAGGGCAACCGGCTTCGGCAACGAGGAGTCGATGTTGTCATCGGTTACGTGGAGCCTCATGAACGCCCGGAAACAACGGCCCAAATTGATAAGCTCGAGATCATTCCACCACGGGTCACTCTTTATCATGGGATCGAGATACGAGAGATGGATCTTGATGCCATCCTCAAACGCAAGCCCACCATCGTCCTGGTCGATGAATTCGCCCACACGAATTCACCCGGAAGCAAAAACCAAAAACGCTACGAAGATGTCCTCGAATTGCTTGATGCCGGCATCAGTGTGATTACCACGCTCAACGTGCAGCACTTGGAATCACTTTACAATGTGATCGAGGTGGCCACCGGCATCAAGGTCAAGGAACGGATTCCCGATTCGATTGTCGCCCAAGCCGATCAAATTATAAACATTGATCTTCCGGCGGAAGATTTGATCGAGCGACTCAAGGCGGGAAAAATCTATCCGCCGGATCGCGTGGAGCGAGCCATGGGGAATTTTTTCACGGAATCGAATCTGACTCGACTGAGAGAGATTACCTTCAGTGAGGTCGCCAATTTTCTGGATCGACGCCAGCGGTTACTCCGACCCGATAGTAACAAGCCCAGCTCCATGGCCAAAGTCATGGTGGCGATCAGCAGCCTCGGGCCTCATCCCGAAACGCTATTGCGTAAAACAGCCCGGTTGGCCAACCAGCTCAATGCCCAATGGTATGTGGTATATGTTCGAACGAATAAGGAAGCGCCGGATAAAATCCTGGCGGAAACTCACCGCCGACTCACTGATACTCTGGAAATTGCGCAAAAGATGGGGGGCACTGTCCTGGTGTTGAAGAGTAACGACATCGTAACGGCACTGACCTCCTTTGCCCTGGATTATGGCATTACCCAGGTTGTCATGGGAAAATCCAATCCTCGCAAGGGCTGGAAAAGATTTTCTCCTTCTATCGTGGATCGTCTCAGCACCAGCCTCGACGGCGTCGATATCATTTTATCCTAGATATCGGATCTAAATTGGAGTCTATTGACTGCTTAGAATAAAAGAAATCCGGCCAACTTGGAGCCTAGGGGATTCGAACCCCTGACCTCCTCAATGCCATTGAGGCGCTCTACCAACTGAGCTAAGACCCCTTACTAAGGAAAATGAACGGGCCGCGAATACATTTTAGAATGTCTCTATCGGTATTCCTCGACGGAAGGTCACTATGCCCGAACCAAATCAGGGGGCAAGGAAATCCGTCATAGTCTGGTCATGCCCCGAGTCATGACATGGCCAAGCTTGGGGATGACCTGCTCAAAATCGATCCAACCAAGGTGAGGATTACGCGAGCGGAACTCTGCGAAACACCGCTTCGTGCCGGGGCTGGTTAGCCAATTATGACTTCAATCGGCTCCTGTTCGAACCTGCGTGCCAATACGGATAGTGTGGGTTGCTTGAAGAGGAAGTGTGTTTGAGTTTTTTGGCTGATAATCCCGCTGTCAGGTGTTTCCGTCTTCCTCACTTCTGAAGGCACTTCTCGGATAGTGCGTGCTTGGAAAACAGTGGATTACGAAATTGGGACATAGAGCTGGAGTGATTATGTTTGAATCAAACATTTGGTTAATTCCTAAGGACTTATAAGA
>Ga0182030_10006083_pt1 | contig 25505 bp, 17 predicted proteins | sample 812S3MmetaG_FD_121299 | JGI IMG/M metagenome (GOLD analysis project Ga0182030, IMG submission 121299) | Permafrost microbial communities from Stordalen Mire, Sweden - 812S3M metaG (Illumina Assembly) | ecosystem: Environmental > Terrestrial > Soil > Wetlands > Permafrost | place: Sweden...
CTTTCGTTTTGCTCACCGAGACTATGTAGCACAAGCCGGCGGAAATTATTCAACGACACGGTCAACCCATTGTGTATGAATGGGTCACAATGGGACACACGATTCAATGTACGATATGCATCATCGAAACCGCCCCGGCCCCGAACAGCAATTTTCTTTCCTGGTACGTCCTCGGTGCTTCATATTTAATTAATTGGTTCCTGACAATTCCTCAAGGCCAAGGGGTTCAGAAAGTTGGCATGCTCACACCATGGCTTGAAGCTTTCCCTACGACTGCAAAGCCTCTGGTGGAAGAAATTGATCATCTCATGGGTTTTAAGCTCTCTAAAATCATCGAAGAAGGCCCAAACAGCACCCTGACAACCACCGAAAATGCCCAACCTGCCATAATGGCCTCCTCCATTCTTATCCTTCGAATATTAGAACAAGAATTCGGCTTCAAACCAGTCGAGAGAGCCGACGTGACACTGGGCCATTCGCTGGGCGAATTTGCCGCATTGGTTGCAGGAGGATATGTTTCTTTCGAGGACAGCCTATACCTCGTGCGGAAAAGAGCAGAAGTTATGGCCGAATGCTCACGGAGGGCTTGTGCCGAACACGGAGGCGAATATGGAATGGTGGCTTTGGTCACTGAGCCTGGCCATCTTGCAGCTTTAATTGAAGCTATTCACGAATTTCTCGGACACCATAGCGAAGGGTCTAAATCAGAGAGCTCGGAAGACGTGCCCCCTATTGAACAAGTCCTCATCGCCAATATAAACAGCAAAAATCAGATCGTCTTGAGTGGGAATATTGAGAGGATAAAAACTCTTCTGACTCATGTCAGACAATTTGGCGGGCATGATCCAAGAGCTGTTCGATTAAAGAGCGATAGCCCTTTTCATAGCCCGCTTATGAAACCTGCTTCAACAGCTATGCAGAAGTTGTTAGAGGGAAAGAGCAGGGTCAAGGGGAGGGAAGATCAGGATTTGGTGTCATTTCCAGGAGTCATGGAGTGTGTTAGCAATGTTAGCGCAAGACCCTTCCAGAGTAAGGAGGAATTGAAAGAATTATGGGCCAGGCAATGTGTCGAGACTGTGAGATGGTGGGACTCAATAAAGTATCTGGATCAGGAGGAGCATGTGCGTCGCTGGATAGGCATTGGACCTGGCAAGGTGGGCCGCAATCTAGTTGGAAAAGAAGTTGGGATGCGGGGCAGAGATAATGTCAAGGGAGGTGGGGTTTGGGGCATAAGTGATCCGAAGGAAATTGAAGAGGTTTTGAAGGCATTGGATGAGACGGAGACGTCGAGAGATGAGGATTGATGCAGGTGGAAGATATTTGAATTTCTGTCTCAGAGGCTGAGCCGTTGCTAGGCATAGGGAAGTAGCGTCATCGAGCTGTTAGCCAGTCAATGGAAAGAGGGAACGAGGAGAATCACGCCAAGATAGTGTGGAAGACTGGACATAAAATGACCTCAAGTGCTGGCATGGATAATAATAATGAATGAGGAGGTTGAGACTTAGGGCTGAACGTTCTAAATGGGAAGGACATGAAACCAGAACTACCCAGTTGCATACATGAGTTTCTAGTTTGCCCTACCAGTCATTATCACACGAGTCCACTAAAGTATTACCTAATCTGCTTCCTCGAAAGGCTGCAACCTCAGCCTCAGCCTTGTTTTGCTTCGGAACACCATCTCAATCAACAACAACAGTAAGAATCAGCACAACCCAATTCGAGATGGCTACAATGCCTTCAATAGCCTGTTTAGGTGTAATTGGCAAAAATGTAGATTCCCTCTCCTATGAGCACACCTAAACATTGACTAACCCACGACCCAGAACAACCCCCTCCACATCACCATCTTCTCCTCGCAACCCACCAACGCGCCCCTCCGCACCCCTCTCCAATTCTCTCTCCTCCTCTCTAGTACTCTCGATATATTCGAAGCGCGATCCAAAGCCAACCTCAACTCCAACGGTGGCCTATCAGGCGACTTCGGTCTCCTGCACGCGATTGATGAGCGTCTTGCTGCGTATGGGTTTGAGACAAATACTGGGGCGAAGTTTGTTGTTATTGTGGATATGAGGGGGAGAGTTGCGGGGGGAGAGGCAGCGAGACAGCAGGTTGGGGGTGTGGGGTTGAGGGAGGGGGAGATGAAATTGGTGAGTCTTAATCTTTATGCTTGGTGGTTTGGGAGTGGGAAAGGGGCTGATTATATTGGGGAATAGGTCTTTAAGGCCATGCAGGCTGCATATGTGAGGCTATTGCAAAATCCGTTCTATGATCCGGATGAACATAGTCCGCCGACGGGGAAGGGAGGGAAGAGGATCACGAGTAGGAAGTTTGCGGAAGATATGAGGAGGATAGGGGAGAGTTGGATGCCTGGTGTTGCTACGCTGTAATAAGTGATATATGGAATTAGAATTGGAAATGCATGGTTAGGCGTTGTCTTTACAGGGTGGATTGAATGCTGTCTTTATTTACCAACTATCCCTTTGAACGAAGGTTCGTTGTCCCTTTTTGCCTCGAGTCTCATAACTGTTGAGCTCTACAACTATTAAAAAAGCCTTGATTTGATCCTACGTGGAAGTCTATTCTCGATGATTGACATAACCTCAAACATTCGAACAAGAATTCAATGTATAAGAATTTTCAATTCGCCCATAGAAACGATATGTATATCTGTATAATTAGTACGCCCTTTATAGTCTAAATAAGTGTCTAATTAGAATTTAATATTTCATGTTATAGATCTCATCCTTTAGCTCTACAAAGCTCAATTCAGTCGGCAGAGGGGAGGGATGTTAGAGGATAATAATTGGATAATAGTGTACATTCTCCTGAAAGTCTTCTCGGATTTCACAGAATTTGCCGTATTCGAGAGTCTCAGTAGCTTATGAACAATGCTTATGTTACGTGACACAAAGCTGTCAGAAGAAGGGTATGTTGAAACCCCCACAGGCATGTTGAAGAGCTCTAAATCAAGATTTTACTAAAGATTTCATAGAAATTAATGGCGTATAAGTGGAGGCATCCAGGATACTAGAGTGAAATTTAGAGAATTGATATTGGCCGGCTAAGACAAGGCTACGAGCAGGAAGGCTGAGACTTTTATAGTGCATTTAGTGTCGTCATTGATGTTATACTTCCTGTTCAACAACTCCTAACACCATATTCGTGTGATGAGTTCTCCCAATGCCACCTTCACTTCCAAGATCCTTCTCTACTGGCCTAGCAATCACTAACCCATTGGTATTATATCGTGCTCTAGTAAGTGACAATTCCCGGAAGCACACAAGTTCAATTGAAGTTGGGATACCCTCCAACTGTAAGATGCTTCTCTCCTATAAGATCGTATTAACTTTTAAACTTGGACATTTAGCTCAGTACGAGGTTTGTGCTCTCACGTTCATTCTCGCATCATTTACCTAAGTTTCACTGTAAGTTTCATCTCTAGTTAACAATATTCTTAGATCTATCGATCCAGATCCAGCTCAGCATAGACTTGCTCTTGAGTTGCAGAAGCTGTATTTTCGTCTTAAAGACTACTCTCCCCAAGTCGATTATGGAGCAAGGCTCAAAGCTATCAATCGAGCCATCGAAGACAGTCCTAAGGACAAAGATGGAAGATCCCTCGCTATCCCAGGACACCCCTTGAGGAGGAATCCTTTATTCTCTCACCTTTTTCCGAGCGATGGGAGTAAAGATACTCTCGCTCTGACGCGAGTACTCACGGACCATGAAGCGGCTATGAAATTGAATTCCCCTAAAGGACTGCTACTCCATGGAGAAGTAGGGACGGGAAAGAGTATGCTGTTAGACCTCCTCGCGGACAGCTTGCCAAATCGTAAGAAGATGAGGTGGCATTTCAATACCTTCATGTTAGAGATTCTGGCTCGATTAGAGCATCTAAGACAGTCTCGATCCGTGGGAGATTCTGAGTACAGTTTAATTTGGCTGGCCAAAGAAATGATAGAGAAATCTCCTATCCTATTCCTAGACGAGTTTCAATTACCGGATAGAGCTGCGAGTAAGATCCTCAGCAATCTCCTTACGCCATTCTTTCAGTTGGGAGGTGTGCTCATTGCTTCTTCCAATCGAATGCCAGACGAATTGGCTAAGGCTTCTGGTATGGATTTCACGGCTGCTCCGCAAGGAGGGTTTATGAGAAAGTGGCTACTTTCTCATGGGGCTGCCCAGACCAGTTACTCATCGGACAGTGAGTATGGCCAATTTGTAGAACTATTAAAAGCTCGATGTGAGATCTGGGATATGGAAGGCGGAAGAGATTGGAGACGGAGAGAAGTTGAAGAAATGGATAAAGGAGCGTTAGAGAGCGCTGAGAAAATGAGAGACGAAATAATTGGCGGGTTTCCTGGAATGGAGAAGTCTGTCGGGAGCGTTGGGCATAGTCCGAATCAGAGTCTGCACGATGGAGCAGACTTAACTGAGGAGGAGCCAAAATTCATGAACGCAACGACTCCGAAAAAGTATTTTTTGGTTTCAGCTGATGATGACGAGACTTGGAACGCAGTTGTACATTCGGGACTGCCATCGGGCGTGTCAAAACCAATCCCTTGGGAATCCACAACTCTTCGAGTTTATGGCAGAGCCGTCTCTGTCCCTCGACATCTCTCAGGTGTCAGTTATTGGGACTTTGAGGAAATTTGTGGAGGAACATTTGGCCCCGCTGACTATATTACTCTCGCTTCAAATTTTCACACGCTTATCCTTGACAAAGTCCCTATCATGACTGTATTTCAGAAAAACGAGGCAAGAAGGCTCATCATGCTCCTCGATGCACTTTATGAGGCACGCTGTAAGTTGATCATGCGGGCTGAAGCTGGGCCGGACGATCTATTTTTCCCCGAGAGTAGCTCTCGAGATGAGAAAGAGACAGCGCCTAGCTCTAATGAGAATGATGGCGGCGATGCTGTCTATCCTGAAACTCTGTCAGAGATTTATCAAGATAAAATTTCTCCTTTCCGTCCCAGCGTTTCATCCTATACCGAAGAACCAAAAGCCGGCTACGATCCAGACGAGGACTCGGATTTTGGTCCCATCACAGGTGCTGGTAATCAGATTGGAATGAAGGTGGACTTTGGTATGACTAGCAGCTTCACTGGAGAGGATGAGAGGTTTGCATATAAACGAGCCAGGAGCCGATTATGGGAAATGTGCGGGGTGAGATGGCACGCCAGACAAGACACAGGGTGGTGGAGACCGTTGCCTGTTGAAGTAAGAAGATGGGAACGCTCAGCCTCTGGCGGAGCAACTCAAACATCAGCTATGCCTTCAGTGAAAGGAGACGTAAAACTCGGACCCTCCGTAGAGCTTGATAGACCTGCCGGTTTGCAAGGAAAAGAATTAGAAGAGAGGGAAAGGAGCCATTCAAGTCCGTTTCGTGAGCACAGGGAGGAACCCCCAAAGACCGGATGGACTTATGCTTGGGGTGTGATGAAATGGGGCAGAAAGACAGGGCGATGGGGGGATGGCACAGATGCTTATGATCAAATGAACGATAAGGGTAGAGGTAATAAGTGATAGTATTTTTGTACGCTTTCGAAAGCTATAATACCCTTATTACAGAACAACTCCGAATCAAAAGGCTTATTATTTACATAATAATGAATGTTTTATGTTATGACCAAAGTTGGCGATTCGTCTCAACCCCCACCGCCTTGGAAGCTTGTCCGAAAGCGGTAGGAACTTCAAACTTTTTGCCTGTGTTTACGAAGTATTGGCAACAAACAATATCATCAACTTCTGAATTTCAGATTATGCATCTTCAAATCCACCGCCCGGCCCTTCGCTGATAATAGCATCTTCCCAACTATTCACACCTTCCTCCACTAGTCAACAGCGATCACGGCGCGACCATCACGATGTTCTCTCCTTCAATTAGCCAGGTTCCTTCTGGCTCAGTCAGAAACAGTCGACGAAGACCACGGCCCCTCTCGAATGAAGGTTCGATAAACCAGCCAAAGGCAAAAAGACAGCGAAGCGCACTGAGTGAACATACATTCCTCCCTCCAGATGGCGCACCTGAAATGGAGGAGACCAAGGCACCCAAGACTGCTGCTCTTCCACGCCGCGAAACTTCTAGGGAGCTTGCAGGCCAACGACGAGAGATTGCTGTTCGCGGGAAAAAGTCCAAATCCGGAGATCGGGGTACCAAGGGTGATGGCAGCGTTGTACTTGTATTTCTTCCCCAATTCTTAGGCTTCTCGCAATAGTTGCTAACAAAGCTCAATTTCAGACCACAAACGATACATATACCGTGAGCAAACTTCCAGCTCTACCAGACCGTCTTCGGGCAGACGTCACAGGTGCGGGACGATCACTTTCACTTCAAGCTGTGTAGGAATTTCTAACGGTGTTAAAGGTCGTCAACATGGAGCAATCGATTCAGAAAGCGGTTACGCCCTCATACTCACTCACTCACACGCCATTGTTTGGCCCTATGCCGTCCCCCTTCCATCGCCCGAAACGTTCACATTCGCTTTACCGTATCCATCGAAACTTACATCTGATCCACTACCACTCGGATCATTAGTCTCAGCTTCGGCGTCCTCTGCAGAACCCGGACTCGTCGTAATCATTCCAACCACTGGTAAGATTACCTATTGGGAATCCATTGCTAGCGCGGCAACCTTAGATCTCATACGACAACAAAGAAATGGGGTTGAGTTGGCCATCTCGGGCATGCTCTCAGGAGAGGCAGTAACTCAGATCCTAAATGCTGAATCTGCTGGCTTTATACTCGTCTTCAGTAGTGGCAGGCTTGCATACATGAATGTTAGAGATGGGCAAGGTCGACCTTCAATCTCGGTCCAGTTCCTACGAGGTAGTAACGGCCCGGTCAACAGTGGCATCTTTGGGAGTCTTAGAAACGTCTTAAGTAGTACTGTGTGGCGTGGCGATGTGGTCGCGGTTAGAGCAGGACGACCAGCCAAAGTCGGAGAACGGAGTGTTGTAGTAGCGACAGCGAAAGGAAAGATCCAGTCATGGAACATACATCGTGGAGGCCATACCTCTCTTCAAGCAGAGTTCGAAGGACGAGACGATATTGTAGGAGCAATGAAGGAGGCCCAATCTTCACTTAGCGAAATTTCCCCGGAATCCTTCGAGATTGTCGATTTCACCTACGCTCCAAAATCACTGACCAATACTCAGCTCAGCGATCAGGGGGGTGATGCAACACATTTACTGCTTCTGGTTTCCTTAACAGATCGACACAAATCTTACTACTCCCTCATCGAAGTTGGACTGAAGCCGGATGAGCTTAGTATTGGAAACATTCGCCCATTAAAATCTTACACGACACCTGTTACTCGCACGGCAACAACCAAACCACGGCTTTATCTACCCAGCCCCGCCCTTGTAGCTTACATCGTCTTCGATCGAGCGGTTGTGGTAATATCAATGGCGAAGCAGCCGGACTCCCCTGATTCCCAACTACAACTAGAGAGTCACATACTCCAACAGACGTTTGAGGACGTGATAGACTTTCGAGGGGATATGAATGTTGAGATTGTTGGGTCTGGGATGGAAGAACCTCACGGTACTCAGCATGGCATCGAGGATTCCAAGTCACGCCGCTACAAAGCAAAATATCCTTCTGCAGTGCTTCTTGTTCGCGGAGGGGGCGTTTTGCGCGTTGCAGCCATAGACGTTGCGAAGCTAATATCTAATAAGGCCCAACAAATAACCGCTAAAAGCAAGTTGGAACAGGCTGTGTTCTTTGGTAATTTAGAAAGGAACCCTGTTAGTTTTGCAGTGCGGCCTGAATTGCAGTTCTCTCCAGAAGAAGTTGGTGTGGCAGCCATTGAACTATCTCTTGAGATTCTGAAATCATCAACGCCACACATACCTGCCGTACCAGCCTCAATCGATTCGAACTTGCGTACACGTGCAGCTTCCCTGCAGCATCTTGCAGAGTATCTGAAAGATACAGGTGTCGCTCTAGACCGGGTAACGCGTTGGAGATTGCTTTGGAATGCTGAAAAGATGGAAGCTGCTTCTCGGATCTGGAAGAGCTACGATGCAAGTGTCAAGGCTAAACCCGAGGGACAGAAACGCGGACTTCTTACAGATATCGTCGAATCTATCCATGAGGATTATAAATCAAATCCGGTTGCCGAAGCCGGCGAGCTCGACCGAGTCCGGCACTGGTTTATCAACGATATTTGGAATCTTGAAGTTGCAGTTCCGTGGGCTTATCAGACCATAAAACTTACTTATCAAGATGGCCAGAAAGAGCACGAATATGTTATGCAAGTCATTAGCGAAGCCAATGACCTAGTCATCGATGCTCTTGATGCTGCATTTAAATTTCGAACTGCAAACTTAGAATTGTACGGTCTCCAGAATGAGCAGCTCGAGCACGGAATACTCAAGGACAATTATGAAGGGCTCCCAGAATTCTGGACATCTATAATTTTCATTGTGGTCAATATTCGCAGGCAGGTGGACCTTGCTGGGGCTCTCGTGAAGGAATATTGGCAAACGTCTGCTAAAGAACCAGGCAAAATTGATCCAGCATTACCAACGAAGTTACGAGACGAAATGCCCATACTTGTCGACCTTGCTATTCGATCTAACCTAGAACGCATCCGATGGGACTCTGCTCAGAGCTCGCCTCAATTACAACTAGAAGCTGAGCAACTCAGATTGTCACTGTCCGCAGCGCAGGACGAGCATATCATCATGCTGGCAACAGACTTGGCACTCAATGACGAAGCTATTGCCGTAGCGGAGAAGCATCAGATTATGCCTACTCTAGCAACCGTAGTTATTGCAGAGCTCAATATCTGCGCTGTAAGAGTCCGCGATCCTAACCTCGGTAGAGAAGAGTTTGAGTACTATGGTGATCGGACAATTTCTCTGGAGGATCGAGTGAGACAATATTTCAAGAAATTTGGTGAGCAATGGGCTACGGCGCTTTACGAGCACGACATTGAGCTTGGGGAGATGGCTCAATTACTCGATAACTACCAAGATCAGAAAGAATTTTTGACGAAATTCTTATGCAGCAAACCAGAATATGCAAAGATCGCCTGGCTCCACGAAGTCACTAGGGAAAGTAACTTCGAACAAGCCGCCGATACACTTCTTGACCTTGGCTTGAATCGCGAACAGGACTTGTGGAGCAAGAAGATTGAGCTGAGTCTGGGCAAATTGGCTCTGCTGGCGGGTCGAAATTATAGTCAAACTAATGGAATTATCATTCCGGACGGAGGAGAGACAGAACTCAGCGCCACTCGAAGTCAACTTGCACTCATCAAGATACAAGATCAAATTTACGACCATGTTTTCTCTTCCATTGAAGCTGCAATAGATGATAAGGCAGAAGTGCAATTGGCACTTGAAGCATATGGGAATAAGCGACTGAAGAAGCAGCAAGCTCTCTCATCATTCCTTGAAGAAAAGATGGGCCGGCTTGTCCGGCACGAGTCGATGTCTGGTTTAGATCTTGTGGATCTCCTCACACTTATGTGCAGTGATGAGATATCGGAGGAACAGCAAACTTTCCGAGCTCAACAATTTTATCTCGCGCTACAAGCGTCATCTCACGGAATCCCCGATAAAGACGAGCGAAGTCTAGTGCAACGAGTTATCTGGCGAAGGTGTATGTTAAGAGATGATTGGGCTGTGGTTAATAATACAGACATGAAGGATGATCAAGAGGTCAACGAGCAGCTTAGAAAAACGACTTTGTACTTGACTTTTAAGACATGCTTTCACAACCGTAAGTCTACGTCTCACTGAGTCTCGCTGCTGTTCACTTACAATTATAGGGATTTTCGAAAAGGACTTACTTGTGAAGTCATTCAGTCCACAAGATGTTGTTGGGGCTTGCACAGAACAATTAGACCATCGCTTCGACCGCTTAGATGCAAGCATTAAGGAGAGGATCATGATGGACATGCGGATTGAAGACGAGGCTTTGGCGCCATACTTGAATACCTGCCGACTGGATAAATGGTACCAAGGGGCATTGGATCTTGCGAAGAAAGACGTCGAAAAGGATGTTGACGAAGAGACTAATGATGGGAAGAAGATGCAAGATATAGCACAAAAGCTCCACGACATGGAGATGGAAATCGCCAAGAACGAAAAAAGCAAGGCTCAAGCTCTCCTCAAATCCAAACCACGATTTAAGGTTCGGCGTGGCGGCAGTGCCGGAAACTTGAGAAGATCAATACAATAATGACCGAGGACTAGTGGATGAGGTGTATCTAAAAGTTCCTTGTCTCGGCCTGGGGCTAAGAATTTGGGCATTAGGCGCTCGCGCTTGTAGCGCATATGTACATTAATAAGACCAGGATCATGAATATACGATATTGATTGGAGGGGCCTAGGATATGAAATTGATTTGCAGTGCGTAGATTGACCCAAACATGCAATCCTCCGAGTACAAACCTGCAGAGGAAAGTCTTTGCCCTCGATTCATCCCCACCGAACGAATACAATTTGCTGAAGAATCTGAGTTGGGGCCACAGTTCCAATATAAATGTACGAGCATGTGCCCGTCCTGCCGTTCAGATGATTTATTAATATCTTTCTAGCAGCTATTTTAAAGTTTCAGCCCAAAAAGGGGGGGCGGCGAAATCCCTATTTTGGGGTTCGGGAAGCCTTCTTGATCAAGAGAATAGCCACGGAACATTGTAAGGAATTTGTAGAAAAGTAGCTTTGAGCACAACTCATTCTGTAATAGGAGTGTAAATGATAAAAGCTGTTCTATCTATCCATCCACTAATTCATTAATAAACCGATTCACACCGCAACAATTAATGCGCATGCTCCACTCCGCTCTACTAGTACGGTAGTCGAGATTCGTGCCTAGCTCTATCCATTTCGCCTGCAATCTCCTTCTCTCCTTGTTTTTTCAACGACACTTGAGGCGCCACGATCGATCGTTCACGGGCCACAGCGTGTGGAACTTTAGATTGAGAGATTCAAGTGAATCTTTTATATATCTTCAAATTCGGACGAACAGCATTCGGTACCCCGTTAATGTTCTGGTGAGACTTCCGACTTCCTCCACCGACGGGTTGTTCCGTTTCCTCCAACAAGTTTGGACCGCAGTCGCTAGGTGTGTGTACAGCCCCATTAAACATTCAACTCCAACTTTTCGGGCATCAGGCTCATCTCTTTGCAAATACGACAATTGCTGTACCTTTGTCTAAGACAATGTACTAATACAGTGTTTGCCACAGTCATCGGTCGTCGCGTGCGTTATCGAGCCTCGCATCCTCGAAAATAGGCTGTCACAATAATATCTAACAACAGTGACGGCCAATTTGTGGACGGGTCGGGATTGAGCTGGAGACACACATCCGATGGCATCCTCATCGTCCAATGTCGTCGGCGTACACTATAGAGTGGGCAAAAAAATCGGGGAGGGTTCGTTCGGTGTGATATTCGAGGGAACAAACCTGTTGAACAATCAACAAGTTGCTATCAAATTTGTATGTCGACTGGTGGAACAAACACCAGACAAGAAATATCTCGTACTCCCAGAGACGACTTTAAGAGCGTAAAGATCGCATGCTAACCCATTGCAATGTACAGGAACCCAGAAAGAGTGATGCTCCGCAGTTGCGAGATGAGTATCGAACGTATAAAATTCTTGTTGGCTGCCGTAAGTATCTCCTCATTAATCAAGGCATCGGTGGTACTAAATTTATCTAGCTGGTATTCCTAATGTTTATTACTTTGGCCAAGAAGGCCTGCACAATATCCTCGTTATCGACCTCCTCGGCCCTTCTCTCGAGGACCTCTTCGATCATTGCAACCGTCGATTTTCCACAAAGACTGTTGTTATGGTAGCAAAGCAGATGGTTCGTTTCAGTCTCCTACTATAGCTTAATCCTAACTTTCAGTAGCTCTCAAGAGTGCAGACGATTCACGAAAAGAACCTCATCTATCGCGATATCAAGCCAGACAATTTCCTTATCGGCCGACCTGGGTCCAAAGCTGCCAACGTAATTCATGTCGTGGATTTTGGAATGGCAAAACAGTACCGAGATCCAAAGACAAAGCAGCATATCCCGTACCGTGAAAGAAAATCGCTCTCCGGTACTGCAAGATACATGAGTATCAACACACATTTGGGTCGGGAGCAGTCGAGACGGGATGATTTAGAAGCGCTAGGACATGTTTTCATGTACTTTCTAAGAGGTGGTTTACCCTGGCAAGGACTGAAGGCCGCTACGAATAAGCAGAAGTATGAGAAAATTGGTGAAAAGAAACAGACGACCGCGATCAAGGATCTATGTGATGGATTTCCGGAGGAGTTTAATAAGTATCTGAGCTACGTTCGAAATCTTGGGTTTGAGGACACCCCAGATTACGACTATCTTCGAGATCTTTTCACACAGGCCTTGAAGAATACAGGAGAGGTAGAGGATGGAGAATACGACTGGATGAAGCTCAACAATGGTAAGGGCTGGGAAGCTATGAAACAGCACCCATCTCAAACTATGCTGCATCACCCCAACGCAGTACCAGGGGCGTCGCAAAGAGAATTACACGGAACGACACGAGCAGGAAATAGCACGCCAGGTCATCTTACTGCCGCCCGTTTAAACGCCGCGCAACCCCCGCCACCGTCCCCAATCAAGCCGGGGATGGGCAAGACGCGCGATCGACCAAACGCCCAAGGCGGCTTGGTTCCAAAACGCAGCAGCGGAGCGGCGGGGGGACTCCAAGACGTCGCTACTCCCACAGGCTCAACCCAGGCGCAATTCCAGAACAGTTCGAACAATCTGCCACAGAGAATGACGCCACAGCCAAACATGAACGCACAACCACAGAACGGGAGAAACCCTGAACCGCAATTGTCAGGCTTCCAAAAGCTGATGAAGACACTATGCTGCGGTTAGTCCGCACCACCCTATTTGTACCTGAATCCAAGGCTGAACCTAGCCTAGGATGAACACCTCTTCACCTTAATTGTCACGACACAAAATCATCGAACTGTTCTTTCTCATTTCTAGGATGTTTATGACCAAACCCCGCCTCGTCCTCGAAATTTCCAACCCCGTACCTCTTCCTGCAAGAGCTAGATTCACTCGCACATTGAGTTTTTCTGGCTTTGAACATGTCACATAAACACACTCCTCGGTATAGCCCTTCGCATGCAACGCATTCAAACATCAACGGCGCATGGCTATAGTCACTGTTACTTCAAGATTAATATTTCGTTTCACGTTTCCTCATCAGCATCGCATCCCGTTTCACGGCACCCTAACGCGCAGTCTTAATTGCACGGAAGGGACATCACGATGTATAGCTTTATATTTCCAAGCGAAGCAAAGGCGAATGGGGTGAAAAAGATGCATTGGGCTTGAGATGTTCAAGTTCGGAATAGTCTGAATGTAAAAGTTCCACCACCATTCAATAATTCATTTCTCCATAATACGTGATGTAGAAAATCCTGCCATTGCTCAGTACCGACCTCACTGATTTTAGTTCTCCCTATATTACAAAGCTCAATGCTTAGCACAACATGCTCCGACCCCTTTATGTCAACTTCTGCTTGATGAAGAACGATCTAAGATGAGAAAGTTGCCAAGCACAAGTGATACCCAACACCAGCAGCTGAACCATCGTCCATCGAACCACTCTCGCATTTGTAGACTCCGATTGATCTCTGAATTCGGCTTCCCGTTCCTAATTGGCAGTTAATATCATGACAGTATCCCTGGAAAGAGTCCCGGGAACCAGGTGGGAAGCGAATACTCACGCGCTGAAATACTTGCTCCCTTCTAATATCCTGTAATCGCCCATTCAGATCTTTGACCTTCTGTACAATGTCCTGGATTTTCCCTTTGTCTGTACTCTCAATAGCGCTTGTCTCTCCAATGGCAAGATCCAGAGTCAGCTTAATGCCGCCCATAGGATGTAAGGCTGAGAGCCAGCCCGCCGAGCCAGAGTTGGATGAAGGTGTGAAGCAGATTTTGTGGTCGCCTGAGTCTGCAGCGCTGAAGGTGAAGCGCCCTGCAGAGGATCCCTTTTGAGACACAACGCGATGGTCGTTGTCAAATACCTCCTATAACTTGATTAGATTGCTGGGAGAAACAAAGACAAAACGTATTAGCCAGGGAGAGAACTTACATCAACCGAAATGAAGATATTCAAACCATCATGTTTAGACCAGACTTTCCTTTGCTCGTCATATTCCTCTGCGGTGTAATGCCCAACAACAAGAGTATCCTTGGGCAATTCCTCGAAGAAACATTTTGGTGTTGTCCCGTCAATGTAGAAGTAGAGCGATTGTACAGGCACAAGCAGAGCACTTAAGGACAAAAGTGGAATGATCGGACGCATTGTTGATTTGGCACCGTGTCTGCACTTCTTGCGGTTGAGGAAAAAAAGAAGGAGAAAGGGGAAACTTGATGGAAGTTGTCGCGAGACTGGCCAGATTCTTGTAATCTCTCCTCACGTGAAGATTACCGATTTTAGTCCAAGACGCGACGAACCTATTTTATTTGACCCATTAACAAGCCATCAAGACTACATTCATCAAGATTCTGAAATTGAGGATTGTCTCGCAGAAGACGAGGCAATCAAAGGTCGAGGTCGTCAAGATGTCTGCCAACGATGTTCGCGATATGATGGACTTGGGTTCCGCGGGTCCCCGTCCGGCCAAAAAACAAAAGCTCACAGTCCCACGACCAAATTTGAAAGGCCTTGCACGTGAAGTACAAAGCCTGGGAGGCGATAATCCTATTGCAATTGTTCCAGAGGTTTCACTCTTCAAGAAGAGACGAATAATCAGTCGAAAGCCGGCTGCTAAATGGGAGCTCAAACCATTCAAGAACTCCGCGAGGAAGGAAGACAGTCTTGTCTTAAGACATTGGAAGAAGAAGACAGAAGTAGTACCAGCACCTGTAGGAGAGGATGGCAACCCGGCATTATCAGAACCCCTTACGGAGCAGGAAACCGAAGATTCAACCTTTGCAAAGTTCAGCGTCAACGTCAACATTCCCCGATACGATGATGAGCAATATAAGGCACAACTGGAAAGCGAAGATTGGACGAGGAGTGAGACGGATTACTTGATGAATTTGGCTCAAGAATATGACCTGAGATGGCCTGTCATATGGGATCGATACGAATATGAGCCCCCAGCTCCGGAGGTGGAAGACTCAGAGGCGGCAATAATACCTTTACCTAAACCTCGAAATCTGGAGCAACTGAAGGATCGTTATTACAAGATCGCTGCTCAAACGATGAAGGCCGCAACGCCCCTCGAGCTGATGAATCATTCAGAGTTCGACACGTACGAGAAGATGTCAAACTTCAATCCTGCGCAGGAGACCAATCGAAAAGCATTTGCTGAAAAGGCTTTCACTCGGACGAGGGACGAGGCCAGGGAGGAGGAGAGTCTGCTGCTGGAGCTCAAGCGTATCTTAGGAAGATCCGAAAAGATGAACGAAGAACGTCGAGAGATATATGCCCGCTTAGAGGCTCCCCCGAGCACGGGCAACATCGGGGTCTATACCACAAGTCAAGGCCTCCAACAACTTCTTCAGCAGCTCATGACGGTGGACAAAACAAAGAAGAGAAGATCACTTATGGGTCTGGAGGGAATCAGTCCAGCTACTGGTCCGAATGGTTTACAACAGTATCCGGTAGAACGCCGAGACAGCAGTTTCCGTGAATCCATCTCCGGATCAAGCAATCTGAATGCCAAGAAAGGAAGCATAGCAGGTCCCAGCGAATACCGCCAGCTTACCGAAGAAGAAGAGAGAATCTATGGAGTGTCCCATCCCAACGATCGGGGTTCTAGCGGCCCCATCTTCCGCCATGAAAAACTAAGTAAACCGCTGACGAGCAAATCGGCTAATATACAACTAAAAGTTACAAACACCCTCCAGGAACTACAAATCCCAACCAGGTTGATTATGCCGACAGCGGAAACGGGTACTTTGTATAGTACCTTGATTGACGGTATCATCAAAATGCTATCTCTGAGAACACAGGTTGAGAAAGCAGCTGGGGAGGTGGCGCTTGTTAAAGCTCAGAAAGCGGAGAGAGAGAAGTTGGATAGGATTGCGAGAGGAGAACCGGAACTGGAAGGCGAGGAAGATGCAGAGGCCAAGGGTGATGGCGGAGGTGATGGTAATCAAGATGTTGAAGATCAAGACAGCGATGATCAAGATGGAGATGTTAAAACGGAAGATGGTGAGAAGGAGAAGAGTGTCGCTCCTAGCGTCAAAAGAAGTGCCAGCGTTCTGAGCTCAGTAAGCGACAAGAGTAACAAGAGACAGAAGAAATAAGGGTGGGCTGTCAAATTATTGCAGGAATAATCATGTCTCGGTGATTGGCATTCTTTGGGATAAAGCTGAATATGGCCAGCTCTTATTTCCATTGCTCCAATGAACGCGTCTCCTCACCAAAGATACACGGTTCTTTTGACTCTACATTGTGATTCAGGATCCCTGCTCGATAATTATCTCGCGGTAGACAAACCTTGAGGAGCTATCTAACTAAATAAAGGTAATGTGCTCAACTAAACGATGGCCGCATGAACTTTACTCCAACCCCATTATCCCCATGCTTCAGTCATTGATCAGAAGATATAATTACTTGTGAGAAATAATTATTTTTGCCTCATTACATCCTATTACTACAAAAGTCCGCATTGCTCAAGAGATGGTAAGTAGCCATAGCGGCTGCCAGAGCGCACCTCGGGTCATCAAATCATCTAGAAGAGCCATGATCACATGTGTTGACTGTTCCTCCCGCAAACCTAAATACATGAGAGGAAAGAGCCATCAAACAGAATATCATAGGAATTACTGGTATAAGACATGAAGGAGAAGCAAAGCTATGCAGAGAACCGTCCCAAGGATGTAAGAAATTTTCTGTGCCAATGAGCCAGAGTACAGCAAGATATCTGTGAGTGATCATGTAACAGAACTACTCGGGTATAATAAGGAGTTGTAGACAACGAAACGTACGGTCGAATTGGGAACGAGGTGCGAGCTCATCCTTCGTGGGGTGGGTAGAGGCCGCGAATGACTCGCGCAGGATTTCCACAGACAACAGTATAAGGAGGTACATCCTATTTATAAGTTAGAATCCATGTGAAGCGATGAGTTAGAGAATGGAGACGAACTCTTGTAACAATGGACCCAGCCCCGACCGTGCTTCCTTTCCCAATCGTCCGGCCTGGCAGAATGGTAACACCGCCACCAATCCAGCAGTCAGGGTCAATGGTAATCTTCTTTCCAAGATTAGGCCCTCTAGAACCCAATCTCCGCTTTGGGTCCACGGGTAAAGTAGCCGTGTAAATATTGACATTGGGCCCAATATTACACCTGTCTCCAATTTTCACCTCGCATGTGTCTAGAATGGTGCAATTCTTTCCAATGGCAACATCTTGGCCAATGCTAATGTTGTAACCATAATCGCAATTAAACGGTGCCTCAACAACTACATTTTCTCCTACTCGGCCAATTGGAGTAACTGGTGATGCCTGTGTTGGAGAGATGACATTCTCGCGAGGTTGTAAGATATCGCGAAAGAGCCGTGAACGCTCTTCGGGAGATACGCCATTATTCGGGTTTGTACTGCTATTGAAACGCCAGCAAGCTCCATTGCAGCGTTCACGTTCTAAAACAAGCTCTTTGTCAAAGGGGAAATAGTGCCGCCCTGCGAGCATGTCTTCCTTTTGGGTACGCTGTCGACTGTTAGAAGCCAGGTTGGACAAGGCTAATTGTGCGGCGACTTGGGGGTTAGCATGGGGGCTCTCCGAGTGCATTTGTGGATGTAGTATTTGCGGAAGATTGGCTGACTGTGCCGATTGTGGAGTTCCAGTATCTGCATCTTGTCGAGGCTCTTGCCTGCTGAGATCATGAAGGGGACCGACACGCTCATATGCGCTCTTTATGGCCCGATCAGAATAAGTGCTGTTGGCACTTATCGGAGTTGGAGTCTGTCCACTATAAGAGATTGCAGACAGTCGATTATTTTCGGGGCTTGCTATTGAAGCACTTGGCATAGTGGATGCGCTCGGGGTATCGTCGTCCATACCAATCGGCCTGCCATGCTGAGGATCGACACGCAAAGTCTGACCACGATAACCAGGTAGGGGTTCTCTTCGCGGTTGTCCACCAATGTGTTGCGAATTGTACGATGACTGAGAGTAGCTAGCGTTTTCATATTCCGTCTTTGACTGCAACGGAATTGGATTTTGTTTTTGTTGCTCCGTCTTTGGCCACTGGCCACGTTGCTGATATCCTGAGCATACAAACCCACCGCGAAGACAATTGTTACCTATATGCAAATTAGCTTCGGATCTAATATACTCCCCACTCAATGAAAACAAAGAATATCGATAGAGGGACATACATTCCGGCCTTGTCTCGTCACATTTCTTCTTCCGCCTCCTACAAGTCATGCATCCAGTCTTCGTTCGATTACTAAAATTTCTCTTCCTTTTCTTTGGATCGGATTGCGCGGACATTTCTCTTCTATCATGTGGATACGCAGAATATGGACCTGCTGATCGATCATCATCGCCAGGACTTATTTGATCGTAGTCATGACGCTGTTGGCCATCCATACTCTGAGAGGCTCTTTGCAATGCTTCCCCTAAATGCTGCTCATCTGGGCTGATGTGCCCATGGTATTGCCGAGAATTCCAGTGATCACTTACAGCGGAATTATCCTCGGCCGAGGCGATGAATTGTCTATACTGGGATTCTGCATTATATGAGTCGCGCGGATCACCTTGTGATTGTCCTCGCAGGATCTCCTCTCGGGGTCCATCGGACTCGGTAGTAGCGGTAGTAGGCGTTTCCTTTGTTGAAGAGGGTAATGCATGACTGTGATAGGAATTAGCAGAGGATGAGGTCTGTTCGACTGATCCTGATCTTTTGCGTTTGTGGGACGATTCTGCATCAGAGTATGGCGAGGGACCTTGATATGATTGACGATCTCCATTGGATGGTGGCACCCAATCATCCCTCTGAGTTGTGGTAGTGGTAATGGTAAGTTTTTCCTGTCCGGGAGGTGATATTCGAGGTTGTCCATTAGATCTCTCATCCGATCCTCTGCTTGCTGGCTCACTACCATTTGCACTATTTGCCGTTGCACCGGTTGGTTGCTCCTTCCCATTCACAGCAGTGAACCGAGATGTGGGCGAGTCTGATACCGCCGACAGGGCTTGTTCTTCCATTGTTGTCATGGCAGAGATATGCCGAGCGTCTCCAAATAGCCCTGCCGTCTCTTTACTATTGCCTAAAATTCCCCGGGCTAGATTGGCAAGATTCCCTGGTTCCAGAAAGCTTTCCTGAGCCGCCGTCGCCCACAACTGATTCAGGCCTTCTTTTGGGAGCGAGAGCCCAAAGCCAACTCGTACCTCAGCCAGCTTTTACTTCTTCTGAAGTGAGACGCCTCGGCTGTGCACCGTAATTTGGAAGAAATGGAGTAAGCTGCTAAAATCTGCCGGCGATCTCCCGCTTTAAACCAACAATTTTGCTCGTTCCAGGTTCAACTTGGTCGACGTTCAATTGCCCTTCCTTCACTACTTGAGCTCGTGTAGTCACTTGATACAGCGCTTTTTCTAGATCACGCCCACTCAGTTCAGAATTTCCACATCAACTTCCGAGCTCTCACTGCCCTGAATCCCGTAGACACTAGGGTGCTTTCGTTGTCCCGACGAATCGACCTTCCCTTCCTTCCAAATGATCCCTCCGTACTGAAACTTGCACGATCAGTCTTCTCCAAGGTCTGACTCAACTCAATTGCTTCGCGTCCCCTTTCGTTGGATCTTTGGAAAGCGGCTCTTCCTTCGCCTAATCTTACGACAACCAGGCTGACAATGCGCACGAACTTGGCAATTGAGAACGGCTGTTCCTTGGATTAGGTCCCAAGACCGGAATGAGCTTGGAAATTCAATGTAATCTGTGACCCAGTAATTTGCCGTTGGAAGGCGAGAATTGGGTCTGATGGCGATGTCGTCAATAGGTTAAGCGCACCAGGAACGGTGGATTACGAGGTCGTCCAAGACGCAGAGAAAGCGGGCAGACCACGGGATATTGATGATTGAGAATTCAAGTTTAGAATATGAATTGATCGAAGGGCCTTCGAATAACTCTTGCGGCGTCGCTGATATCGAAATATCTTTGTTTCGTTCACGTGGCTCAGCCGCGATAAAATTAGAAAGAAGGCACACTGGGCCGGCCAAAGGTGCCTATGCTTGCAGCTTGTTTCCCCTCAAAACAAACACAACCAACAAACAATTAGTGCTGAAAATAGATATGCAAGGTCGCAATACTTTCTCGTTTCGTTTTATTAGAAGCGATCGAAACCTGGGACGAGAGAAAGAGTGCGAGCGTGAGGAGAACGAAGACGAAACTCTCAGACCCAAGGGTTTGGTAGCGGAAAGAGAGAATGGAAGCCCGTTGGGGTATGCTGCCAAATATACCTTATTAACGCTTGACGACATGCATGGGTAGTCGTGGCTTTCGAGCTTTCTAGGTACCTTAGTTGGTGTCGCGCGGCTACTGCGGGTACTTGGCCGTTCCCATTCTGAAAGTTCAGTCAGCTCTGCGAAGTTAGGTCGCACTGATTATTATTTATTACTCCACTCCCCCAAGACCGCCTAACGAGCCCGTCTTTTGCTTTGTTCTGTTACTCTCGTGCTTTGGAAATGGCATTGGCAAAGGCTACGGTTTGGGGGAGATAGTGTTCACACATAATCAGCAAGGGACTTGAGGTGTGGGAGCGGGATCGGGGGATGCTGGGGGACGCTGGATGATGTGAGTGCCCAAAAAGAACCCAGCATGAAGCAGCAACATGTTCCTTCGGAAAGATGGGGAGCCTTTCCCAGCTCGTCCCCAGCCTGGCGCCGGCAGATCAGGGCTCGAGTTGAGTACAAGCTTCATAGGCGAGAAGATGAGATTGAGAGACGATACTGACCGGGTTCCTTGCTTTGCCCATTTACCTGCCCTTTATTGCCCCTCATCCTCTAACCAGTCCGATCAACAGCAGCTGAGCGGCTGCTCGCCTTCACTGCATCAGTGCGCGCACATCACACTCGCGGTAGTACGCAGAATCCCTGTGCCGCCGCTTGATTGGCTGCGCCTCAATTTCTCTGCTCGGCGTCTATCTCGATCGGGGAAGGTTACAATAATTCGAGGCCAACCTTGAAAATCAAGCAAGCCCAATGTGTCCAGAGCCTGAATAATGATGCTGGCTATCCCAACAAGAGGCTGTGTTGATTCTTCTAATTGTCGGTGGAACATCAGAGGAAGCAGCTAGGAACTCTTGCACTTGGGCGCATTACTAGTATGTGCAGCCTTTTTGGCGCGTTGTCAGTTCTAAAAGGTAATTTTTGGTTCCCGAGTTCCTTTCCAGCGTCCATCATCACTTCAACTTCCGTTCACGGGCTCGATAACGAGCATCAGGCTACCAAAATCCTACCTTCGTAAGTAATCCTCCCGCATCGATCCTTCGCCGTCTAGAGCTGGAGGTTGGCGGCGCATGAAGATAATCAGAGGGCAAAGCGACATACCACATCTCGGATCTCGACTCGACTTGACTCGACGGGCCCCCTGAACCCCGGTTGCGTCTCTTTGAAACAATACTCCGAATGGATGAGTAGCAGGGGTCTTTCGTGACAGAAATAGATCAAGGTTATAAATCCAATGTATAATAGACTACTGGATGTTTGATCTCATGGGAAGCAATACATCTTTATTGAGAGGCTCAGGCTTCAGCGATTGCAGGATTTCCTCGTTACAACTTTTAACGACGAGGATTGGCATGCGACTCTGACAAGAAGGAATCGCGGTAAAATGGATCCTTCAGTGCTTACCGAGCTGCCGCTGCGTCTACAGTAAGTGATTGGCGCTGTCTGTACCTACAGGCTACAAACTCAACCGATCGACGTTTCACAGGATCACAAATTCAATAATGCTACTGCGCTCACCCCCAGACGTATCGAAAAGCTTCTCTAGCGTGGCAAACAAACAAGAAACCTCGGTTGAAACACTCAGCTAGACGTCTTTTTATGGCTTACTTCGCGGTCGGCGCTCGCAGGGTAAGAAATGGATGGAAATACTGCCGGCAGATGTTCTAATGCCACTGTAATGATCTACAAATTAGAGAGTCAATCCGGCCATTTGATGGGGTTATTTCCCCCAAAATAAGTATAGTGCCCACATTAAGGTATTCGGCCTCTAGGCATTACTGCTGGTGGCCGGCGAATCAAAGCGTGTATCGAATACATTTCAAAGCACATCCCTTTCACCTCGAGTCTGTGGCTTTTGTACTTCTAGGAAAGAGATTGCCCATGAAAGTCGACGGGCGCGAAAGTTATAGACGCGGCTCAGTTCCGATTTTGTTCGTAAAGGCGGTGTCCCCGATCATCCCCCAGTACAAAGTACTCGAGAACCTCGCTCCTGATGTTGGATATATCGTGCCTCGACTCCGCTTTTAGAATTCTCTGGGACGGTTGGTGTGACTGACTTATGTTGGAGAATTGGCCCAATGAAGGAAGAGACATCGCGGGGTTGCGTCTGCAACTCGCTCACACCTAAACTAGGATCTACGGAGTGGCTTGAGACAATGAGATTTCTCGTGGCCTCGTGATTGAGCCCGGTCGCCATTTAGAACCAGTCAAGCAACGCGCGCCGTGTGTCGTTGGCATCACACATTTTAGCCGCCAAGTCTCCTTTTAATTCGCTCTGCCGGCTGCCAGAAGACGAACGCTATAGCATGAGTATCATTGTCTCGTAACTTGTGGAACAATAAACTTTCTATTCAGAGGCCATATTTACTTTTCTTTTCTATTTTACCTGAATGTATAACCTATAATACAATAGTCAAGAATTTACTGGAGATCCTCTCAATATTCAAATGTCTTAGGTGATTTTCACGAGGCAATGGTATCGATATTATGAACCGATTACTACGGTTTGGTGACCTTCAAATGAAGGAGAAGACTCAGCGGTCATTCCCGACTTATCGGCTCTTTAGAAGAAGAACGAATAAGTGGAATCTTAACATGATGTCTTGGAAATACTTTCAGATCATGTGACCGTACTATGTATTCTGTTCACCAGTCATACCTAGATTGGTTCAATGACCTCTAAGCAATATGAGGTAGTCTATACTCAGAGCCCCTTCCAATTCATCACATTGTATCAAATAACAATTCTTTTCAACGTTTGCCCTCAAGGAGGAAAGGGGTTGAAACGGAGCCAACCATGTGCAAGTCGCATAGGTTAAGCGCTGAAGGTTCGAGGCGCCTCCCTTTCTTTTCTAAACGCTCTCTAACCGCCCCCAGCGCATATGTCCAAATGCCTATAAAAGCACTTCTTACTACACCATCAACCTAGTGCTCAACGTCAGACCTGCATGTGTCCTGCCGAAATACAGGTCGGTCCATACATACCCTTGAATTGGCCTTTGTACCTGCGTCGAGGCTCGCGGTTGCATTTATGCAACGGCCGGACCAGCGTCTCGCCTGATTTGGTTTTCTGCACCTGCTCGTCATCGTAGACCAGATCCATAACCTCTGTGGCGAAAGTCAAGATCTCCCGAAGCGCCTGGATGGCCGGCAGGCTATGTGAGACGAGGTCAAGGGGCTTGGGGGACGGGGCTTCGTAAGGCTAATCTACTGGGGGAGATGGCACCGTAAGCGCTCATGCAGGGACTCATCAACGTCAACTTCAAGGGTTTGTACTAGTAAGGCTGGCGCTTCTCCTGTTGAAGCGCCATAACCCTAAATGCCTGGCAGCGAGACCTGGAGTTGGACAGTGCGTGAGTCTACTCGAGCTCTCATCTGTACGTAGTGATCACTTTTTCCTTAATTCTCATTCGTTCTCGTCCTCTTTCTATGGGACGTTGAGATGTCATTGGCGCTCAGAGGCGGAAGTTGAGCAGCGGTCGCGAGGCAACCGTATCTGACTCGCCCTATAGATACAGAAATCTCATTACACCTCTTTACATTGCAGCCATATCTCTAATCCACAGGGCACAGCTTTCATGATTGTCAGTCAGATTAGATAGATGATCTCGGGAAGCTGGTCTGGCATGGGCGTACCTTGCAATGTTTAGATTTGTCCGATTCGACGACCTATCTCTGAATCCTTGTTTGAATGGCAGCCAACCGTATCGGCTTGTAGCGGAAAGCGTGGGAACCTCGCCTGATCATTGTCATTTCTATTTCCATCTTCTTCTAGCAGCGAGAGAAAAGAGTAGGGACGCTCTCGGCTCTGTAAGTCACCATCACCCAACACATCATCACTCACTCATTCATTCAATGCAGAGAGCATTACTGCTTTGAAGCTTACATTGTATCATCACTATTTGCTGTTCAGTTTCTTATGTATCCATCAATCCGGAAGCACGAAGGGGAAAACCACCTTCATCGCAAATGCCTATCAACTTTTGTAGGATTTATTTACGGTAGCCGACCGTCATCATGTGTTTCTCCTTGTGTCATTTAACGCTATTCAACTTCTTTCAAAGTCAGGCACAGTCCAGTGCATACCTAGGTATAGCTAAGTTGGTGCTGGGATCAATCTTTGATTTTGCCTCATTAATCACCCTTACAACATTTAAGGAAGATTTACCATGAGTATCTCCTTGGCCTATCTTCGTGCAGACAAGTAATTTTGATGTACTCCTACTGATAGGTGCATCTCTGTAGAGCTGCCTTTGGGGAAGGTCATGTGTGATTTCATTAGACGTTATCTTGAGCAACGGTTGATATTTGCCCTCGAAATAAGGTAAGACTAAGAAGACCAAGGTCATAATCCACTGGTTGAATACTTCCCAATTTGCAAGTCCAATACGTTGAAGCCAAGAATCATGATGAGTTACTGAGTCCATGGAGAGTTACAGACTGTCAGAACTTGGTGCCAGTGGGTACAAAATTGGAACAACGAGAATAGACGCCTGGCATCTGGTCGCCTTTTTAAATATCAAGGACGCATATCATCTATCCCTAAAGGAGTTTGTATGTATCTCTTCCTTCAATGGGTGGTTCAGGTATTCTCATTGCTCCTTCCTCACCCCCGATAGTACTTTTCTCATGTTTCTTCCTTGCAAGTGAGCAGCCATTGCTGGTTGGCTCTTACCTCAAAACGATTGGTTAGATGCCCCTCCTCCATGATAGTCTCTGCATTATCTTAAGCTTCAATCTTCGTTTGACTCCATCGCAGTCTCTGTCATGGATATTGATCGTACTGACATGGAGAAACCGGGCCAAGATGTACTCCTCGTTTGTGGTTATGATCTCACGATACTGTATCACAAGTCCCCAATACCATCTGCAGGTGCAGCAGTGAAGTAAGTATATGTAGTCTGAGCAGCGAATAGCATATAGCATATTGGGGACATAGGCCTATACGCTCTGTAATCGAATCACTGAAAGCAGATTCTCGTGTGCCGTTTTGGAGAGAGGGGGGGGGGGGGGGGGGAGAAAAAAAAAATGGGGGTGGGTAGGAAAAGAAGAAAAGAGAAAAGAGAATTAGGGGGGTATTGAA
>Ga0182030_10006087_pt1 | contig 25500 bp, 24 predicted proteins | sample 812S3MmetaG_FD_121299 | JGI IMG/M metagenome (GOLD analysis project Ga0182030, IMG submission 121299) | Permafrost microbial communities from Stordalen Mire, Sweden - 812S3M metaG (Illumina Assembly) | ecosystem: Environmental > Terrestrial > Soil > Wetlands > Permafrost | place: Sweden...
GGCCAAACTCCCTGCCCGGCTGGTCCCCTTAAACAATGTTGCCCCCGAAATTCGTGTAGTGGGCCCAAAGGCCCTTGCTGTCGTCGTAGAGGAAGCGATAGGGATCCTGGAACTGGCGGTTCACTTCTTTCATGACGCCCGCATCGAGCATGTCCTGCGCGCTGCGGCCCTGCGTGGTCAGCAGCGTCGTGCGGTCATACAGGTGCTGCATCATGTCGCGCTCGGCCTGCAGTTGCGCGCGCGTCATCACCGGCCCGTAGGCGGGCACGATCTGGGTGTCGTCCTTGGCAATCTTGAGCAGATCGCTCATCGCATCGACCCGGCCGCCGAGCCAGCCGCCCGCATACCAGTCGAGCGCCGGATCGCGCAGCGGCGAGGCGACATCGCCGACGGCCAGGACATTGGAGTCCCGGAAGAACACATAGATGTCGCCGCGCGTATGCGCCTCGAGCAGATAGCCGAACTCGACGTTTTCCGCACCCACCTTCATCTCGCCCTTTTGGCGGAAGGTCACGGTGGGCACGCCCTTCGCCGGGAGCGCCTTGACCCACCGGTCCTCCGCCGGCACGTAATAGTCCGTCGCCAGCCATTCGCGGGTGATCACATGGGCGTGGATGCTCGCGCCCGCCGTGCCGAACAGCACATTCCCGCCGGTCTGGTCCGCGTGGTAATGCGTGTTGAAGAGGGTATGGACGCTCGCGCCGGCAAGGCTCGCGCGCACCGCGCCTGCGAATACCGCGGAGCCGCTGTCGACCAGCAGCACTCCATCGCCGGACGAGAGCGCGAGCACATTGCCGGGTGCAGCGCCGATGAGAGTCACGCGGTCGGCGAGTTTCGTCGTGGACAGTGCCTTGCCCGTCGTAGGCGCGGCCGGCTCGGCCGCGGCCGACTCACCACGGGTCGGAACCTGCTGGCAGCCCGTGAGGCTGCCCAGCAGCGGCACGGAGGCCAGTCCTGCCAGTCCGGTCAGGGAACCTTGCAGGAACTTTCTGCGATCGGTCGTCTTCATGGCCTGCCTGTCTTCAAACTTCGGCGATGAGGCCGGTGCTGTTGCCGAAACTTGGCTGCTTGATGCCAACCTTGTCCAGTATCGTCAGGTGCAGGTTGGCCAGCGGTGTGCGCGCCGGCAGCGTGAGGTTCTTGCCGCCGACATGCCTGCCGTTCGCGCCGCCGACCAGCACCTCCGGGAGCGGATAGTTGTCGTGCTGGTTGCTATTGCTCATGTTCGAGCCATACAGCAGCAGTGAATGATCAAGGATGCTGCCGTCGCCTTCCTTGATGGTCGACAGCTTCTTCACGAAGTCCGCGAAGCGCTCCATGTGATAGCGCTGGATGACGGTCAGGCGGCGAATGCGTTCGCGGTCGTTCGAATGGTGGCTGACCGGATGGAATGAATCCGGCACACCGACATGGTTATAGGTGCGGTTGGTGCCTTCGGCGACCATCACGTAGGAGGCCACGCGCGTCAGGTCGGCCTGGTAGGCCAGCGCAATCAGGTCAAACATCAGCCGGACCTGCTTGTCGAAGTCATCGAGCTCACCGACCGGGGCAACCGGCACATTGATGCCCGAGAAATCCCGCGAGCCCGCCATGTTCACGCGGCGTTCGACTTCGCGCACGGAATCCAGGTAGTCCCCAAGTCGCGCCTTGTCGCCCGGGCCCAGGTCCATGCTCAGGCTCTTCGCACGGTCCGAGACCATGTCCAGGATGCTGGCGTTCTTTTTCAGGAGTGCGTCACGTTCGGCCGCCGTGTCGCCCTCGCCCATCAGCTGGATGAAAACCTTGCGCGGGTTGTACTCCATCGGCAGGGGTGAGTGCGGGCCGGCATACGAGGTCGTCGAGGCGTAGTAACAGCCGGCGCCCCCGCAGGCGGCCACCTGGATGGTGGTCTCCGAGGCCACCTCCAGCGAGGGCAGCGCAGTCTTCTGTCCCAAGTGCTGGGCGATCACCTGGTCGAGGGTGATCGACATGCTCGCGCCCTTGGCCGCCGTGTCGGGTCGCACGCACGACAGCCACGTCGCCGGATTGAGCGTGTGGACGGAACCGCCCGCCGCGAGGTTTTCGATATTGTCGAAGGTCGTGACGTAGTTCTTGACCGATTCAAGCGGCTCGATCGTGTGGCCGAGCTTGAAATCGGCGCCCTTGCCGCTGCAGCTCCAGGCATCGACCTCCTTGCCGAACGGGGTGTTGTTGCCGATGGCGCCATGCGGTATGTAGAAAAATCCCGCGCGCGTCTTCGGGGCGGCCGCGGTGTCGGCCAGCGCCGTGGCTGCCGGGACCATCGCATCCAGAAACGGCAGGCCCAGGGCCACGCCACTGCCACGCAGGAAGGTGCGTCGCGACAGGTACTTCTTGGTCAGGAAAATTGCCATCGACTGTCTCTCCGGTCACTGCTTCGTTGCGTCGGATCTGAGGTGCTCAATGGAGGCCACTTTCGTCGCCGGCATCTTCGTCGCCGGTGTCTCGGGCCCCTGGCGGCGGAAGGAATCGCTGTTCACGATGCCGGTGATGAGCGCTCCTAAGGTGTAATTCTGCGCGGCCGCCTCGCGGACGATCCGGCGGATCTGGGGCATGTCGTAGTATTCGATTTCGCGGTTGAGACCGTACATCATCAAACGCTTGGTCACCGTCGTCGGGAACTGCTCCGGACGGCGCGTCAGGTAGCGGCGCAGGTCCGCCGGACCGTGCAGAATGGCCCCGCCCGACAGCTCCGTGGTCGCATCAATGGGCGCGTCCTTCGCCTGGGCGTCGACCTCGCGCCAGCGTCCGGTCACATCGAAATTCTCCATCGCCAGACCGTATGGATCCATCACGCCATGGCAGCCCTTGCAGGTCGGGTTGGCGCGATGCGCCTCGAGCCGGGCGCGCACCGTGGCCGGTGGCTGGCCCTCGTGGACCGACAGATCGGTGTTGACGCCGGGTGGCGGGGGGGTCGGCGGCGTCCCCAGGATCCGGTCCAGGACGTATTCACCACGCAACACCGGTGAGGTGCGGTCGCCGTACGACGTGCGCAGCTCCACGGCGCCCTTGCCCAGCAGGCCCCAGCGGTTTTCGTCCTTGAGCGTCACCTTGCGGAACTGCGGACCCAGTACCCCCGGGATGCCGTACTGCTCGGCGAGCGACTCGTTGACGAAGGTGTAATCAGCGGTCATCAGCTCCGTAACATTGCGATTGCCCAGCAGCACGTTGGTCAGGAACATCCGGACTTCGGTTTCGAAATTGCTGCGCATTGCCGCGTTGAAGCGCGGATCCAGCGGCTCGACCTGGGCGAGGGTGGCCATGTTCAGCCACGAGAACGCGAAGTTCTCGACCAGCGACTGCGCACGCGAATCCTTGAGCATGCGCTCAACCTGGGTCTTCATGACGGCCGGGTCCGAGAGCTGGTTCTTGGCGGCAAGATCCATCAGCTGGTCATCGGGGCCTTCGTTCCATAGGAAAAAGGACAGGCGGGCGGCGAGTTCCCGATCATTCAGCACCCGTGACTCACCTGGATTCGGCGACGAAGAAATGGCGCGATACAGGAAATCGGGGCTCGAGAGAATCGCCGTCACGAGCTCCGTCACGCCGTTCTCAAAGCCACCGGCTTCCGCGCGGCCGGTCGCGTAGAACTTCATCAGCAATTGCACGTCCGCGTCGGTCACCGGACGGCGGAAGGCCTCCGTCGCCAGATGCCGCGCGATGCGCTGCGCACACGGGGTCTCCTCGGATTCCTGCTTGGGCTGGCAGATGAAAATCTTGGCGCGGCTGGCGCTCAGGGAAAGCCCTTGAGGCGCGAACGGGCCAACGACCTGCACGCCATCGCGGATGATCGGCATGCCCGAGACCTTGCCCGCTCCGGTTGGGTCGTTGCTTTCGGCCAGGGAGGAGCGTTCGATGAAGGTGACGGTCACGGTGTGGGCGCCCTCCGTCACCTGCGCCGGAATGCCGGACACTTCTGCGACCACGGCGGTCCGGCCCTTCGGGCCGTCACGATCGGCGAGGCTCAGGTCCGCAAATCCGCCGATCTGTCGGCGCGCCACTTCCTTGTCGTCAATGAGGACCACGAGCGTGGCCCGCGTCTCCATGCCGCGCGGATACAGGCCCGCGTCAATGCTGTCGCCCTCGAGGAAATTGAAGTGATATTCGCCGTCGCGCGGAAAGACATGGGTGAAGCTCACCCCGCCGCGGGTCCCGAGCGGGAAGCCGTCGCGATGCTGGACTTGAGTGGGCGATCCCGGTCCGGCCTGCCCGCCGCCGCCGCCACCACCGCGATAGAAGACATTTTCCATTTTCGGCACCGGCTCGCCGATCGCGATCTGCGCGACCTTGCGTGCCGCCGACAGGTACTGCTCCATGAAGGACGGCGAGATGACGAGGGCACCGGCGATATTGCTGAAGCCGTCGACTTCAATCTCGGTCGGTAGAATCTGCTTCGGATCCACCTCTACTCCGACCAGATCCCGGACGGAGGCCGCGAACTCCGCGCGGCTCAAGCGCTGGATCGGGACATGGCCGACGCGCCGGTCGCTGGCGGCCGCATCAACCGTGGCCTCAAGATAGTTCACCACGGCATCGACATCGGGCTGGGCCGGCTGGGGTGCTCCGGCGGGCGGCATGAGCCGGCTGCGCAGCTTGCCGATGGCCTTTTCCCACACTTCCGGATTCTGGCCGGTTTGACTCAAATCCATGGTATCCATGGCGAGGCTGCCGGCCCACTCATCCGCGTTGTGGCATTTCATACAGCGCGTGTTGACCATGTCGGTGAAGGTCTTGGCCTCGGCGCTGGTCGGCGCCGCCTGGCCACGCACTACCCCCGCCGCGAGGGCGAGACAGACCACGGGCACGCCCAGACCGACCCGTCCCAGGGTCCCCCTAAACACTGCTCCGCTCCTGCGCATGCCCCCTCCTAACAATTTCGGCCTCATTATTATATTGAGCGCTCGAACAATGCGACTGCTGGGATCGTGTGGGGAGGCATTTGGGATCCCGTGGCGCGGCCGATCGGCCGCGTGGAAATATCAACACATTGATTCATAAGGAAATTCAGTCGCTGTCGATCCGATCCATCACGGCTGATTTTACACCTTTGCGATCATTCCCGTCCCGGAAGGGTCGGCCTCCTCATCGCCGTCAGGCCTGATCCGCCATCCGCGTCATCCAGCATTCGGTCAGGGCGAGCTGCGCGGTCACGGTCGACCCCCATCACCTATTGTACTAGCACAATATCCTATTGATACCAGCGTCGGCTTTTGCCATTCTGGCGGCCACTTCAGCGAAGCAGATGCCGCGGCACAGACGTGATTGGACAGCCAGAAAAGCTCTATCTCATTGCATGGACGGTGCTGGCGACACTGGCAGTGACTATCGTCGTCGTCATCAATCTGGTGGTGCGCGTCCAAGCCATCTGATTGCGCGATGCCGATTGTACTAGTACAATTTGATATATAACATCATTGCCCTATAAGCTGCCGCCATGTGGATTCCAGACCTCCCCACCGACGGAAGCCCCCTGTTCCATCAAATACTGGCGGCCCTGGAGCGCGCCATCCGGGACGGCGGGCTGAAAGCCGGCGAACGATTGCCGCCCCAGCGGGCGCTGGCCCGAACCCTGGGCGTCAGTGTCGGCACGGTCACGCGGGCCTATGAGGAAGCCGATCGGCGCGGCCTGACCCTGGGGCACGTCGGGCGCGGAACCTACATTGCGCACGCTCAAGAGACTGACAGCGCACGTCTGGCCGGACCGCTGGTGGACCTGTCCATGAACGTACCACCCATGGTGGCCGCCGAGCGAGTGCTCATGGAAGCCTGGGGAAAAGTCCGGCGTCGTTCGCAGTTCGCCAAAGTGCTCAACTACGGCCCCGTGGAAGGACTGCCCGAGCAGCGCCAACTCATGTCGGCCTGGCTCACCCACACCGCCGGCGTGGACGCGATCGACCCGACACGCATCGTGATCACCAATGGCGCACAGGGGGCCATGGATCTGGCTTTCAGCACGCTGTGTAAAGCGGGCGATGTCATCCTGGTCGAAGAGCTTACGTTCAGTGGCATGAAAGCCATCGCCCAGTATCGCGGCTACTCGCTCGCCCCCGTTGCCATGGATGATGAGGGCATTGTTCCCGATGCGCTCCTTGCCGTGGCCCAAGCAACGGGTGCCCGGGTGCTGTACACCATGCCGACCTTGCAGAACCCCACTGCACGCACACTGACCCTCACGCGGCGCCAGGAGCTGATCAAAGTCGCGCGGCAGCTGGCAATAACCATTGTCGAAGATGACGTTTATGCAGCCTATGTCGATCGCCAGGACGCTCCGCCCCCGCTGGTCAATCTGGCGCCCGATATCACCTACTACGTCTCCGGTCTTTCAAAGTCGCTCGCCCCGGGCCTGCGCACCGGGTTTGTCGCCGCGCCCAGCACGGAGGCGGCCGCGCGTGTCGCCGTGGGCCTGCGCCTGTGCGCGCATTCCACACAGACGATGGGGCTGCTGATTGCACAGCAGGCCATCGAAGATGGGTCCGCGGAACAGATTCTCAAAGAGAACCGCAAGCTGTTGCGCACTCGCGGCAGTGCAATTCGAACGGCCTTGAACCTACGACCCGGGCCTCTGGAATCCATGTCCCCGCATGTCTGGTTACCGGCCACTCAAGCCGACGCGACCCGGCTTGAGGCGCAGCTTCTGTCGGAAAACGTCCGCATCACCGACATATCCGCTCCGGTAGTGGATTCCTCACGGGGCTGCGGCTTGAGGTTCTGTGTGGGGGCGCCACGACGCGACGCCGACTTCGAGCGAGCCGTGGGTGCCATACAGCGTGTAGTGAACCAACCGCCGGATCTGTCGTTACGTGCAGCCATCTAGCTATCAGTTCGTCCTCGCCGATGTCTTCACCGATACAATTTTCGGCGGCAATCAATTGGCCGTGGTGACGGACGCGCGGGGCCTGTCGTCCGAGCAGATGCAGCACATCGCGCGCGAGTTCAACTTCTCCGAGACGACCTTCGTATTGCCCGCGCAAACCGCGGGCGCGCGCCACGTCATACGTATTTTCACGCCCCGGGCCGAACTGCCGTTTGCGGGACATCCGACGCTCGGCACGGCCGCCGCCCTGTCGTTCCTGCAACTGTCCCCCCCGGCGGATGCGCACGGCACGGTCATCTACGAGGAAGCGATCGGGCCGATCGCGGTGCGGGTCCAACCGCCGCGCGGCCGAACGGTGTTCGCCGAGTTTGAGATTGCCGCGGCCCTGGACCGGGGAGCTGCGCCCAACCCGAACGATCTGGCCCGCGCCACCGGTGTAGCGCCAAGCGCCATCCGCGAGACCTGGTGTGCCGGTATCGGCATTCCCTTTTGCTTTGTGCACCTCACGGATGAACATGCGGTGGATGCCGCGGTCATTGATCGCGAGCGGTGGCAGGCCCTCGTCGCGGCTGGCTGTGCGCCGCAAGTCTTCCTGTTCTGCGGCGATTTTACCGACGGCGGGATGCTTTATGCCCGGATGCTGGCACCGGCGCTGGGCGTTGCGGAGGATCCCGCCACGGGTTCGGCCTGCGCCGGGCTGGTCGCCTGCCTGGCGGAGCGCAGTCCGCTGCGCGAGGCGGTGCTCGGGCTCACGATTCGCCAGGGTGTCGCCATGGGCCGGCCGAGCCTGTTGCAGGCCTACGCCCACCGCCTCGAGGGCCGGACGCACCATCTACGCGTGCGCGGCAACAGCGTCATCGTGGCCGAGGGGTCGATCACGGTCGGTGAAAATCTGACTTCGGCCTAAACGATTCCGTGACATGGTCCATCTAAAGTGGGCAATGAACGAATTCGGGGACATTTCACGCGACGCGATCACTCATGGGAGCCTGCTGGTGGCACCGACGGCGCCCCGATTGAACAGCGCTGCCGCTCATGGCGAAATCCGCGATTTTGAGCCGATATACCGCGAGCATGTCGGCTCTGTGTACGGCCTGTGCCTGCGACTCACCGGCAGCCGGGAGGTGGCGCAGGACTGCACTCAGGAGACATTTCTGGCCGCGTGGCGCGCTTTGCCGAAATTCCAGGCGCGCAGCAGCCTTGGCACGTGGCTGCATCGCATTGCAGTCAATACCGTCCTCGCCCGACACCGGTCTCAGGCGGCACGCTGCGAAACCGTGGCCAATCCGGCTGGGGAGGACTGCATGAATCGGCACGGCGGAAGCGATACCGCTCCACCGCTGGACCTGGAACGCGCCATTGCGGCCTTGCCGGAAGGCGCCCGGCACGTGCTGGTTCTGGTCGGGATCTATGGCTACAACCACGAGGAGGCCGCCGAGCTGCTGGGTTTGATGGCCGGCACCTGCCGGGCTCATTTGCATCGAGCGCGCCAATTGCTCAAGCAGCACCTCGGACTGACGGAGAATCCATGAGCGATACATCTGACGCGCAGCTGGACGCACTGCTGGCACGGGCTGCGCGCGACATTGCTCCGGGGAAGGACCTATGGCCTGACATCCAGGCCCACGCATCCGCAGCAAAGTGCCGCCAGCATCGCCCGTGGCGACTGGCGGCAGGAATCGCCGCTACTACCCTTATCGCAGCCATTGCCCTGCACGTGCGGGACCGGCCTGCCCTCGGGCCGGTGCAGCAAGCATTGCCGGTTGCAGCACTTGAAGATGCCTCGTATCTGCGTGCGCGCGCACAGCTTGAGCAATCCTACCGCGCAAAACTGGATCAGCTGGCGCCCGGCACTCGCATACAGGTTGAGCGCGATCTGGAGGTCATCCGCAACGCACGCGAGGACATCCGTCGCGCGCTCGCCTCCGACCCAGGCAGCCCGCTCCTGAACGAGTTGATGACAACGACCTGGCAACAGGAAATCGATCTATACCGCGACGTGGCCGGCAGTTCCACTGTCGCCACCCGGAGGAACCTATGAAATGGAACAGCAGTGTACGTGCGGTCATCGTCCTGGCGTCGGCCCTGCAGTGCTGCAACGCCGTCGCGGCAGATTCACGAACCGTGAACATCCAGAAAACCGCCGACCTCAATGGCACGGTGGAGATCGATAACGTGGCAGGGCGGGTCGATGTGACGGGCTGGGATCGCCCGGAGGTCGACGTGACCGGAACCATCGGTGAGCGCGTGGAACGCGTTGATGTCAACACATCGCCGGGGCACACGACGGTTCGGGTGGTGCTGCCGCAGCAGTCCTGGGTGCACGGAAACGGTTCGCAGGCCGAGCTGATTGTGCACATACCGCGCAACAGCTTCCTCACCGCCACCGTCGTGAGCGCCAACATCACGACACGCGGGCTGCAGGGCCAACAGCAACTTCGCACCGTCAGCGGCGATATCGATGGGGAGCTCACGCACGAGGCGAAAATCGACACCGTCAGCGGCAACTTGAAGCTTGCTGCCGGCGCGGGACCCCTGGAAGTGAATTCCATCAGCGGCACCACCACGGTGAAAGACGCCGCCGGCGATATACGGGTGAGCACGGTGAGCGGCACTGTCGATCTGGTGCTGGGCGCCGTAACGCGGGCGCACTTTCAGACGATATCCGGACCCGTGAGTGTCAGCGGCTCATTGGCAGCCGGTGCGCAACTGGAGGCCCAATCGGTCAGCGGCAGTCTGCGATTCACGCTCAAGGGGAACGCCGATTACGACATCCAATCCTTCAGCGGCTCGATCGACAACTGCATCGGACCGAAGGCGCAACGATCGGACTATGGTCCGGGTGTGCACCTGACCTTCCGCGAAGGTGACGGCAATGCCCGCGTGCGCCTGGGAACCCAAAGCGGATCGATTCAATTGTGCGACCATTGAACCACTATCCAAGCCGGCGGCGATCTGCCCGAAACCGATCGCACCAAGCTTCGTTGATCTCATCGGCCAACGCCGCGAACGCCGGCTGAGGTATGGTCATCGCGCGCGCATGGGGTACCCCCAGGAACTCCAGCACTGATCGGACCGTGAATTCGAATTCAGCGACGAGATCCTCATAGACAACCGTGTGCGGTTCGATCGCCCATGCATCGAGCTGGCGGTGAATCGCATCCTCGCGAGCGCAGCACTCGTCAAGCAGGTGTTGAATCGCGTAAAAATCGTATGCCTCGATGAGCGATCCGGGTGGATTCGACGCAACTATCCCCACGCTGGTGTCCGACCGCGTCGGCCGGTGCCATTGCTCTGACTTGATTGCGCGCCACCAGGAAACGGCGAGGCGGACCTTGTCGCGGCGCGTCAGCAGGCAATGGCGGCAATTCGGGAAGAACCCCTTCCAGGCGTCGTAGCTTCGACCCGTTGCGTCAGGTTCGACCGATGCCATCAACTGCAACAGTTCGTCGTGAAGCTTCGGCACCATTCCATACTTGATGCCCAGCACACCATTGGCAGTTGTGGCTACGCGCCATAGTTGGCTGCGTAGTTCCCGTGCCGTCCCCGCACCGAGCTTTTTCATCACCTCAACTGCGCTGCTCGCGTTCAGCCACTCCCGCGGACGTCCCGCGACGCCCGTGTCCTCCAACGCCTGAGCCATGAGTGTGCTACCCACGCGTTGCGTGAACCACAGCACGTACGATTGTTCGGGCCGTTTTGCCATCGGCAGCAACCAAACTCGGATCAATGCTGCTACTTTCTAAAGACCGACCCGCTCAAGCGGCGCGGTCCACGCGAGGACTTCCAGGCTGCGCGGATCGTGGGGCACGCCCGCTTTCACGAAAGCCGCGCTGACGCGACCTATCATGGATTGTGAATTCACCAAGGAGGCTTTATCAGCCGTTTGGATCATCCCGCCCTCGCACCGCGTTCAAGGGGTCATGACGTTCATCATCACCTTGCCGTCAGGCCCGGTGACATCCCCGAGCTTCATGCCGACGGGACACGCGCCCGTCCACTTCATATCGACGACGCTCTCGACCGTATTATCGGCCTTGCGCGTTTCGAGGTGTATGCCGGTATTGCCCGTGAGCGTGGTGATGGATTTGGAGCGGGTCACCTTGCCGCTGAAGTTGCACTCGATTTCCTGAGTGATGACCGAGCCTTGGCGCTCAGTATGAATATCCTTGCACGGGCGATTGGCACTCTTGTGGGTGTCTTCGTACATCTTCCTGTTGACGGTATTGCTGGTGCACATCGTGGTGCGCATCGGCTTGGCCATGGAAGCCGGCATCATCGTGCTGCTTTCCCACAGACCCGGTTTCATGTCCGGTATGTCATTTATACCCGGCGGGTCAGCCGCCAAGGCACAGCCCGCCGCAATTGCACCGACAAGAAGTCCGAGCCGAATTTTCTGATTCATTGTTGTGCTCCATGCATTGTTGAATCGGCGCTTGGTCGGCCCGAGTATGCATCAGCAGCGCCGCTGCGGACAACGTCTGCCAGGCGCCTTGCCACCACTTCAGCCCCTGTCCAACGCTTCGATCTTCTCCACCGCCGTTCGCACGCCATCCTCACGCACCATGGCCCGACCCAAGGCCCGGGCTTTTTGCCGGGTCGACTCCAGCAGTGCAAACCCAATCAGCTCCCTGAGTGCAGCCCAGTTCCTCGCGCCGCGGCGGGAGACCTGCGGTGCAGCACCCCGTGCGGCCACACGGGAAGCCCAGAAGAACTGGTCCGATCCGAACGGCAGGATGAGCTGGGCCACTCCTGCACGCGCCGCGGTGTGCGTCGTTCCCGCACCACCGTGATGAATTGCAAGGCTGACGCGCGCAAACAACCACTCGTGCGGAACGTCCCGCGCGATGAAGAAATTCTCCGGCAGTACCGCACGATCGATATTGCTCCATCCAGGTGAAAATATGACGCGGCGACCTGCGACAGCGTCGACGAGCGCGTTCAAGGCCTCATAGCGGACGAAGGCCGACGGGCTACCAAATCCGGCATAAATCGGCGGTTCAGCGCCGATGAAATCGATCAGATCCTGCGGCGGCTTCCAGTCAACTTTCTGCTGGCACCAGTGTCCGCAAATGACGTGATCCTCGGGCCAGTCTTCAGGGCGTGTGAGGAGCTCTTTTGAGATGCCGCAGAGTACCGGGAAATCGTAGACCGGCCGCGCTGTAAGCATCGTGCCAAACACTTCGCGCCGCGCCGTGGACGCACCTTCGGCGCACAGGCCCCACAGCTGACGGTGCATGAACTTGTGCGTCCACAGGTTCAACCAGCCCGGTAGCGTGATCGGCGGCATAGCCGGCGAGCAGAATGCACGGGTCGGTGCGAAGGGCTGAAAGCTCAGACCCATGGCAGTCTTGCGCAGCTCTTCACGTAATGTGAGCGCGATACCCAGCGCAAGGCTGCTGAATAGAATCGCATCTGAGTGCGCGGCGTGTTCACCGACAGCCCGCAACCAAGAAGCCGAATTGCACGTAATGAACTCTTTGAGGTTCTTGCCGACGCGAAGCGCCTCCGCAACGCGAAATTTCTCGCGCGGATCGCCAATGGGCAGGATCGACTTGATGTTCCCCTGGAGTGCCTCGCTGGGCACACCCAACGCCCGGGGCCCGGCGAGGGTTGAGTGATCGGCAAACAGCTTTACTTCGTGGCCGCGGTCCAGGAGTCCGTGACACAGGGCGGCAAGCGGGCGCGTATCCCCTTCACTGCCGACGGTGACGACGGTCAGACGCAATTCGTTCTCCTTCAATACCCGCAAAACGCCGCGTAAGTATCCCGGGTCGAAGTGTGCGTCGCAGCTGTCGATTGTCAGCTGTGGTACATGACAAGTGTCATGTTTCTCTGCGCGGCCGTTGCTGTCAGAATCGCCTGGCCCATACCGGAGCCGCGAATGAACCCGGACCCGCTGACTGCCCGGAAATTGCCTTGGGGCTTTCTGGCCTGGACGGTGCCCTTGGCATACGTCTTCTGGGCGCCGTACCGGCAGCATGCCGGATGGTTCGAATGGACTGTGACGGCGCTGAGTCTGGCGGCGGTCCTGGCGCTGTTCCTCGCCGGCATCGCGCGCGAGCAACAGCGCAGATTCTGCGCAAGTATTTGCATTGCGCTGCTGTGCATCGCCGTCGGCTTTCTGGGCTATCGACCCAGCGGCGGCATCTACTTTCCGGTCGCGGCGGTCTTTGTGCCCGCGGCTGCCGGTGGCCGCGTGGGCCTGTCGATGGCAATCGTATTCGCCATCACGAGCCTATTTGGCGCCGAGTGGTGCCTGCTTTACGCGGATCGAGCGAACGGCGCGCTCTTTGCACTCTTCGTCGCGGCGGAAATCGTTCTTTGCGGAATCGGCGTGACCTTTATCTTTCGACAAACGCGCGCAATTCAGCATCGCGACAAGGTCCACGAGCGCCAGCGCATCGCGCAGGACCTGCACGACGTGCTAGGTCATTCGCTGTCGAGCCTCGCGCTCAAGGCGGAACTTGCGCGGCGGATCTTCCCCGCAGATCCCGGGCGCGCTCTGCGGGAGATCCGCGACATCGAGAACATCGCAAGACAGGGTCTCGAGGACATGCGCAGTGCGATAAATGGCTACTACTGCGGTGACATCTGCGCGGAGCTCGACAGGGTTGCGGCACTGCTGAAGGCCGCAGGTGTCACAGTTACGCGTCAGTGGGAACAGCTCGACATGCCGCCCGCGCACGAGCGCGTGCTGGCGCTGATCGCACGCGAGGCGGTCACGAATATCCTGCGCCATTCACAGGCCAAAGCATGCCGTCTGGCGGTCTTTCGCGCCGGCGGTGCGATTCGCTTGGACATTTCAGACAACGGCCACGGTGGAGCGCTTGCGGAAGGCATCGGGATGCGCAGCATACGCACTCGAGCCGAAGCTCTCGGTGGAACCGCGGTGTGGAGTTCCGAGGTCGGAACCCGGCTGTCCGTCACCTTGCCGGTTGCCGCCATGGAGGGTTCATGACCGCGCCCAGGATCCGGGTTGTCATCGCGGAGGACCAACGCATGGTGCTCGGCGCGCTTGCAGCCCTGTTGTCACTCGAGGAGGACATTGACGTTGTGGCGCAGGCGAGCGACGGAACCGAGGCGCTTGCGATGGCACTCGCCCATCAGCCCGACGTGCTCGTGACCGATGTCGAGATGCCGGGGATGTCGGGCCTGGACGTCGCGCTGCAGCTGCAAGCGCAAGGGCGGACAAAAGTCATCGTCCTCACAAATTTTGCGCGGGCAGGCTATTTGCGTCGGGCGCTCGAGGCAGGGGTGAGCGGCTACGTCCTGAAGGCGCAGCCTGCCGATGAGCTGGCCGAGGCCGTGCGACGGGTGCATCGCGGATTGCGGGTCATCGATCCTCAGCTGGCCGCCGAATCATGGAGCGGTGGCGCCGATCCGCTTACGCCGCGCCAGCGCGAGATCCTGCGGATGACGACCGAGGGGGCCAGCACGGCCGCCATCGCCGCGCGGCTGGGGATCGCCGCGGGGACGGTTCGCAACTATCTTTCTGAGGCGATCCTGAAGTTGGGCGCGACGAATCGAATCGACGCGGCGAGAATTGCCCGCGGCAAGGGGTGGCTGTGAAAGATGGGGTGTCTCAGGGGCTGACCCAGCCGATCTCCCGGGCGGTCAGCGGCCCGACGCGCTCATCCTCAAGACTGCCGGGCAGGCGTGCTTGCGTGGCGCTGAGCGGCATCCGTCCGGCCATGATTTCCGCTAACTGCTGGGGGTAGCGTGGTGAGAGCTGCGGCTCGGCGAAACCCTCCGGGTACCGGGGCTGGCCCGAAGCCAGATCGTATTTGTCCGTGGCCCCGAAGGTATGCAGCAGCTCGTGGGTGATGACGATGCGGTTCTGCGCCTCCTGCGAGCGGCTGGCAAACAGATGAACCACGGCGCTCAGCCCGCGCTGCAGCCCCGCCGAGTGCGGAAGGCTCTGGGTCAGGGCCGGATCGTGGTAGAGCAGGAACAGCGCAATCTTTGGGCGTGGGGAAACCGCGGCGACCGCTCGGGAGCGGTAATAGCGCAGCCGCAGGCTCCAGAGGATGCGCGTGAGCACGCCTGCCTCTGAGTCGAGCGCCGGGGGCGGCGCTGTCAGAGTCGGATACAGCTTCAGCTCAATCGGCTCATCGATAGCGACTCCGTAGCGTCGGGCCTCGGCTCCCACGAATGCCCCGACCTCATCTATTTTTTCCTGGTCGAGCTGCTGTTCGAGATAGCGGGCGGTAATCGGGCTCGCGTCCGCACTAACCGGGAACGCGCCGACGAGGATCGTGTGCGTCCAGCTGGTGGTGCTGAACCGGTCGAGCCAGGCCTGGCCGGCCACAACCAGCAGCACCAGCAGCAGGATGATGATACGCAGGGCTCGCCACATGGGAGGGTTGTGCTCGCTATTCCTCGGTGAGGTTGCCGCCAAGGCAATCTATCGCCGCTGGTCGTAAAATAACCCGGAGCGACCCACTGTTGCTAAATTGGGCCCAAAGGGCTGCCGGGTTCATCCTGGCTCATTGCGGCCTCGCAGATGATCCCGGTTTTACTTTGAGCCGGCCCATCAACGGCAGCGCCAGCAGCGATAACGCGAACAGGATCGCGAGCGCGATCCAGGCTTCGTTGAGCACTTGCGTGAGGGCGGCGCGCTCGATCAATGGCGTGACCATAATCCGGGTCATATCGTCCACCGGTCCCATCGGCCGATTGTGGAACAGCGCCACCGGCAAGCCAACCCAGCGCGCCGTGACCGGGTCCCCGGCCTGCAGCCTTGCCACCACAGTGGCGACATGGCCGCGGGCGCGTTCTTGCACCATCGTGTCGATCAGCGCAATGCCGATGGCGCCACCCAGATTGCGGAGCAGGTTGAACAGGGCACTGGCTTCCGGGACCTGCGCCGCGGGCCAGATATCCAGCGCCAGCCGCGCGGTCGGCAGCAGGCACAGCATCAACGCGCCGCCGCGCAGCGCCTGCGGCCACAACAATGCGGCGAAATCGCTTTGCGGCGTCACGAAGCCATTGGCCAGAAGCCCGGCGCCGAACAGTCCAAAGCCGAGCATCGTCAGCAACCGGGGCGCGGCGCGCGTCTCCGCCCACGCCGACAGCGGCGCGGTGAGCAGTTGCGCGACGCCCGTGACCATCAGGATCTCCCCGATGATGAGCGGTGAATGCTCGCGCACCAGCCCGAGGAACAGCGACATGATGAAGATCGAGCCGAACAGCCCCAGCCCCAGCACGAAGCTGAAGATGCACGCTGCCGCGAAGCCGATATTGCCGAACCGCTTCAGATCGACAAAGGGGTGGGTCGCCGTCAGGCAGCGCCAGATACCCAGCGCGCCGCTGAGAATGCAGGCCACGATGGTCACTGCGACAAAATTGCCCTGCCAGTGACGACTCGGTCCTTCATTGAGCAGCAGCTCCAGCAGTGCAAGTGAAGTTGCGAAGGAGACCAGCCCGAACAGGTCCAGGCGCCGCAAGGCGGTGCGATCCGGCGCGCCGGCGTGCACATAGTTCGCGACCAGTGCCGTCACCGCCAGCCCCGGCACGACGTTGATGAAAAAAATCCAGTGCCAGGATTGCGTCTGGGTCAGATAGCCGCCCACGACCGGGCCCAGGGTCGGCGCCAGCAGGGCGAACAGGCCCGCGATGGTGGTGGCGCGCAGTCGGTCGCGCTCGGGCATCAGGGTGAAGACGGCGGTGAACACCGCCGGAATCAGCATGCCGCCAAAAAAGCCCTGCGCCACGCGGAACGCGAGCAGTGCCCCGATCGAGCCGCTCAAGGCGCAGCCGATACTTGCCAGGGTGAAGGCGCAAGTGGCGGCGGCGAACAACCAGCGCAGCGAGAAGCCGCGAGTCAGCAGGCTGGTCAGCGGAATCGCGATCACCTCGGCCATCAGGTAGCTGGTCTGGATCCAACCCAACTGTGACTTCGACAGGCCGAGTGCATCACCGATGGTGGTCAGCGAACTGGCCACGACCTGAATATCGAGGATGGCCATGAACATGCCGACGCACATCGCGCCAAAACCCAACCAGAGGTGCCAGGTATGGCGCGCGGTGAGGTCAGGCGGCGGCATGACGGATGCCGCGATCCGCGGCCTTGCCGCTCAATGCCGCGCCCCAGGTGAGAATCGCGGGAATGGCGCGGATCAGCCGCGCGCCGGCGGCGCGACTGGGATCGTTCATCGCCAGCCACGCGAACAGCGCGGAGGCATGCAGGCGTACCGCGAATTGCCGTTGCCAGGCGCGCGCATAGCCAGGACCGGCGGCCGGACCGGCAGCCGGACCGGCGGCGAGCAAGCATTGCGCCAGCAGCCACGAGGACTGGATCGCCATGCTGATCCCTTCGGCGATGATCGGATGGGCCTCGCCCGCGACATTGCCCGCAAAGAATATATCGTCGCGGTAACGGGCCCGGATCCCCGGTCGGATCGGGCCGGTGGCCATGACCGTGTCAGCTAATGATGCGCCCTGCAACGCGCGCCGCACGCCTTCGGTGCTTGCCAGAATGTGGCGGATGACTGCCGCACCCGCCTTGCCGCCGTGAGTTGCGCGGGCCTGCGCGAGCGCATCACGGCGGATGCAGCACGACAGGCCGATGCGGCCGCCATCACTGTGCACCATGCCACCATAACCGCCGGGAAAGGCCAGCAGTGGCATCACGCCATCCGCCAGCGCCCCGTCACGGAAATGAGCCTTGAAGGCAAACAAGTCGGACGCGCGCGCGCTTACCGCGGTGGCAAAAGGGCCCGTGGTGTTCCAGGACCCGCAGGCCGCGATCACGACCCGCGCGCGAATCTCCTCCACGGTGTCCGCCCGCCGCAGTGTGAGTGTGTGCTGCTCCGTCTGCCTGGCGATGCCGCTCACGGCGGCGGGCTGAAACAGCATCGCGCCGGCGGCGCGCGCAGCATCGCGCAGCAACACGTCCAGATGTTCGCGACCCAGCGCCCGGCCGGCTTGCCGACACGGGAGCGGGGCCTGCACCATGGTCGCGCCCGAATAGGCCGCGACCGTGTGCACCGGCGGTCCGGCACGGGCGCGGAAGGCAGCAGCCACACCGCAGGTCTCCAACACCGGCATGGTCTGCGCGGAGATGAATTCGCCACACACCTTGCGACGCGGAAAAGTGGCGCGCTCGATCAGCGCCACCGACCAGCCCGCCTGCGCCAGCAGCCGCGCAGCCGTGGCACCCGCCGGGCCGCTGCCGATCACGGCCGCGTCAAACCGCATCGCCCTTGTCCGAGGAGCAATGGGCCGCAAAGAAATGGGTGAAGGGAAGCGCCAATCCTTCCCGCCGCTGCCAGCCCGCCGCCGGCCACAGGCGCGACAGCTCGCGCCCGGCAAAACCGGCGCGTACGCTGGCGACGGCGTCATGCCGAGTCACATCGTTGCAGGCGAGCGCGAACACCAGCCGACTGGCCAGCAGCGCGGCCTGCGACCGGCGCGGCTCGCAGGCGACGAAGCCGCGCGCCTGTTCGGCCACCGCGCTCAACAGCTGCCGCAGCAGCGGCTCCGCCAAGTGATGCAGGAACAGGTTCGCGGTGATGACATCGGCATCAAGGCGCGGCAGCGCCGCGAATATGTCGCCGGTGACACTTTCGCATCTCCACCCCAGGGCGGCAAAGCCTGCGCGAGTCGGCGCGCTCACGATATCCTGTTGGTCCACGATCAGCACGGTCACCTGCGGCCAGTGCGGCGCCATCCGGCGCGCCACGCCCAACAGGAACCGCCCGTCGCCGCAGCCCAGATCGGCCAGGCGTCGCGGCGGCGCCAGCGACCGCAGCAGATTCGCCATGATCGTCTGCTGGCGCATGACGAAGTTGAGCCGCACCAGGTCGCCTCGCGAGGCGCGGGCCCGCGGATCGTCCGCCGCCAACAGGTCCAGAATTTCCGGCTCCAGGGTGCGCGAGAATCCCACTCACGCCGCCATGCGAAAGCGCATCGTCTCTGCCACCAGGCCCGGCCCGAAGGCCATCGCGCAGCCGGTGCTGCCCGGGGCAGCATTGCGCATCATCCGGTCGAGCACGAACATCACCGTGGCCGAGGACATGTTGCCGAAATCACTGAGCACGCCGCGCGATACCGCCAGCGCGGTCGGTGGCAATTCCAGGCTCGCTTCCACCGCATCCAGCACGGTGCGTCCGCCCGGGTGCACGGCCCACAGATCGATCGGCGCCGCTTCGTTCAGGAACGTGGCGCGCGCCTGGGCAAGACCGCTGCGGATCGCGCCGGGTACCCCGCCGGACAGCACCATATCGAAGCCCTGTTCGCGGATATTCCAACGGATCAGTTCGGCGGTGTCGGGCATGAGCGCCGCCTTGAACGAATCCATCCGCACGCCCACCGGATCGGCCGAAATGAGCGCAGCCGCGCAGCCGTCGCCAAACAGCAGGAAGGAGAGGATTTCCTCCAGGTCGGTGGTCTCGTGCAGATGCAGGGTGCACAGTTCCAGATTCAGCGCCAGTACTCGCGCGTCGGGTTCGGAGCGCACGATATGGCGCGCCAGCTTCAATCCATTGATCGCGGCATAGCAACCCATGAACCCCACGAAGGTGCGCTCGATATCGGGCTTGAGCCCGCAGTGCTGCACCAGTTGCAGATCAATGCCGGGCGCGAAGAATCCCGTGCAACAGGTGATGATCAGATGGGTGATGCGGCGGCGGTCCTCGCCGGCCAGCAGTCCTTCCGCCGCCTGGCTGGCAAGCTGCGGCGCGTATTTTTCGAACAGCTGCATGCGCGCGCCGGTGCCGGGAAATGCGCCGGGGCGGTAGAAATGAGCAGCGTCGCCGTCGCCTTCCGGCTCAAAAATGGAGCGGCGGTGCGCTATCCCTGAGCGCTCCGCCATGCGGTTGAACAGGGCCAATCGGCGATGGTCGCCCTTCAGCATGCGGCGCGCGAAATCGAGGAAGCCCTCATGCACGTCGTGGGGCGGCAGCGCCGTCACGATACGATTGATAAATGCATCGGTCATAACTTCCTTAGGGTATGTGCCCGGCCGGGCGAATTCGGTTCAGCAACGAATCATTGCCCGTCTGAACCGGTCACGGCGATGAAGCTCGCCGATCCGTCACGCACGACCCGCAGCAGCAGGGGAAGCTCGGAGGTCGGCATGTCCACCGTCGCCAGATCCGCGACGCTGGTCAAGCGTTTCGAGCCCGCATGCGTGATCAGATCTCCAATGCGCAGGCCCGCCCATGCGCCAGGGCCGGCGGCCCGCAGCTGTGTCACGATCAGGCCGCTGGACTCGTTCTCGGCCTTGACGGCCTTACGTACAGCGGCCGTGGTTTCAGCCAGCCCAAGCGCCAGATTCGGCACCCACGTGTCGGTGCCTCCGGCAAGTGCCGGATCAGTCGGCGGGTCCGGCAACCGACCGACCGTGATTGAAATCGGCAGCTGGACACCGTCACGCTGCACGAGGAGTTCCATCGTGCTACCCGGCGCGAGCCGCGCCACTTTCCTGGGCAATTGGGAGAGAATCACCGGCGCTGCGTCCATGGTGAGCAAAACGTCGCCAACATTGAGAACGCCCTGCGCCGGGCTGTCTGCATCAACCGCTGTGATCAGCGCACTGTCCAGCGCCTTCACTCCGAGCGCCGTGGCGATTGCCGGCGTCAGCGCCTGCATGGTGACGCCGACATAACCGCGCTCTACCCGTCCATGGGCCTGAAGCTGGGCGATCACGGCTGCCACAGTTTCCGCAGGAATCGCAAAACCAAGTCCGACCGAGCCGCCACTCGGGGAGAAAATCGTCGAGGTCACTCCCAGGACGGTCCCATCGGTCGCCACCAGCGGGCCGCCGGAGTTGCCGCGATTGATGGCGGCGTCAGTCTGCAGAAAATCGACATACGGATCGGCTTCCAGGGTGCGACCGCGCGCGGAGATGATACCGGCGGTGACCGTTTGGCCAAGTCCGTAGGGATTGCCGATGGCGATGACCGCATCGCCTACCGAGCTCTTTGTCGATGACCCCAGTCGCAGCACGGGTAAAGGCGCGAGCGTGACGCGTAGCAATGCGATATCCGTTGCGGCGTCGATCCCGACGATCTGCGCGGGAACTTCTCGAGAGTCCGCCAACCGAACCCGAACGGTTCTGGCACCCGCGACCACATGACTGTTCGTCACGATGAGGCCGTCCGCCGCAACGACAAATCCTGAACCCAGAACGCTGCCGCGTTGCTGGGTGTCGGGCGCCGCCCCCGGGCCGGAAAGCAGGCGGTGCAGCATCGCCCCGACGGCGTCGGTTTCGCTATCGGTGCGCGCCGCCGCCCGATCCGCGGCGTGTTGCGCGGCGCCCTGACTTTGTTCTTCAACGAGGACGGTCACGACGCTGGGAGCGATGCGCCGCACGAGGTCCGCGTAGCCCGACTGCGCCGCACTACTGAGTGAGTACGCCGGTGCCAGCGCAAAGGCGACGCACATCACAACGTGACACAACTGACGCAGGAGTCTGTTCAATGGGCGGCGGGATCCTGCAGCGAGGCCATCCATGTTGCTTTCGACATACTCCACGGAAGCACCTCTTCACTGCGACCCCAGCGTGACTCGGTTTGCAGCGTCGCGATGTCAGACTTCATGCCGAGTCGACGCAGTACTCGAGCGAGTAGCGGATTACCGCTCAATAGATGAGCCTGTACGGTATCGAGCTGCAATGAGGTAAAGGCGAACGCCAATGCCGCCTGCGCCACCTCGATGGCCAGGGCTTTGCGCGCCAGGCGGTCTGCGATCCAGAAACTGAGGTTCGCGCGCCCAAGCTCCAGCTGAATATCGTGCAGCCCAACATAGCCGGCCAGCCGATCATGATCGAGGCCCGTCACTGCCCAATGAAGCGCGCAGCGTTTGCGCCATTCCACCGAATGACTCTCAATCCAGCGCCGTGCCTGGCGGGCATCGAACGGCCGCGGAAACGCCAACGTCGCATCTGCAATCCGATGGTCCGCGACCGCCCGGATCAACCCCGATGTGTCGACCAGCGTAAACGGACGCAAACGCAGGCGCGAAGTCGCAATGACCGGATACCGCGTCTGGAGCAGTAGCGTGCACGAGCCCACCGGACCGTTCTGCATCGACTCGTCGAATTCTGCATTGATAGACATGATTTTCATCCACTTTATTGAACGCTGTAGCCCTTACCTGTCAGGCAAGCGGCCTGGGCCTGCAGGTAATTGGCGTGCTTTGCTGGATCCGTCCCGGCACTATCCGTCCCCGCCTGCGCCCCGGCCCACTGCTGACAGTCGCTGCGATCCTTGGCCTGTTGCGCTTCGGACTGGCCGTTTCTTGGATACGCATACAACTGCGGCTGCGTGCCCGGCTGCGCCGCACCGATTGGCGCGGCCGCCGTCACCTCATTCGCCAGCCCCGCGGGCGGCGCCACCGTCTCGTATTCATTTGCCGCGCCGTCCCACTGGTAGTAGTTATCGTCGGCGTAGTAGTACGGCACGCCATCCCAGTAGTAAGTGGCATAGGCAAGAGGCAACGCCGAAAACAGCAGCCCGTAGCCTAACCACCCGGCACCGCCGTAGTAGCCGCCCCAACCATAGCCGCGGCTGCCGTGCCAGCCTCCGTAGAAACCGCCGCGAAAGCCGCCCGCACCGCGCAAGCCAGCAGCGCCGCTACCGCGGAAGCCACCACCGCCATGAAAGGCCCCGCCGCCGTGAAAGCCGCCACCCCCGCCGTGAAAGCCGCCGCCTCGCTGCGCGAGCGCCGGACCAGCGGCAGCCACGGTCAAGGCTGCCAGTGCACCAATTACCAGTCGACTCAGTTTCCCGGTTGCCATGACAGGTCTCCATCGTTTCGGTAGGCTCGATTGTGGGCGCGCAGTCCTTAGAATCCCGATGCCCCCCGGGCGCCGCCGGTTCTAATGGCCTCTTAATGCGCCTCTAATCTGGAAGTCCAATGCTCTTCGGTTACCGATGCGAATCCTGATCGTTGAAGATGATCCCAAGCTCGCCGAGTTCGTCGCCCGCGGACTGCGCGGCGAGCGCTTTGCCGTGGATGTCGCAAGCAATGGCGTGGAGGGCGAGCGGTATACCCAGACCTACGAGTACGATTTGCTGGTACTGGACCTGCTGCTGCCCCAGCTAAGCGGCACGGAACTGCTGCGGCGGGTGCGCTTGGCACACCCTGCGCTGCCGATCCTCATTCTGACCGCGCGCGATGCGGTCGAGGACAAGGTGGTGCACTTCGAGGCCGGCGCCGACGACTATCTCACCAAGCCATTCGACTTTGCCGAGCTGCTGGTACGGATTAAGGCGCTGCTGCGGCGGACGCCGGCCGAGCGTGCAGATATTCTGCGCATTGCCGACCTGGAGCTTAACCGGCTGACGCAGCAGGTGCGGCGCGGCGGCCTACGCATCGATCTCACGGCCAAGGAGTACGCCTTACTGGAGTACCTGCTGTGCTCGCCGGGTCGGGTTTTCTCCCGCACCATGATCCTCAATCATGTCTGGGATCAGAGCTTCGAGGGAGTCACCAATATCGTTGACGTGTACGTGCGCTATTTGCGCAAGAAGGTGGACGAGCCATTCCCCATGAAGGTCATCCACACCATCCGCGGCGTCGGATACTGCGTGCGGGAGGCAGAACCGGACGCTCAGTCGGCAGGGCAATGAACACTCGCTCACTGGAATTCAGGCTGGGCGCCTGGTACGCGCTGTTGATTGGCGTCACGTTCATCTGCGTCGGGGCCGGCGCCTTCTATGGGTTGCAGCACTACCTGAATGGCAATCTGCGCGACACGCTCAAGCGCCGTTCCGTGCCGGTCGAGCAAATCCTGATGGAACAGGCACCGGATGCCACTCGACAGTCCGTGTCCGCCGCAATCGAGGCGCGCATTGCGCCGGAGATCAACAATCGTTTCGTGCGTGTGAGTCGCAGTCCCGGAGGCTTGTGGTATGTTTCCGGCGCCCCTTCCGATGGCAGCTTTGATTCGCAGGCGGTGCCCGCCGCAGCCGCGGGGAGCTTGCTGCAGGCGGGACACCTGCTGATCTCCGCCACCGATTTCCATGCCCCTTCCGGGGACTATCTCATCGAAGTCGGGGTCGCAACCGAAGCGATGCAGGAGGCCCTGCAACACCTGCTGATATTGCTGGTCCTGCTCATCCCCGTGCTGATCGTGTGTGCGGCCGCCGGCGGCTATTTCCTGGTCAACCGTGCGCTGCGGCCGGTTGATCGTCTGTCCCGGACGGCCGAGCAGCTGAGTCTGCAGAATCTCACGCTGCGGTTGCCCGTACTGAAAAGCGGCGATGCACTCGAACGATTGTCGCTGGCGCTGAACAACATGCTGGCGCGGTTGCGGGACTCGGTGCTGACCTCGCGCCGGTTTCTGGCGGATGCCTCGCACGAACTGCGCACGCCATTGACCATCATCAAAGGTGAACTGCAGGAGGTTTCCCGCACTACGGCGCTCACGAGCGGCGAAATGCGCGAACGGATCGGCAGCGTCCTCGAGGAAGTCGAGCGGCTCGAGCACCTGGTTTCCGGGCTGCTGGCGCTATCGCGGCTGGATGCCGGCGAGGCCCGCCGCGAATGGCGCGTGATTGAACTGGCGCCGCTCGCGCGCACCACCGCCGAACAGATGCGCCTGATGGCAGAGGATCGTGGCCTCACCCTCGAGATTGCCACGACGCCGGCGACAGTGTGCGGGGAGGCCGCCCGCATCAAGCAGGTCATCGTCAATCTTCTGGGCAACGCCATCCGCTTCACTCCACCCGGCGGCACCGTATCCTTGCGCGTCCTGAGTGCCGATGACGGCAGCGTGCTGGAAATCCTCGACACCGGAGTCGGCATACCGGCAGCCGCTCTTCCCCGGGTTCGACCGTTTCTTCAGAGTCGACGAAGCCCGTTCCCGCGAGGACGGTGGCGCCGGATTGGGCTTGTCCATCGTTCGCGCGATCTGCGTCGGGCACGGTGCCGAGATCGCGGTCGAGAGCCGCGTCGGGCATGGCAGCTGCTTCCGGGTGCATTTCCCGCAACATCACGTGCCAGTGGCGGAAGCGCCGTTGCAAACGGTGTAGGCATTGGCCGTCACCGCGGAAAAAATCGGTGTGAGATCAGATAGATAGACATTGCAAAGGCGGCCGATGTAGGCCTTAGGGAAGCGCACAGCTCCATTGCGCTGACAGGTGTCACGAAGCGCCGGATGTAAAACATGAGCGTCACCTGTAACGAACGAGTGCCTACTATGAACTCAACATCTATTTCATCTCCCGCCGGCAAGATCGTGGTCGGGGTTGCCCTCGCCGCGGTCTTCGGCGGAGGGCTGTACATGTACGTAGCGCGCAGTGAACACGCGATGCAGGTCGCTCGCACGACGCCCGCTCCGGTGGCGCCGTCAGCCGCTGTACCCGCTCCGGATGCCACCGCCCCGCCCGCTTCGGCACCAGCCGATCAGACGGCGGCAGCGCCGGCCTCCGCCCCCGCCGACGAGGCGGCTGCCGCCCGAGCCGCGGCTCTGGCCACGCCTCCTGCGGCGGTTGCGCCGGCACCAAGCGTCGCACAGAACGATACGGCGACCTCTTCCGACCAGGCCAAGCCATCAAAGAGGAAGACCGCCGCGGAACGACGCCAGGCACGAAACCACGCCAGTGAGGGCAGCGCCGATACCGACCAGACTTCGACGGCGAACACCAACGCCAAGCCTGCGATGCCTGCGATGCCTGCGATGCCTGCGATGCCTGCGATGCCTGCGATGCCTGCGA
>Ga0182030_10006088_pt1 | contig 25499 bp, 26 predicted proteins | sample 812S3MmetaG_FD_121299 | JGI IMG/M metagenome (GOLD analysis project Ga0182030, IMG submission 121299) | Permafrost microbial communities from Stordalen Mire, Sweden - 812S3M metaG (Illumina Assembly) | ecosystem: Environmental > Terrestrial > Soil > Wetlands > Permafrost | place: Sweden...
GTAGCCGGCGACTTCGACGAGATGGGTGACGTTGATGATGAATGCGGGCATCGCTTGGGCTCCCAGCATGGCGCACGGCGCGGGAGCGCCGCGGGGGCGGGCCGCGAGACGGCCGCTGCGGCAGGGCCGGCGGCGGCGCTACTTGGTGTTTTCGGCGACGAGCTGCTTGAGCGCCTGCGAGGCCTTGCCGACGTCTTCATAGACGACGTTTCGCAGCGACACCTTGGTGGGCGCGGGGGCGGTGATGAGGACGATCGCGACGATCACCAGGGCGGCGGTCAGGAGCGCCAGGAGCGCCAGCACGAGCCGGCCGCGGCCCCTGCGCCGTGAGGCCGCGGCGGGCGCCGCAGGCGCGGGTGCCGACCGTGGCGGCCCCTGGCGGGGTCGGCGCTGGGCGGTCGTCTCGGCCCTGTCGCGCCCCCCGGAGGGCGAGGCGCCGCGCCGCCCGGCGGCGAGCACGGTGGTCGCCTGGGTCGGTGGTGCGCCCTCTCCGTGAGCGGGCTCGGCCGGGGCGACGCCGCGGGCGCCGTCGCTGAGCGCGCGCTTCATCTCGCGGGCGTTCTGGTAGCGGTCGCGGGGGTCCAGCGCAAGCGCGATGGCGACCGCGTCGGCAAGCTCGGGGTTCACTGCGGCCACGATCGTGTCGAGCGTCGCAGGGGCCTCCTGCTGCTGCTTGAGCGCGAGCTCGGTGAGCGAGGTCGCCTCGTAGGGCAGCCGGCCGGAGATGAGCTGATAGGTGACCACGCCGAGGGCGTAGAGGTCGGCGCTGGGCCCGGCCTCCTCGCCGCGCGCCTGCTCGGGGGCGAGGTAGGCGGCGGTGCCGAGCACGGAGCCGACCTGCGTGATGCTGGACTGCTCGGTGGCCTTTGCGATACCGAAGTCCGCGAGCTTGACCTCGCCTTCGCGGGAGCGCAGCAGGTTGCCGGGCTTGACGTCGCGGTGCACGACGCCGTGGCGGTGCGCGTAGTGCAGCCCCTCGCACGCCTGTTCGATGATGGCGAGGGCCTCGTCGACCTCCACCCAGCCGTCGTCGCGCAGGATCTCCGCGCGGAGACGCCCTCGATGTACTCCATGACGATGAAGTACTGACCGGTGGTCTCATCGCGCCCGGAGTCGAACACCTGCACGATGTTTGGGTGTACGAGTCGAGCGGCGGCCTGGGCCTCGCGCTGGAAGCGCGAGACGAAGGCCGGTTCGTCGGCGAGGTGATCGGCGAGCAGCTTGACCGCGACCTGGCGCTCCAGGCGCATGTCCATGGCGAGGTGCACGGTTGACATGCCGCCGTAGCCGAGCCGGCCGGCGAGGCGATAGCGCCCCGCGATCTCCACGGCGCTCATTTGCCTGCTTCCCCGTTTTCGGCGCCCACGCCGCCGCCCGCGCCAACCCCGCCTCCGGCGCCCACGCCGCCGCCCGGTTTTTCAGCTTCGGCTTCCACCGGCGGGGTGCCGCCGCCGGGGCTGGTGGTTGTTTCGGGGGTCGTGGTGGTTTCCGGCGTGGTGATGGTGGTGGTTGGCGTGGTCGCTGTGGTGGTCGTGGTGGTGGTGGTCGTGTGGGTGGTGCCCGTGGTGCTCGTGGAGGAGAGCGGCTGCAGGCACAGTTCGCGCGCGTGCTTGCTGAGGTTCTGGATGCCGTTTGAGAGCGTGTTGCGCAGCCCGGCGTCGACGGAGGGCGGCAGCGCGTCGAAGTCCTGTTCGGTCTTGGCGATGGCCACTTCGGTGGCGGCGCAGTGGCCGTCTCCCGCTTCGGCGGCGCGCGCGACCGCTTCGAAGTCGCTCTTCAGCGGGCCGGCGTCGGCGGTGGGGATGAGATTGCCGCCGGAGCTGCCGCAGGAGACGAGCAGCGCAGCGGAGACACCGAGCAGCAGGGCGAGCGCGAGTCGCAACCCGGCTCGCCGTCGCCGCGGCCCGGGGGAGGCTGGGGTTGACCTCATGGTCACTGACCGTACTCCAGGCGCTCGGCGAGGGAGTCGGGTAGGCGCGCGGCGCGGATCGCCGCGGCGGCGCCGGCGATGTCGTACTGCGAGCGCTGGAAGGAGGCGGTCATCGCGTCGAGGTCCAGCAGCAGCCAGGCCGCCCTGGGATCTCCGTCGCGCGGCTGCCCGACGCTGCCGGGGTTGAGCAGCCATTCGCCCTCGCCGACCTCCAGCTGCGCGCCTGCGCGCCGCGCCTCGCCCGTCGTGGGCTCGCCCAGGCGCCGCACGAAGGACAGCGCGACGTGTGAATGGCCGATCAGGCAGATGCGCCGGCGCTGGGTGTCCAGGCACAGCTCGGCGAGCAGCGCCGAGAGCACGTACTCCCACACGGGGTCGCGGGGGCTGGCGTGAAAGAGACCCACCTCGGCCTCTTCGCCCTTGGGCGCCAGGCCCTTCAGGAAGGCGAGGTTCTCGGGGTGGATGACCTCCCGCGTCCATTGCGCGGCGAGGCTGGCGCCGCGCGAGAATTCATCCAGTGCGAGCTCGCCGGTGACGGCGAGGTCGTGGTTGCCCGCCAGGCACACGGCCGCGTGCTCGCGCGCGAGCTCCACGCAGGCGTCCGGCTCGGCGCCGTAGCCGACGAGGTCGCCCAGGCACCAGAGCTCCGATGCGTCGGTGGCGGCTACGGCCTCCAGCGTCGCCTCGAAGGCGTGGCGGTTGGCGTGGATGTCGGAGATGACGGCGACCTTCATCGTTCGAAGGGTATGAACACCGGATCGCGCAAGGCGTTCCATGTGCCCCGCGGCTGCAAGCGGGCCCCCAGCGCACGGGCGCTGAGGGATCGAAGGTGCTGTTGGCGCATCGGGCGCCCGCGGCGGGGCGAAACGGCTAGTTCGCCGCGGGATCCTCGCCGCCGCCGTACTCGGGGAGGTTCTTGATCCCCTCGCGTGCGTGCCACTTGGAGTAGTTGTCCTCCATCGCGTCGATCAGCTCCCGCATGAAGCGGGGGGAGAGGTTGACACGCGATACGACCACCCCGGGAACCTCGTCGGACTCGACCTCGTGGTCGACGCGGGCGAAGGTGACGGTGAACTCGTAGTCGGAGTGACTGACGTTGGCGAAGTTCGCGTAGACGCCCCCCATGATCTCGGGGGAGAGGTGGATGTTTATGTGGCGCTCGGCGCCTGAGTCTTGATCGTTCACGCAGCTAGTATCGCAATCGCGCAGCCCCGACCCATGAACGACTCCCGATCAGCCGCCGGCGCGGCCCCATCCGCCCCCGCCCGCCAGCACGCGCCTGCGCCGCTGCGGGCGCTGCGCGGGGAGCTTCTGGCGGCGGTGGAGGAGCTCGCGGCTGCGGCGCCGCACGCGGGCGCCGGCGCGGCCTCGGGGGGATCGGGGCACGGCGGCGTGACGCTGGAGCGCCCGCGGCGCGAGCAGTTCGGCGACTACTCGACAAACGCTGCGATGCTGCTGGGCGGCAGGCTGGGCGAGGCGCCGCGCGCGGTTGCCGAGCGCCTGGGGCAGGCCCTCTCGCAGCGGCTGGGGCCAGCGCTGCAGCGCTTTGAGATCGCGGGGCCGGGCTTCCTGAACCTGTTCCTCTCCGACGGCTGGCTGGCCGAGGCCCTCGTGCAGGTGCTGGCGGCGGGCGAGAGCTTCGGCGGCGGCACGGCGCACGCGCCCGAGCGCGTGCTGGTGGAGTTCGTCTCGGCCAACCCGACGGGCCCGATGCACGTGGGCCACGCGCGCAACGCCGCCTACGGCGACTCGCTGGCGCGCATGCTGGCGTTCCAGGGCCACGTGGTGGAGCGCGAGTTCTACGTCAACGACGCGGGCTCGCAGATCCACAAGTTCGGCGAGTCGATCGGCAGTCTCTCGCGCGGCGAGGAGGTGGCCGAGGACGGCTATCGCGGCGAGTACATGGTCGAGCTGCTGGCTCGCCTGCCCGGTGCCGCGCAGATGGGCGCCGAGGAGCTGGGGCGGGCCGGGGTGGCGGTGATGATGGCGAACATGCGGGAGTCGCTGGGTGCGTTTCGCGTCGGCTTTGACAGCTGGTTCTTTGAGAGCTCGCTGCATGCGGGCGCACCGAGCGCGGTGGAGCACACGCTGGCACTGCTGGCCGAGCACGGCCGCACCTACACCAGCGAGGGCGCGCTGTGGCTGCGCAGCACGGACTTCGGCGACGACAAGGACCGGGTGCTGGTGCGCTCCAGCGGCGAGCACACGTATTTCGCGTCGGACATCGCCTACCACCAGGAGAAGCGCGAGCGCGGCTTCCAGCGCCAGATCGATGTGTGGGGCGCGGACCACCACGGCTACATACTGCGCATGAAGGCCGCCTATCAGGCGCTGGGGGGCGATCCCGCGGAGCTGGAGCTGCTGATCATGCAGCTGGTGCACCTGGTGCGCTCGGGCGAGCGCGCCCAGATGTCCAAGCGCGCGGGCGAATTCGTGACGCTGGACGAGCTTGTAAGCGAGATCGGCGTGGACGCCGCCCGCTGGTATCTGCTGGCGCGCTCGCACGACACCACGATGGAGCTCGACCTGGACCTGGCCAGGCAGCAGTCAAGCGAGAACCCCGTGTACTACGTGCAGTACGCGCACGCGCGCATCGCCTCGATGCTCGTGCGCGCGGGGTCAGAGCGCGTGAGCGCCGCGATCGCCTCGCCGCTGAGCGGACGGGAGCTGCACCGCACCGAGCGCGCGCTGATCGAGCAGCTGCTGGGCTTCCCCGATGAGCTGGAGGAGGCGGCCGCGCGCCGCGCGCCGCACCGCATCGTGGCCTACGTGCTGGAGCTCGCGCAGACCTTCACGGCGTTCTACCGCGACTGTCGCGTGGTGGGCGCCGAGCCCGAGTCCACCGAGTCGTTTCGCATCGCCCTGTGCGTGGCGGCGCGGAGCACGATCGCGGGGTGCCTGGAGCTGCTGGGCGTGAGCGCTCCGCAGGAGATGTAGCGCTCAGTCAAAGCGTGCCAGGTCGGAATCCAGGCGCGCGGCGTCGTCGGGGCTGAGCGCCGGGCGGGGCACCCCGGCGGCGGCGAGGCTGCGCGCCCGCCGGCGCCAGCGCGGAAGCAGCGTGAGCATCACGGCGAGCAGCCCCAGCACGACTGCAAGGGGGACCAGATAGGCGGCGATGTCAAAGCCGTGGGTGCCCGGCAGCCCCAGCACCGCCGCGCCGTACTGCGCGACGAGCGCGCTTCGGATCTGCGATTCGCTGCGGCCTTCGCCGATCAGCTGCGCCACATAGGCCTTCTCGCGGTCGGCCTGCGGGGACTCCGCCACGTTGAGGGGGATTTTGCAGGTGACGCACATCAGCTGGCGCTCCATCGCCGGCAGCGACACGCGCGGCGCGGCGGCTGTGGCCCGCGCCGGTGCCAGGGCAGGCACGAGGGCCAGCGCGAGGGCGAGCGCGAGCGCCGCGCGCAGCGCCGCCGCACCCATGCCGGGCGCCGCCCGGCTCACGTCTGCTCCGCGAGGGTGATGGCGCGGTTGAGGAAGCGCTGTTCGATCTCGCCGCGGGAGATCGCCACGATGCGCCCCTGGCGGTTGATGACGAAGCTCTCGGGCAGCTGGTCGGTACCGAAGGAGGAGGCGAAGCCGCCTTCCTTGTCGCGCAGGTTGGGGTAGGTGAGGCGGAAGCGGCGCATGAAGGCGAGCGAGTCCGAGGTGAGATCCTTGTAGGCGACGCCGAGAACGGTGCCCTGGTGCTGGGCGAGCAGCTTCTGTGCCTTCTCGAGCAGCGGCGCCTCTTCCTGGCAGGGTTCGCACCACGACGCCCAGAAGTTCAGCACGACGACCTCGCCGCGGTAGGCGAGCAGCGAGTCCGAGCCGCCGCCGGAGAGCCTGGGAAGCGCGCGGGCGGCCTCGGGGGCGAGCGGGAAGTCCCCGCGCTGAACGTCCTCATCCAGCGTGCGGCTGGTCGATTGCGTGGAGACCCCGTAGATGAGCAGCCCGATCAGGCACGCGCCCGCGAGCGAGACGAGGATCGGGACGATGCGGCCTCTCACGTTTCTTCAGATTAGACCCAGCGAGGCGAGCGCCGCACCGGGGCGGCGGCAGGCTATTCGCCCGGCGCGCCCTTCGCGGCACCCTGGAAGGGCAGCGTGTCGATCACGCCGGCCGCTTCGAACACGCCCTGCACAGCGCTGTTGCCGGGGATGATGCACAGCTCCGTGGCGTTGCCGGCGCAGCGGCTCTGCAGAGCGAGCATCGTGTGTAGCCCCGCGGAGTCCATGAGCCGGACGCCGCGCAGGTCCGCGGTGAGGCACTCGATGCGATCCATGCTGATGCGGGCGACCGTCTCGGCGATCTCCCGCGCGGCGAGGATGTTGAGCTCGCCGGAGAAGCGCAGCGTCAGCGAGCTGCCCTCGAGCTGCTGCACAACGCGCGCCTGCGCGCCCTGCGCCGGACCGGCGGCGCGCTGCTCTGCGGCGTCCTGGGCCGCTGGCGCCTCGCGCGAGCGCCGCTCACGCAGCTCGCGGATGAGATTCGTCGCTGACGGGTCCCGCTCTGGAGTATCGCCCTCGAACCGCGTCGTGTGCCTCCGTCCCGATGGATGGCCGAACCGTCCGGTGCTCCGCACCGGCCTCAAAACGGCTGCCCTCGGGAGTCCGTCCTCGGTGTTGCCCGCCGGGGACGCGCCCATACTCCATGGCGAGCACATCATATGGGGCGCGTGCAATGGCGGGCGCCGGTAGAGGGGTGCGGAAACGGCGGGGTCCGAAGGTCGGGCCCCCGCGCGCCGGATGGGGGGTGGTGCGCAGGAGCCCGGATACTTCCCACTGGAAGTCTCCGTGAGGCAATCCTTGCCCCAAGATCACACTAGAACACCTGGAGCGCGCTCCCGTGCGCTACCGCTGCCCCTTTCCCTCCCAGTCGAAGGCCGGCCTCCGAGACCACATGGGCGGCGCGGTCCCCAAGCGCCTAGAATCCCTGCCCGTGCGGCGGTAGCTCAGTTGGTAGAGCGCAAGCTTCCCAAGCTTGAGGTCGCGGGTTCGACCCCCGTCCGCCGCTTGCCGCTCGGAGTTCGCAGGACTTCAGGCGGAGGCGGCCATCGTCACGTTCAGCTCGCCCTGCTGCTCGTGCAGCGCAAAGCTGGTCACGCGGCCGTCGCGTTTGAAGTCCAGCGTCACGCTGGCATCGCCGACGCGCATGCCCTGCAGCCTGACGCGCTCCAGCCAGTCGGGCAGTATCGGCCGCTCGATCCTCAGCGCCCGGGCGGGAGCGTCGGGTGAGATGCCGAGCATGGTCTGCAGCAGCAGGAACGGCGCCGCCGCCGCCCACGCCTGCGGGATGCAGGCAACCGGGTAGGCCACGACGGCGGCGCGCTCTGAGCGGTCAAAGCCGCAGTAGAGCTCGGGCAGGCGGAAGTCGCGAGCGCCCCTGGCGACGTCGAACAGCGCACCGGCGATCCGCCGCACGGCGCCGTCGTGGCCGTAGCGCTTCAGGCCCGCGGCGATGATCGCGTTGTCGTGCGGCCACACCGAGCCGTTGTGGTAGCTCATCGGGTTGAACGCGGGATTGTCGCTGGAGAGGGTGCGCACGCCCCAGCCGCAGAACATGTCATCTGCCATCAGCCTCTCCGCCACCGCGGCGGCCTTGTCGGGCTCGACGATGCCGCAGTGCAGGCAGTGGCCCGGGTTGGAGGTGACGCTCGCGACCTGGCGCTTGCGCCCATCCAGCGCGAGCGCGAACGTGCCCTCGTCCGCATTCCAGAACGCCGCGTTGAACGCCTCGCGCAACACCCGCGCCTCGCCCCGAAGACGCAGACCGGTGTCGCTGTCGCCGAGCGCCGCGTAGACGTCGGCGATGGCGAGCTTGGCGCGATACACGTAGCCCTGAGCCTCCACGAGCGCGATCGGGCCCTCGGCGAGGCTGCCGTCGGCGTGCACGAGTGAATCGTGGGAGTCCTTCCATCCCTGGTTGTGCAGGCCTGCGGGTGAGCGGCGCTGGTACTCGATGAAGCCGTCCCCGTCCCGGTCGCCGAACTCATCGATCCACCTCAGGGCGCCGTCGAGCGCGGGGCGCAGCGCGCGCAGCGTGTGCAGGTCGCCGGTCCACGCGTAGTAGTCGGCCGCGCACATCAGGAACAGCGGCGTCGCGTCAACGGTGCCGTAGTAGGGCGTGTGCGGGATGATCCCGCTCCGCGCGAGCTCGCCGACGCGCAGCTCGTGCATGATCTTTCCGGGCTCGGCGTCGCGCCAGGCATCGTCCTTGCGGGCCTGCAGCTTTGCGAGCACGTGCAGCGCATCGCGAGCAAGATCGGGATTCAGCATCAGCGCCTCGCTGGCGGCAAGGAGCGCGTCGCGCCCGAACGGCGCGACATACCAGGGGATGCCGGCGGAGAGGATGCGCCCTCCCGGGGCCGGCATCACCAGCGCGCGCAGATCATGGCTCGAGATGGTCGTCAGGCCGCCGAACAGCTCGTTGTCGCTGGTGATGCGCGTGCAGCGCGACTCCCACTGCGACTCCGACTGCGCCAGCTCGGCGGCCGCCGTCTCCAGGCGTCGCCGCGGACGCCGGCTGCCGTCCATCGAGGGCTCCGCGGTCATCAGGATCCTCACGGGCACGCCCGGCTGGAGCGTCACCTGCCAGACGGCGCGTACGCAGCGCGGATCGAGCTCGAGATGCCCGGGCCGCGGGTCGAGCTCGATCACCGTCTCGCGGAACGTCTCGTCCTCGCCGACGTAGGCGAGCACCAGCCCGCGCTCCAGCTGCTTGGGAGCAAGCGCCTGTCCGCGCGCCTGCCTGCGCGGCCCACCACGCACCTCGAAGATGTCGGCGAAATCGGCGTCCAGGGAGAGCGCGACGCTCGTCGTGACCGCCTCGCGCAGGAAGTTGAGCATGCGCACTACGTAGTACAGCCGGCCCGAGGCGATCATCAGCTCGCGGCTTATGCTCAGCGACTGCTGGGGCACCGGCGCCAGCCCCTCGCGCGGCAGGCTCGCGTTGGTCGAGTCGACGATCGCATGGTCATCGACCGCGGCGTAGGACAGCGCAACCGGGGGAGAGTCGCCGACCTCCAGGCGTATCTCGGAGAGATGGCGCGTGTCGTGGGCGTAGAAGCCCTCGCCCGAGACTCGCAGCGCGGCTACATCGCCGTCGGTGCGCGCGCACAGGAACAGCTCGCCGTCCTTGATCACGAGCAGCTCCTCGCGTGCCTCCGCGGGGATTTCGGGCGCTCCCCGGAGCTCCACCGGTCCCGCGCGCCCAAGCACGTCGAACTGCTCGCCGCGGGGGCTGAGCACCGCCCGCTCGCTCGCGGGCGTGGCCGTGGCGGCGCGCCCGGGCGGCGTTCGGCCGCGGTCGCCTGTGGGCCCCGCTGCTCCCAGCCCGCTCACCGCGCCGCCGCTTTCATCACTCACAGGGATCGTAGACCGCGGCGCAACGGGCGCCTCCGTAGTTTCCGCTCGGCCGCCGCCGCCGGCCCGCAGATGGACTCGCGCCGGGAAGCGACTATGTTGAGTGCGGGCAGTCATTGACACGCGGGTCGGCGATGGTGCAGCCGGGGTGGCGCCGAAGCAACGCTCGGGCCGAACGCACCTCACGTCATGAACGCCCCGTCCCTCCATCAGCTCACGACCCTTCCCGTTCCGGCCGAGCGGCGCTCGCTGAGGGTTGCCGTGCTCGCGCCGCCATGGATAACGGTGCCACCGCCGGGCTACGGGGGGATCGAGGCCGTCGTGGCGCTGCTGTGCGAGGAGCTCGTCGCACGAGGGCACGACGTGACCCTGTTCGCGGCGCCCGGCTCGCACTCGAGCGCCCGCGTGTGCTCTCCGCTGGACGGGGCGCACGCCGACCAGATCGGCTCCTCGATGCACGAGTCAGACCACGTCGCCGGGGCGTTTGACGCGATCGACCGCGCCGCCGCGGAGGGGGGCCCGTTCGAGGTCGTGCACGACCACTCGGGCTTCACCGCGGTGGCCATGGCAGACCGTGTCTCGGCACCCCTGGTGCACACCCTGCACGGCCCCTTCAACGCGGACATGTCCGCGTTCTATGAGCGCCACGGCGAGAAGGCAAGGCTCGTCGCGATCAGCGACTTCCAGCTCCGGCACGCGCCCGCCGGTGTGCGCGTGGCCGATGTCGTGCCCAACCCGGTTCGCGTCGCGGACTGGCCGTTTCGCACCGAGAAGGAGGACTACCTGCTGTGGATGGGACGGATGGACCCGATCAAGGGTGCGCATCGCGCGATCGCCGCGGCTCGAGCCGCTGGCATGCGCCTCGTGCTCGCCGGGCCCGTGCAACCCGGGCAGGAGCAGTACTTCCGCAGCGAGATCGAGCCGCACCTCGACGGCAGCCGGGTCAGCTTCGCGGGCGAGGTCGGCGGTACGCGCCGCAAGGAGCTGTTCGCGCGTGCGAAGGCTTTCCTTATGCCGATCAGCTGGCCGGAGCCGTTCGGGATGGTGATGGTCGAGGCGATGGCCTGTGGAACTCCGGTGATCGCGTTCCCCGAGGGCGCCGCCGGCGAGATCGTGATCGACGGCGAGAACGGCTTTCACGCCGCCGATGTGGCGGCGATGGCCGAGGCGACGCGCTCGCTCGGGCAGATCGACCCGGCGCGGTGCCGCCGAAGCGTGGCCGGCCGATATGACGCCGCGATCGTCGCCGCGTCATACGAGGACGTGTATCACCGCGCGATACGCGCTGCGACCGGCGCGGTCCCGCGCTTTGCCCGCAACGGCCCGCCGAGCTCGCGGGAGACGATCGCGCCCGCTCCGCGTCGCGCCGCGCGCGCATCGATGCTCCTGCCGGCGGGCTGAACGCGAGAGATCCGCCCACGGCAGCCGGCCACGGCAGCCGGCCGCGGCGGGGGCTGCTGAGACCTACGGCACCTCCGGCGCCGGCTGGCTTGCCCGCCAACCGTCAAGAGCGTTGAACGCTCCCCCGATGACGCGTTCGATGAAGGTTCCGCTGTCGTTGACGTGTGGGAACGGCTCGTCGGGCACGTCCACCTCCAGGAACGTGCACAGCGGCTCCCATCCCTGGGTGACGTCCCACACCAGCAGCCGCTCGGCGGGGACCACGCTCATCACCTGCTCGTTGTGGCGTGTCATCTGCTTGATCAGCATCGCCGGGCTGGTGTCCTCATCGGAGAAGGTGCCCTCCGGGCCCCAGAACATGCGGTCCACGAAGTCGAGATAGCTGCGCCACGTGGGGTCGATCTCGGCGCGTGCTTTGGAGAGCAGCGGCATCAGCTCAAGCCCTTTGCACATCATCCAGATCGTGTCCCTGAAGCTGCGCTCCCAGCTCTGGGCGTCGCGCACGCTCAGCAGGACCTTCGCGTCGGGGTAGGCCTCCATCAGCTCGCGGTAGAAGTAGCCGCCGGGCCAGTCGGCTGTCGAGCGGACCCCGTCCAGAAGCTCGTCCCAAAGCGTCTCGCCGTCCATCGCCCGGTTCCACAGCTCGACCTCCCGGTCGAGGTCGGCGAGCACGTTGACCCAGTGGTAGCAGGGGCCGACGCCCAGCTGCTCGAGCGCAACCTTCTGCGTCAGGGTGCCCGTTCGCGGGAGTCCCGCTCCTATCAGCTGCATGGTCCCGCCCGTGATGCGTGTAATCTACAGGGTTATATCGTCGAACTTCGAAGAGGGTGTCTCCAGCCTGATGCCCACAGCAAACCTCGGAGTCGCCGTCCCGACCAGCCCCGCGCGTGCGCGGGCGGGCACCCGTCGCCTGGTCGGCACCGCGATGACCGGCAGCTACCGCACGCGGCCGACCGGGCCGCGCATTTCGGCGATTGCGCTCGCCGACTCCCAGACCGTGCTCTCCCAGGCCGACGTCCTGCAGCGGCTGGGCCTGGCCGGCGACGAGTTCGCCGAGGGCATCTTCGCTCGCTGCGGCGTCCAGCAGCGCCACCTCGAACTCGAACCGGAGTTCCTGGCGAGGTCGCTCCAGGGCCGCGCCACCCAGATCGAGGGCGAACTGCTGGGGCGCTCGATCGCGGCGGTCGACGCGCTGGGGATGGAACCCGCGCGGATCGGCACGGTGGTCAGCGCGAGCCTGTACTCGCTCGGCTGTCCGACCCTCGCCCACAACCTCGTCGAGCACTACCGGATGGACCCAACGACCGACAAGTACCACGTGACGGGCGTCGGCTGCGCGAGCGCCGTGCCCCTGATGAGGCTCGCGGCCCAGTCGATGCGCGAGCACCGCGACCGGCAGGCGCTGGTGGTCGCTGCGGAGAGCATGAGCGGAATCCTGACCTCGGCCGCGCCGGGCGATCCGAAGGCGAAGGTCGTCGGCGCCGCGATCTTTGGGGACGGCTGCGCTGCGGCGCTGCTGTCCAACGACCCGCGTGCCGATGGCCCAACGATCATGGCCTCTCAGGTCCACCAGGTCGGTGACTCGCTGGGTGCGGTCCGCCTGGACTTCTCCGAGAACGACGGTTACCTGCACCTGGCGCGCGAGCTTCCGGAGCTGGCCGGCGCGGGCGTGCCGGGCGTCGTGGAGCGCTTCCTTGCGGCCAACCGCCTGGAGCGCTCGGACATCGACCACTGGATCGTGCACCCCGGCGGGCGGCGCATCATCGAAAACGTGCAGAGCGCGCTCGAGCTCACGCGCGAGGACCTCCAGACGAGCTGGGACGCGCTGGCCGACCACGGCAACGTGGGCACGCCCTCGATTCTCTACGTGCTCAGGGACACGATCGACAGCCGCCGGCCAGAGCCCGGCGAGCGCGGCCTGATGCTCACGATCGGCCCCGGCGTCACCGTCGGGCTGATGTTGCTCGGCTGGTAGAGCCCGGCGCGAGCCGCAGCGCCCAGCGCGGGGAGCCCGCGGGGCTCAGCGTGGCAGCGGCCTGAGCAGCAGGTTCTGCGGCAGCTCGCCGGTACCGTGCAGGTCCACGTGGTGCTCCTGCACCGCCCGCTCGGCGGTCAGCCGGCCCAGCGGCCTGAGCGTCAGCGCGGCGACGTCGTAGCCCAGCGGCGCCAGGGTGGCGCGCAGATCCTCGCCGCGGCGACCCAGCCAGAATGAGGCGAACTCTCCGAAGATCACGGGGCGGTCGCGCTCGATCAGCGCGGAGGCGCCACGCAGGAACGCCGCCTCGTAGCCCTCCGTGTCGATCTTGATGAAGCTCACGCGTGCGGGCAGCTCGATTTCGTCCAGGCGCGCCAGCTCGATCGTCCTCGCGGGAAAGTGCTCGAGCCCGCCGGAGTCCGCCTCCGCGCCTGGGCGGGGGCGCGCGATCGGCGGGATCACGCCGTTGCCCACGCCGTATTCGGCTGAGACGAGCGTCGCCGATCCGGCGCTGTCACCGAGGCCGAGCTCGTTCACCGTGACCACGTCCGCCAGCCCGTTGAGCTCCACGTTGCGCCGGATCCACGGTGTGTTGGCGGGGTTGGGCTCGAACGCCCACACCTTCGCGCCCCTTGATGCCGCGGCCCGCCCGAGCTGGACCGACCACAGCCCCAGCGATGCGCCCACGTCGAGCACCACCGTGTCGGGGCGTATGAACTGCTCGGTGTAGCGCACGAACGCCTCGTCGTAGTGACCCTCGAAGGCGGTGGCCCATGTCATGAGGCTCTGACGCGGCAGCTCGAGCTTCGTGCCGTCGCCCATGCGCCCCTTCCAGGTGCCCTCGACCGCGCCGCCGGCGTGCACGCGGCGCATCACCCTCAGCCCCAGGCGCTTCTTGCCGCGGAGGGGCGGCAACGTACGCGATACCAGCGCCAAGAGGTCGGCGGCTCGCTCGCTGCCGGAGCTAGGCATGCAACATGGCCGGCGCCGTGGCCTTGCTGTCGTGGGCCAGCATCCTCGCGGCGAGCATACAGGCCGTTCAGCTGGAGCGCCGCGTGCGCCGGCCGACGCGCCGCCGTGCGCCCGTCGCTTCCCAGCTGCGCCCGAGCGCGTAGGAGGCGGCGCTGGCGGTGCCGACGAAGAACCCGACGGGATAGTCTGTGCTGTAGGACGCGGCGATCGCCGCCCACACGATCGCAAGGGCGATCGCAACCGACAGCGCCATCGCCACGAGCGGCCGGTCGGTGAGCGAGCGCGCGGTCGCGGGCGCGCCGATCATGAGGCTGAAGATGAGCAGCGTGCCCACGACCGGCACGGTCATCGTGGTGGCCAGCGCGAGGATGCACAGGAACACCATCTCCATGCGCGCGCGCCCGACGCCCGAGGCCTCGCCGACCTCCGGCAGCACCGAGGAGAGCATCAGCGGCCTGTACAGGAGCGCGACCGCGGCGATGCACGCGCCGCCGAGGATCGCCGTGGGGAGGATCTCGTTGCTGGCGATGCCGAGCACCTCGCCGAACAGCAGCGAATACACCAGCTGCGCGTACTCGACGCTGAAGCTGAGGAACAGCGCACCCAGCCCCAGCATCATCGTCAGCGTCAGCGCCGTCGCGACGTCGTGGCGGCCGCGGCGGCCGAGCAGCCCGATGGCGAGCGCTCCACCCAGCGAGAACACGCCGAGGCCGATCAGCGTGCTCAGCCCGATCAGGCTCGCCCCTGCGGCTCCCGCGAAGGAGCCGTTGGGGATGGCGTGCGCGACGAACGCCGATCCGCGCAGCACCGTGAAGAAGCCGACCACGCCCGCAACGACCGCGACGATGCTCGCGACCAGCCAGGCGTTCAGCATGAAGCCGGAGAACACGGCGCCCCTAGCCCGGCATCGCGCCGGCGGCGCCCGGCCGGGCCGCGAGCGCGCGCGACCTGCGCCGCGCGCGCGCCTCGGGCACGCCGGAGAGCACGTAGGCGATCAGCACGAGCGTGACGACGAAGAAGCTCACCGGCCAGCCCCTGTGCACGGGCGGCCAGTCGTAGCTGTCGTAGGCCAGCACGATCCCCGCCCACACGGTTGCGATCCCGATCGCGGCGGCGCCCAGCATCGCGGTGAGCGGGCGGCTGCTCAGGCGCAGCGCGCTCGCCGCGGGGCCGATCAGCAGCGCCGTGCTGAGGATCGTGCCGATCGTGATCGCCGCGAGCGCCGCGGCGAGGGCGAGTGCGAGCAGGTAAAGCACGCCGATCATCCGTACGCGGATGCCCCTCGCCGAGGCCATCTCGGGGCTCACCGAGCTGAGCAGCAGCGGCCGGTATATGGCCAGCACGATCGCCAGCACCGCGACGCTCAACAGCAGCACCAGCGGCACGGTGGACGATGAGATCGCGAAGACCGACCCGAACAGGATGGTGACGGCGGCGCCGGTGGTGTTGCGGTAGGTGGTGTCCAGGTAGAGGATCAGGGCTGCCAGCCCGATGCCCGCGCCGAGCACGATGCCGGTCGCCAGGTCGCGCCCACGCGCGCGCTGGATACCGATGCCCTCCATGGCTCCCGCCGCGATCACGTTTCCCACGACGAAGCCCCACAGCGGCCCGACCCCGACCAGGAAGCCAGCCGAGCCGCCGGTGGTGCCGAGGTCGCCGAAGGCCTCGCCGGCGAAGGACTGCCCGCGGATGACGGTGAAGAGGCCAACGGCCGCCGTGACGACCGCGACCAGAGCCCCCACCGCCAGCGCCCTGTGCACGGCTGCGCTTTCGAAGAAGCCCTGCGCGAAGACGGGGGAGAGGAGGTGGCTCACGAGGGGATGCCGGCTCCCGGGAAGACGCCCTCGTGGCCGGTGAGATCGCTGTCCTCGCCCGCCCCGGCGACGACGAGCACGCGCCCGTGAACCTCCAGCACGTCGACGTGGTGACCGTAGAGCTTGCTGAGCACATCGGCGCGGATGACCTCATCGGTGCTGCCGCTCACGGCCCTGCCCGCGGCGAGGTAGACGACGCGGTCCATCGCTCCCAGCAACGGGTTGATCTCGTGCGCGGAGATCAGCACGGCGATGTCCTGCTCGTGGGCGATCCGCGCGAGCAGCGCCACCACCTCGTGGGCGCTGCGCAGGTCGAGGTTGGCAAGCGGCTCGTCCAGCAGCAGCAGGCGCGGGCGCGAGACAAGCGCGTGGGCGATGAGGATGCGCTGCTGCTCGCCCCCGGAGAGCCTGCCGACGCGGGTGTCGGCGAACGCGGTGGCATCGACGGCCTCGAGCATCTCCTGCACGCGCGCGCGGCGGGCCCGGGATGGCAGGGGCAGGCCGGGGCGCTGGGCGTCCAGGCCCAGGCCGACCAGGTCGCGTGCGCGCAGCGGCATGTCCGGGTCGAGCAGGAACTTCTGAGGCACATAGCCCATGCTTGCCGTCCGCGCAGAGCGCTCCATCCCGTCCACCAGGACCCTTCCCGCGTCCGCCCTGGTGAGCCCCAGGATCACGCGGAAGAGCGTTGTCTTGCCCGCGCCGTTTGATCCGATCAGCCCCGTGAACTGCCCGGGCGCGACGCTGAAGCTGACGCCGTCGAGGATCCTGCGCGCGCCGATGCGGACGTCAAGGCCCTCGACCGCGAGGACGTCTCCCGCTCGCGATTCGTCTGGCGCGGTCACAGCCTTCGGGTGGAGATGCCCTGGCCGACCGCGCGTTCGAGCGCCGTGATCTCGGCGAGCATCCAGGACTGGTAGTGGTAGCCGGCGGGCATCGTCTCGTATACGCCCACGACCGGGATGTGCTGCTTCGCGGCGGCGGCGAGGAAGGACTGCGTGAGCGAATCGGTGACCTGCTGGTTGTAGATGAACGCGCTCACCCGCCTGGATGAGAGCAGCGATTCCTCGAGCGTCACATCCTGCGGGGCCGGGTCGGTGCCGTTCATGATGTCCGCCTGCAGGCTGAAGGGGGTCAGGTCCTCGACGCCGGCTGCTTCGAGCATGTAGTCGCCCACCGGCTCGGTGGTTGCCACGGCGACGCCGGGGAAGCGCCTGCCGAAGGACCGCAGCGCTGTGAGCCACGGCTGCAGCGAGGCATCGAAGCGACGGGCGTTCGCCTGGAAGTAGGCGGCGTGCGCCGGCTGGAGCTCGGAAAGGTCACGCGCCAGCGCACGCGCCAGCGTGGGCATCGTGGCGGGCTTGTACCAGAGGTGCGGGTTGGGGGTCGATTCCGCCAGACCCAGCAGCTTCTGGACGTTGATCACCCTGCGCGAGGAGCTCGGCGAGGCCGCCTCGATCTTTTCCATGTAGCCGTCATAGCCCAGGCCGTTTTCGACGATCAGCTCGGCGCTGCTGACGGCCTCGGCGACGCTGGGGCTCGCCTCGAAGCTGTGCGGGTCGGTGTTGGGGTTGCTCTCCACGGCGCTGACGTGCACGTAGCGCCCACCGATCTGGGCGATGACGTCGGCGTACTGGCTCTCGGCACCCACCGCCGCGATCCCCGAGCCCGAGCTCCCGGCGCCGGCCGCGCTGCAGCCCGCGCCCGCCGCCGCGAGCAGCATCGCGCCGGCGAGGGCTGCCAGCTGCGATCGGGTGCCGAGGAGGGAGGGGGCGCTGAGCATGTGCGGGGGGGGGGCGGGGTCCGCACACATATACCACTTTGAGTTCTAGTCTCAATCTCGTCCGGTGTGCCTGGATGCTGCCCCCGGTGCCGTGCTCTCCGGCGGGCGCTCAGTTGCGGCAGGCGCCGCAGTCGCCGCGCAGCACCACCTCGTGCCCGACCGCGCTGAAGCCCAGCCGCCGCGAGAGGCGGTCGATCGAGCGCTCAAGATCCGCGTCGTCGAAGGGCACCAGCGAGCCGCAGGAGTCGCACACCAGGTGGTGGTGATGCCCACCCGCAGGGTCCACGAGCTCGAAGCGCGATACGGAGTCGCCAAGATCGAGGCGGGCGATGAGCCCGTGGCCCTGCAGCAGATCCAGGGCGCGGTAGACGCTCGCCCTGCCCACGTGGCGCTCGCCCGCGCGCAGGCGGTCCTCTATCTCCAGGGCGCTCAGCGCGCAGGACTGTGCGGCGAGCACGTCGATGATCGCGTCGCGGGCGCCCCCGCGCTGATGGCCGGCCTGCACGAGGACGGCCCTTGCGTGGTCGGCCCAGCTGGTCTGTGAGAGCGTTTCAGCCATATGGTCAGTGTAGAGGGCCGATGCCCGGAAATTGAGACTGCTTCTCGCCTGAGCCGCGGGCGAGCCACCGCTACCGGCGCCTTGTGATCCTGCACAGCAGGCTGCGCGCCGCCGAGGCCCGATTCGCGGCATCGGCGCGCTCAGGTACGAGGAAAACCGCGAGCGCCCCGCTGGATCGTGCGAGGCAGCGCGGGCAGTGCTCCTCGGCCTCCGCGCGCCGGTCGACCAGCACCACCAGGCCGCAGTGCGGGCAGCGCAGTCGCCGGGCGCGCCTGCGCCGCGCGCCGTCGGGGGCGCCGCGCTCCGGGCCGGCCCCGCCCGATGCTCGGGTGACCGCTGCGAGGGCATGGCGGGGTGATTCGGAATGTGTCGGTTGGTCGCTCATGGCCCTCTAGCTGCCCGGGGTCCTTGGCGGTAAACGCCGCCCGGCGCGGCAGCCTGCCTCGATGGGCGCGAGGCGGGCACCGCGGCGAGCGCTGCGGCTCTGCGGGTGGGCGAAGGCCGCGCCCGGGGCGCGGGGCCAAGTGTTGCCGCCCCGCGCCCGGCGTTGCCGAGCCTCAGGCTCCCGGCGGGACCAGCACCGCGTTGATCACGTGGATCACGCCGTTGCTGGCTTTGATGTTGGTCTTGATGACCTTCGCGCTGTTGACATAGACGCTGCCGCCCTTGACGCTGACCTTCACGCTCGCGCCCTCCAACGTCTTGGCGGAGTGCAGTTTGACGACCTGCGCGGCCAGCACCTCGCCCTTCAGCACGTGGTACTCGAGCACCTTCACGAGCAGGCTCTTGTCGCCGGCGATCTTGTCGAGCGTCGCCTTGGGCACGGCGGCGAAAGCCGCGTTGGTGTGGGCGAAGACCGTCAACTTGGCGGATCCCTCCAGCGCGCTCACCAGGCCCGCCTTCTTGATTAGAGAGACCAGCGTCGAGAACTGCGGGTTCGACTCTGCGACCTGCACGATGTTCTGCCCCGACGCGGCGGCCGGTGCCGTCGAGGTGACGGCGGCGAGGGGCAGCGCGAGCGCGGCGCAGGCAAGCAGCAACGATGTGAGACGATTCACGGCAGAACCTCCAGATGAGATTTTCAGAGACGGGACGTCTTTCAAGGCCATCTACGACCGCGCACGGTCAACCGGTTGCCACAGGAGCGCGGCGGGATCTGAACCGATCAGGCGGCGCGTGCGTATACGGGGGTGATGCAGGCCTTGGCGCGCGCGAGTGATGCCATCCCCGGTGGCCGGGAGACGCCGCCGGGGTCCTCTGCGCGATCTCCGACGCGGGATGAGCGGCGCATGGCCGCCCGCCTGGCACGTGGCGATCAGGGGGCGCTGTCTGAGATAGAGGCGGACTACTCCGCGATGCTGCGCGGCTACCTGCGCCAGGCGCTGCGCGACCCCGAGGCGGTGGAGGACGTCTATCAGCAGGTGATGATCCAGATCTGGAAGCGCGGGAGCAGCTTCGATCCCCGGCGCGGGTCCATGGCCTCGTGGGTCCTCACGATCGCCCGCACCCGCGCGATCGACCACATGCGCAAGCGCCTGCCCGAGCCGCACGACCCGGCGGTGACGGCGACGCTCGCCGACGCTCTCAGCCCGCAGGAGCATCAGGCCGAGGAGCTGCTCGAGCGCTGGCGGATGGCGCATCTGCTGGCCAGGCTTCCGTCGGATGAGGCCCGTCTGCTGCGCATGCGCTTCCACGAGGAGCTCAGCCAGACCGAGATCGCCGCGGCGACCGGCATCCCGCTGGGGACCGTCAAGACGCGAATGGTCAGGGCGCTGCTGCGCCTGCGCGAGATGATCGAGAGCGAGGGCTAGAAATGGACGAGCAGAGCGAGATCGCCTGCTTCGTGCTCGGTGAGCTCGACGGCCTTGACCTGGCGCGCTTCGAACGCAGGCTCTCGCAGGAGGCCGCGCTGCGCGCGGAGGTCGAGCGCATGCAGGCGCTAATCGGCGAGCTGGAGGGTCTCGGCGAGCAGGCGTGGGAGCACGCCGCGCCGGCCGCCGCGGTGCGCTCGCGCGAGCGCACCGGCGTCCCCGCCCCGGGCCGCCAGGCGCGACCGCGCGCCCGGCGCGCCGCGAAGACCTCCCGCGGGCGCCCGGCGCTGCCGCGCCCGGCCGTCGCGCTCGGCGCAGGCGCGCTGGCTCTGGCGGTGGCGCTTGTGCTGGCGCTCGGGTCCGGCTCCTCCCGGGCGACCCACACGGTCGTTCTCAGGGCGCTTGCCGACGCTCCCGTCCGATCGCGCGCGGTGGCGAGGCTGGCCGGAGCCGAGAGCCTCCAGCTGACCGTGGAACACCTGCCGCCCATCGATCCCGCTCACTACTACGAGCTTTGGCTGATGACCGACACGGCCCACCTGCGGCCCGTGGCGGCCTTCCACGTGGACGGGTCGGGCGACGCGCACCTGCAGGTGCACCTGCCGGTGCCGGCCAGCGCATACCGCTACCTGAACATCTCGCTGCAGCTACAGGGCGGCGGCCGAGCGATCTCCGCCCGGTCGCTGCTGCGCGGCGCGACCGCCGGGGCCTAGTCCAACCTGGGCTCCGACCGCTCAGCTGCCATAGGTGGCCGGGGCGGGGGGGTCCTGACGGATGCCGGCGATCAGGGAGAGCAGTTCGGTTGCGTCGGTCCCGCCCAGCACCCGCAGCCGATGCAGGCGGTAGGGGTCTTCGCCCGGATGTGCCCAGCCCGGCACGACGGTGGTCGAGCCGGTGAAGCCCGCCGCGCGCACCTCGGCTACCACGGCGGCGTCGTAGTGGCCCGAGGGGTAGCAGAACCAGTTCACCGGCACGTGGTAGCGCTGTCGCAGCGTGGTGCGAGCCTGGGCCACCTGGTAGCGCAGCGATTGCGCGTCGAGCGTGACGAGGTCCGCGTGGCTGAAGCCCTGCGTGTCGAGTTCCCAGCCTGCGGATATCAGCCCGTGGATCTGGCCTTGGCCGAGGCCGCCCTGGGAGGGGGGCAGGCCGCTCAGCTGCAGGTTCTCCACGCCCACCCAGCCCAGTTCGCGCAGCACCGGCAGGGCCTGCGTGTACTGCGAGTTGTAGCCGTTGTCGAAGCTCACCACGATCGGCTTGCCCGGCGGCAGCGCGATGCCCCGGCGCCAGTAGGCCTGGACCTCGTCGAGGGTCACAGCGTCCCAGCCAGCCGCCTTCAACGCGCGCATCTGAGCGGCGAACTCCGCCGGAGGCACGTACAGGCCGGGGAACGGCGCGCCCGCGGGCGGGGTGGCGATCACGTGGTACATCAGAATCGGCACAGGCTCGGTCCCCGGGCGACCCGGAGCGGCGCGCCGGGAGCTCGCGCGCTGCTGCCCAGCGTTCTTTTGCGCCCGCGCCCGCGCCCGCGCCGCGCTGCTGGCCACGCGCGCGGCGCTGCCGGATCCGCCGCCGCCGCCGAGCGCAAGGACGAGCACCGCGGCGATCACACCGGCCATGCCGAGCAGCGCCAGCAGCGCCAGGCGCCTGCGGCGGCGCAGCGCCCGACGGCGCTCCTCCCGGCGCGCGAGCCGGGCCTGCATCTCCATCATTCGGGTTCCGTTTCGGGGCCGATCTGCTCGATGAACGCGGCGAGCGCGCGCACCTGCGCGGGCTCGCTGTAGAGGTGCAGGCGCGCCAGCGCCGCCAGCATCGGCGCGGCGTCATAGCCCTTCAGCTCGTCGCGCGCCGGGTGCACCAGGGACTGCTCCAGGAAGCTTTCGTTCACGAGCACCCGCCGGCCGTCGGTGAGCGTGACCACGTGGCCGGCGAAGCTGTTGAAGTCCGGGGCGTGATTCTTGGCGGCCGCCTCCAGGTGGCACACCGAGCAACCGTCGGTGAGGATCAGGCGCGCCCCCTTGGCCACGAGGTGCTGCTGGGGGGTGAACGGTTCGGTCACGTATGCCGGCACGCCCGCCCCCACGGCGCGAGACCCGCTCGCGCCGCCGCAACCGCCGAGAGCGAGCACGAGGCCCCCGAGCGCGAGCGCTGCGGTGAGGGCCCTTGGCGCGCACGCACCAGGTGTGTCTCGGAGTATCGGTCTGCTCTGCATGCTCTCACGCAGCCTCCGCTGCACCGCGCGGGCGAGCCGCCTACTCGGCCAGGGCGTAGCCGGCGTCCTGCACGGCGGCGCGTATCGCCGCAGCGTCCAGCTCGCTGCCCAGCACGGTCACCGTGCCGCTGCCCAGGTCCACCTCGACATGCTCGACGCCCTCCAGCTCGCCAACCTTGCCGCCGACCGCGGCCACGCAGTGCTCGCAGCTCATACCACTGACGTTGAAGCTCTGTGTCTCAGTCATGGGTGGGCCATCTCCAGCCTAGCTGTGCTGCTCGTTCCCGGGTCGCCTCGCCGGGCGCCGCCTGAATCATCGCAGCCGCCTCGCCCCGGCGGGGAGATCAGATCGCACTGACGGGGCCGCGCGCCAGGACGCTCACACGCGTACCCTCCGCCAGCGCGTGCTCGCCCGTGACACGAGCGAGCAGCATCTCGATCGGCCCGGGCTGCTCGGGGCAGATCTCGAGGATCGCGTCGTGGCCGTAGTAACGGCACTGCCTGACCGTCCCCGTCAGCCCGTTCGCCGCGGCGCCATCCAACCGCGGGCTGACCTCCAGCTGCTCGGGCCTGATCATCACCATTCCCGCGGCCGCGCCCGCGCCGCCCGCCCCGCGCAGCGGCAGCTCGCCAAGGGCGGTCAGCGCAGTTCCCGCGCCGAAGCTCGCGGGCACGAGGTTGACGGCGCCAAGGAACTCGGCAAGGCGCGAGTCCGCGGGCAGCTCATAGAGCTCGGCGGGGGCGCCCTGCTGGACGATCCTCCCGTCGCGCAGCACCGCGACGCTGTCGGCGAGGGAGAGCGCCTCCTCCTGGTCGTGGGTGACCAGCACGGTCGTCACACCGTGATCTCTCAGCAGAGTGTGGACCTCCTCGCGCACGCGGTTGCGCAGGGTGGCGTCAAGGGATGAGAACGGCTCGTCCAGCAGCAGCGCGGCAGGGCGCCGGGCGAGCGCTCTGGCGAGCGCCACGCGCTGCTGCTCCCCGCCGGAGAGCTCGTGGGGCATGCGCCTGGCCAGGTGCGCGATGCCGACCATCTCCAGCGGCTCCTGGACCGCGCGCCCGCGGCGCTCGCGCCGGGGCAGGCCGAAGCCGACGTTGCCGGCGACGCTCAGATGCGGGAAGAGGGCGCCGTCCTGCGGCACATAGCCGATGCTTCGCTTCTCGGGAGCGACATGGGTGCTCGCGTCCTCCAGCGTGTTCGCGCCAAGGGCGATGCGGCCCTGCTCGGGCCGCTCGAAGCCGGCGATCAGGCGCAGCAGCGTCGTCTTGCCGCATCCGGACAGGCCAAGGACCGCCGTCAGCGATCCGGCGGGCACCTCCAGATCCACGCCCTGCAGCACCGGGGCCTCGCCGTAGCCCTTCACCAGCCCGCTGATGCTGAGGCTGCTCATGAGCCTCCGATCCGCTCGGGAGCACTCATGCGGCGGCTGAGCAGATAGGCGGGCACAGCCGATATCGCCACCATCATCGCGGCATAGGGCGCGGCGGCGCCGTAGGAGAAGTCCGTCGTGTAGGCCCAGAACTGCGTCGCAAGCGTGTTGACGCCGGTCGGGCGCAGCAGCAGCGTCGCGGTCAGCTCCGTCGCGGCGGAGATGAACACGAGCGCGAACGCGGCCGCCAGGCCGGGTGCGATCAGCGGCAGCGTGACGCGCCACCACACCGCTGCCCGGCTGCAGCCGAGCGAGCGCCCCACCTCCTCCAGTCGCGGCGAGGCCTGGCCCATCGCCGAGCGCACGCCGACCAGCGCCAGCGGCAGGAACAGGATCGAGTAGGCGGCGACGAGCTCGACGGGGCTCTGGTAGAGCGGGAAGGCGTAGCGCACCGAGAAGGCGACCAGGCCGAGGGCGATCACAAGCCCGGGCAGCGCCATCGGCAGGTAGGCAAGGCGCTCGATCAGGATCGTCAGGCGATTGCGGTGGCGCACCGCCAGCGCCGCCACGGGTAGTGCCAGTGCGCTTGAGACCGCGGCGGCGGCGGCGCTGTAGGCGGCGGTGTTGCCCGCTGCGCTCAGCAGGGATGCGGAGGGAAGCGTCGTGGAGCTGCCGCGGACCATCCAGTAGACCAGCGAGCCCAGCGGCACGCCGATCGCCAGCCCCGCCAGCGTGCCCAGTCCGCACAGCGCCGGCGCCATCCAGCGCCCGAGCGGCACGCGGCGGACGCTGCGGCGCGCCCCCGGCCCGGCTCGCCACGCCCGGCCGCGGTTGCCGATGGCGAGCTCAACCCCCAGCACCGCGACGCTCAGCAGCACCAGCACGAGCGAGAGGGCGCACGCGCCGGCAGCGTCGAAGCCGAGCTTGAACTCGGTGAAGATGGCGACGGTGAACGTCTGATACTGGACGATTTCAAAGGCGCCGTACTCGGCCAGCAGCCCGAGCGTCACGAGCATGCAGCCGCCGAGCACCGCCGGCCAGATCTGGCGCAGCGTGACCTTGGCGAACGTCGCCCAGGGCCCGAGCCCGAGACTGCGCCCGGCCTCCTCGAGCCCGGCGTCAACCTGGCGCAGCGAGCTTGCGACCGGCAGGTAGACCAGCGGGTAGAGCGACAGGGTCATGATCATCACCGCCGCCAGATACCCGTGCAGCCCGGGCGACAGCGAGACCCACCCGAAACCCACGACGAAGTCGGGCACGCCGAGCGGCAGGATCAGCGCGACAGCCCACAGCCGGCGGCCCGGCAGGGCCGTGCGCTCCACACACCAGGCGGCGGCCACGCCGAGCAGCGCGCACAGCGCCGTGCAGGCCACCGCCAGGCGCACGGTGTTCCACAGCAGCACCGCCACGGAGTGGCGGAAGATCAGGCGCTGCACTTCACCCCAGCCCGACCGCTGCGCCTGCACGACCAGGAAGACGAGGGGCAGCAGCACCAGGCCGGCCGCGACAGCCGCCCCGGCGCTACCGAGCAGCGGCCAGCGCCCGCGCCCGGACCAGATGCGCCCGACGCGCTGGGGGACCGGCTGTGGCGGTGCGATCGAGCTCATGGTGGCCCGCTAGAGCAGTCCCAGCTTCTGCTCGAGCGCCAGGGCGCGGCCGCCGTCTCCGAGCTGTGCCGGGGTCAGCCCGTTGGCTCCCAGGCCGGCCAGCGCGGGCAGCCCCGCGGGCGCGGCCACGCCCGCACGCAGCGGGTACTCGAAGCTGTCGCTATGCGTGATCGTCTCCTGGCCTTCGCGGCTGACCAGGAACGCGAGCAACGCGTCGGCGTCTGCCTTGTGGGTGCTCGCGCGCAGCACCGCGGCACCGGAGACATCCACCAGGTCTCCGGGGTCCCCGGGAGCGTAGTAGTGCAGCGCCGAGTGCATGCCGGAGGCGCCCAGCTCCGCGCGCAGGCGGAACCAGTAGTAGTGGTTGATCAAGCCGATCGCGCTCTCGCCGTTGTTCACCTGCGCCACGACCGTCTCGTTGTCGGGATAGATCTTGCTGTTGGCCTGCAGCCCCTTCAGCCACCGTTCGGCCGCAGCCGTGCCGTCCTTCAGCACGATCGAGGTGATCAGCGGCTGGAAGTCCGTCTCGGAGGGCGCGAACGCGAGCTTGCCCCGCCAGCGGGGCTGGGCCAGTTCCAGGATCGCGCGCGGCAGCTCTGCGGCGGACACCTGCGAGGTGTTGTAGACGAGCACCGACAGCCGCGCCGAGACGCCGAGCCAGTCGCCCTGCGCCGAGTCATCGCGCGCCGGCACCTGCGCCAGCGTTGACGGCGGAACGGGGGCGAGCA
>Ga0182030_10006089_pt1 | contig 25497 bp, 13 predicted proteins | sample 812S3MmetaG_FD_121299 | JGI IMG/M metagenome (GOLD analysis project Ga0182030, IMG submission 121299) | Permafrost microbial communities from Stordalen Mire, Sweden - 812S3M metaG (Illumina Assembly) | ecosystem: Environmental > Terrestrial > Soil > Wetlands > Permafrost | place: Sweden...
TAACATGGAAGACATTGTATATGCGGGGCACCAATCACTAAATATTTCTGGATCTAACATTCCATTGGAATTTATGTTCGGGTGGAATAATATTGGGACAAACATTATGGTGGGCGGTTTAAAAGGATAATCATTTGGAAAAATAAAACATAAGGTAATGGTTAATTTTTCATATAATGTACCATTTATAGCTTTGAATGTACATTTTACTAGTTGCGGATTATCATCGACTATTTCAATATCAAACAATTCCTCATAAATAGGATCTTGCATCTTCTGCAAATCTAGTATTATTTTCTTTACGGCCGGAGATCTAGAATATTTCTGGTCGTACATAATCGGTACCGTTTTTAACAGAGAGTGGTCCATATTTTACTAATCTATACCTGATCTATTTTTGGCTTGTTTTTGTTTTTCTAATTTGTACTTATTATTTTTGGTTTTTGGCATATAAAAGACCAAAAAGACCAAAAAGACCAAAAATAATAAGTGTTCAGCTATGGAACAGCCTTCAAATCTGGAAAAAATACAAGAATTCCTTAATGCTAATGGAGCATCTCAGTTTTCTAGATTACTATATAATTTGCATAATTTAACTAATCTAGTAGATAATCCAGATCTAAAGCTTATCATGGCGCCGACAAATGCTGCAATGAATCGTCTCGTAGAGAAAACAGGAAAATCGATAACAAATCTTAGTGGGTTGGCTATGGGCAGAGATTTATTCGCTAATCATTTAAGTTTTGCTCCTATTCAATCTTATCCACCATTTTATATTGCATCGACTGGTGTGACTTACGGCGTTAATCCCACGGATATTGAAAATTTTAGGGGACAAGCTGAAACTAACATTGACGGCATTACAGTAAGGGTTGTAGATAAGATTTTTACCAACCCTGCTACTTTCAATACGTTAGTGGCTTATAGAGATCCTGGGGTTTTTGGAATACTAGACTATCAAAATTTTATTAATTTGATCAATATAGGACAGCTAAAGGGTAAATCGTTAATAAATCTATGTGAAACAAATTCTTATGTCAACGAATTTTGTAATAAGCCAGATGCCAATGGACAAGATATTTATGATAGGTTAGTGAGTAAGATGGGTCCATCGTTGGCTAATAAGAACTTTCCTGCAAATCTCAGCTCGAGGGAAATTTATAGGAAATTATACCACGGGTATCAATTGTGGACAAATTATCGGACAGTAACAGGAAAATTCGGGCCAATAAATAACGTACGCGAAGATTTGCATAAAATAGAAGGATTTGACACCATTGTCCATATAGAAAATGCATATTTCTACAGCGTGTTATTAGATTCTGCGGGTAAAGTGTATGTTCGTGGGATAATGCCAGAAATTACAGATGTCCAGATTATTAAACCGTTCGGAGACATACCAATCCAACTTCCTGTACCAGGTGATGTTGGAATAGTAAAGGTATGTGCCAATCAACATCATATATTGCTATTAGGAGAAGATAGCAAAGTTTATTTTTATGGAAAGAGCTACGCCAGTCGAGGAAATATTTTTCCAAATAGGATGGGAGGGATGGACGAAGATCTCATGTACAGAAATATTATATATACTGGATATGATAATATTTTGGATATAGCATTGACGGTATCTGGAATTGTATTAGTAAATAAAGATATGCAGACAGTCACTCTTCTTGGAGACGCCCGTAATCAATTTCCATTTCTATTGGAGGGTGCTGATTGGGCAGAAACTGTTCATATGGGAGCAAAATTATTAAGGGTTGGTGTGGGCAAAAGCAAAGGATCATATGGTTTATGTTACATTATATATGATTTTTCACCAACCGCCAGCGGACAACAAATGGGAATAGGAGGACCATCGAAAGGATTAAATATATCTATAAAATCTATGTCAAGTAGAGGGGGATCTCTTATAGAGCTAGGAGATACGAATGTAGATGATGTTAAAGTATATGCGGGTATTTCTCGAGGAGTTGTACTTATAAAGAATGTATTAAAATATGTATTTGATGCCCATAGAAGTTTTCCCGTTGGGGATTTTCCTGTCAGGGAGATCTCGTATGTAGAATCAAATCCCAATTCATCTAATGATATGGCATATATAATATATGTGGGAAAAGATGGTAATGTATATTTATCTAACGGTCAGCAATATCAGATAATTCCAAATTTTAACAATTTAGTTTCGGGTACAACTCTAAACATAAAATCCATAGAGTTCGCAACCCTCAATCCAAATAATACCCGCCAAGATGTTGTACAAGAAGGATTAACCATTTATGATCTGTTGGTAGCCAACTAAATTAATATACCGACCAGATAAACAAATCATATTTTCTGTTAATACTAATTTAGTATTAATAAAACGCGACCGATAAAAAGGACTCATACAAAAAGACTCATATCTAAAAAATCCGAAAATGTTTCAGTCTACGCCTGGACAATTGAGAGTCAAAATCCTGACATGGAATCTAGGAGACAATCACTTAACAGAAGACTTATGGCAACAAGAAATAAAGAAATCGTGGGAAATAATTACACGTAGAGACTTTGATATCCTTTGTGTTTGTCTACAAGAAGACTCTAGAGGAAAATATGGCAAATTCGGAGATGCAGTAGGAGATCTATTACAAGATGAGTTTATTATGGACTCGCATTCTGTCGAAGGACCTCCAGAAATAACAAAGCAATCATTTAGTGTTAGAGCATTTCTTTACATCAGGACAAGTAGAGGAAGTGGATACCCATCACAATCATACAAAACAACAAAAGCTGAAGTATGTTTAAAACGAGTGGGATTTTGTAGCAAGGGGTCAGCTGGTATTTCTATCGTTTCACCACTCCCTAACAGACAATACTTGCAATTCACATTGATGAGTTCTCATTTACCTGTGGATAATAGCACTCCAGATCTCGGTTATGATGCCAGATTGAAAGCCGTTCAAACTACATTAAGAGAAGTTTATGATAAATTAGAAGATACTCGCAATCCTAATAGAATAGCGTTTTGGGGAGGAGATCTAAACTTTAGAGATAACACTCCTGTTACGTCTAAGGGACCTCCATTCGCTGATCAATTAGATTACGCATTTAGCACTCATAAACCTACGTATTTTAGACAATTTAGCGAACCTGATGTAGCATTTCCTCCAACATGCAAATTAGTGACTTGCGATAAGATTAGTTGTCCTCCATGCAGGAAAAATAGCAATAATGTTTTTGATCCGACATGTTATGATACCAACGGAGGAGGCGGAAAAGTGTCAACAAGAGAACCTAGTCATTGTGATAGAATTCTATTCCGAGCTGATGGTGGTATATCAGCAGAAGTCGTAGAATATAAGAGTTGGGGTAGTAGTGACATCATTGACCATAGCGATCACAGCATAGTATATGCCACATTCATTATCCATTTCTAATAATTTTAACTAAATTATGTTTTGTATTAATATCCACATTAGGTATTAATTATTTTCTGATGATAATATTATTTACCGGACAATCAAAATAATATTATAAATCTTCTGGGAAATAAAACAATCGGCATATAAAATAATTAATATCCACATTAGGTATTAATTATTTTCTGATGATAATATTATTTACCGGACAATCAAAATAATATTATAAATCTTCTGGGAAATAAAACAATCGGCATATAAAAATAGGCAGCGGAGAAAATTTTTATTCCGCTAAAATGTCTTACAATGATACTAACGAAAAATTGAAGTCGGCTGGTCTCATTTGGCTTACGTCTGGGACAAAATTAGCTACATGCAATGTTGTAACAAAAGAAGTAAAAGTTATTGGAAGCACAGGTCGAGTTATGTACGATATAGCTATGTCTCCGTCCGGAATTCTATATGGAGTAGATTCAAGTGGAGGTGCTATATTTACAATCGATAGAACTACCGCTAAAGCCACTCATATATGTACTGCTAACCCAGCAGGATTTATTAATTCCCTAACATTTTCTCAACATGGAGCATTATATGGCTGCCAAGGAACTAATTTAGTTAAAATACATACAACAACAGGAGCCGTTACAGTAATAGGAGATATGGGTGTCGGATCAGCAGGAGATATGGTTTTCTTTAATAACAATTTATATATGTCGGCAGATAATGATACACTATTATTAGTCGATATTGAAAATCCAGCTGATAGTGTATCTATAGGATCAATTCCTACAACTTACGGACTAGCGACTGTTTACGTCGATGAAGGTCTAACTGGTAGTTTTCATCTATACGGGACTAGCGGTGTCGATAAGAAAATCTACGAAATAAATCCTAACAACGTAAAGATCAGTAACAGAACTACTTTACCGTCTTTTGGATCTGGCGATGATGGAATTTATTATGGCGCTACATCATCACAATTTACTGGAATATAAATTATGTGCGATGTACGCTAATTTTCCGATCATTATATTAATACCTAATTTGGTATTAATTATTTTTTATGGTTATTTTGTCTATGTTTGATTTACTCCAATTGCTTACTATACAACTTATCAATATATGGTTTTAGGTTTATTTTACATTATATTAATACCCGATAAGGTATTAATTATTTTGCCTATGTTTGATTTATAACTTATCGATTTCTGGCTTTAATTTTATGGTTATTTTGTCTATGTTTGATTTACTCCAATTGCTTACTATACAACTTATCGATCTCCGGTTTTAGTTTTGATAGATCTCGCAGCCATAAATCCTCTGCCCAAACTACTTTGTAGAATTCGAGTTCTGCCTGTACGGTCCCCAACTCTTTTCTGAGCTTTTCTGCTCGTTCGTATGTGATGGTACCGATGGGAATATCCAGGAAACTGCTATCAGGAACTTTCTTTCCGTTCTTCTTTTCCTTCTTGTAAGGATAGCCATGAGCTTGCATGTATGGAATGACTTCTGCCTTCTTCTTGCCTCTAAGTTCCAATCTTCCTTGTACAACATCCATAATAAACAGATATTTTAATGTAATCTTTCTTAACTTTTCTTCTGTTGCTCCTATCATATGCGCTTTTCTCTTCTCATAGATTTCCAGACGGTCGGCGCACCACTCACACAAAATCTCGAATACATAATTGAACTTCTTTGGGATTTCATCTTTTCCAATTAACACCATGTTACTCAAATTAACAGTTCTAACAAGATTCAGTTTCTCCAAATTAGGCGAAGACATGCCGGTAATTCTAAAGTCTATGCCTGGAGGGTGAGGAGTAAATGTTCTAAGAATAGCTTCTGTTGTATGTTCTGGATCCATATATAAGTCTTGTTGTCTTTCTCCCCATATTTTGTATGCATCAGTGGAACATTCGGCTGGTAGTTCAGTGACGAATATGCTGTGAAATTGTTCTCTGAATGCCCCTTCGTTTCTGAATACTTCATATGGTGTATTTTTGATTCTAACCATTGTCCCTCTATAATCACGCCAGTAAGGAATAAGTTCGGGTTTAGTCGTAATATCGATATTCAATTCCTCTTTGGAGATTCCCTTCTTGGTTTTCATTTCTTCTATCCATTGTCTGACCCACTCCAAAATAAGTCTAGGATCATGGCATGGAATCTTTGTACTCCAGCCGCTACCAATTCCTTCACATTTGTTGATAAGTGCCATCGGAATAATAGGATACATCTCTCTAGGTTCAACTGGTACACCGTCATCGTACAAAATGTCCCAGAGAGGCTCATCGTCTTCATGATAAATAAATCTGGCGATAGGATGTAGGCCGCATTTCAAATACCTGGCAGGTGACTTATCTCCACCTCTCTTTCTGCGCCGACCATAATTTCCTTCTCCTTCTACAAGAGGAATATTATTGGGACCAGTAATATATCTCTGACCCATGATGGTGATAGTTGCATACAATGCTTGTTCACCATGATGATATCCAGCATGTTCCATGACGTATCCGCCGAATTGAGGTATCTTGATCAAACTCTTATCGCCAGATTTACTAAATTTCTTAAACATACAAAACAGAACTTTTCTGTGAACGGGCTTCATGCCATCCATCAATCTTGGAATAGATCTGATAACACTGGCTTTACTATAATCTCTAAATTCCTCTTGAAAGAAATCTGTAATCGGTCTGGGAGTTCTAAGAATACAATCGGAATTGGGATCATATCCGGAAATCCATTGCCTTCTTTCTTCTGTCATCTTCTTATCGAAAACTAACTTGAGCATGTCATCAGTTGTAGGATCGACAGCGAATGTGATAATAATTGGTTGTTCGAATAAGGCTTTCAATGTCTTTACGTCAATATCCCAAGATCCGAGTCCCTTCTTGTAGTTAAATTTCCATCCAGTTATGTCGTTAGTCTTGCACCATTTGTTAAAGTGTTTCTGAGTGTAGAATACGATTCTTTGACGTCCTTTGTAGCCTTCAATGACTGGAGTGAGAATAGCCAATGTAAAATCAAATGGAGCGATACTTCTCAATACCGTGAAAATAAATTTAATTAATAATCCTTGAATATGATATCCATCATAATCGGCATCAGTCATGAATGCTATTTTTCCATATCTTAACTTTCTAAAATTCTCTGGCTGACTGTAATCTACTCCTCTTTCTGCATTCAAAATCTTCAAGATATCTCCTAATTCTTTGTTGGCATCTACCTTCTCTTCATCATGTCTATCGACATTCATAGTTTTTCCTCTTAGAGGATATACCCCGCAATAATCTGAACCACCAGGAAGATATTTTGCTCCTTCCAATGCAAGAGTACATCCAGTCTCTCCCTCTGTGAGAATAAGAGTACATTTCAATCTCTCCTTAAAATCTCCGCTATTCGCCTGGACTGCATCATAAACTTTAGCCACTCTGGTATGTTTCTTCTTGGCGTCTGGATCTTTCTTAGTCTTCATACCTAACATTTTTCTGAGTTCTTCATCCAAGTCCCATTTAATCACATCCTTTTGAATTTTCTTGAGTTCTTTGTTAGCAGTTGGAAGTTTAGGCTTGGGTTTGATGAGTTTCTTCTTGATCTGAGAATCGAATGATGGCTTATCCAAAGTTACTCTTAATACGATAGAGACGTGTTTCTTGAGATGCAATACTGTGACCTTCTTTCCGTGTTCCTTTTCGAATTTATCAGTCATTTCCTCGAAAATAACTCGGAGATACTCGTTGATATGTTCGCCTTGATTCACTGGAGTCCCATTGACAAACGCATGAATAAATCCTTTTCCTGGAGTATCAGCAACCACAAACTCTTGTTTCTTGTCAGACGAGATCCAATGAGCCATCTTTCTCTGAGGATCCATGGTATCAAAATGAGCATTGAAGAACTTCTTAGCATCTCTATAATCTAACATGATTCCATTAAAAGAAGTGACGACTTGAGCGGCATAAGACATTTCGATAGTTCTGTTCATATAAAATCCTTGCATGGATTCTAAGAATGCAAATCTGCTAGGATCTTGTATCTCATAAAAATAACCAAAATCAGGCACAAAAGTAATTTGAGTAAATCCAAGACCTCCATATTGCTCGATGATAGGCTCACTACAATTCAACATTCCACCTGTCCACGTTTGAGTATATTTGAGATGTTGAACTGGATCTCCAATTACGAGTTGAAATACCATACTAAAAATATTAGTCAATTTGATGCCATAGCCATTTCTGCCAATTTTGTATCTCTCGATTTCATCTTCATAATTATCGGAAGTCAACAATTCACCAAAAAGCAATTGTGGAGTCCAAATCTTTTCTTTGTGATGGATGACGATTGGAATATGTTTGCCGTAGTTCTTAATAGTTAACGAATTTTCTGTCATACTGGTTTCAATCATGCCCGGATCCACGCCTGCGGCCCTGGATCTTTCAACATTATCTGTTGCATTATCGAACACTTCCTTGGAGATTCCAATAATAGCGGTAGCTACATGACATGAACTATTTGTTATCCTAATATTTTCTACACCCACGACATTCGCTACCCAAACAGTATCCATAGTAACTCCAGTTTGAGATCCAATGTAAGTATCTGGCCTCTTCTTGATATGTCCAACATGAGTCATCTTTTCATATTCTTGACCACCTATGACGGGATTTCCCATTGGCTGCTGTTGCATTTGATTCTGCTGATCTTGTTGATAATTCATGGGAGCTCCTTGTTGTTGCTGCATTTGATATTGTTGATTTGCAAGTCCCTGCTGGTTAGGATCATACTGGGGCACCGGTCCTGGATTCTGAAACATCTGAAATTTTATTTAAAGGCTCAAAAAATTTAAAGAGCGATTTTTGGCCCTAAAAAATTATAAGATTCCTAAAATAGGAATCTTAATATCGACAGCACCCAGAATGGAATGCCAAGTAAAATACGCCAAAACAAAATTAACGTGAAATGATGACAAAAATTATAAGATAGTCGTTTTAGAGATGTTAACATCGACGTCAAAAACAGACACGAGTTATGGGAATTTCGTTGTTCATAAAACGGAATTTAAAACCCAAAAAGGAAAGTCACAAGGTAGTCGTTTTGAGAATGTCAATATTGATATCGTTCAAACTGTAATTTTGGCAAAATGTCACATAAAAACATACTTTTCAAGAGTAAAATACGGAGGCACAATAAAAATTCGGAGTCAAACCCAACAAAAAGAATAAATATAAGATCATTGAGGAATTAGGATGACTTCACTGACAAAAGATGAAGTCCAAAAGATAATAACTGATTTTAATAAGATAGTCGAGAAAGATGCAGCAAAACAAGCTACCAAAAATACTAAGATTCTAATTATTATAGTTGTTGTAATACTCGTTATTGCATGTATTGGGGGATATTATTATCTCTGGTCGAAAAAGAAAGGCAATAAAGCAAAATCTGTACTGGTAGATGGACAACCAACCAATCAAATCCCATTAGGAAGTCAACAACCACAAGTAAATTCGCAGCCAATGAGCCAACAAGTCAATAGCCAACAACAATCAGCAATGCCTCCCTCTCTCATTCAAAGTGGATTGCCTTTCATGTCGACCGCACCCCAGACAAATTTCTAAACATCAACTGGAACAAATATTCACCTGGTTATTGTATGTATTTAATACATACAATTTTTTTAACTTGTTTGACCTTTTACGCCCAGACAAATTTCTAAACATCAACTGAACCAAATATCCACATGGTTATTGTATGTATTAAATACAATTTTGACCTTTTACGCCCGAACAAATTTCTAAACATCAGCTGAATAAATATTCGCTTGGTAAAAATATTCACCTGGTTATTGTATGTATTTAATACATACAATTTTTTTATTTTAATTCATCTACTTACGTTATTTACTGATTCTTTGGCGTAAAAACTATATTACTTTTGATTCCACCAGCTTGATTTGGAGCGTCGAATGGAGAAGTTGAGCGGCCAAAAGGCTTATCTTCCATTCCGATCAATGACGTTTGAAGGGCGGAAATTATTTCTTCTGAATCCACGACATTTTTCTCCAATCGGGTTTTCTCCTCCATCAACTTATCAAAACTAATTTGCAATTGAACGAACGCCTCTCTAATTCTCTTGCATTCCGAGATCAATCCCTTCTTTTCGTCATCGATGATCAAATCTGAATTTGCAGGCTTACGAATTTGCTTCTTAAGTTCAGCCTTTTGCCTAACTAATTCTTCCGTTCCTTCCCTTAGCATGCGGCATTCCTCTACGAGCCATTTCTTTTCGGCATCGTACGACGCTGCGACCATTATCGATCTATTTTCTATTTCAACATTTTGTTTAATTAATTCATCGAAACCAACCCGAAGTTGAGCAAAACATCCTTTTATCGTATTGAGTTCTTCGATGAGCTTCTCCTTTTCTTCATCTATGGTCTTTTTATCTGATGGCTTCTTTTCCTCAGCGAGCCGACGTTCCAGCGATCTAATGGTATCCTGCAGTTGACAAATTTTCATATTAGCCCTGACGTTATTTTCTTGTTCTCTGTTAAACGCCGTCATTTTCTCAGAGAATTCTTTCCTCATTTCATCGATAACCTCGTCTATTAGTCCCAGTTTTGATCCAAAATCACTAGGTAGTTGATATGATACGGCTGTAGTTAGATTTGAGCATCTGGAAACTTGTTTGCATTTGTCAATGAGTTTAGAGAAATTTTCTATTTCCCTGTTGAGCCAAGACGGAGCCTTCAAATTGTCCATATACATATTTTGCATGTCGTTGTATAAAACTGTCATATGTGCTAACTTATAATGTAGAAATTCTATCTCTTTGGGATCTTTGATGATAAGCTTACAGGCCTCCAAATCTTTGATCAATAAATCGTTTTGTTCTACGAGGTCTCCACACGCTGACGCAGAGTTGCACCACTTTGTTTCCATTTCTATGTATTCCCGTGTCAACTCTTTGTTTTTGCGTTTGAACTCTTTCGCTATTTTCTTGTGCTTCTCGATACCAGATTTTTGCAATTTCTTCTTTAGGTGTTTGACTTGTGTCGCCAATACTTTGCAAGCTTCTTTCTTCATGTAATGTGACTCTTTTTGGATTTCAGCGTCTGCTTTAAACTTATCCGCTCTCAAATCTGATTCTAGCCATTTTGTTCGAAATTGATCGTGTTGGAATTTCATGGCTCCATTTAGTCTGGCGATCTCATCTTTTAGAATCTGTTTCTCCTGATCCATTTTCTCCCGTTGAAGTTTAGACTCCTTTTGCAGTTGCACAACTGTATGCGATTCATGATTGCTGACCTCAGATTTAGATTTTATGACTCCGTTCAATCTATTTATTTCATCTCTTAGAATCTGTTCCGTCTGTTTCGATTTAATTGTGGCTGATTCTAAATTCACATTCAGTTTTATATTGTCTTCGCTCAGGCTGAAGATTTTTATTTTCATATCTTGACTTGCCTGTTTAAATTTATCCCAGTTCATACCCACGGTATTTAATTGTGCTATTTCTCCCATGAGAGTTCGTTTTTCTTTCTCTGTATCTTTTACTTTTCTTTCCAGTTCTTTGCATTTGCGCTGAAGCCTATCGGTTTCTTCCATAAGTATAGGCCAATTCGATTTTACCGTGCTTAATTTGCTTACTTCAGCCTTTAGATCCAAATTCTCTTTCTCTACACTTGTCGCTTTTGTTTCTAGTTCCTTAGTCCTTTCTTGCAGTTTGTTGGTTTCACTCGTTAGAGAATTTATCTTTTCCGAGTTAGAAGAGTGTTCTTTGTTAATCCATTCAGAAACAGATAATTGGTCTTTGAGTGTTTCGATTTGAGCTAGTAGTTTGTTAATTTCTTCAAGTTTAAATATCATAACATCATTCAATCTAGTAATTTCGGTATTGAGTGAAGAATTCTCCTGAATTAGTTTCTCTTGCTGAGATTTAGATTCGTGTTTCAGTTTGACTATCAATGCTCGTTGTGAATGAATCTGCTCTTTCAGCTGCGAATTTCTTGTCGACTCTTTAGTTTCATGCTGCCAGTTTACCTCGAATTCGGTGAACTTCTGTGCTGTTAATGTAACGATTTCTCTCTCCTGAGATTTGATAGTTTCTCCCTGTCGATAGTTTACACCTTCCAACGCCTTATTTGTCTTTGTCAAGTTAATGATATCTTGATCTGTAGCGTGCATGATGGCAGCATTAAGATGAATTACTTTCTTAAGGTCGTTTCGTTCGATTGTCAATTGACTTATAATTTTATCTTTTTCAATAATAATAGTAGCATTGTCTGGCGCGCATCGACTGGCCGCTTCAAATTGAAACCTAAGATTATTTATTTCTCCCTGTTGATCAGCAATGGCTTGATTTAGCTCATCGATTTCTCTCTTGGTATCTTTGTCTTGAGGAGAAGACAGGCGTTCAATCTCAGCTTTGAGCTTCTTGATTTCTAGTTGCTGGTCGGTGATAGTTCCACTGAGTTGTTTGATCCAGGCTTCAGACTCATTGTCATTTCTGGCTTGAGGAGGAGATAGCCGTTCAATTTCAGCATTTAGTCTCTTGTTGTCTGCTTGGCGTTTGACAATTATTTCCCCGAGGTGTTTGATATGCGTATCCTTTTCTTCTCCGAATTTTACTAGTTCTGTGTTGTGTTCTCTCTTCAATCTAGCTAATTCGCCCCTTTTCTGTTCTACTTCTACCAAAATATGACTAACTTTCTGTTGCCACGCCGGTAGTTCTTTTGCGAGATCAATAATTTGAGTTTCGAGTTCTGCTTTCGATGTATTGAGAGACTTGTTTTCCTCTTTGAGTTTTTCCAACTGAACCTCTTGATCTTTGATGTTAGCGCATTTTTCGTCAATTTGTGCCGCTTTCCTATTGAGGGCAGATTCCAAAGCTCCCTTTTCTTCCTCCAGTTTTGCAATGTAAAAATCTTGATCTTTGATGTTAGCGCATCTTTCGTCGAGTATGGCTTCCAAAGTTGAAACCTCAGCTTTAAGTGTATCCAACGCCTTGTTTTCCTCTTTGAGTTTTTCCAACTGAACCTCTTGATCTTTGATGTTAGCGCATTTTTCGTCAATTTGTGCCGTCAAGGAGCTTACGCTGGTTCTGTAATTCTCGAGATGGACGGCTTCCTGTTCAAGTCTTGTCTCCAATGACTTATTTTCCTCCCTAAGTTTTGCTAATTGAGCGTCTTGAGCTTCGATGATCTTGTTGCCTTCGTCTAAATCTTTTGTTAGTTTCTTGCGTTGTTCTACATATTCTTGTCTCTCTTTTGACAATTGGATCACATTATTTTGCAAAAGCCCTCTCTCATATTCTTCTGCTGATAGTTTTCGTTTGAGATCGGCATTTTCACTGTTTGATCTGCTTAGACCAAGACTTAAACCCAAAGCTTCGTTCTCAGACTTACACAATCGACCCTTAAGCTGTACGTTCTCCTTATCAGACCCGATAGATATATCACGTAACTTTGAATATTCAGTATTTGCTATACCCATATTACGTTTTAGTTCAGCATTCTCCTTGTCATTTTCTACTAGTTTCTTTTGCAATTGCGTTCTGTTTGAGTCTGTGACCTCTAATTTTTGTTTCAGTTCCGTATTCTCAGACTTAAGTTTCTTTACTTCATCCGTAGCATAACCTAAATCTCTACCTAAGACATATTCCCTATCCAACAATTTACTACATCTATCTTTAAGCTGTACGTTTTCTTCTTTGTGCCTTATTAGTTCAGTAGAGATCTTTGCTGTCTGTTCATTCGAATCACTCTGTTTCTTTGTTAGTTCTTCACATGTTTGTTTAAGCTTAACGTTTTCTGTTTTGGATTCGTGAAGTTTGCTTGATAACAATTCTAAAATAGACCTGCTTATCTGGATTTTTGGTGCGTCTGGCGATTCTTCGCATTGGCTCAAATTGAAATCCTCCATCAGCTATTTTTCAGTAATGCTATAACCAGACAAAACAACCGAAGATAAGTCGCCGCGACGAAAATACGGCAAAAATGCTGAAGTTTTATTTTGTAAATTGTTTTAATCAAAAAGTTGATTTTTGATTTCTCGGGACCAATTTAAAATTCTGGATTCAACTTATATATCTACAGAGAAATAGAAATCATTTAAGCGTAATAAACTGGATAATTTTCTCTATATCAATACATACGTAAAACTAAGCAGACGATAGTGGATAACAAATATTGAAGATGATTTTATCTGTTTGCGATCAACAAAGAGACTATGAACAAAACCAAAATATTTCTTTTTTGATTTCTAAAACAAAAGGTGATCCTCCGCCGAAAATTTCTGGACAAAATAGATACCAAATATAGACGAAATATAAGCAAGTCTAAACAATAATAGATGGAGGAGGAAAATGTACTCGAAGGAAAAAGTCCAATTTCTGACGATGACATCGCAGAAATCATAAGACAGATCAAGAAACCCGATATTGTTGATGAGGCCTTATTTACGAGTGTTGTCCAAGATCTCATGAGCAAGAAATTGGATTTTATCAGAGGAGTTGAGACAGATCCGCTGATTAAAGAGGCTTTGAGACAAGAAGAAATAAGAGAAACTGAGAGATGGGCCAGTATCCAAATAAAACTGACTCAAGAAACTAAGAATAAGAGTTATTATCCATCTGGTAGAGATGAGGCTCTTCCGAAATTCTATACCAGGTCTGAGATAGTAGTCAAAATGGTCAACACCGTAAAGGAGATAGAGATAGAAATAGGAGAAATATTTGGAGTAGAAGAACCAGTCACGAGTTCGAAGGAGATTCATTTGTCTCCAAAAGACGTAGAAGAAATTGTAAGTCTGTTAGACTATAAGAAATATTATAAGGCTGATAGACCTAACGTTCAAATAGATCCATACGTTGCTTTTTATGCTGGTGCAAGACTGCAAGCTGATATGCGGCTACAGCTTGCAAGAGTGAAGTTGTTTCCCGAAAGAATGCCAGCATTCAAAGCAATCATTGCGCAAAGATTTGAGAGATCGTTGGCTCTACCGGGCAAATGGGTAGGCAATATTATGGCTGCATCTTTTGGTGAGTCATCTACACAGCAAACTTTGAATACTTTCCATGCTTCAGGTAACAAAGATGCTCGAAAACAGATTCAAGGATTTGCTAAGTTTGAGTCTATATTAGAAGCAGCAGAAAATCCCCAACACACAAATATGATTATTTTCATGAGGGAAAGACACAACGGAGATCAATTGAGATTAAAGATCCCGAACATTCAGATGACTGTGATTTCTGATCTAGTCGAAAGCCACAGAATTATTTCGTCTGATGTGAATATATCGCCTCAGCCTAGATGGGAATTGGTTAATGACTTGATAAATAACATTAATTATTCAGTTAAAGATGGAAAAGAGAGAAAGAGTATTCACAGATGGAATACTTATTTCGCAGCTCCCGAACCTGGATTTAAATCGGTAAATGGATCTGTGGTAAAATCTAGAGGAAGAATTTTGGAGATAAAGTTTAACGTTAGAGAATTGTTCTTCAGAAAGATATCATTGGCTCAGGTGGCAATGGCAATTGAACAAACAAGCAGAGATATTAGAGTTGTTACTTCGAGTATGGATATAGGATTAATATATGTATTTTTTAAGTTCATATCTATGTCCACTTCTATTCCAGTGAAAGGTGATGCCCCAGATTTTACATCTGAAGATCCGTTCGGCTATGCCTTAGAAAATTCCATTTATCCAAATATTTTACATATTCAAGTCGGTGGAATAACTGGAATCGAATATGCGGCTGTCCAAAACTACAAAGTTGCCAATGCTATTGATTTTTATAACTCAAGAATGGACAAAGATGATGAAAACAAGCGAGTAACTATTGTATTCAAAGAGAACGAAGTGTTGTTTTGGGCAATAACAGAAAAGGTAATAACAGAATTCATAATGCTTAAATTGAAACGATATCTTCCAGCAGTTGGGATGACAAGTTCTTTCGACTTGATGCGTACTCATTATAATTTAGATACATATGAATTCTCTTTTAATTCGGTCCCATTGCGTTGGTACGATTACAAATCTAGTACTTATAAACTTTTTACTGATTTCAAGCAAGTCGAAGAAATGTTGACGACAGAAACTCGAGTTCCAGTTTACGAATTGTTGAATCATATTAATTTTCCAACGGTCGAAGTTGTAACTAATCCTAGCGATGTTACGAGACGAACTAATTCTAATATTGGTCCATCTACAATAGGTTCTTCATTTCCAGTTGGGCTCCAGCCTAGCCTAATAACTGAAGAAATGGTTCAACAGCTGGGATCTCCAATCCAACCTACAAGTATGGATCTTATGACAAATGAGGTTAATTTGAATAATAGTCTGAGGGAAGATCAAACTAGAGAAAATAGATCAATTACTCGTCCAGTAAGAATGTTAGAAGATTCAGCTGGACGAGGTCCAGTGGTTATCATAGAATTTAATGGCTTTCAATTGCACGGTTTAGGATTCGATCTGAAAGAAATTGCGTTGGCTCTAGAAAGTGCATTTAGTTATGACGATCATAAAGTGACGTCAAACGTTCCATCAAATCAAAACAGTATATATTTGATAGGAGTTGTACCTAATCCCGAAATTCAAGCTGGAGTAGACAATATGTCTATTGACGCGTTTGTTGAAGAACAACTCAAGAAGATTCCGTTGTCTTCTGATATTATCGAACAATATTCATTGAAATGGTTTTATAATGTTGAAGGTAAGGGTCTATCTGCAGTATTGTCTCATCCTGAAGTTGATCCCATTCACACCAGAAGTGACCATATTGTCGAGGTTTACAAAGTATTAGGAGTTGAGCCATGTAGATCTGTTTTGTTGAAAGAAATAACTAACAATACCTCTCAAAACTTGAATCCCGTACATGTTGAACTATTAGCAGATTCTCTGACGCACAGAACACCTGGAGATAAACCTTTAGCTCAAAACAAACACGGTTTAAATAGAAAAGGTACAGAATTTACTGTTAGAGCATTTCAGACGACAACAGATGTCTTTATGGAGGCTGTCGGTGAAATAAATCAATTAGAAAGCTTTCCGTCTCAAATTATGATGGGCTTGTTAGACAGGACTGGAAACTTGGCAAAAGAAGACAGAAATCAAATACTGAAAGATAGAGATATATTCAAGTATGATTTTCCTACAGTCGAAGGAGTTCCAGATGGAGAAATGGTAGAACTAGAAGATGTACCGGTAGAAAGAAATATTGTTTTGCGAGAAGTAACTAAACCTGAATCTGCAAATGGAGATGAAGGAAATGCCTTGGATCTCAGAAGACAATTGAAGAAATCAGCGCCTCCGGCAAGATCTCAGACAGCTCAAAAGCAAAAGTTAGTCAAATCCACGCCTGCAATGAAAATGCCATCAAGTGGACTGCTCTAAAACGGAAGCCGGAGAATAAAAAATCTGTGTTAGTGATTTTCGGAAATAGATATAAAAAAAAATCTCGTTATTTCAAAAGATAATGAGAAGACAAAGAGGATACCAACCTGGAAAAACAACGCCGATACGACCTAAAGCTGTGAGGACAGTCGAATATCAAGCAGTCAATGCTGGAATAGCCAGATCTCATATTAGTGCAGATGAGGCCATGGCCGCGCATTTTGATCCAACAAAATACATAGAAAAATTCCCTCATGGCTACGATCCATTTGCAGGTAGCGTAACTGCATTGCAAAAGAAAGTAGTTTTTAGACCTAATAAATATCAGCTAGATGCTATAATGAATAGAGTCAAGCCGGGAATGAGTGTAAATGTAAGTCCAGGCAAAACTGGATCTGGTCCGTTCATTGCGGAGAAGCCTCGTTACAAACCTAAAAATGATCAGAATAGACTTGTTGATATTAATGCTGTACCATTTGCAGAGGTTCAACCTAGAGCAGAAAGACCTGATTTGGAAAAGAGAGGAGATAGACCTGAAGTACAAGCGGGTTATGTTTATGAATATACTGAAGATCCGGAGGTCCCTATAGTTAGAAATAACAAACATAGAACTTTAGTTTCTGAAGGTGGATATGAGGTAGATTCTAGACCAGCCATTTCAGATATGTTTTCTTATACGCCAGTTTTTAAAGCCGAAGGCCAACCGCATAAGAGAAATAATTCTATTCAAGATGAGATAAATGCTCGTGTAAATTTTGACCAAGGATCTAACGGAGGGGCTGGTTATAGAAATGACGGGCATAACATAAGCCATAAAGACAGGAATAATAATAGTCGTGATTTCTCAGTGAATGCGGGTTATTCGTTAGATGCTGATGGAATTGTTGATGTTGGATATGTTAGAACAAGAAAAGATATGGAAAGACATCAGAGATCAGATTATGCAGTCGATGCCGAACAACAACTCGTAGGAGAATTTGGTGTTAATGAACATGATGATACTTTAAATCAACAACATAGGCAGAGACAAGGAAATCTAAATGGAGATTACAATGATGAATTTAATGTCAAGAATGATTTGAATATGGATGTGCCTGAGATAGAAGAACATGCAAAACCTGACGTTAGACAAAATAGACGCCATCAAACAGCTCCGAAGAAAAAGTATGCTAATGTCTCGGTGGAAATAAATGCTAATAGATCAACAGGAGATAGAACAAATATTGTTCAAACCCGAAGACAACAAGCAAAACCCAAAACAAATAACTCAAATATAAATGTCAACGATATAGGTTATGAATTAGAAGATCATAGCAAACCAAATGTCAGACAAAACAGAAAATATCAACCTGGAAGAGATGGAGATCAAGCCGAGCCAGAATTTATTGACGATAGAGTTTACAGAGAAGATATAGAGACAAATCAGCAAAACAGAAGATATCAATCCCGGTCGGAGAAGAACGATGCCAACCCTGAATTTAACACTGATTTTAATGAATACGAACAACCTAAGTCACAAAACAGAAGATATCAAGCTCAGTCAGATAAGAATAATGCAGATCCAGAATTTAACATCGATTCAGGCAATCACGAACAACCTAAGTCACAAAACAGAAGATATCAAGCTCAGTCAGATAAGAATAATGCAGATCCAGAGTTTAACATCGATTCAGATAATCACGAACAACCAAAATCTCAAAATAGAAGATATCAAGCTAGATCTGAAGTTAATGAAGCCAACCCTGAGTTCCAGGTTGACACTAACGATTATGAACAACCAAAGTCACAAAATAGAAGATATCAAGCTCAGTCAGATAAGAATAATGCAGATCCAGAATTTAATACTGATTTTAATGAATATGAACAACCGCAATCTCAAAATAGGAGGCATCAAGCTAAATCAGACAAAAATAATGCCAATCCAGAGTTCAATGCGGAGGACAATGATCACGAACAAACCAAATCTCAAAGGCGAAGATATCAAGCACGATCTGACATGAATGATGCTAATCCTGAATTCAATACCGAACAAACCTACAGAGAAGATGTAGAAATACATCAGCAAAATAGGAGACATCAGTCTCAACCTGCTAATTCTAATCCCAGAGTTGAATTTCAAGCTGAGACTAGAGAATTGAAAATACCAAACACTAAACCGAAGAAACACCATAAAGAGGGAGTTGTCATGGTAGCCAGTAAAATGCCAGATATTGACGTCAAGACTAGAGTTCAAGATGCATTGACAAAATCTAGAACTGCTAACAATAGACACAATGTAAATCAAGAAACTCCAGCTATTCAATCTGCTATAGATCCAAGTGTTGATATTAAAACTCAAAATGAAAAAGTATCAAATAGGAGACAGTATTCTGCCAAACAAGCAGAAGAATATTCTCATCCAACAGTAAATGTCTCTCAAACAAATATTCGCGACCAAAGGGATATTAATGCCGATAGAAATAATGTAAATCAAAATAGACAACACGCTCATGTAGAATCGGAATATGCTCATGTCGTTCCAGAAAATCAAACTACATTGGATAACAATAATTTGAATTCTAAATTGGCAGCCACAGGCAGATCTAATAGACGCGAGAAGCCAGATATTGTAGCATTCGAGGCTGGAATACAAAATGACAATTTGGAAAATAACAGTCTAGATCCTAGAACATTGATGTCTACTGATTCTAAGTTTCATTTGGCAAGACCAGACGCTATGGCTTCAGGTGTTTCAGTCGAAGTCAAAGAAGAAAGAACTGAAAGAACAGGTCAGGAGTTCAATACCAGGCAAAGAAATCCAATAATTAAACCAAGCGTAGGTGCTGGAAAGAATCACAACGTAAAGTTTGTCAGAGTCAAGAAGTCAGAATAAAATTAGAGTCAATGGGTGGATCAAATAATAAGGCAGATCAAATAATAAGGCAAATCAAACAAACCAAATCATTAAATAATATAAAGCAAATCGAATAATGTCATTAATAATAAAAACAATTTATTATTTTAAAGCTGTCTGACATAAACAAAAAACGATACAAAAAATGAAGCAGAAAATGGACCGGAAATGTTCGATACCTCAGTCTGCCAGATTTGTGTTTTTATCTTTCATATCTGTTGCTGGAATATTCGGATTTATTAGTTTAATATTTTATCTCAATCATAGGAATTACATCGGTACGCAATGTCAATCATTTAACATAAGCGTAACTTTAGAAACATGTTATGTTGCAGAATCGATCTGGATTAGAACTTATCCCTACACTGGCCGTGTTCAATTTAGATTTCCAGTATTTACAGGTTACAAAAATATAACAATATATCATTGGGAGACAATGAGTTGTGGAATTACGTCTGAACAGTTAATAGCAGATTTAAGCAGTCAATATCCTTTACGTAATTATACTCCATGCTGGTATTGGAACGATTCAAATACAAATGGATATGGAGGTTCCTATCCATTATACTGGCAAGAAATATACGCCGACTCAGGAATATTATTTATCGTCACTTGTATTTGTCTAGGCATCGCAACAATTATGCCAATGTTATGCATTTTGGGAAGATACGTTAAAAATCGATCTTATGATAACCGATGAATATCCAAATACTTGAATTGGATGTGTTTCTATTTAATAAGTTGAATAGAAAAATGTTAGGTCAAAAATGAATTGATAATTTTTTAAAAATCTAAAACAAAAGAACTGCCTCCCGTTCAGAAAATGGATGTTAATGATATAGCGGTCAATATTCATGGTCCTCATGATGGTGTTTATTTTGCAATGGCTGTATTCTACAGAGATACCAGTAGAGATGATATAGATGCTTATATGGCGCAAGTTTTTAATGCAATGATTCAATTCGGAATAGTTACTAAAGGTGAAAAGATGATCGCTCTATCTCATATGATTCCAACTTTAAATCCGCACTTTACAGTCATAGAAAGATTCAATTATAGAACTAATAAGCCTAACATAGAAGAAGTTTTGCAATTGTCTTTCGGCGTTTTAGAAAATGTCCCTGTCGATAATCAACCGATCGCTTTTTTGGTTGATTATGATCAGACAAAACCCATACAGTATTATGGACGGATTGTACGCGCTAAAGTTGATTTTAAACAATTGATTAGTTCAATTAAGTCTGTATTTGTTGAATTTACAAATTGCGATATAGGATATATTATGACTAAGAAAGCAAATCCGACCTGAATTAAGCAGCACCGGTTTAAATCTTTCACATGATCGATAACAAAATGTTTCTATTTAATGTCTAAATAGAAATTAATTGGACAACCAAACGGACAGGGTAGTTCAGAAATCGAATTTAAAAAATTTTGAAATCTGAAACAAAAGATTTGTCGCTTTCAAAAACAAGTTGGAAGCCATGGATGCTACAGATGGATATCTGGCTGAAGCTTTGAGGATATGTCGCTTCGAGAATCAAAGTATGAGAGAAGTCGTTGAAACTCTCAAAGTGGAAGTCAAAAATACTCGCGAGCTATTAGCTCGGAAAGAAACTTTTATTGTTGGGCTATCGGCAAAGAACGAAGAACTATCAAAGCCATTCAGAGAAAATAGGGAAATAACAAACCTTCAGTCCCGATTGGTTGCGGATGGTCATGAAATCACAGCACTTCGGCATCAATTATTCGCAATCAAAGCAGAGAAGACTCAAGTTCAAGCAGAAAATAAGGATAAGGATAAGAAAATTGATGAACTAGAAAGTAAACTAAAAGACACCGAGGCGGTGATTGCGATTAAAGCAGAGAGAACTCAACTTCAAGTAGAAAATAAGGATAAGACTAAGAAGATCAACGAGCTTGAAGCTAGATTGGCCAACGCTGAAATCAAACTAGAGCAAAATCTGTTTAAAGCAGAGTGCCAGATCAAAGACAAGAAAATAGTCGAACTTGAGGATAGATTGGCTGCCGCCGACATAAAAAGTGCATCTCTTAAGAATGTGTTTTCTGCTAATAATGCTGATTGGAGTAAATGCGAAGCAGACAACAAAATCAAAGATAAGAAGATTGTTGAACTAGAAAATCAATTGACTGAGATTAAAGAAGTAGTCGAGGCTAAGAGCGAGAAAATGATCGAGCTTGAAAGTCAAAAGAAATTTATTTTACATCACAGCCAAGAGAAAGACGTAACAATAACGGATCTTCGAGCGCGATTGGAGAAGACAAAATTTGAGTTACTATCTAAGACTGAAGCCTTCGATCAAATAGCTAATGACAAACTCGTCAACCGTATGGCTATGAGGATAGCAGAACTCGAAGGTCTGCCTGCACCGACTGTTAACTGCCCAGCTGAAATTTGTATTCCCGCAACGCCATCAACTAAGCCAATTGGTAGAATTATCAAATCACCTTATGGCGAGCTCAAAGATGAACTCGAAGTCAAGAACAAGAAAATCGCCGAGCTAGAAAATAAATTGGTTGTGGTTAAGAAAGATAGAGATGATCAATTTACCGAGATTAAGAATGTTCTTGAGACCGAGAGAAGTGTTAAAGATAAGAAGATCGCTGAGCTCAAAGAACAATTGGCTGCACATAAACAAGAGAAAGAACTAAAAGCTAGAAATGCACCGATTGGCCAGCAGAGAGATGTAATTGCAGCCCAAATGGAGCATGTCGGTGAGAAAGATGATAAGATCATTGGACTCGAAGAGAAATTAGCGTTGGTTACGGCCGAAAATGCAAAGAGTGATGCTCAAATATCTAGATTCATTGCCTTGGTGAAAGAATACGGAGAGAGATTTGAAAGAGAAACTGCAATGATTAATCAACAGAAAGACGAATTGAAAGCTAAAGATAAGAAAATCATAGAACTGGAATCACAATTAGCCAAATTGAATATAGATTGCGACAAAGCTAAAGAGTCATCGGATCATTTTGCACTTAGAGTTGTTCAATGTCATTACGCTATATCTGACAACAAAGCCAAAGATGATAAAATCTCTGAACTCGAAGCTAAGGTTTTTAGGGTGAGAGAATTAATGAATACTAAAGATCACGAAATAACAAAACTGAATAAACTCATCTCTGAACATAAGAGCGAACCAAGTCTTATGTTGATACAAGAAAGAGAACAACATGCCGGAGAACTAGAGACCATGGATAAGAAAATAAATGCACTCGAAGATCAAAAGAAACAACTTGAGAACGGTCTCATGTTTTCTCTTTCGATGCGAGAGGGACAACTAGAGACTAAGGATAAGAAAATCGCTGCACTCGAGGATCAAAAGAAACAACTTGAGAACAAACTCATGTTTTCTCGAAGTAATCTTAAGTATAAAGAGAATGAAGTTAATGATCTGAAGATAAAAATATCCGACAATAAGAGCGAACCAAGTCTTATGCTGATACAAGAGAGAAAACAGCATAAGGAAATTGTTGATGCCAAGGATAAGAAAATCACCGAGCTTGAAAATCAACAGAAAAGCGAGTCAACCCCTCAACTGATACAACTGATACAAGAGAGAAAACAGCATAAAGAAATTGTTGATGCCAAGGACATAAAAATTGTCGAACTTGAGACCCAAATAAAGCAACTTCAATCTACTAACATTGATGCTTTGAGGAAACAAATTGATGACAAAAATACATTGATTGAGAGTCAAAGGACTAACATGACAGCTATATTGAAGAGTAATGACAACAAGCGTTCGAATATATGGAGGCTAGAAAATCAAATTTCTAGACAAGAGATTGAACTCCGTTGGAGACAAGAGGACATTAACGCCGTGAAGAAGAGTATCAATGCCAAGGATGAAACAATCGATTGGCAAAGAAATGAGATTGTAGATATGATGAGAAAGATCGAACATACGACTCCAACTATCAATATGCAAAAACACGAAATAGATTCTCTAAAGAACCAATTAGCTGATAAGAACACAGAAGACAAGGATGCAACGATAAGTCAACAAAAGACTGAGATCGATGAACTTAAGAAGCAAATAGAAAATAAGAACACAGAAAGAAAAATAGCTGATAAAAACACAGAAGACAAGAATGCAACAATAAGTCAACAAAAGATTGAGATCGATGAACTAAAAATCAAAGTGAGAGTTTTGGAGATAGAATACGACAGAAAAGCTATGGTGTTAGTCGAGAGATCAAGAGAAACATCTGACCTCATTGAACAGAGAAAGAAACTATATCGAATCATCAAAGGGCAAGAAGCAGAACTTGAAGAATTTCAAAACCAATTAGATATTTTCCTCTCTTTCTTATGTAAAACAGGAGTTCTTACCATTACATTGAGGAAGTCTAACGATAACATATAAAAAAACCAAAATAATAAGTATCCTATGTGGATATTTAATGTGAGTCTCGTGAAATCGAATAAAAATCCACACAGGAGTTCTTACCATTACATTGAGGAAGTCTAGCGATAACATATAAAAAAACCAAAATAATAAGTATCCTATATGGATATTTAATGTGAGTTTCGTGAAATATGTGAGTCTCGTGAAATCGAATAAAAATTGAAATTTGATATCATTGAAATGTGAAACAAAAACCTCCATCAAATGTTTCCGACAAAACTCGACGCTGAAGGATCGCTATTGTTTTCAAGCCTAATAAGCAAATTACCTCTATGGCTCGCCGATTATTCCTCACCGATGAGAATAGTTCGGGCAAAAAGTTCAGATGATACGCAATATTACGCGTTGCAAAATTACAATTTAATGAACTTCGATAGTTGGCTCATAGGATGGAAACTGCAACAGCCGAATCCTAACATACCATGTTTTATATCAGACACGGTAGCTACACCTTCACCATCAACCAATACGACCGAAGTATTAAACATTTTAACATCATTAGGATTTAATTATAGTTCAGTTAAACTAGATTCTAGCGACCTAGTTGTAAAATTATACCAAGATGGAACTTGGTACGCGTTATATAAGGTTACATTGACTGGAGAAATTCCTTCGACTGGTGTTATTGAATATATATCTAAGTCTCATAATTGCACAATTACTGTCGATGGCAATATCCTTTCTGTTATCCAAAACAGCATGCCTGTATTTCCTCCGCCAAAAACATCTACATATGAATCGAGAGAAAGTTATGATCTAAGAGGACCTGAGATCCACCGATTGCCAAATTGGAAAGCATATTCTATATTACACTTTAATGAAAATATCCATCTTCTCGGTTATCCAGTGAAAATCGATCTTAATAAAATACAATGGAGCGATAGTCACGAGGTTTATAGAATTGAATGGTTGGATAAAGTTCCACCCAAAGAACTTTTAGATCACGTTTTTTGTAATACCTGTTATACTATTTTTATATTCTCCGAGGATACTACATCTTATCGATGGGCTATTTCTGTTAATAAATGGGGAGAAAAAGAACCTGTGACTTACATATTAAACGATTGGGACAAATGCGATTGTAGATTTTGTGATAAGCTTCGAAAAGATAAGCATTACAAGCCTGCAATAATGTATACCCACCATCTTCCCAGCAACACAGAATAATTTATAACCATATAATAAATACCATAAAAAAACTATGATATAATTAAATATCTCCTACAGATATTTATATGAAAAAAGAACAACAACCGCACCATAAATGATGTAGAAACACATAATAAATGCCATAAAAAACTATGATATAATTAAATATCTCCTACAGATATTTATATGAAAAAAGAACAACAACCGCACCATAAATAATTTAGAAA
>Ga0182030_10006090_pt1 | contig 25496 bp, 15 predicted proteins | sample 812S3MmetaG_FD_121299 | JGI IMG/M metagenome (GOLD analysis project Ga0182030, IMG submission 121299) | Permafrost microbial communities from Stordalen Mire, Sweden - 812S3M metaG (Illumina Assembly) | ecosystem: Environmental > Terrestrial > Soil > Wetlands > Permafrost | place: Sweden...
ACCAGACCAACGCCACCCGGCTGTGGCGATATGCGACGGGAGGCGACTGGCAAGGTCCGCACGACGGAGTGCTGGGCATGCGGCTCTACGGCTCGGCCGAGCACTTCCGGCAGGTGTTTTCCAGCATCGCAAACACCCCCACGGCTGCATATCCCGATTGTTCCTATCGGTGCAGCGAGAATCCGACGCGCTTCTCGCATACGCCGGAGAACGAATTGGGCGCGGTGGCTCATTGGACGCAGCCCCTGGGCGGCGTAGTGCTGGTGGCAGGCGCAGATACCCATGATTTGCGCGTCTGGGACAACGAGCAGACCTACGGATCGACGGCCGCGTTGACCAACCTTCACGACCATCAGCGCGATTCGGCCGGGTACGCGGAAGCCATGTGGCTCCACAAGGCCTGGACGGTGACCGCCTCCGGCCGCCTGGATTGGTTCCAGAATTACGACGGTCAGGATCTATTGTGGAATGGGACCATGTGGCGGCCCACGGCCACCCAGCCTCCGCCATTCGGCCAACGCGTTTTCGATCCCCGCGTGGGTATTTCGCGCAAGCTTTCCGAGCATTGGTCCTGTTCCGGGTCGGCTTTTCGAGCTTTTCGCGCGCCTTCGCCGAACGAGCTTTACCGCTCCACACAGGTCGGAAATCAGCTGACCATGCCTAACGGCAACCTGTTGAGCGAGCGAGCTACGGGATGGGAAACGGGCATAGCCATGCAATGGAACTGGGGCACCATTCGCTCCAGCTACTTTCTAACCCAGGTAAACCGGCCCATCGCTGCGGTCACCATCAATCCAAAGTCTTCGCCCATTCTGCTTTTGAGAGAAAACCTGGGCCAAATCGAAAGCAAGGGCGTCTCCCTGGATTATGAGCTTGCGCCCCTTCGCTGGCTGGCCGTTGACGGGGGCTACCAGTATGCCCACGCCACCGTCACGAAGGGCGGCAGCGACGTAGGCAACTGGATTCCGGAAGTGGCCCGCAACCTGGCGACGATGAACGTGCGCGCCTATCGGCCCACGCTCGGAACCCTAAACCTGCAGGCGCGGCTGAGCGGGCGGCAATACGACGATGACGCCAACACCTATTTGCTGCACAGCTTCTTCCGCCTCGACGCCTATGTGTCCCATGACCTGGGCAAGCGCCTGCAAGTATTTGCGGCGGGCGAGAACCTGCTCGATCGAACCATTGAAGTGGGGAAAACGCCCACCACCACGCTGGGAACGCCGCGGGTGGAGCGGGCCGGGTTTCTGATTCGATTGAGCGGCGAGGGGAGCAAGTAGTTCAATACCATAAGCCGATGCAGCGCTTACATGGCTGCCGCCGCCGCCGAAGAGAAGTTAGCGCCCAATCTATGTCGACCGACGGTCGAATACGCGTCAGCGTGGCCCCGCGCCTTACCAATATGTGAGGCTCAAATTATCCAGGTAGGTGCTGTTTGAGGACTGGATGTAGTTTCCGTCCATCTGATAGTTGACGGTGATGCCATACCAACTGACCGGAACCTGGAATGGGGCATAGGTCTTGTTGATGTTATATGTTACGTCGTTCAGGGTGATGGACTGATAAAGAAGTGCATTGCCCGTTCCCCGCTGAAACTGAAGGATTAGGTGGTTCCATCCATTGTTGACGCTGCAAGGCACGCCAGCCGATTCCCACCCCTGGGTGACGTTGTTCAGAACATCCCATTCGCCCCCGCCAAGGTGATTGCACTGGGTGCCAAAGAACATTCCGGCTCCATTCAGATACATGCTGACATCGAACTCCAGGGCTTGACTTATCGCGGCGTTCGTCACAAAGAAGTCCGTAACATAGGTAAAGTTGTGCAAACTTGGGAGCAACGTGTGGGATTGGTCCGGTAACCCCTGTGTAGAGAAGTCTCCGATAACCGGGTTGTACCAAAGAACGGCCCCGTAAGCTGTAGTTCCACTGGTGTTGAATTGTGTCGCATTTCCACTCAACGAGGGTGATGTGACCCCGTGTACCAAACCCCAATTGAGTCCAGCGCAGGGTGAACAGTCAGCATAAATTGGGGGAAGCTGCCCCCAACTCTGCCAGCCCGCATTGCTTTGGAGGTTCGGCAGTATGGTCCCGGTGTTCGCTACCGTGAGATTCACGGTTGAATAGGTCGCTCCCCCGCAGGGATCCCACTCTTCGACGACCGTATGTTGAGCACCGGGGCTTAGGGTTATCTGGGTGTTCAACTTGGCGCCAGGGACAACGTAAATCAGGCTGTTATTCACATAGATCCCCATCGACGCCACACCTTTAGAACAAGTTGATGTAGCTGTCGCCACATAGTTCACCAGCAGATTCACCGTGCTGTTGGGGACTGGCGACGTCACCCAAACAGCATTTTGAGTGGCGACAATGACTGAGATAGGAGTATAAGTCGAGCCACCGCAGTAATCCCACTCCTGGACAACTGTGTTATGACTGCCCAGGGTGAGAGAAACAGTGGTGTTCATCTGGTTGCCATTGACTATATTGCCGAGTACGCCATCGACGTACACACCCATGGAGGCTACGCCTCTGGAACAGGTTGCTGTGGTCGCTGTCGCCACGTAATTTGCTGACGTGCCTACCGTCGCACCATTCGTCGGGCTGCTGACGGCAACAGTCGCGAATGCTGGTGCGGCGATGGACAGAAGGAGCGATGTAACGCAAGAAAGTGCCTTCATGAATCTGCCTCGTGCGAATCCAGGGCCCATACGTGTTGAGGTTGAATCGGCCACACAACTCCCAACCTCTGCACCATGTCAGCGGCGGAGCCGAGTTTGCTCGATTGTCTGGATGGGCTGGTGTGGGCTACACAAGACGCAACGCGTCCGATGGGAGCTCAGCAACCTCTTCAAATCAAATGAATTCGGCGGCTACAGAGGGCGTACACCTCTATAGTTCTCAACCGAAGTGCGGCTCACGTCGAAGAGTCCTGAAGGAATTGATCATGCGGCCACTAGAGAAAACTGGCCGCTCAATTTCTCCACATTCCTCTCAAACTCTGACCGCCAAGGCAACCGGTAAAGTAAATCGTGAACCAATTTAACTATGAGCAATACTGCACACTTTCAATGAGCAATACTACACGTTTTTAGTGAGCAATACTATACAACTTTTACGGGACACTAGCCTCAATTCGAGAAAGTGGAAGAAAATCAGCGAAATGTCCCCGGTGCAGGACAGAGTTGCATTGATGTAGGAATGGCGCGCGCCTTCAACTGCAAGCGTCTGATTCCCGTGCGTTTGCCTTATTCGCAATCAGATGCTCGATTAAGCGCAATTCTTCAAACGTAATAACGAGCTTTTGATGGATGTCGTTGGCGGAGCGATAAACCCTAGTAATCCAGAGAATCCGCCAACTAGGAAATCAGGGCCTCGTCTGCGCGTTGAAGATTCTCCCAGTCGTCTGCTGTCTGGTTACTTCTCGCTTTGTTCCCGACCTAAGTATTTTGTAGGTTGACTCAAACCTCCATCTCCTGAAGTACCGATGTAGGCTCGTTCGCCGCTGCTCGCCAACACATGAATGGACTGAGCAATAAGGCTCAGACGCTTCGCAGAGTAAATGGGAAACTAGCCTGGAGAATCGGGAGGGGACGAGGGTCTTCTAGTGTATGACCTTCTGCCCGAACTCAATGCACGTTTTTGGCAGGCAAATCCGATCAGAGCACTCACGAGTCTTCAGGACAATTGGCACCTTCGCATCGGAGGCTTAGGGTGACTTTTGACATTCCAATTTTGTTCCTCGATTCAAATCGAATTCTGGATTTGGGACAGAGACGATTCACCATCCAGGCGATCTCCATACCGAATAACATTTTGTCGCGTGGCCAGCTGGGTAACGACGATACCGCCAGGGGGAAGCGAGTTCTTTGCCTTATGAAGATCAACATTTCACCATTTCTGTCTACGTAATTTGCCGGCTTTCCTATAGCGCAAAGGAAATTTACGCTTGAAGAGAATCTTAATCTGAAAAGCTTTGCTACCTTCGAGGGACCAAATGCGCGCATATTCCCGTCGCGGTGACCAGTTTCGAGTGTCGTTCTTTTTTTATTGCCTCCCGTTAATCTTTGCGAGCATCGGGTGCGGGGTTGCTGGAATTGCGCCTTCGCCAAAGACGCTCAAGACGATCTCGGCATCGCCGAGTACGGCGAGCATCGCCGTGGGCGCCACCCAGCAGTTGACGGCTATGGCGACATATAGTGACGGCTCGACGGGAAATGTCGGCACAACGGCAACCTGGACCTCCGCGAATACGGCGGTAGCCACGATCAATTCTTCTGGACTGGCCACAGCGGTAGCTGCAGGTTCGAGCGCCATAACCGCTACCCTGAGCGGCGTAAGCGGTACCGCTACACTCACGGTGGCCACGGTGGCTCCTGTTCTGAAATCGATCGCCGTCACGCCGGCTTCGACAAGCATCACGATGGGAACGACGCAACAGTTCACCGCCACCGGGACCTACACTAACGGCTCGACAGGCGACGTCAGCCCGAGCGCTACGTGGAGTATCGCCAATCAAGCAGTCGCTACAGTGAATACTGCCGGCCTCGCGAGCGGTATCGCGGTGGGTTCCTCGACCATATCGGCGACCCTTGGCGGAGTCTCTGGGAGCGCGCCGCTGAGCGTCACCGTGGCGGCAGCCTCCGCAACCAGCGTGTTGACATGGCACTTCGACAACAGTCGCAGCGGGCTCAACTCGACGGAGATGTCGCTGACTCCGGCCAATGTGAGTTCGCAGACATTCGGCAAGCTGTTCTCGTACCAGGTCGACGGCTATATGTATGCGGAGCCCGTGCTCAAGTCCAACGTCACCATCGGCGGCAAAGTGCACAACGTTGTGTACGTGGCCACCGAGAACGACAGCGTGTACGCCTTCGACGCCGATAGCTACGACACGGGTGCTTCCCTGTGGCAGGTGTCTCTGCTGGGAACTGGCGAAACGCCCCTCACCAATGGTCCGATTCAGCCTGTCGAGGGCGTAACCTCGACTCCGGTCATCGACCCGAGCACTAACACAATCTATGTTGTGTCGTCTCAAACGAGTTCGAGCAGTGGCGGCTTCTTCCGGCTGCATGCGCTCGACATCACGACGGGCGCGGAAAAGTTTGGCGGACCGGTCGAGCTCAACGTATCCGTCGCTGCGACGAACGGCGATTCTCAGGGGGGCGTACAGACTCTGACCACCTCCTGCATTCAGCGCGCAGCACTGCTGCTGGCGAACGGCAATATCTACATGGGATTTGCCAGCTGCCACAGCGGGTGGTTAGTGGCTTACAGCGCATCGACCCTGGCGCAGATAGGCGTCTTCAATGCCAGCACCGTTCTCAATGGCGAAGGGCCGTATGCCAGCGCAGGCGGCATCTGGATGGGCGCCGGCGGTCCAGTTGCCGACAGCGCGGGCAACGTCTACGTGACGACTGGAAACGGTCCGTGGAACGGGACGAACGCCTGGGGCGATTCGTTTCTGAAGTTCCCTCCAACTCCGGCTGCGGGCGCTAATGGCACGATGCAGCCCATCGACTACTTCACGCCCAGCATTTACCAATACATGGACTGCCAGGATGCGGATCTAGCGGCAGGCGGCCTGATGCTCATCCCAGGATCGAACCAGCTTCTGGGCGGAGGCAAGACCGGCACAATGTTCCTGGTGAACAACACCAACCTGGGCCACGAGTCGTCCACCGACGCCGGGGTTACCCAGGAGTTGGTGTGGGGCCAGGGCCTGACGAACGGCGGCACCTACACAAATACCTGCACCGACTCCACCGCAATCAACACCGCGCAGGTTACTTCCTATGAGATATTCGGAACCGCTGCGTACTACAACAACTATGTCTACCTCGGCGTTACACCGACCTCCAGCACAGCGCCTGGCGGCGTGCGGCAGTTCGTATTCTCCGCAACGCTGACGCCGGCTGTCATGACGCAGCCGACTATCAACCAGGGTACCCGCGGCACAAGCCCCTTCATCTCGTCCAGCGGCGCCACAAATGGCATCGTCTGGATGATCGATCAGGGCTATCCGATACAGAACACCAACAAAGAGCCCGGAAGCGGCGTGACGTCACCGCCGACGAATGCGACGCTCTACGCCTATAAAGCAGATCAATTCCCGACCGAGATCTACGACAGCAGCATGAACCCCGGAGACACACCGGGATACGGAATCAAGTTCAGTTCGCCGATTGTAGCCAACGGAAAAGTTTACATCTCGACAGCGCACGATCTCGTGACGGCTACCAATCCGCACGGTGAAATCGACGTGTACGGCTTGAAGTAGGATTTTGTTTCTGGCTTCCAACTACAGCAACTCCGGCGCGGCGCGCTTCGGCAGCATTCCGCGTCGACAACGCCGCAATTTACGCGACTACTCCATTCACTTTCATGGCCGGATTTGGCGTCCGCTTTCGGGAAGCTCTGATTCGATTGCAAGGTCGTCCGGAATAGTACGGAGTCTGCCCTTCCAAACACAGAAAACTGGCATCGAACAACCCAGGAGAGTACCCCTCGTATGCCAAGATCTCTGTGTGCCCTTTGCTGCGTTGCGGTATCCTGTCTCGCCTTATCTGGTTGCGGCTCTGGATCGATTGGGAGCTCCGGTTCAGGTGGTTCCGGCTCATCCACGTTTCAACTGACCGTGCAAAGTTCCGGCACGGGCGCGGGAACCGTTTCCAGCAGTCCATCCGGCATTAACTGCGGCACAACGTGCGGCGCTGCATTTGCGGCTGGAACCGTGGTTACCCTCAGTGCATCGCCTGTATCCAGCGCCGCGTTTACCGGCTGGTCGGGGGCCTGCGCCGGTACCTCAACATGCAAGGTGACCATGAACGCCGATACGTCTGTTTCGGCGGCATTCAACTCCACCGCCGGCATTTCCTCGATCAATCACGTTGTCATTCTGGTCCAGGAAAACCGCTCGCTCGATGACTACCTGGGGGCACTGCGGGAGTACTGGAAGCAGAATGGATATCCGGACCAGTCCTTTGATGGACTGCCGCAATTCAACCCAACCTCAGGAACTGCTCCGCTCCAGGGACCGGCCCCTTCCCTTCCGGGTTGCAGTCCCAACTCGCCTTCGCCCAATAACTGCATTCCCGATCCCACACATCCGGTCACGTCTTTCCACCTGCTGACGATGTGCACCGAGAATACAAGCCCGTCTTGGGACGAAGCACACAACGATTGGGACTACAACGATCCGGTGGGGAACTCGCCGGCCACCCTCAATGGCTTCGTCTTCACCGCCGCATACGACGCGCGAGCGCTGGGATATTACGACACGGCCGGCGTGCGCGCAATGGGTTACTACGACGGTGGAGATCTGAACTTTCTTTATTTCATGGCCTCGAACTTTGCCACCTCCGATCGCTTTTTCCATCCCGCCATGTCGCGCACAAACATCAACCGCGAATATCTGCTGGGCGCGACCTCCGGCGGGTACGTCTATCCCAACGGAACCGACAGCGCCGATACTCCACAACTAACTTCAAAAACGATTTTCGAGGATCTTCAGGATGCCGGAGTTTCTTGGAAGATATATGTTGACCCTGTCGGCAGCAGTTGCACATCGCCTTATACGGCCACTTGTCTGATGACGCTGAGCTACCTGCAAAATTTTACATACGCGCAGACTGTGATAAGCCAGTATCCTCAGAACATTCAGCCGATCGCGCAGTATTCCATCGATCTGCAGAACGGAACATTGCCGCAGGTTGCCGAGATTGAACCGGCATCCAGCGCCGGACTCGACGAACACGGATCGGATACCGATAATCCGGCCAATGCGATTGACGTCCAGACGGGCGAGGCCTACGCGGAATCGCTTATCGACTCGCTGATGAGCAGTTCTTCGTGGAAAGATTCGGTGCTGTTCTTGACTTACGACGAGGCCGGCGGCCTTTATGACCATCTATCGCCGCAGGCAGCGGTAAGTCCCGACGGCATCAAGCCCTTGGATTTGCTGGCGGGCGACGTCTGCACCACTTCCACCGGTCCGACTTGCGATTTCGTTTACACAGGCTATCGCGTACCCCTGGTAGTCGTTTCGCCTTATGCAAAAAAGAATTACGTGTCGCACACTGTGGCGGATTACACCGCGATACTGAAGTTCATCGAGACACGATTCAATCTGCCGCCGCTCACCAAGCGGGATGCGGCGCAAATAGATATGACGGAGTTCCTCGACTTCGCTAATCCGCCATGGACGATGCCGCCTGCGCCGCCAGCACAGAACACGAATGGAGCTTGCTACCTGGATCATTTGCCCTAGTACCATGACCGCTTGCATAGGTAAGCCTGTTCTGAAGGTGCCGGCAACTAGCTCCGCGGGGTTGTCACCAGCGTGAAACGGTCAAGTTATCGATATACACCGTGCTCGATCCTGTCGCGCCGACGCCGTCCACCTGGAAATTGGTCAGCAACACGGAGCCCCAGCCGAGCGCAAAAGCCGAGGGCACTGTCGCATCGATATCCTGCTCGGCGCCGTCGAACCAAACAGAATGGTAAGTCACGTTGCCCGCATCGTCGCGCGAGTAAGTTACCTGCAGATGGTGCCAGGTATCGGTGGTCCACTGGCCAGGGTTGCATGCAGCGGTGGAATGCAGCCAGTGGTCGACATAAGCCGCGGGGGACCCAGAGTTTTCCGTGTAGTCCCATGTGCTGGAGTAACCGTCGCACTGGAAGCCGTAGATCACGGTCTGCCCGTTTGCCAGCACTTGGTTCATATCGAACTCGAGATTGGCGATGCCGTCGGAGGGCGAGGCCACATACACCCACGCGTCGTAGAGGAAGTTCGTAGCGGTCGGGTCCGTGCCGAATGAGGCGTGGTACCGCTCACCGCCGAAGTTGGTGTAGGTGGTATTGAACGACCGCGCCGATCCGCTCTGGGACGGAGTCGCGACCAGGATCGTTGCGCCCGTCGATGTGCCGTTGCCGCTGGCGTCATCGTGATCGGCCTGCCATGCGGCGAGGGACTGGATGGCGGTGACGGCCACTGCGTTGGACGGGATGGCGGGCCCATTGGCCGTGGGTGCGGGGGACATGGGCGGAACTGGCGTGGGCGGGGCTGGCGTGGGCGGGGCTGGCGTGGGCGGGGCAGGCGTGGGCGGGGCAGTCACGGTAATCGCCACCTTGGTGTCGCAGGTTGCTCCGTCGTTCCCCCAGGTCTGAACATGCAGCGTATGTGCGCCTGCAACGGCGGTCACCTGCAGGTTCAGCGTCGTGCCGTTCACAGGGGTTGCCATGCCGCCATCGAGCGCGTAACCCATTGAAGTGACGGTCTGCGAAGAGCATGCCGTTGCTGTGGCGCTGAGCGTGAACGGCGAAGCCACGGAGGCGCCGCCTGCGGGACTCGCTATCGCTGTATCTGTCGTATTGGCGGACGCGGCGGACGGAGTGGACGGTGTGGACGGACCGGAACTTGTGGTCGATGGGGTCAGCTTTGTCGATCCGCAACCCGCCAAGGAGAGAACCATTGCAACCGAGAGAAACTTCAATAGTTTCATTAGAATAGTGCCCCTGGCCTTCTTGCGAAGGCGTGGCCGCTGAATGAGAATTACTCGCTCAAGCTAGACGAATGGCAGCATCATCGATCAGCTTGCTCAGGAGGGCTTGACTTGAAAGTAACCTATGTTTTGGGTGACGACAAGTGGAACCTATGTAACGAAAGTTGCAAAGGGCGCGAGCGAAGGGGGTGGGGCCGGAACGGACCAGGCCTGCCGACCGCCGCCGGATCGCCGGCGAGATGCGCTGCCTCAAGCCTCCGAAAGCTGCGGCAAACGATTCCACGTATGCACGGCGGCGATGATCAACAGATTAGTGAATCTTGGGATGCTTCGATAAGTAACTTTATGTCGGCTTATTGCAAGGTTTCCGAGCAGACCGGAGAGTCTTCCCTGGAAATGATCAGCCCGGACAGCACTTCTTTGCGCCAACCGGACCCGCCGCCCCATTGCGGAGTACTGGGTATCGCAATCGAGACTGACTCGGGTGCAGTGTGAGTACGCACAATATCGCAGGGAAAGGCACACGCTACCTTGCGGGCGCAGGCTGCAGAGCCGCTGTAAGCCCATTGCGCGCGTAAGAGTCGAATTTGACTTCGCACTCGGAGGGAGAACGCCATTGCGCGCCGGCGAGTTGATCGTGAAAGACGGGAACGCACGTGCCGAAGGTTTCTGTTGTCTGGCCTTCGAAGGTGTGTGGGGCAGTGAAAAAGCAGGCAATCAGAAACAAGTGCGCGGATTGCGAGAGGTCGCGCATGGGGCGCATTCTACGCATGAGCGGGCTGATTGCCAATAGAGCTGTTTTTGTGCGGGGCCACTTTTACATCAGAAAGCGAACTTTAGGGAACCTCTGCTTAAGTCACCGATCACGAATTGCGTTAACCTGCAATTCTCCTATGTGGATAGTTGGTTTGCCTCGGCCAGCCCAGACGTTGCCGTGTTAGTCTTCGAGGACTGTGAGGGAACGCATGACTCCTCGTAAGTTTTCGACCCTGCGACAGCTCTTACTCCACAGCCTGTTGCCCGCCTTCCTGCTTATCGCTGTTGCAATCCCCTCCCTGGCGCAGGAGCAGCCGATCCCGGCCGAGCTCACCTTCCTTAGCAACATAGGCAAGCCGTACCGCATCACCTATGAGCCCTGGACCGAAATGCAGATGCCGGAGGGAAATTATGGAAACGGCGGTATTGGCAAGATGGTGCACGGAAAGCATTGGCAGTTTCCCGTAATCGTTTCCGGCGCCATGACGGGGGATGCCGTTTGGGCCATCATCAAGCCGGCCTTCCTCGCCAACGGTTGGACCGCAGTGCATGAATGGTCCGCGGGAGGATTCCTGTTGTTTCTTCACTACCAGAAAGACGGAGTTGAGGCATGGGTCCAAACCGACCCGCTCGGCGCGGAACGCGCCGAGGTGGACATTGTTGAGATTGCGCCGATTCCCTTTACTTTCACCCTCAAGCCGCCCGCCGCCACTCCCGAACCCGTGAGTGCGACCGCGGGCGATTTTCCCTGGCTTGGTCCGTTGCCCGGGTGGCAGTTCCGCAGCAGCGTCGCCGACACCGATCCTTTCCGCGTCCCCATCACCGGCGCCGCCGAACTCGAACTCGTGGCCCCATCATCGATCATCAAAACCTACCGTCAGCCCCCGGATGGCATGTCCAACAGCCTCTTTCACGCCGCCTATCACGATGCCCTCATCAAAGCCGGCTGGACGATCCTGTACGACCGCCAGGACGTTTCCATCACCGCGCACTTCACTCAAAACGGCCGTAACTTGTGGGCCACACTGTACAAGAGCGAATTCAACGAGATCCGCGTGGCGGACGCCGGCGCCGCGAACAAAGACATGAGCAGCGATCTGAAGACCAACTGCCACGTCGCAATCTACGGTGTGCTCTTCGACTTCAACAAGTCAACGCTTCAACCTGCCAGCGATCCGGTGCTGCAGCAGATTCTGGATCTGTTGAAGAAGAATCCCACGCAGAAGATCGAGGTCCAGGGACACACCGACAACGTGGGCGGCGATGCCTACAATCAGACGCTCTCAGACGCGCGAGCCAAGGCTATCGTCACCTGGCTCACACAGCATGGAATCGCCGCAGTACGGCTTACTGCCAGAGGCTTTGGTAAGACCAAGCCGATTGCGGATAACGCGACCGACGCGGGCAGAGCGAAGAATCGCCGCGTCGAGATCGCCGACCCGAATTGCACCGCGGCCGGGAAATGAGCTCGCGAGAGTGGCCCACCCTTGCGGCATCATGCAGACGCGGCGCAAGGATGGGCGAGCGTGCCGGCCGGGTGCGCGTCGAAGTGTTTCAGTTTACGAGTGGATTAGACCTGCTCCGCATAGCGCCAGCGTTTGGTCAAGTTCATTCCGGCTGCCGATATGCCGCCAGATACGAAACGGCCCGCCAAGTACCCTCCAGAGCATTGTGTTCCATCTGCATCCCTCATCTCCACGCGGGAATTGTCTCTGGGGTGAGTGCTTGAATCTTCGGGACTATATTTACGCCATTCGCTTCGCATAGCTTCATTATAACAGTTGGCGATGTTTATTTCTCTGTTGGGTCACGCGCTGTGTCTTCGCGCCGCCGATCGGGGCATCATTAGTCATTCCTCCTTATTCGGTAACGGCGACGATAATGTCTGTTCCACGATCTGCCGCTTTCCCACTACTGTCCAATACCGCCGCCGGCCTGAAGCGCCTTCAGAAACTTCAACAATCTCATCCATCCACGCCCATCCGTGGCTATATGGCCATCACGAGTCGAGCTTGAATCCTCAGCAGCACCAAGACAAGGCGACGGCTTCTTGAAGCCTAACCGAGAGGAGAATGATCGCAAGCACCGGAAACTGCTTCGCAATGCACCTCGCATGCCAGCCGCCAGTTCCCTCGCCGCCGATCCCCACGATGGCATCTGGCTGGGCCTTGTCGACGGCGACCTAGCTCGATATCGGCATGGGCGGCTTGAAACCTTTTCCGCCGAGAGCGCGGCTAAATCCCCGGTGCGACAGATCCTTGTTCGGGCTGATGGATCGGTATTAGTCGCGACCACGTCCGGACTTACTGAATGGCAGAATGGAACCCTGTGGACGCTGACCAGCCAAAATGGTCTGCCTTGCAACGGCCTGTACGCTCTGGTTTCGGATAACAATAATGCTCTTTGGCTTTACGCACAGTGTGGCCTCATTAGGGTTGCAGATACGGAATTGCGGGAGTGGTGGAATGGTACCAAGGCGAGCGTGAAGGTCGACACCTTCGACGTGTTCGACGGCGCAAGGCCGTCCTATGCAGCCTTTCAACCCCACGCCACTCGCTCTCCCGACGGGCGCCTGTGGTTCGCCAATCCAAATGTCGTGCAGATGATCGATCCCAATCATCTGGAAGTGAACGCTCTACCGCCGCCGGTTCATATTGAGCAGATCGTCGCGGACAGAGTGAACTACTCGGCAGGCGGTCAAACTAGCCTCCCCGCGCTAACACGCGATCTGAAAATCGACTACACCGCACTGAGTTTCGTCGTGCCACAGAAAGTGCGTTTTCGTTATAGATTGGAGAATCACGATCCTGATTGGCAGGAACCAGGAACGAGACGCCAGGCTTTCTATAGCGACCTCCGTCCCGGTAAGTACCGTTTTCACGTGATCGCCTGCAACAACGATGGCATCTGGAATGAACAAGGTGCAATTCTAGACTTCAGCATTGCACCCATGTGGTATCAAACGATGCCGTTTCGGATTTTATGTTTCGTCTCTTTCGTCGTCATCGGGTCGATTCTCTATCGCATTCGCGTGGAGCAGGTCGCAAAGGCCATTGGCGTCCGCTTCGATGAGCGACTGTCTGAACGCACGCGCATGGCGCGAGAACTGCATGATACCTTTCTTCAGACGATTCAAGGCAGCAAATTCGTCGTCGACGATGGCCTTGAGGAACCACTGGATCCGGAGAAGATGCACCGTGCTTTGGGACAAGTCTCCGGTTGGCTTGAGCAGGCGATTGAGGAAGGTCGCGCGGCCCTGAACTCGCTGCGGTCATCAACCACATTGAAGAACGAACTTGCGCCGGCGCTGCGGCGAGCTGCCGAAGGTGGAGTTGTCCCCGATGGAATGACGGTGTCGGTGTCGGTCATTGGGGATGCGCGAGAGTTGCATCCGATCGTTCGCGATGAACTTTATCGAATCGGGTACCAAGCGATTCAGAATGCGAAAGCCCATTCCCACGGGAGCTATCTGGGAATCGACCTAACATACGGCCACGATCTGGCGCTCCATATAAGGGATAACGGGGTTGGCATCGACCCGGGCTACATCATGAGCGGAAGAGAAGGCCATCACGGCCTGCAAGGTATGCGTGAGCGCGCCGCTCGCATCCAAGGGAGACTGACGATTCTCAGTTCCGCTGAATCCGGAACCGATATCTCCGTGATCGTGCCCGGCAGCGTGAGCTTCTTGCATCCCGACACCGGCATATTCTCGGGGCTCCAAAATGTCTATCGCCGCGTCATTCGAAATCGTGATCCATTGTAGGTTCCCTCGCATTTTCTATCGAAACAATCAAATCATACCTACAGAAAATGCCAGGGCATTTTCTGTAGTTCCAAGTATGTTGTGCATCCTTGGATATCTCTATCGTGTGGTTAGATAGGCAGTGGCAAAGCACGCCACTGCCAACTAAACCAGAGCAACTGGTGAATCTGCGGCACTATCTCCCCATGGTGAACAATCGAGGACCGTATGCGTCATCGGGAACCGAAGCGGACCGGCCGGCAACTGGAAGAGATCGCACTTTGTGATGCGAATCTGACCTTCCTTGCTGAACGCGAGCTGGCATCCTTTGCCAGAGCGGTGAGAGGGCTGTTTGGACCGAAACAGGCAAGCCTGTCCACTGCGGAGTGGATCGATGAGTTGGAGTCCATGAACTGGCCTGCTAGACCGGGAGTTTCGGATTTTCTTCAAATTACAATGGCCGCATCGACGAGGCTCGCCCATCAAAAACTATTCAGACCCCGAATGGGGCCAGGTGTGGCAACTACCTCCTCTCGAAGCGATTGGCTGTGATGCCATGAGAAGATCCGGCTGGACGCCGTTCACAAAGTGGGGTCCGGTAAACGAATGGCCTGGTGACACTTGGCAGGGGCTTCAACCTCGAACCAATCACCTCGGAGGCGCCATGACCTCGATAACCGATTTCACCGAGAATCGCAAGACTGACACTCTTACGTCTCCATACGCGAAGGCTGATCTGCTTGTGAAACATCCTGGGAATCGGCATCGTATGCCCACGCTCTGAGTGTGTAATAGGGGATTTTGTTCCCGTGTTTCATTCAATAAAGGGGGTGTTCGCATCCATGAATAGGGCCACCGAAGTCCCCACAGTCTGGAATCAACTCGCTGAGGCCATGTATCTCAAGGATTCGCCTACGGCAAAGGTCAAGCTATCCGAACATGCCTCGTTCTCGTTTGGGAGATTTCAGAGCAGCGAAGGTCTCCCTGAAATTGCACGCCCGATCACTGGAGAGAAGGGGTTTATAGTTGCCTTGCAACTCAAAGCTATACCCTACATTGAGCAATTTTTCGACAAGAAAAAGGTATCGAGTGGTTCTTATCCTATCGGGGGTGTTAGTGCAATCGACTTACAGGAAGAGCCCGCAGTTCTGCTCCCAAATCCTTTCGATGCATTGGTACTGTATGTCACTCAAGCTGCCCTGGATAAAGTCGCCTATGCCCATGGGGCGCGACGCGTGGAGCAGTTGGTTTGGCCGCTTGGGCATTCGGACCCCGTCGTTTACCACCTTGGGAAGACCCTTCTCTCGTCGCTTGAGCAACCCCAACCCACTTCGAAGCTTGTCGTCGACCATGTTTTGCATGCCTTGCACTGTCATTTTGTCTGCTCTTATGGGGGTGTAACAATATTGGCCCCGCAATTCCGTGGTGGACTCTCCACTTTGCAGAAGCGAAGAGCAACGGAGCTACTGGAGGCAAATCTGGATGGCAAGATAGCCCTCCATCAGGTTGCAGAAGCATGTGACTTATCGGTAGGCCACTTTTCTCGGGCCTTCAGGCAAACCTTTCGCAGGCCGCCCTATAAGTGGTTAACCGAACGCCGCGTGGATAGAGCCAGAGATCTTATGACGAATTCTCGCCTGCCCCTTGCCGACATTGCGATTCAGGCCGGATTCGCGGATCAATCCGCACTCAACCGCACCTTCAAACGACTTCACGGAGTAGCTCCGGGAATATGGCGACGGACGACGACTCGCGGCCCCATCGGTCCAGGAAGTACAAATGGCGAAGACGCTGGTCCATACCGGCAATTGCGTGCATGACCGGCGAACAGGGTGTTCTTATGCAGCAGGTATGGCCAACTCCCGATGGCTTTCGCCTAGATGCTTCTCCTCATCCGGACCTAGGCTCAGATGTAACGGGAAAGCAAATGTGAGAATGGCAACGGGAAAGCGCCTTGGTTCGCATTAGCTCATCGCCTGACGATCCTGAAAGAACGGCTTCAATGCTTGTACAAATCTTCCCCACATACAGGAGAACAATAATGCAGTCAATCAAGTTTGTTCGGAATGGGGTGGCGACGTGGGTCGCACTACTCGCAATCGTCGTTCCTGCCGCTAAGGCGACGGGGCAAACACCGTCCATTGTAGGGGTAAAAACGGTAATCCTAATTCACGGGGCCTGGGCAGACGGTTCCAGCTGGTCGAAGGTCATTCCATTGTTGGAAGCGAAGGGGCTGCATGTTGTTGCTGTCCAGATTCCGCTAACATCGTTCGCGGATGATGTTTCAGCAACGCAGCGGGCGATTGCTCTCGAGGATGGGCCGGTATTGCTCGTCGGTCACTCGTACGGCGGAGCTGTCATCACCGAAGCCGGGAACGATCCAAAGGTGGCCGGACTCGTCTATGTGTCGGCTGTGGCTCCCGACAAGGGAGAGCCTACTTTTGCTCTCATTACGAGCGTTCCGACACCTGTCGGCTCAGAACTACGTCCCGACAAAAGCGGCTTTCTCAAACTGACTCCCAAGGGGATTGCCGAGGATTTTGCGCAAGACCTCTCCGCCAAAGAGATCTCAATGTTGACCGCAACGCAGGTGCCAATAAGCGTTGCTGCAATGAAGGGAGAGGTCACAACTCCAGCATGGAAGTCGAAACCGTCGTGGTACATCGTCGCCGCAAATGACCGTGCAATCTCACCCGATCTCGAAGCATCTCAGGCGAAGAGAATCAAGGCGATAACGACGACAGTTCCCTTTAGCCACGTAATTATGCTTGCTCAACCGTCGAACGTCGCCGCTGTGATTTTCGATGCTGCGTCAAATGCCAGGTCGAATTAGAGAAGAGCGACCGTAAGCCCCGAATCCCGCTACCCAAACAAATCGGCGCGCGAAGTGAAGATCACAATATGAGAGGACAATTTATGCGACTAGGAAAAACCATCCAAGCAGCGTTGAGTACTGGACTTCTGCTGACGGCAGGATTCCATAGCGTTGGCTATGCCCAACTATCACCAGAATCCTCGCGAGGCAATTTCGATCGCGGCGTAAAGAACATCGTGCTGGTTCACGGAGCATGGGCTGATGGCTCAAGCTGGTCTGGCGTGATTCCTTTGCTGGAGGCCGATGGATACCATGTCGTCGCAGTGCAGCTTCCCCTTACGTCTCTAGCAGACGATGACGCTGTAACGGAGCGTGCGATTGCGCGCATCACGATGACATTCCCGGGTCCCGTGCTGCTCGTCGGGCACTCTTATGGCGGTGTTGTAATCGGGGACACGCACGGGAACGATCCAAATGTTGCAGCCCTGGTTTATGTTGCCGCGTTTGCTCCCGATAGCGGAGAATCCGCGCTCTCACTGCTGGCGACGTTACAGACCACTTCTCCGATCACGCCATTTCTTGTCTTCGACACGGCCAATCAATTCGTTACAATTTCCGCGCAAGGCGTGGCCGAGGCCTTTGCTCAAGACCTATCGAAACCTGAACAGGTCCTGCTGACGGCTACACTGGGTCCCGCGTCTGTTGCTGTCCTCTCGGCGACACCCACTGTGACACCCGCTTGGCGATCGAAACCGACCTGGTTCATCGTTTCCGCTCAAGATAAGGCGATTACCGCAGCTCTGGAGCATCAGATGGCGGAGAGGATAAGCGCCACAACGATCACACTGCCGACCTGCCATCTCGCAATGCTTCAAGAGCCGCTGAGAGTTGCAGAGTTTATCGAGCAGGCCGCGACATCGGCTGGAAGCCGGTAATAACCTGGATTGAAGCGGGAATGCCTCTGCAAATGGACACGAATCTGTCTCCATTTGCATTGCAGGCCTCTTTGTTCCCGCTTATCTGCCGCCCTATTCTCCCGACCTGAACCCGATCGAGAAGGCCTGGGCAGAACTCAAACAACTGCTGCGCGGCCAAGGCACGAACCAGGGAAACACTCGATCAGGCCATCACCGAAGCCCTGCCATATATCACTCCTGACAACGCACAGGCTTGGTTAAGATTCGCATTTGACAGTCTACAATAAAACAGAAAATACTCTAACTCTCGCGCGCAAGGTAAGCGAACTCGGCGAAGACGCGGGCGGCTTCGCTCGCTGCCATTGCAACCATGCACGTCGTCGAACGGCTTTCCGCCGCGCAACTCCTGCTTCGCTCTCCACCCCAACCGGACCGCTGCGCCGCTTGAGCCTTCATCCATTCCCTCGCCCATTGTTCGTGCTTCGGCGCGCGCGCAGATTCCTTGTCTCTTCCGGCTCAAGATGTCCACTCAGCTATTTGTTCAGCCACGAACTGACACCTCATCTCCACGCCTCGCCGCTCCATATCGCCCTCAGAGCGGCAGATCATACTCACCACCTCAAATTCCTTAATCCCCTGCACCCGTTCAGCCCCATTCAAAGTACATAGGCTTCCATGGGGGCGGCTTCCTTCAAGTCGCTGTATCGGAAGCGCCCCGCCCACGGAGCTTCTACACGTGCACCGTTACGTGGCGGGGCGCTCCAGATACAGCACTAAGACATATCGAGACGAATCCGTTCGCTGTCCAAATTCTGTCAACTGCCTGTGAAGAGAACGATGTCGGCCCAAATAATTTTCTCTTGACTTTATGTGTACTGTCGGTAATAGTACACATGTGATTCCGTTTCGAGTTCAAATCCGGCCGGGCGTTTCGCTCTTCGAGCAGATCGTCTATGCCGCCACGCGGGCGATGGTGGCCGGCCAGTTGCGCCCGGGCGACACCTTCCCGTCGGTTCGCTCCCTCAGCAGAGAACTCAAGATCAATCCCAATACGGCGGCGAAGATTGTCGCTCACATGGTCTCGGAAGGCCTGCTGGAGATGCATCCAGGAATCGGCACAGTGGTCGCGCCGCTGCCGGACTCGACGGCCAGGGAGCGCACTCAACTGCTGGATCGACAGATCGAGGAACTGGTGGTCGAGGCCAAGCGGCTGGGCATCGAGCTCGACGAGATGCGGGCGGCGCTGACCGCGCACTGGAACAAGCTCGGCGGCGCTTCCAAACCCGCCGGAACGCGGAAAGGGGAAAGCGACAAACCATGAATCCGGCAATTCGCACCGAGAATCTTGGAAAACATTTTGGGCGCACGGCGGCGCTGGACGGCGTGAGCCTGGCCGTACCGGAAGGCGCGATTTATGCGCTGGTGGGCCGCAACGGAGCCGGCAAAACCACGCTCATCAAGCTGCTGATGAACATCCTGCGCCCCAGTGCGGGCTCAGCCCGCGTGCTCGACGCGGATGCTACGCGCCTCGCCGGAAAAGGATTCCGCGGCATCGGCTACGTCTCAGAAAATCAGGAGCTGCCCAACTGGATGACGGTGGGCGCACTGCTCGATTTTTGTCGGCCGTTCTATCCGCATTGGGACCGGGAGTTCGCAGAGCGCCTGGTCGAGCAATTTGATTTGCCGCTCAAGCGCCAGCTTCGGCAGCTCTCGCGCGGCATGCGCATGAAAGCAGCATTCGTAAGCGCCCTTGCCTACAGGCCGCGGCTGATTGTTCTCGACGAGCCTTTTTCCGGTCTCGATCCACTGGTGCGCGACGAACTGATTGATAGTCTTCTCGAGCTTGCCGGAGAGTCCACCATCTTCCTCTCCTCGCACGATCTGGCCGAAATCGAGAGCCTGGCCAGCCACGTGGGCTATCTCGAAGAAGGCCACCTGCTCTTCTCCGAAGAGATGAGCACCCTCTCCGCACGCTTTCGCGACGTCACAGTCACACTGCCTGAAGCGGTCTCCGCGCGCGCGGACTCTCCGGCAGCTCCGGGTATTCCCTCCGTCTGGATCGATGTTCAAGTCTCCGGCCCGGTCATTCGCTTTGTGCACACGCAATTCGAGGGCGAAGCAGCCGAGCGGCAAGTTGCGGAAGCATTTCCCGCTGCGCTCAGCATCGTTTACGACCCCATGCCGCTGCGCGCCATCTTTCTGGCCGTCGCCAAAAGCCAGCGCAATCTCTCGCGCCTGGCCCAGGCCAATGCAAGTGCAAGGACGGTGAAGCCATGAAGCAAATCCTTCATATTTTTTCCAAGGATGTCCGCCGGCTGTGGATCGAGACTCTTCTCTCCCTCGCCGCCGCCGCGCTGTTCGCCTGGGTGACTCCGAAAAGCTGGCAAAGCGGCCCCATCCTCTTACAGAACCCGTACCAGGAGATCGCCGGTCTGGTTTATCTTTTGCTTCCCCTTAGCTGGGGATTGCTGATCGCGCGTCTGATTCACGGCGAAGTTATGGTCGGCGACCGGCAATTCTGGATTACGCGGCCTTACGAGTGGCCCAAACTGCTCGCCGCCAAAGCGCTTTTTGTCGCGGTGTTTATTTATCTTCCCTTTCTGTCGATGGAAGCCGCCATCCTCCTCGAGGCGGGATTCAATCCGCTCTCGTATATTCCCGGTCTTCTTTACCGGCTTCTTCTCATCTCTCTGGTCTTCTTTCCGCTCATCGGCCTGGCGTCGGTCACATCGAATCTTGTACGCATGGCGCTCACGATTCTGAGCATCTTTGCGGCCTATATAATCGCCTTGTCGACCCTGGCCTTTCGCCACAACGGGAACAGCATAGGCGTATCGTTTTCACCCGCCGCAGCGGGAGGGAATGTGACCGTAGCGGTTGTCCTTCTCGTCTGCAGCGCGGTGATTGTGCTGCAATACGCCCGAAGGCGTGTTCTGGTGGCGCGTCTGCTGCTGGGAAGCGCACCAATCCTTGTCTTCCTCACATCCTGGGTCTGCAACACCAGCTTGTCTGTGGACCGGAACTATTCGCCAGCCGCGCAGACAGATGCCTCGGTCATTCGGATGATTCCATTTGAGCAGGATGGTGAAAGAAGAGCTGCCGCTCATATTTGGGGCTCATCCGGGAACGGCAACTTTTCCAACATCGACTCCAAGAAATGGGCAGTAATCAAAGTCAGTTTGCGAGCCTCGGGAGTGGCCGCAGGCGACCGCTGGCAGCTCGACGCATTCCGGCCGGCCTTGACGCCGGCGAACGGCGCTGCGCTGAAACTGAATTGGCAACCAGGGCAGCAGGTATTCGACACACCCGACGATTCGAACGCACTCAGCTACAAAACGCTGGACTTCGTCATTCCGCGCGCCGATTTCGAAAGGCTCAAGTCGTCTCAGCTCACCTTGCGTCTTGACTTCGCCCTCACGCAGGCAAGGTCGGCGCGGTCGTGGCAATTCCCGCTGACGAAAGGCGACTTTATGATTCCGGATCTCGCTTCCTGCTCGGCAATCGATAATAGGGAGCAGGGAGTCCTGCACATCTCCGGAGTGTTCTGCCGTTTTCCGCTACGAATGCCTCCACTGACGACCGTCACGGCCTTGCAAACAAGAGGCCCATGCGAGCTGGCGCCGGCCCAGCCCGGCGATCCTTCGCTGCCCACTTCCATCAGCATCGGAGACTTTGGCACCGCGCCAGCGTCTTTTGGCATCTCGATGGAACAAGGGCAGCTCTTGAACAACACTATTTTCGGCTCTTCGACCAGCGATCCAAAGATCGTCCCGATCCGCCTTTGCCCCGGCACGCCCGTCGTCGTCACGCAATACCGCAAGGTGCGCGCGGTGCAGACTGGCGTTACGATTGAGAACTTCAGACTCGGAGATTAATGACCGCCCGCCGAAAACTTCGCGCGTGATGAGGGGACGAGCCCACGAGAAGTGGAATCAAATGCACACGCACGAATGCCGCATTCATCGATCTTTTAGGCAGATCTCGATTTGGCTCCGTCGGATTCGTCCCTGCAAACTTCGTCTCTGCAGGAAACAATGCATTGGCAAAAGCAGCCTGGATCCAAGACACTGGCCGTCTTATCGGTTGCGATCCGGTTGCGTTAAGAATGTGGTCTGCTGCCCGTTCTTGATTTTCGAGGCTGGTTCCTACTTTCACGCTCCACGGCGGGCAGCCAGTTAGGATCGATGTGCGAATGCGGCAGACGGACCAGCAGTTGGATCGGCCTCACCCCCAAGCTCCATGGCTGCGATAAGACCGGTGTTCACAGTGAATACGTGGAGAACTTCGCTGTCCGATAGAACATCCCCTTGAAGGCTCTTGACGAGTTGGTGCACCCTGACGCGGACCCTGCCTCCGCCTCCGTCGGTGATTGCTAGCGGTTCGACATGGGGATCGAGCTCGCCCCATTGCCGAGTCCAATAGGCGCGGATCTCTCCCTTTCCGGCAACTTTACCACCCTCCGAAGCCCTGGGCCAGCTCACGTCTTGCGTCATCAGTGCTAATGTCCCGTCGATGTCCCGCTTGTTGAATGCGGAGTACGCTTGCTCAATAAGGGTCTTAGTGTCTGCCATACAACCTCTTGCAACGTTTGCTATACACTCGGTTTTCGTTATCCCGCCAGTCCGCATCATCGCTGACCAGCTTAGCAAAAGAAAGGGTGAAGCGGCGCCGCGTTCGACCTATTTCTCTTCTTCGATGCGGTAAGGCGGTATGTAACGGGAGACGCGCTTGCGCCTGGCAACTTCGACCGGAACAGACAAGACGGAGCATGGACGCGCTGCGCCCTTCAGTGTCCCATTGACTCCATCCAACTGTTCCGCTGTCGAGCAGTTCTAATTTGAGCTTCGCCCTCCCGTCATCGCGGGCGGGCAGAAAATGCTTGCGAGGGTTGGGGGTTTACCTGCCAGACTTACGGGCCACCTTCTTTGCCGCTTTCTTTCCCGCTTTGCCCGGAGACTTGGAGGGACCTTTGTTGCTCGTACTCGCTGCCAGCAGCGGAATGAGCTTGTTGGCAATGGGCGATCCAAGTCCTGTGCATGCATCCCACCCTGGTCCGGCCGAGAAGGCGCCGTTATTGCCCTGGGTAATGTCGTTGAATGTCGAAGCAGCCTTGGCGGCGTAGATCGCGGGCTGAAGGAGCCCCACGTTACTCCCCAGTTGCTGGTTGGCGACTGCCACCAACCCTGCCCAAAGCGGCGCAACTGCGCTCGTTCCTCCGATCACGCTCGTCTGGCTGTCCACGCGAATCGTATAGCCAGTTACTGGGTCGGCGTCGCCGGCTACATCGGGTACGCCGCGGCCTCCCGTGCTTGTGCTCGACGCCGGTACGTGGGCGTTCGCCTGCCACGAAGGCAGAGCAAAGACGTTGCTGACACCGCCTCCGGTTGCACCCTCCTGGCTGGCCAACTCGTTCCACACTACCTCCGAGACGATCGTCGCTCCATTGGCATCGAGTGTGGTTCCCCCGCACGCCAGCACGTGTGGGCTCGAAGCTGGAAAGTCGACGTTATTGCCCGTCCCTCCGTCGGTCGACCCATCGTCGCCCGCCGCCGCTGTAATCGTGACCCCCAGCGCCGCGGCAGATTGGCAGGCCGCATCCATGGCTGTCATCGATTGATTGGTCCAACTCGACTCAGGCCCGCCCCAACTGATCGAAATCACGCTGGGCTTGTTCGCGGTGTCGTGCACCGCGGTCGTAATTGCGTCGAGAAACCCCTGATCGGTATTGGGCGCAAAGTAAACCGCGATCTTGGCCCCAGTCGCCACCGAAGCGGCCACCTCAATGTCCAGCATCACCTCTCCGTCGGCGCTGCTCGCGGTCGACGGCTTGTTCTTCCCCCCGTCTACGCTGACGGCGACGATCCCCGGCGTCTTGAGCCCGAGCGATTTGAAGTAGGCTGTGAGATCGGTCTGCCGGTACCCTCCGCCAAGCTCGATAATTCCGATGGTCTGTCCCGCTCCGCTGGCAGTTGCAGGGAAGTTGTACGCTTCCGCGACCTGGGGCGGGGTGTAACTGGCGGGGGCAGCGGCTTTGGCGAGAGTTTTGCGGACACGAAAGTGCGGCTGTGCCTGCGGCCTGTTATCCAGCCCCAGCACAGCCTCCACCAAACCCGCCAGCGATGCCGGCAGTTGAATTCCGCCCTGGCGAACACGGTACTCAGCGCCATCGATCATCTTCTGTTCAAGCGCCACGCCAAATGCTTTCTGGGTGTCGGCGGCCGTTCCGGTCAGTTTCACCGTCCGCCGCAGCGCTGCCGTCGGATCTTTCTCCACCTTCAGGTGGAACTCGCGCGCAAATGCCTTTACCTGCTTGATGGCGTCCGGGTCGCCGCCATGGTGCTTCTTGAACTCGGTCAGGCTTACGCGAACCGGACCGTTCGCACGTCCACCGCGCCGATTCATCTTCAGCGGCTCTTTGCGTTTCACAATCACCGATACGGTCACCAATGACCTGGCGGGAGTAGCCTTCACGTGAACAGCGTTTGGAGCCGGTGCCTTTTCGCTGCCAGGGAGAACCTGACGCGCCTGGTCCGCAAACCGCGGCGGCTTGGCGGGTGCGGATTGTGTGCGGGGAAACTTTTTCATTACTGACCTCTTTCCGATCCGGGCCTCGATCTCCGGGCCAAGACCCGATAACTTCGAATGATAACCTGAATTCCTTCCATTCGCCGAAGACTGCCAAATTCAGAAATGCCGGCACGCTTTGTACTGTCAGCCAGTACATAGCATCCGCAGAGCCGGTCATCCGGGAGTTAGGCTCACGCTGGAGCCCCAGTCGGTTAATCAAGCAGATGCCAGGCCGGGGCTTTCGAACCCTCTCTCTCAATGCTCTCGATGGACAAAATCTCTGGGTCGCATCAGTTGTTCAAGGTACCGAGACTTCATCTGCTTGCTCGCCATGATTTGCTTGATCGGGGGGAGTTTCAGGATCGCTCCCAGGATAGCGGCCATGGCGCGATGATTCCAATACGCCTGGTTGTCGAAGATGAGGTTCTGAAGCTGCCCCCGCTCAATGGCCATGAGCACGGTGCGATGGGCAGTGGTGACCGGGGTGATCACACGCATCTTCCGGAATTTGAGTCTGATCCCGCGGCTGGAACATGTCCGTACGCAGGCGCCGCAACCCAGGCACAGGGACTCGTCGACGCGCGCTTTTCTGCGCTTTGGCTTATGAGGGTCGCCTGCAGACACGAGTCCCATGGCCTCCACTGGACAGGCCGTCACGCATTTGCCGCAGCCGTTGCACGAATCCGTAGCGACTTCCGGCAGGAAGTTCGTGGTGGCGATGGGGTTTAGGATGGCGAAGCGTTTGATAGCGAGCATAGCCTCGCAACAGCATCCGCAGCAGTTGCATATAAACGCAACTTTCTGCTGTACGTTCTCCCCGAACTGCACAAGGTTGTGCTCCAGAGCCTCGTCCAGCAGATCCACACCTTCTTTTGCATCGACCTTGCGCGCTATGCCGTGCTTGATCAGCGACTGGGCCGTCCCGCTGAAGGTCATGCAGATATTCATGGGGGCATCGCAGGATTTACCCATGTGCTGCATCTTATGTCGGCAGTAGCAGGCTCCAACTCCCATATGCGAGGCCGTGTGGATCACCTCGCTGGCTCTTTCGTAGTCCATCACCGTCAAGGTTTGGTCCGTAGCCAGAGCCTTCTCATTGACAAACGCGCGGCACAGCTGCGTTTCGCCCCCGGCAAAGAGGTTCTTCACAAAATCCTCTTCCACGTTCAGGTACTGGTAAAACAACTCTGCCAGCA
>Ga0182030_10006092_pt1 | contig 25488 bp, 15 predicted proteins | sample 812S3MmetaG_FD_121299 | JGI IMG/M metagenome (GOLD analysis project Ga0182030, IMG submission 121299) | Permafrost microbial communities from Stordalen Mire, Sweden - 812S3M metaG (Illumina Assembly) | ecosystem: Environmental > Terrestrial > Soil > Wetlands > Permafrost | place: Sweden...
TCTTTTATTGAAATCAAAGCTCAATCCTTCCCGGATAAAATTATTTGCAGCGAGCTTTTTTCTATCGAGACCGTATCTGCCATTAAATTTCTCAGGCCTGTGCTTCCGGTAATGGCGAGAAAAAATTTAACGGTGCCATTTATTACCTGCAATGAAATGCTGGAATATAATAAAGGCAAAAACAAATCGCTCTGGGAACTTGCTATTGACTATGAAAGCGAAAGAGGAAATATGTCACCAGATGAAGTATTTCAAAAGATGAGAGCCATCATTCACATCATGGGAAATGCAATTGAATCTGGGTTGAAGGGAACTCATTATGATGACCGGATCCTGGCCAGCCAGTCACTGCAGTTCAGGGAAAATTTCGAAGCAAAAAAATTAGTTGACGGTGATGTAAATAACAGAGTCATCATGTATGTGTCTTCTATCATGGAAGTAAAGAGCTCAATGGGCGTGATCGTTGCAGCCCCTACAGCCGGCTCTTGTGGTGCGTTGCCAGGTGCATTGTTTGGCGTTGCACATTCATTGCAATTGCACGAAGATGAAATTGTGAAAGCTATGCTGGCCGCTGGATTAATTGGAGTTTTTATTGCGGCTCACGCAACATTTGCTGCAGAGGTTGGTGGCTGCATGGCAGAAACCGGATCAGGTGGCGGAATGGCCGCTGCAGGAATAGTAGTGATGAAAGGAGGCACGTTAAAACAATCCATTGCGGCAGCTTCGCTTGCGTTGCAAAACTCATTGGGAATAATTTGTGATCCCATCGGCAATCGCGTGGAAGCACCTTGTCTGGGACGAAATGTGATGGCTGCTACGAATGCCATTTCCTGCGCTAATATGGCATTGTCAGATTATGAGCAACTGATCCCTTTGGATGAAGTGGTTGATACAATGAAAGCAGTGGGCGACCAGATCCATCACACTTTGCGCTGCACGAATCTTGGCGGGCTATCGGTAACGCATACCGCAAAAAAAATAGAAGCGATGCTGGAAGAAAAAAGCGGCAAATTTTTCAAAAGCTGTTAAGTATTTTTACACTTTATTGTTTTGATTAAATGACTGAATCAGAAAACACTGTTTAATTTTGTGACTCAGTCTCATTAATTGTTGCAAATAAATCTGGTTTTATCTATTTCAGCTTTTTCACTCTCATATACCTAAACCTAACCACATCGCCGTGACCTAAAAAGCCGAGATGGCCAGTTGGCCGAGACAAGCCCGGGTGTGCCTTGTGATCTATCGTTGCAGTAAAATTTTTCGATGCTTCTTTGATATCGCCATCCAAAATCACCGTGCCGTTCAATGTGACTTTTATCTTATTTCCCTTTGCTATGATCTCTTCTTTGTTCCATTGGCCTGTTGGCAAAAGAAACCCTCTTTTTGCAGGAATGACACCATACACAGATCCGTGGTATTGATAAACATGCAGATCTTTATACATTGGTGCTTCATTGTCGAGCACTTGAATTTCCATACCTACATAAGCTGCGTCACCTTCGAGTGGTGCACGAATGCCGATGCCATTGTTTGCGCCGGGCGTCAACTGAAATTCGAAGCGATAAACAAAATCAGAGAACTCTTCTTTGGTGTACAAATTACCAACGCTGCCATCATTCGGGCTCACCTCTACTACGCCATCTTTTACGAGATAGCCTGCAGTATTGCCCGTCCATTGATCTAAGTTTTTCCCGTCAAATAAAGAAACAAAGCCTTCCTTTTTTTCTACATCACTTATCGTATATGGCTCGTTCGTGGGAAGTTCTCTCAGATAAATATTCCGGTAGGCAACATAAGTGCCGTGAGCCTGCAATTCTATTTGTTCTTTTGGGAAAATGGGAATACTATGATCCCAATAATTTTCAAGCGGTATATTATCAGTCACCAATATGCCATTCAAATAGACAGTTACTTTTTCACCTTTCATAATGATATGAAAGCGATTCCACTCTCCCACTCTGTTATCCGCTACCACCAATGGCTTGCTTTCATATTTTTGATTATTGTACAACCCACCTGAACCAACCTGCGCACCAACCTCTCTTCTGCTCGTATCCCATATCTGAACCTGTGGTGTTCCTCTTAAATAAATCCCCGCATCGCCTTTTTCTGTGATCTTCCAGTCCACATACATTTCAATATCGCCGTATTTTTTTGTCGTTGCCAGATTATCTCCATGCCCGGTGAATATCAACAAACCATCTTTCACGATCCAGTCGCCTTTTGTTTTTTCGTTGGCCAATTGTTCTGCAGCACGCAAAGCTGTATCAGACATTTTTGATCTGGTGACCGGATTTCCAACAAGCGCTTTCCATCCTGTAAGATCCAACCCGTTGAAAAGGCTTACGAACCCATAATCATACGGCATTTTGAGTAAATGGGCATTTAGTTTGCTCACCAACACAGCACTGTCTTCTCCTTTGATGAGCGGGATAGCCGTTTCAAGCGCTTCTCTAGCAACCGGGCCTTTAATGTTTTCATCTTCCAATGCCAGACGTGCAACAATCAATGCTGCGTCTTTATTTACTTCTTCATCTTTCAATGATTTGCTGACTAAAATGAAACTGCTGAAACCGGGAATATGCGCTGCCTCGGACAAAATATTTCTTTTCTCTACCGGGTTTTTTGCCTGATCCATCTGATCCTGCAAAGCAAGCAACTGTTGTTCGTTATTCAGTGAAGATGAAGACGCTGGTTTATAAACAGGCAATTGAGGCAGGCTGTTATTTGCCTGATCAATGATTGATTTATCAGTCAGTAAATTCAACTGCGACTGAATGAATGCTTTTCCATAATCTGTTTTTACTGCAGCCAGTTGTTTTTTTAATAACTCAATTAATTGATTTTTTTTCACTGCATCTGATGAAGCCTTGTTCACGTAAGCATTCAATGCATAAGTAGCTTTGACTTTCAGCGAGTCATCGTCCAGCAATTTGGTAAACCATTTCCATTCTGACTTATTCCAGTTACCCATTGCCGCTAATGCAGCATCTGCTTCTGTAGTGTGCTGATATGGAAAAGCCTGAATGGTCTCTGTCACTTTATCTTTTGCTTTTTGTGCCTGAACATTTTCATGTAAACAAAGCGAAGCAAAAGCAATTACTAAAAAAGAAAAATATTTTTTCATACAGTTATTTTATCGGGGGTGTTTTTTGTTCATAAATGCCATGGGCTGCGCATGGGCGGGTTGATCAAATAATTTGCTTCGTCATCATCAATGAACAATTGAGTGGCCGGATCGAATTTCAAAGTCCTTCCCAATTGCAATGCAGCTTTCCCCATGTTGATTATGGTGCATGACCTGAACCCATTCATTTCGTTCAATGCGAATGGAGTCCTGTATTTCACAGAGTCTAAAAAGTTAGTGACCTGCGGTGCTGGGTCCGGCATCATTGCCAGCTTTTCTTTTAAGTTGGGAATATCTGATTTGAACCCTGCAAATAATTTTCCTTTAGGGCCTTCAATGTATGCTGCAGAAGGATCTTTTGCTTCTCCGTCCAGGATGATCTTACAGCCATCATCATACGTAAAAGTCAGTTTCCTGAACGTACCTACTGCATCCCAATTCTGTTGTTCTGCATCTACTTCAACCATTATGGGGTTGGTGTGATCTTTTCCCAAAAAATATTGAATCGGATCAATATAATGCTGGCCCATATCACCCAAGCCTCCGCCATCATAATCCCAATAGCCCCTGAAAGTCTGATGCACACGATGGGGGTTGTACGGCTTAAATGGAGCAGGTCCCAGCCATCTGTCATAATTCAATTCGGGAGGAACAGGCAATGTTTCCAATTTCGTTTTGCCAACCCAATAAAATTTCCAGTCAAAGCCGGTAGTCTTGCTTACTGTGACTGTCAAAGGCCATCCCAGCAATCCTGACTCCACTAATTTTTTTATGGGGCGAACCGTGGTATTCATTCCATAAAAATTATCTTCAAAGCGGAACCAGGTGTTCAAACGGAACATGCGTTTGTTTTGCTGCACCGCTTCAATCACTTTTTTGCCTTCACCGATTGTTCTGGTCATTGGCTTTTCGCACCAGATATCTTTTCCTGCTTTCGCTGCATCAATCGCAATGAGGCCATGCCAGTGCGGAGGCGTTGCAATATGCACGATATCTACTTCCGGCAAGGCGATGAGTTCACGGTGATCACTAAACGTTTTCACACCCCCACCGATCATATTGGCGACTTCGCTCAAATGATTTTTATCAACATCACAAATAGCCACCACCCTTGTTCCGGCATAACGGATGTGGCCACGGCCCATGCCGCCCACGCCGATAATTCCTTTGGTCAATTGATCGCTTGGTGCAAGAAACCCCTTGCCCAATACATGTCTCGGTATTATTGAAAAACCTGTTACAATAGCAGCGGCATTTTTTATAAACCATCGCCTGCTATTTTTTTTTGATGTGCCCATGCTTTTTTATTGTATGCTTTGTAAAAAACTATTGAAAGGTAAATGTAAATAGTAAAATCAATTTACTTATTGCATAATATAAAAATTATAACCTGATCTGTTTGTCAAGTAAGTAATCTGTACCGCAATCATCTCAAACCCCTACACTGATGATTTATATTATTTTTCCGGTTGTGTAATTCCGTTAAAAGAGGCCAAATATTATTTGTGGCGCATTTCCTCCACGCCGATCCAGTTTTCAGGAACTCCATTGCTGATGTACTGATTAGCTTTAGTTAAAAACAATTTTGTGGTCATATCCTCCGCATGCGTTTCCAAAACCCGCTGAAATTTTTCGGACGCTTCAGCAAAAGATTTATTAAAATAATCAGTCATTGCCTGGTTGAAAAGAGATAAGCTTGATAATTTCTTTTGTATATTGTTTTCGTCACTGCCATTGAAGCATTCGTAAATAGCAATTGGCTTTGATTTTCCTTTTAATTGCACCATGCCGAGATGGCGCAAATGAAATGAACCTTGATCCTCCATGCTTTTCAAACTGTCTTCGCTTAAAAGAATATCTCCTTTATAATATTTCGTAAGTGTTTCTAAACGAGATGCGGTATTCACCGTGTCAGCAATGGTAGTAGCATCCAGTCTTTGCTTATCGCCGGTAATGCCCATGATCAAGGGACCTGTGTGCAATCCGATCCCTATTTTTATAGGTGCTTTTTTCTTTAACACACGGCTGACATTAAATTCTCTGACTGCTCTTTGCATTTTTATCGCGGCATTGAGCGCATCAGATGCAATACCCGGGAAAATCGCCATGATGGCATCGCCAAGATATTGGTTGATGAAACCATCATGCTGCCTGATAATCGGCCCCATTTTTTCATTGAAGGAAGAAACGAAACTGAAATTTTCATCGGGGGTCATGTTCTCCGATAAAGTTGTATAGTCTCGTATATCTGCAAAAAGAACAGTGACTATTTTCTCTACCTGATCGCCAAGCTGTATATCTGTTATTACTTTTCTGCCGAGGGATTTTATAAATTCATGTGGCACGAATTTGTTGGTAATCTCATAAATCCGCCTCATTGCTTCTTCTCTTTCTTTTGCTTCGCTGATATTTTTTTCATACAGCAAGGCGCTTTCAATAGCCGAAGATGATTGAAGAGCAAGCGTGATCAAAAATTTCAAATCTGCTGCAGAATATTGAACAAGCTCCGTGCTCGCAAGAACAATGGCTCCCATTACGCGGTGCTTCACCTTCAATGCTGCATAAATCAGCGATTGTACTTCTGGCATAATCAATCCGGCTTCTTTTAGCGCAGAAACGTCGCCCACAATTTCAGATAGGCCACTGTGCGAAAGATGCAGCAGCAAATCAACGTTAGCTTTCATTTTTTCTTTGGAGAAAAATTTCCCTGAAGAAGCCAGCACTTCTAACTGATTGCTTTTTTCATCCCATAAAATAATCAACCCATTGTCAGACTTTATCAAGCGCATTGCTTCTTCAAGTGTGATGGTGGCAATGGAGTTTTGCCCGATGGTTTGCGCAAGTTTTTCAGAGAAATTAAAAATCAGGTTCACTTCCTGGTAAAGCATTAGCACTTCACTGCCAATCTTTTTTTTCTCAACTTCTTTTTGAATTAATACATTAATAAGCGATGTTATTACAAAAACTTTCTCGTCTCCTTTCACCCATCCGATAATTTCTTCATCCAGTATAATTGATTGTTTATGTGAGATAATATCCGTGAGCTTGCCGAATAAAATTTTTTGAGCGTCATCTTCAATATAAACATTTGCTTTCAGCTCCTCCATTAATGAAGTGAGCAATGCATTTGCTTCAGTATTCTTTACAAGAATATTTTTAAGATTTATCCTGGGCATGATATTAAAAAGAAAAAAGCATTAATGGCAGGCAAGCATTATATATTCAAACAAAAAAATCCAGAAATAGAAAACTATCATAAACCCAGCACAGACTTTGCTTTTGAAAGGATCGCTTCGGGGTCAAAAGGCTTTGTCATATATACATCCGCTCCTACTTCGCCCCCTTTCTGCCGATCAAGCTCCTGGCCTTTTGCAGTCAGCAAAACAATATATACATCTTTTAAAAAGAGTTCTTTCTTTACTCTTCTGCAAACTTCCATTCCATTCATTTTAGGCATCATCACATCTAAAAAAACAAGCTGTGGCTTTTCTTCCTTAATGATTGCAAGAGCATCTTCTCCATTGTCAGCAGTTAAAAAAGTAACATCACTATCTTCCAGTTCTTCAAGCGTCTGCTCTATCAGCATCCTGATATGAGGTTCATCATCTACAATTAAAAGTTTTTGTTCCATCGGTTTATTATTATCTGTTTTCTTTTATTGAAATATTTTCTTACTGATAAATTAAGAACAACACATTCTCTAAGCCTTTTTCAAAGCGAAGCGTTTGCACAATTTCCTGTTTGCCTGAAAAAACAGAATTGAGTATAATGATATCTGGCTGAGCGGCGATTGCTTTTTCAACCAGTTCCTTCCCATCAGATTCAAAAACATGGTAGCCTTTCGCCTGCAAAACATCTGATAATGTTTTTACTGCTGCGGCATCTTCATCAACTACCATCACTTTTTTTCTTGATTTGCCTTGTTCGAGCAATGCGCCAACTTCGGTGAACAGTCTTCCCGTATCGATAGGTTTTGTGAGATAGCGGTCGACACCAATCCTATAACCTCTCGCTTTGTCCTGAACAATGGAAAGAACGATAATAGGAATATCCATTGTTTGAGGATCGTTTTTTAAAATCGCAGCCACATCAAAACCATTCATTTCAGGCATCATCACATCAAGGACAATCAGGTCGGGGCGATGATTGCGGATGATCGTCAATGCTTCTTTGCCGTTTGTTGCTTCTTCTATCAAATATCCCGCATCTGTAAATTCCTGTCGCAGCAGCGAACGGATAGAATCATCATCATCAACTATAAGAATGGTTGCATTGCCATCTTTGCTGTTGAATTTTGATTGAGCCATCTGCTCTCTTAATTGTTTCACTAATGCATCCAAATGAATCGGGGTTGAGACAATTGTGGTTGTTACCACAGGCAAAGCAAAAGAAAACGTGCTGCCTTTTCCCGGCTCACTTTCAAGCCATATACGGCCGCCGTGATGTTCAACAATTTCTTTGCAGATAGGAAGGCCGAGACCGGTTCCTTTTGGTTTATCTGTTAATGTGTCTCCGCCTATTTGTTTAAACTGTTCGAAAACAGCAGCCTTGTCTTTTTCAGCAATACCAATACCGGTGTCTTTAATGCTGGTAATAATTTCATTGTTCTTAATACTTACATTGCAAGTGACAGAACCCTGTTCTGTAAATTTTACTGCATTGGAAATTAAATTGACAATAACCTGGATCAACTTATCATGATCGCCTGTAATCTTTGGCAGATCGGGCTCTACAAATTTTTCGAGTACAATATTTTTTTTATAGAAAAGAGAAGATGTTGCGGCAACTGCACGATCAACAATTTCCGGCACAGAGACATTCTCCATATTCCATTCCATTTTCCCCGCTTCAATTTTTGCAAGATCCAACACATCGTTAATGAGATGCGTTAATCTTTCTCCTTCGGAAATCACCACGTTCAGGTTTTCAGAAACCTGCCCGATGGCTTTTTCTGTTTTAGGATCTGTTTTATCTGTTGCAGGAAATATTCTTTCTTCCAATCTTTTTTTAATAATTTTTGCAAAGCCTAACACGGAAGTGAGCGGCGTTCTTAATTCGTGGCTCACTGTTGAAAGGAAAGCGCTTTTTGCTTCGTTTGCTCTCTCTGCATTTCTGCCTGCTACTTCTGCTTCTAACTTCGCATGTTTCACTTCTTCAAACAATCTTGCTTTTTTTAATGCCACACCAACATTTGCTGCGATCGTCGATAATAAGCGCTGATCTTTTTCGTCAAAATAATTTTCAGTGGTGGTGCTTTGCACACTGAGCACACCGATGATTTCATCATCAATCGGAATGGGAACGCCGATATAAGAAGCAGAAGCCACGCCCAAACGTTGTATGCCGAGTTGTGAGATTTGTTGACCCAGATCTTTATTGATCAGTAATGGCTTTCCGGTTGTTAATATTTTCGAAGCGATGCCTTCGCCAAATTTAATCGGTGGCAACGGTTCGCCATATTGGTAAGGGAAATTGATGATGTTGGTTTTTTTATCCCACATCGCCACATACACAATATTTGCTTTGAACACTTCCCGCATCTCATCGCCAACCAGCTTGATCAGGTCATCCAATTCAATTTTCGATGCGAGTGCCTGGCTGATCTGGTTTACGGTAGTCAATTCTTCTGCCTGCACCTTCACTTCTTGCGTTCTTTCTTCAATTTTCTTTTCAAGCTCTGCTCTTTGTTCATGCAGTTTTCTGGTGCGATAACGAACGAAGAGATAAATAACAGCAAGCACTGCCAATGCATACAACAAATAAGCCCACCATGTTCTCATGGCCGGTGGTTCAATCGTGAAAGCATAAACTGCTTCATCGCTGATGCGGCCATACACATTTTTCGCTCTTACATGAAATGTATATTTCCTCTCGGAAAGATTGGTGTATTCTTTATAAGTGTTGCTTCCCCATCCGCTCCACTCTTTTTCGAAACCATCAAGCCATGTCTGGTATTGTGTTCTGTTTTCCTGCTCATAAAAAGTAGCTGCATACGAAAAGCGCAAACTGTTATTATCATACTTTACAGTTGCTTTCTTTTCGCCAGTGCTATCTTTTATTTCAGGATTCAGAGAAATATTTCCTGCCCAAATGCTGCTGATATGAACAGGAAAGTGCTCCGCATAGCTTTTCTTCATGTTCTGATCATAGCGTATAAGCCCATTGCTCGTTCCGATCCAACATGTTCCCACGTCATCTACATAAAACTGAGTTAGCACTTCACTGCTTATGGGCAACAACGATGTGCTATCTATTTTATAAGTGCCATTGCCATTTGGAGTTGCAATCAAGCATTGTTTACCGTATTGCATCCACACTTTCCCGGTCTTATCCTCAGTCACCCAATCAAATTCATCACTGCCCGCATGCACATGCCCAAATGTAGTGTCAGCATAAAAACGATTTTCTTTTTTATCAAACCGATAAAATAAGGAATCTGTAACAAAAAATGGTTCTCCGTGGATCTGAAACATCTGCGAACCGCCTCCTTTGCCTAGGCCGTCTCTTTTAATCTCTGCATGAGATTTTTCCAGGTCAAAATTGCCCTGACTATCTAATACCGGAATGATTTCGTAAACAACGTTAGCTTGAGTAGCCATCCAGATATTTCCATCCTTATCTCCGGCAAGAGGACCACTCCCTAATTGCTCAATGCCATGAACCTCACCGGCATATTTCCATTTGTCTGCAGGGCTATCTCTTTTAAAAACTATTACACCTTTTGTAGCCCCTGCTGAAAAAAGGCAGTTCGGCATTCTTGGAGACTGATATAAATAACTTAGCAACATGCTTCCACTTATTGACGGGACAACCACACTGGCTTTTCCGTTTTTTACCGAGAATAAACCATCGGTAGAAACAAGCATTTGATCATGATCGGGAAAAAGGCCAAAAGTTTGAGATGACCCTACCTCCTCAATGTGCTCGAACAGATGGTTTTTTTTGTTGAACCTGAGCAGCCCGTTAGTGCTGCCAAGATAAAGATCACCCTCAAATCTCATAACTCCAAGCACCAGAGATTTGATGCCTGACAACTGGTTAAAGTGCGTGAATGGCGAAGAGGTCTGAACTCTTGAAATGCCGTTATCTAATGCAAGCCAAAGATTTCCTACCTCATCGGGGTAAATTGCTGCAATGGTTTCATCCTGTAATCCCGAGTTTCTGTTAACCATTTGAATTGTCTTGCCTTCTTTATCCATAATGACCAATCCTTTCCCAATAGTTCCCAGCGCGTAGGAACTATCTTTAAGAAGTCTGCCTGCATACAGATTAGCTTTGAAAATAGAATCGGCCTGGGTATGAAAAGGCTCGAATTTTTTTCCGTTATATAAAAACAGCCCGTTGTGAAATATACCTATCAGGTATTGCTTGTTATTGTTCTTATCAGCAGGATATGGAAGAAAAACCTGCATGCGTTCTTTGCCAAGAAATTCACTGCCGGGAACGAGTTGCAGTGAATCGTTGACCATTTTATAAAGCCCAAGATTTTGCAGGTGTACATAATAAGATCCATCCACGTAAAAAGCATACATGAACTTAGTTTCAGGTTTCCAGGTTTTAAAACCGGAGCCGGTTATTTTGCCTGATGCATCTTCTTTCAATCTGAATATGCGCTCTCTCGATTGAAAATAAACATAACCATCGTCATTCACATGAATAGTTCTCAGCTCGCCAAACTCACGAAATTCTTTCGGTATATATTCGAGCAATGAATGAGCTTTCATGCCGCCGGTACTTTCGTCATGTTCCAAAAATCCAAAATCATTTGTCCATCCGTAATAAATGATGCCACGCTTATTTTTATTCAAGGCCCTCACAGGTTGTTGCAGGTCGAGATCTTTGGTAACATAAATCTTTCTCCAATTCACGCCATCGTATTGAAGAATGAAATTTAAGTTGCCGCCGAAATACATAAAGCCATCATCGCCTTGTATAACACTCCATTGCTGAAGAGAAGCACCGTTACTATAATCTCTGGGGCTGAAATTGGTTAAATAAGGCATGCCTTTTTCAGCATCATTTTGCGCAGTTGTTGAATATGGAAAAAAGCTTACAAAAAGAATGATCGCAAACAGCGATACATACATTTTCTCATGAAAAGCAAAACAGATCTTTGGGTTTGTCATTATTTAACAGCTATGAAAAGTTGATGACTTAAAAAGGGTAGAACATCTTTTCAAATAGGGAGGTATTAATTAACTGCGTAACCACTAATGAAAATTAAATTTAAGGAAATCTGCACAGGAATTGAATACTTTTTCAGGAATTCCAGACGGATATGAAACTGTTGTGGACAATCTACCGTACTACTTTCATTTTATTAAATTTAAAAGAAGTTACTGATTAGACGCAATTGTTCGACCCTATATACCCGCAATTTAACGCTGTCGCAAAAAATGCAGATTCATTCCATATTTTTTTTGAGCAATCTTTTCTATTCTTTCTTATACCGGATATTCCGAAACTCCACTTTCATAGCGGGCAACACATGAACCTGCAACCCGATTATCCCCTCAGATTTGCGATTAGCGGTGTCATTGTCTATTGTTTCACTCATCAATATGCCATTGATATAATGCTTCATATCATTGCCTTTAGCAATGATGTGGATCTCATTCCAGTCATTGACTTTAATGTGCATTTTTAATGAATCCGAGTTGCCGACAGAATCTATGATGATGGGTTTTTGATTTGTTTCCAATCTCGCTTTCTGTCCGCGCATAGCGAGAAACCCGCGGCCGCGTTCTTCATAATTCTGTCCGGTATATTGATTGGCCCCATCAATATCGGCCTGATAGCCTTTTACCGCATACTTAATGTCCTTTAGTTCTTCACTGCGATATTGCACACCGCTGTTGCCACCATCGCTGATCCGGTATTCTGCCTTGAATTCGAAATCTGCGGGTGTGCCACCCCGCCAAATCAAAAACGTGTTTGTTTTGATCTGTTTGGTTGGTGTCACTTCTCCGATAAAACTGCTGCTGTCAATGCGCCAGACACTGGTATCGCCATCCCACCCATTAAATGTCTTTCCATCAAATATTTGTGTGAAGCCTTCTTTGTCAGTGCTGTCGTTTTTTGCAGCATCTGTGTTACTTGCATTATTGCAACTGGTAGCAAAGACTACAAATGAGATAAGTGCAATCAGATGCAGAAAAGTTTTGGAGCAATTATTCTTTATCATTTTTGGGGGTTTATTTTTTTATTTTATTTTTTAATCTTGTATCCCTGTATTTTTCCATGTTCCCGATTTAGCAGATTGCTGCACGGCATCACAAACCTTTTGTGTTTGATGTGCTTCCGTGAAAGTTGGAGAACATGTCTCACCGGTTTCAAGGCTCTTCAGAAAATCAGCTACCTGATGTACAAATGAATGTTCGTAGCCAATGCCAAGCCCCGGCACCCACCATTTATCCATATATGGATGATCTCCATCGGTAACATGAATGGAACGCCATCCTTTTACTTTTGATTCATCCGCATTATCAAAATATTCCAGGCGGTTCAGATCGTGAAGATCCCACCGAATAGAAGCGTTTGCTCCGTTGATCTCAAAAGTGTACAAAGCTTTGTGTCCACGGGCATATCGCGTGGATTCAAATAAACCCAGTGATCCATTATTAAAGTGACAAAGAAATGAACAGGCATCATCAATCGTCACTTCCTGCACTTTGCCTGTTAACTGATGGACACGTTCTTTAATAAAAGTCTCGGTCATCGCTGTCACATCTTTGATGCCACCATTTAACCACATCGCTGTATCAATACAATGCGAAAGCAAATCGCCGAGCACACCTGATCCGGCAACAGCGGCATCCATTCTCCATAAACCTTCACCGCCCTGCGGAAGATTTGCATTGATTGTCCAGTCCTGCAAAAAATTAGTGCGATAATGAAATATTCGACCCAATTTTCCTGAATCCACAATTTGTTTTGCCAATGTTACTGCAGGTAATCTTCGATAGTTATACCATACGGTATTTTTCACGCCAGTTTTCTCAATCGCATCGACCATGGTTTGAGACTCGGCGAGGCTGCGTGCCAGTGGCTTTTCACAAAGAATCATTTTGCCTGCTGCCGCAGCGGCGATCGCAATCTCGGCATGGAAGTCGTTAGGCGTGCAGATATCCACTGCATCAATATCATCTCGTGAAATCAATTTCTTCCAATCTGTTTCTGTTGATTCATATCCCCATTGTTCTGCAAATGCTTTTACTTTTTCTGCATTTCGTGAACAAACCGCTTTCAATACGGGGCGATAAGCAAGTGCCGGAAAAAAATCTCCGACGCGTTTATAGCCATTGGTATGTGTTCTGCCCATGAACCCGATTCCAATCAGGCCAATGCGCAGTTGTTTTGTCTCTTTCATTGCTAAATATTTTTAATTTATTTGTCATTTTCCTCCGGCATAAATGCCGGAGCTAGTCGTAACCCTCGGCAATTCAATATTCACCATTCACACCGCTTCATACCAACCATGTGTATTTCTCACTTTTATCATTGTTGCCAGAATATCATTCCATGTTTGTTGTTTTTCCATTACAGCATTCGGGAACATGCATCCATCCCAACAGATATGCCTGAACGCTTTTGTAAGAACGCCATTTTCATCGCGCAGCCAGAAACCGGCATCTTCAACGATATCGAGTTTGCCATTGGGATCTGTTGCGAGGCAATGACGACCAGTTTTATCATGCGAACCGGAACCGAATACGGTTCCGTCATTTTGCGCTACATGAAAATCGGTTGTCCATGGCCGTAAGGCAGCCGTCAGTTTTTTCAATCCTTCTTTTAGCGCCGCACGATCGCTCCATTCGAAGTCATCAGGCAGTATTCTGTCTTCGGGGCGATTGTAACCAAGAAGATACAATAACGTGTGCGCCATATCAGCCTGAAATCCTATATTCGGTCTGTCTACTGCTTCGAGTGTATCGATCATTGTTTTCCAGCTATGCATCCCACCCCAACAGATTTCTCCTTCAGCAGCCAATTTTTCTCCGTAATCAGCAGCCACATCGCAAGCTTCGCGGAATGTTTCAGCAATGAGTTTTGTGTTGCCGGCAGGATCTTTGTCCCATGCATCAGGCTTGCTTGCGGAATCAATGCGCACAAGCCCGTTCGGGCGCACGCCAAGCTCTCGCAATTTTTTTCCGAAGCGGCAGCTCTTACGAACCATTTCCACAAATACTTTTCGGTCTTCTTTGCTTCCCATTGCAGGACCGCCCCATATAGGCGCAACGAGGCTGCCAATATTGAGGTTGAGTGAAGCTACGCGTTCAGTTAGTTTTTTGATGCCATCATCTGATTCATCAATATTAAAATGGGGTTCGAAAAGCCCAATATCTATACCATCGAATTTCACGCCATCAACTTCAGCCGCGGCAGTGAGTTCAAGCAATTTGTCTAAAGAAATTGCAGGCTCTGAACCCGGTCCTTTTCCTACAATGCCAGGCCATGTGGCATTGTGGAGTTTTGGATAATTATTTGTTTGCATATCGTTAGATTAAAAATTAATTATAAAACTAAATCCGGATTGCCGGGGCCGAAATGTTTAAGCATCACTATGGGATCGGTCTTTGAAAAATTCTGAATTTTTACGCCATTTGTTGCGGCTTTTTCGGTAACGAAATATTCGTCATGCGTTAGTTGCCCAAAGCGTATCGATGACGGCGTTTCGATATCCCACACACCCATTTTGCCATGCCCCTGCATCATGATCATACCATAGGCGGCTGCATCGCGGATGGTTACCATTGCTCCCGGGAAAACCGTTAGTTCCTTGGCACTATACGCAGCATTTTTATAACAAATCCAATTCTCCGAATAGCCATCTTGTTTCATCTCTTCTATAGGCCTGACGGGTTTCGGCCTCATAAAATGATTTTGTACAAAATCAGGGTCTACATTGGGCGCCCAATCTATCACTTCCAATAAGTGTTCGTAATTGCCAATTTTATCCTGTGGCGTATTTTTCCAAAGCAGTTCTTCAGGTATAATCACATTATTCACTAACGATTGATACATAGCAAAAACATCCGATGCTTTTTGCGGCTCATAAGTGCATAAGCTGCCCGGCGCGTGAAGTATGCCGGGAGGGACATCCCAACCTGTGCCATTTTCCAAACGGTGTGCATGCGAAATATTGGTGATTTTATTATCGCCTTTGCTGAAATTTTTAAGACATTCCAACACGTCATCTTTGGTTGTTCCCGGATTGAACCCAAAAAAAGTGTAAGGGAAATCTCCGCCATGGTTGTTTAGTTGGGGTGGGAAATAATAGGCTTCAGGCTTTCCCAATTGGCCCGTAAGTTTTGCATGCTCATCCCGGTGATGCACATGATGTGGCAACGGGCCAAGGTTATCAAAGAATTTGGAATACATAGGCCATGCTTTGTATTCATCCCATATCCGTGACCCGATGATGGCGCTTCCCAACTCGTTGATGGCATCTCTCAAAACAATTTGAGTTACAGTACCACCCTCTTCAAACACAATATGGCTCAATCCTTCATTCTTGCTTGTTAAAGGACCATTATCCGCCGGCGTGGTGGATGAAAACCAACGTTCGTCGATACCCCCGCGCATACCGCCCAATGCATAATAATCATCCTGATGAAGCTTGATGCGACGCCCTGGTATGCAAAATGATCTTGGCACCCATGTTGGTGACAAACGCAAAATTCCATTTCCCTGTTCTAATGCTTTTGCTGCAAGTTGTTGTTTTTCCATTGGCATGATTGAGCTTTGTTTTATGTGCTATCGTTAGATTTGTGAGTGGTGAGTGATGAACTTTCTTTGCTCACAATTGACAATACACTATTCACGTCTCACCATCAAACTCCCTTAGGAATCTTTTTGTGCTTTCATCATCGGATAATATTTCTATCTCCAGATCATAACTTCTTTTTTTGGCCGGTGCTAAAAAAATAAGTGTCTTTTCTTCCCTGGCTTTTGCCTGGCCATTTAACGGATGGGTGCTTGGCTCAATACCTGTTACATATTCTCCCCTGCCCCAATGCTGCCAGTTGATGAGCCATGGCAATTGCTTTTTTTGAAACCGCATAGCAAGCGCTAATTTAATTTTTGCATTGTACAAACCAGCAACACATATTCCTTCTTCATCTGAATCAATATCTATAATCCCAACTTCTTCACCGTTGCCTGAATGTTCTTTCATTGGCGCAGGGCATTTGCGAAAATTATTTTTTTCATTAAAAATAGTATTTGGAACGTTTTCAAAACGCGGTTTCCAATTTCCTTTCCAGAGTATTTCTGTTCCCTCATCCACAAGCGGCCATCCAAAATTGCAATGATACAAAATCATATGAGGCGCAGGAGTATTCCCACGGTTAAATACTTCATCGTGAATAGTAATAGATGCACTTCCTATCTTACCCGAAATAGTTCTTCTTAATTCAAAGCTTGGCCCGAAAATCGTTGTGCTATTAATAACACCGGTGATGCTCATAACTAATTTTCCATTGGCCGGATCTGGCTGAATGATCGATTCAATTTCTGCAGGCGTGTTACTGATTTCTCCATGAAGACCGCGTTCTCCATATTCATCTTTTTCGGGCCCGCCGACATGCGAGAGGCCGCATGTAGTGAGCAATCCTCCTCCAAATGTTCTAAGCCAGTCAATGCTTCTATTTGAGAAAGGTTCTGCTGCTGTGATGCCTGAGTGACTTAACCAGGTGAGGCTATACTGATTAAAAAAAGCATCGGCGATATCCATCCCGCGGTCAATAACCACTTTATAGCGCAAACCCGTTCCGGTATTTATCCAGGCAATACGCGTTCCGCGACCAAGCCCATTATCAAGAACAGAGGTTTCTATCCCTCCAACCTGTGCATGATTGGATATTTTTCCATCCCATTCCGGAAGCGTTTGTGAAGACATTTTCGCCTATGGCTTTTTAGCTAAGAAAATTGAATCTTTCGGATTACCTCCTGCTTTTAAATACGCTAATAAATCTTTCAGTTCGTCGGGATTCAACCGATTGATCAATCCCGGAAGCATTACTGAAACTTCAGATAGCCTTGTCCTGATCACATCTTTCTTAGGAATATCGCGAATCGTTTGTGGCGCAAAAGGGTTTTGCGAAATGGAATATTTATCTGCATCCTGGCTCATCAACCGACCGACTACAGAGCTCCCATCTTTCAAATAAAAAACAGTTGCTGCAAACTGATCTGAAATGGTTTTGCTTGGATCAACAATAGCAACCAACATGTCCTTATAAGAAAATCTTGTTCCTAACTGTGTGAGATCGGGGCCAACAGTTCCCCCTTCGCCGCGCATTGTATGACAAGTGATGCAAAGGCTTGCTGCAAACATCGCTTTGCCATTATCAAAATTGCGATCGTGCAAGCCGTCTTTCAACAATGCAAGCGCCGTATCCACTTCCCAATCTTTGCCTGGTCCTTTTGGCTGAACCGCATTTGCAGACAAACCCATTTGGGACTTCGTCACAATCGAATCGCCTGACATTGCATTGAAATATGCGAACTTATCCTGCGGAACATTTTTCAATGCATTTTTTCGTGCGAGATTTATAAAGCCAACAAAGCTATGGCCGCCTTTAAAACCAAATGCATTGTAAAACCAATGAAAATATTTCTCACGAAGCTCGGGTGTCCATCCACTTTTAGCTTCACTCAAAGCAACTGCATAAAATGTTTGCTGTTGTGGTGGAACATTTGCTAACATGCCCGCGATATCCATTCCATATTGCGGGTTTCGCATAATGAGATCAGAGGACTGCGTAAAAGGCTTTTGTTCTTCAGGGTCATCTTTCGCAATGGCTAGCAACGCCATTGTTTTTTCAACTGCATCTGGAGCATCTAAAAAGAGAAGTATCTTGCTCAGCGAACGGTTTAAGTTATTTGTATTGGCAGGATACTGCTGATCAAGATAAGCAATCACCTTTGATTTAACGGCTGCCACCGGCAATCCCCAACGATACAACACCAACTCGAACGCACGAAGTAAATCCAACTGCTGTGATTCGCTCAGCTTTGAGTAATCAATAGCGGTGAGCGCTTTCAGCAAATTTTCTTTTTCTTCTTTGCCTCCTTCTCTTGCCAGTGCTATTGCGGCCTGTGTCAGCACGACAGGGTCTTTCTCACTGATCGCTTTTGCCTTCCATTCATTTACCGGCTGATGTTCCACTGCAATCCTTGCTGCATAGCGGATAAAGCGGTCTTCGCTTTTTAAATAAGGCCATGCGAAATCTATCGCATCTGGTTTTGGCGAAGTATGGTATGTTTCTAATTTTCTGCGAAGCTTTTGAATGTCTGTGAGATCGGATGTTGATAATTTTTCTGTATCCTCTTTGTTGTCTTTATAATACACGCGATAGAGATCTGACTCCAGTCTGCGGCCACCTGTTAGAAAATACAAAGCACCATCAGGCCCAATCTGACCATCAGTTAACGGCAATGGAGAACCAGAAACAAATTCTTCTGCGTTGGCTTTGTAGCTTGCGCCATCGGCTTGTGGCTGAATGGCATAAATAATCCCAAAGCTCCAATCAAATGCAAAAATGGAACGCCGGTATTTTTCAGGGAAATGTGCATTGACGCCGCTGAATACGCTGGTAGGCGAACCCTGACCAATATTCAGCAACGGAGGTAAATTATCAGCGTTGGAAGGCGACCATTTATCTGTTCCGGGGCGCCAGCCGAATTCGCCACCGCTTGGCACATGGCAAATGCGGATCGGGCGATACCATGGCGTACCAAAATCCCATTCCATGTCCGAATCAAATGTGAAGATATCGCCTGCATCATTGAACGCGAGGTCAAATGGATTGCGGAATCCGGCACTGATAAGATTGAAATTTGCGCCCATAGAATCTATCTGCGCAATCCATCCTCCATGTGTATTTACTGTATTGTCGTGGCCATTCGGATCTCTTATTAATGGAAGCAGGTTATCAATTTGCCATACGGGGGGAGCCGTGTAATTATCCATTTTCGGTATCTTGGTAAAATTTCCCGCGATGATATACAAAGATTTTCCATCTGGCGCCAGCACAATGCTGTGGGGCCCATGCTCGCCATCACCTTCCAATCTTTTCAACAATGTTATTTTGTCAAACTGGTCATCGCCGTTCGTGTCCTGCAACCGATATAGCCCGCTTGGTCTTGAATTGGCTGTATCACCCTCATCATTTACCATTACATAAAGACTGTTGAATGCGTAGAGCAGCCCATGAGCATATCCAATCCTCCTTGCTCTTTTCGATGTATCATTCGGAAGCTGCAGCACAATAGAATCGACCTTGATTTTATTCTGGCTCGTATCCGATCCTATAGTAGGAATGGTGAGGCGATATAGATTACCATATTGATCGGATGCAATCATTCTTCCCTTGTTATCAAAGGTCATGGCAACCCATGAGCCCTGATTATTAATGCCAGGGCTGTATAGATGGTCTGCATGAAAATCGCCAGGCAATTTTAAAGCGGCGATTTTAGGATCTGCCGAAACAGGACTTGCTGTTTTTTCATTATTACAACTAACAGAAACAAGCAAGAGACAATAAGCCGCGAAACATAACAGTTTAGAACTGAGGTTTGGGTGCATAGCCAATCGTTGGTTTATTAAAAAAAATATTTTACCATTTTTCAAGCTACTATAAGACGGGACTCTTAAAACATGTTTGATATCAATTAACCTATCTTTTCCAGTATGAAAACTATAAAGATTATTTCTTTTTTTTCATCTTACCAAATCCTGCAGTAAATAAAATTTATTAATAAATATTTCATTCGAGAAAACCTAAGCAAAGCATAAAAGTTTGGTGAAGAATCTTTAATCAAGTGACATAAAAAGAAGAAAAGATGTAACCAGATTCTTCAATCAGAAAATTGTAGGACAGAATGCCTTTTCAGATTTAATAGCCGGATATTAATACAATAAAACATGGGTTTCGCATGAGATTGTGACTGATGATAAAACAGGTCATAAACTCAATTCGATTTTTTTGCCTGTCTTTGCGGCCGCATAGATAGCATCAATAATTTTTAAATCTTTAACCGCCTCTTCGCCATCGACCGGCACAATGGGCTTTTTCCCATCGAAAATAATGCGCGCCATTTCATCCATCTGCACTGTCTGATGCGTGATATGAGGCTGTGTCAACTCACCTTTGTGCGTGCGTCCCTGAATCGGCCCATAACCAGTGGCGGGCAACAATTCAGCAAAGCCATCAACGCCATCCAGAAAAAAACGATCCAGATTATTGATGGCATAAGTAGAAAGACAGGATGCCGTCGCACCACCTGGAAAGCCGAATTGAAACATAATGGTCTCATCAATGCCCTCTTTGAATTTCTCATGATTTGTTTTTGTTTCCTGCGCTGTCACCCAAATCGGGTCTTCGCCGATCATATACCTTGAACCATTGACAGAGTATATACCGATATCCATCATAGCACCGCCGCCAGACAATTGTTTATTCAGGCGCCATTGGTTGGGATCGCCTATAATGAAACCAGACAGGCCCTGAAAGAATATGGCTTTCCCAAACTCACCTGCATTGCGCATGCGGATAATCTCAAGTGTCTTTGCTTCAAGGTGCATACGGTAGCCGACCAGCAATTTCACATTTGCCTTACGGCATGTATTTACCATTTCCTGACCTTCTATGGCATTCACCGCCATGGGCTTTTCGCAGATAACATGTTTGCCTGTTTTTGCAACCCTTATTACCTGATCGTGATGCAATGCATTTGGCGTGATCACATATACCGCATCAATATCCGGATTGTCTTTGATGTTGTCAAAATTGCTATAGTTGTAACAATTCTTTTCGGGGATATTATATTTTGCCTGCCAGTTTTTTATTTTGGAAGGGGTGCCACTGATAACACCAGTCAATTGGGCTCTCTTGCAATCAACCATTGCCTCGGCCACTCTTGTCCCATAGCCACCCAAACCCATAATGGCCACTCGCAGCACAGGCCCGCCATCATTATTTAGCGATCTTACCTTTTCCCCGGCAGCACTTCTTTTGAACAAAGGCATGGCGATGGTCGCAGCAGCCATTTTTTGTAAAAAGTCACGACGTGAACTCATAATAATATTTTTTATTAACCACCAAAAGATTGTATGAATTTAGCTTAACACCGGCTATTCATGAAATAAGTTTATCCAAATAATCCTAATGAAGCATTTAACAATAACTTTGCTCATTATTCAATTCGATAGATAAGAAAATTTCATACATGAAGACAAAGTTTTATTTTTTTTTAGTATGTGTTTGTATTGGCATTTCATCTTTTAGTCAGGGTGTTATTACTCTAGAGGGCCGGGTCACTGATAAAAAATCAAACCCGGTAAGTTTAGCCTCTGTTTATTTATTGAATACAAACCTTGCTGTTTTCAGTGATACAGGCGGTTATTTTAAAATAAAAAATATTGCTGCTGGTGAATACACAGTAGAGATATCGGCGGTTGGCTATGCAACACTAAATGAAAAGATACTAATAAAAAAGGATGCAGCCAGCACGTTGGAATTTCAATTAGCAGATGCCGCAACACAGCTTGACGCTGTAATAGTGAGCGCCGAAAAAAAGGAAGAGAATGTGCAAAATATCCCTTCAAGCGTAACTGCGTTGACTGCGAAAAACGTTGACGAATATCGCTTGTGGAATACTAAAGATTTGACCGGCATCATTCCTAATTTATATGCAGGCAATCCGGGAGATGGCAGGAATGTGACTTCCATACGCGGCATTACTTCATCATCATATGATCCGGCAGTGACTACTTATATTGACGGAGTTAATCAGTTTACACTCGACACCTATATCCCAACGCTTTTTGATGTGGAGCGCATTGAAGTATTGAGAGGCCCGCAGGGCACATTATACGGAAGGAATGCAATGGGAGGAGTAATTAACATCATCACCAAACAGCCAACCAATAAAACGAGCGGCTTTGCTGAAGTCACTGAAGGCAATTATGGAGAACAACGCTACACAGCAGGGATACGCATTCCGATCATAAAAGACAAATTGTTCTTCGGTGCTTCTTTATTATATGAAGGGATGAATGGCTTTTATAAAAATGTTTATAATAATTCAGATTTTGATAAGCAGCATAGTATTGGCGGTAATTATTACCTGAAATATCTGGCTAATGAAAAATGGGCGTTTACATTGAACCTAAAACATCTTGACAACAGGAATAATGGTGCTTTCCCACTGGTATCAAGCGCAGCGCAGGCATTTGCGCAGCCTTATCAGGTAGATCAAAATGCAATAGCCGAGATGGTTGACAATACGCTCAATACTTCTTTGTCTGTGAACTACACAGGCAACCATTTTAATTTCAGTTCACAAACTGCTTATCAGTCCAATTACAGGTATTACGAAACTCCGATTGACGGTGATTTTTCTCCGGCAGATGCGGTGAGCATCATCAATAACTATGGCAATAAATGGAACAACGTAAAAACCATTACCCAGGAATTTAAGTTTACATCTCCTGCATCATCGGTTTCTAAATTAAAATGGACAGCAGGCACCTATTTATTTTATCAGAACACGCCCAATAAACAGGCCACACACTTTGGCAAAGATGCAGCGTTGGTTGGATCGCCTGATTCAAATTATTCCATCATCAACACTTCCAAAGCAAAATCATTGGGTGCTGCACTATATGCTCAGGCCGCCTATTCATTAGATAAAAAAATAGATATCATCCTTGGCGCGAGATACGATTATCAATATTCAAAAGAAGAAGTATTGGGAGAATATCAGCCCGATTCGTCTTCCACACCGCTGTTTCAAACACAACCTGATACCTCAGGGAGCGCCACTTACAGTGCGTTTTCTCCGATGCTCAGCATTGCCTTCCGTCCTGTTTCAAACACGAATTTGTATGCCACGTATAACAGAGGCTATCGAACCGGCGGCCTTACGCAACTGGGTTCGGACCCCACACAGCCCCCTCTGTATGCATACAAACCTGAATACAGCAACAATTTTGAAGTGGGCATAAAAAATACTTTTCTCAATAATAGCCTGAGGGCAAATTTCGCTCTATTTTATACGGAGGTAACCGATGTGCAGGTTCCGACACTGGTATTGCCCGCCGCTATAACCATAACAAAAAATGCTGGCGGTCTCACAAGCAAGGGCATTGATGCAGAAATTGCAACCACGATCCTGAAAGGCCTGGAGGCAACATACAATTTTGGTTATACAGATGCTAAGTACACGACGCTTAACCTTTCTGAAAATGGTACTGCTACTGATCTTGCCGGAAATCGGCAGATTTTCACGCCTGATGTTACTTCCATGTTGGCCATACAATATAGCTTGCCGCTGAACCAATCGCAATCAATTAAAATAATTGCACGAGGTGAATGGTTCTATCTGGGCAAAGAATATTTTGACCTTGCCAATACCATCAGCCAGGGCTCTTATAGCTTATTGAATACGAGATTGGGCGTTGCTACCAGACATTTTGAATTGTACCTGTGGGGGAGAAACTTAAACAATGTGAAATACATATCCTACGCTTATGATTTTGGTGCGGTGCATTTAGGCAATCCAAAAACGTATGGCGTTACGGTGAAGGCGAAGTTTTAGTGAGATAGAAATTTTCACGCGGAGGCGCGGAGAAATCGTACATAAGTGTTTATAGGGGATAAAGAAATTAATAAAGATCCGAATAGTTAGCAAAAGTCTTTATCCCATATTTCTTTGTTATGAGATAATATATTGTATCTCTTAACGGCTTATTCGTTCCTTCTATCCACAAAACAATTTTTGTCTTTGTCAAATTTTTCAGCTTATCAACATTATTATTTATAAAGCTGTCCAATTGCTTAGTTGTTTTAATTAGTAATGCTCTTTTTTTATAGTTAACAGAGAGAACATTATTCTTTAATGCTATATCTAGAGAATCAATCTGCTGAGAGTAACAAAAGTTGCAAAAAAAACAAAATAATATTAAACTCATTGAAATTTTCACGTGAACGTCTTTTGAAAAATAAAATTACTAATTTTTTGTGTGGGGATGTATTTGGATAGGCTTACCAATTTCTCTATCGTGCAGTAATCTGATCTATAATAAAATTAGCTCTTGCCGCCGTTTCACCTGTGCTCGGACATTTGCCTTCTCCTCTTAATTCTTTTACAATGGTTTCCAGCAAGGGTTGCTGCACGTGGGGTGGATATGGAACATTATATTCTTCAACACCAGATGCTGTCTCTACTTTTATAATACTACTTTCGAAAAACGAGAACGTGATTTTTCCCTTTGATCCAATGATTTGTCCCTGATCTAACCGTTGTTCTTTATTGACAGTATAGCACCAACTTCCGTTGCCAAGAATGCCCGATTCAAATTCAAAATTGGCGACCACAATATCGTCTGCTTTATACAAACCTGCCTGATTGCGGGCAATTCCTTTTGCCAGTTTTATTTTTCCAAAAATATATTCCAGTATATCAAACTGATGAGATGCCAGATCATGAAAATGGCCTCCACCGGAAATCTCTGGAAAAACCCGCCAGCGTGGTTTTGGATTTTCTCCTGTTTCTTCATCATATGGCTGCCAGTGCAGTGCGATAGTAATCAACCGCACATCACCAATTATTTTCTGATCTATTAACTCTTTTAGTTTTATAAAATAAGGCAAGGTTCTGCGGTAGAAAGCAACGAAGAGTGGCATCCCTGTTTCAAAGCTTAGCCTGTTCATTTCTTTACATTCGGCAAAGTTTCTTGCCATCGGTTTTTCTATATATACAGGCTTGCCGGCAAGCATTGCTTTTCTTGCATATTCGAGATGAACATCCGGGGGCGTAGCGATATAAATCGCATTTACTTCCGGGTCATTTATCAAATTATCGGCATTGTCGTACCATTTTGGCACGTCATGGCGCTGTGCATAGTCTTTTGCTTTCTCTGCTTTTCTCGCCATCACGGCTATCAATTTTGAATGAAGCACTTTATTGATAGCAGGAGCACCTGCTTTTTTCTCAGTTACGTTCCCGCAACCAATCATGCCCCATCGTATTTCATCCATGGTATTATCTTTTGAATTTATTTCGTTGCTTAACTTTTCCAAAGCTTATGAAGGGTTACAAGATTTTCATCAATTAAAAAATTTGGAAAAGATGTACCGCTTTTCAAATCCCGCCTCAGGTTCTTACGCGACAATGTATGATACGCAGTAATGAGAAATCTCAAGCACCTGATAATGCAGGAGATTTCTCATCCTATCATTCTTTTATCCTGCGCCTTTGTTCTTCAACGGATTCTAAATGACGGCATGCTACTGTGCTGCATTTGCCATTATACTAATTAATGCCAGTTTTTTAAAAATAAAGCCACACCA
>Ga0182030_10006094_pt1 | contig 25482 bp, 18 predicted proteins | sample 812S3MmetaG_FD_121299 | JGI IMG/M metagenome (GOLD analysis project Ga0182030, IMG submission 121299) | Permafrost microbial communities from Stordalen Mire, Sweden - 812S3M metaG (Illumina Assembly) | ecosystem: Environmental > Terrestrial > Soil > Wetlands > Permafrost | place: Sweden...
CCCGATCTCCGCGACCGCGCCTGGAGGCCCTACGCCGCTTTCGGCCACGATGCCCGCCGCGGCGTGCGCGTCCGTGGCGATGCGCTCGCGCAGCCGCCCCGGCAGCTCGATCGTGAGGTCGGGCCGGACGGTCTCGAAGCGCTCCACCGGAACCCTCGCGCCCGTGGAGTCCGTGCGGAGGAACTCGTGTGGCGATCGTCCTCCCGGCAGGCTCAGATCGGCCGGCCCGAGCGCCCGGCGGCCATCGGGCGTCGAGCGCAGTGGCGGCGAGAGCACCGACTCGCCCGTACCCCGCAGGCTGAGCGGCGCGCCGTCCACGGCATGCTCGAGCGCCAACGCCCAGCCGGCGACGTGCACGTCGTGGCGCGCTCCCCGCAGCATGCGATCTCCCTCCACCGGCGCGGCCGGCGACGTCGGCCCGGACAGTGCCTCTACGTCTCCCTCCTCCACGGCGGTCAGTCGATCGTGGGCATGCAACAACTCGAGGCCGAGCGCCGTGATCGCGTAGCACATCGGCACACCGCCGCCGTCGCGGCGGTGGAACTGGAAACGCCTCAGGAGACCCGCATCCGACAGCCGCTTGAGGCGGCGCTGCGTCGTCGTGGCCGCCCGCCCCGAGTTGAAGCGACGGTGGATCTGGCTGCTGAGCAGATGCCGCATGCAGGCAACGAGCGCGATGATCTCGAGGTCGAGTGGCTCTGGGTTCAGGGACTTTGGCTCGAGCACGGGCTTGGCCCAGCGCACGCTGTGCGCGCCGTCGAGTTCGACGAGCTCGCGGTAGCTGTCCGGCGGGGTCCTCGGTGTCCCTGAACCTCGATCGGCGGCGGGTTTGGGCACATCTCGCGGCGCAGACGTCCGCTGGAGCTCGGTCTGCGCGGCTGGGACTCGGTCCGCCCGGGCTTGCTCCACCGGGGCGCGCTCGGCTGGGACTCGCTCGGCAGGGAGCCCCCCGGCGCGGTTCTCCTCCACCGGGGCGCGCTCGGCCGGGATCCGATCTCCCGGAGCGCGCTCGGCCGAGACAGGCTCGGGCCGCCGCTCTGTGAGCGCGGTTGTTCGGGTTGGATCCGATCGAGCCTCCGCGGAGGGCCGGCCGTCGCCGCCGCGATGGCGCTCGCGATCCCAATGCGGCTGGCGCAGATCGGTGCGGTAGCTGCCCCCGCGCTCGGCTTGGTGCGCGGCGTGCAGCGCGACCCGCTCAGGGTCGACCCGCAACGGGATCGTTTCGGCGACGAACGGCGCCTGCCGGCCCGCGGGCGTGCTCCAGCTGGCGATCGCGTGGTGCCGGGGCAGGTGCAGGCGCGCGTCGGGTCGCCCGAGCGCCGACAGGTGCTCGATCCCGGGCCGTACCGAGTCTGAGAACTCGGCCATCGTCAGCCCGACGGCCATGCGCGCGTCGCGGACGGAGGCCGTCGCGAAGTAGACGCGATGGGCGAACAGCGCATCGAGCTGGTCGCGCACCTCGCGCTCGGTCCACTGCGCCTCGGTCTGCCAGCACGCCACCGTCTCCAGGCCCGCGGAGCGCTTCAGCGCCATCGTTTCCGCGAAGCCCCTGTTGAGCACGAGCGGCGCCTCGTCGACCTTCAGCGCGACCGTCACCCGCCGATTCTCCGGCACGAGGTCCTGCTGGCGGGCGAGCGCCGCGTCGAGCATCCCGACGAGCAGCTGCATCAGCACCGAGGTGTTGCCCGCGCCCATCACGCCGAGCGCGCCCTTCACGACGAGCACCTCTCCTCCGGCGATCACGCGGTCGAGGTCGACCCGCAGCGATTCGTTCAGCAGCACCCGCTTGATCGACTGCGAGTTCAGCAGCCGTGCGAGCTTGTTGACGGGCGCGTCGAGCTTGGCGGTCGTCATGCTGCGGGCGTCCGCGAGCTGAGCGGTGAGCTCGGCCGTGAAGAACTCGGAGATCTCCTTGAACTCCGGCAGCGCACGCACGCGCCCCCCGACCCGAGCCCGGTAGGAGTAGCCCTCCTCGCCGACCGACAGCAGCCGCGCCGCGTCCCACAGGGTCGACTCCCGGTCATACGCGAGCACGGCGATGATCGCGTTGCGCAGGTACCTGTCCGACGAGGCCCTGATGTCGGCGTCGTCGAAGAGGTTCTTCAGCGCCGCGACTACGTAGTCGGCGATCACATCCGCCGGCGCCTGCACGGCGAGCGGATTGAACCCGCACGTCGGATGCGCGAGGTCCAGCAGCGTGCACGTCCGGCTCGCCGGCACGAGGCTGACCGCCGCCTCCGCCGCGTCGCCCTTCGGGTCGAGCACGATCACGCAACAGCGCTCGCGGCGCAGGTCCTCGGCGACGGTGGCGACGAGGTAGCTGGACTTTCCCTGCTCGACGGTGCCGGGGACGGCCGTGTTCTGCTTGCGCATCCCTGGGTGGATCGAGACCGGACCCAGGGCGTCACGCAGCGTGCCGGGTCCGGTCTCGGGGCGGAGGATCGCCGGCGGCGCCGGCGCAACGGGCAGCACGCCGCGTTCGAACGGGACGGCCGCATAGTCGATCGAGGGCAGATGCCAGACGGCCGCGAGCTCGGTCGAGGCGAATACGCCCTTGTGGAACGACGGCAGCGGGTTGCCCTCACCGCGCCGCACACGGCGCGCGTAGCAGCCGAGCAGGCCGTGGCGCACGCCGGTGCCGCGCTCGACGAGCCGGTTCTCGGCCTCTTCTGCGCGCAGCTCGGAGGCGATCCGCTCGCACTGGGAGCGGTCGCGGGCAACCACGCGCAACTCGACGAAGAACAGCGGCCGGTGCTGCACGTCGAGGCCGCCGCGCAACTCGCTCTCCTCGACGAGCGAGCGGTCGCGCATCACCAGGTGATCGTGACGCTCGCGCGAGAGGCGCAGCTCGTGACGCTTGTACAGGCGCTTGGCGTGACGCTCGAACAGCGCCGGCGTGGGCGTCATCGCGACCTGCACGAAGGCCTCGCCCCCGCTCGCCCCGAGCACCGTCATCAGCCTGTTCATCGCCGGTTCGCGCTCGTGGGCGAAACGGTCGAGCACCTTCGCGCGCTTGATGAACTCGGCGTGCTTCTTCAAGCGCAGAACAGCCGGGACCAAGCCAATCAGCTGTCGCTCTCGCACGAGCCGGCAGTTCGGGTAGGCCGTCCGCAACGCCGCCTGCACCATCTCCTCGTCTCCGCGCGGGCATGTCACCGCCAGCCAGACCGTGCCGCCCGCGTGGTGCACCTCGAGCGCAACCGAGGGCTGGCCCTGGAGCAGCCGTCGCCACCAGCGCCGCAGCAGGCGCTTGTGGAGCGCCTCGAACATCCCCACGATCGCCTCCGCACTCGACTTGTCGGTGCGATAGGTCTGCACGCGCAGCCGCACGTACTCTCGCCCCCGCCTGGCGCGGCAGCGCGCGACCGCGACGAGCGCGCCGAGCAGGACGATCGCGAACGCGATCAGTCTCGTCGGCGAGACGCCGTCCGGCGCCCAGCTCCAGACGGCACCCGCCTCTCGGGAGAGGGCCTGCGGCAGGGATTCGACCGCTTGGCGCCCGGATCTCGCGGCCGCGGCCTGGGACGACGCCATGGTCTCAGGCGACGCTGTGGACCCGATCGCCGCCGATGACCCACCGGCGCCGTTCGTCGCACTGCCGCGCCGGAGCGCGGATGCGCCGGCCGCGCGCGAGGCGCCGCTCGAAGCGGGGCCCACCGCCCCACGCAGCGTTGCCCCGAGACCGCCGTCGAGCAGCCAGCCACCGAGGGCAAGGGCCAGGAGGACGGCGAGCAGGCCCAGGACTCGCCAGAGAAGCAAGCGGAGCACCTCACCTTCCTACTCCGACCGCGGCCGGCAAACGGGACAGTCCTATTTAGATTTCCCCACCGGTCCGACCAGCTCGCCGTGTGCAGCGCGGGGACCGAGATACGGCAGCACGATCATGCTCATCAGCTGGCCGAGCAGGTCCGCGAACGGCTCCCCGCTGCGCTCGAGCAGTCGCGTCTGAAGTACCGCGAAGACCGCACCGACGAGACCTTCCGCGGTGATCGGCGGTGGTTCGCGGACGGCGCTCTTGACCGCACGCCCCCGATCGAGGACCTCGGCCAGCTCACCGAACACCTGATCGCGACGCTCCAGGACCTTCGTTCCCGCGCCTTGCGCCTCGATCAGGCAGATCCTCGCCAGCACCGGCTCTTCTTCGAGGGACACCAGCAGCCGCGTCAGACCCAAGCGGACGCGCTCGCGCCAGCGCTCCTCGCCGGCACACGCCTGCACCATGAGCATGCGCATCCGAGCGATCGTCTCCTCGAATACAGCCACGAAGCAGTCCTGGCGGTCGGCGAAGAGGTCGTAGAAGGTCTTCCGCGACACCTTCGCCCGGCCGATCACCTGCGCGACCGTCATCCCCACGTAGCCCAACTCCTCGACCACCTCGACCGCCGCGGCGAGGATCCGCGCGCGCTGAATCTCGGTGACCTGCTGGCGAGGCAGCCCGCTCGGCCCCGGCCGCAACAGCGGTATCGACAGCTCCGAGGCCGTCTCGTCGGTAGAACCCATCGTTGCCTATATGCCCTTCGCCTGGCCGCTTTCCCGTTCAGTCGTTCTGTTCCAATATAGGAATAATTCCCACGGAGTGTCTTGCCGCCGGCCTTGGCGCCCGCGCGCGCACCGCCCGAGATCGTTCCGCCGGGTGATAGGATCGCGCATATCGGTCGATAGGCCGTCGGCGACCGGCCATCTGGAAGAGCAACTCGGCGGTCGGCGAAGCCGTCTAGAGACCGTTGTTGATGCTGCTGGTAGCCCAGGCGTCGAGCGCCTTGGTCACGGTGCTCGGTTCGGAGATCTCGACCTCGTGATAGATATGGCCCACTAGGTCGGTCGGCATCGTCTTCAGCGATTTGTCCTTGAGAAGGGCCAGCCTGCGCCCAAGAACCATGCAGCTGCCCACCTCGATCGTAAGGTTGTAGTTGAGGCCCTTGTCGGTGACCGACTCGAAGAATCCGATCCCAAAGCGGCAGCCCCACATGTGCGCGGCGACGTTCGCCCACAGGCCGTCGACGATGCTGCGGTCCGACGCAAGATGGAACGCGAGGCCGTGTTTCTCGCAAACCTTCTTCGCCGCCGCGAGGGCTGGGGCGATCGGGTCAGGTTTGCCTTTCTCTGGCTTGCCCGGAAAGCGCGTCATCCCGAAGACGTTCCGGTCGAACGGATACTTCTCGAGGAAGGCATGTAGGGGCTTGATCAGTTCCGGCGGTGCAAGACTCGGTGGAACCACGGGATGCACCGTGTCGCCCAGGAGCGTGGCGGCCGGGCGCCCAGCTTCGGTCATCAATACCGCGAGGTCCATGTCGGTGGTAAGCGCTTCTGCCTGCCACCGTCCCTCCGGCGTCAGCTTCCAGGCGGTCCCGTAGCCACCCTTGATTTTCGTGACGAGCTCGACTTTGGCCTTCGCCAGGCTCGCAAGCACCTGCGACATGTTCGCCGGGCGCCGCAGCCCAATGTCATCCATCAGCGCCTCGACATCGCGCGGCGCGAACAGCCCGTTCTCTGAACGCCCCTGAGCAAGACGTCCGAGCGTTAGAACCTGCTTGGAGGGGGGAAGCTTCTGGAGTCTGCGCCCTACAGAATCAATCGGGCTAGCCCTCGACGACGGCCGCCAGCTTCGCGACTTCTTTCTGCCCGTATGCCTGCGCGTGGAACGTCTGTCCCTGGCCTTTGCCCTCTTTTTTGACCCAACCTTTTCTGATTACGGAAGTTAGATCGCGAGGGATATTCGAGGCAGGCGCGGGTACCTTGTGCTCCGTCTGCTCCCAAAGCTCATGTAGCTCCAGAGTTGTGAGCTTTTGCTTCTCGCCGTGCTGGGCCGCCCACGACAAGATGGCGGCACCCACTTGCCCGTTCCCATGCAGGTTCAGCGCGGCAAGAAACTCCTGTAGGAGCACTTCATCGTGTGTCTCTGTCTGCGTCGAGCGCACCGCCCGTTTCGCCGCGACCCTCGGCGGCTGGTCATCTCTGCCATGACCGGTCAGCGCCTTGAAGTCCTCATATGCCTTGAGAACGAGATCGGGTTTTCCCGAGGCTGAGAAGGAGTCCTCACCGAGCCGCACATCGAGTGCAAAGGAGCCGGTAGCCGAAGGCACGTATCAAATGTAGCTATTCCCTCGGACAGGTTGGCCCAACGCCCCAGAACCACAAATTCTCCCGCGCTTACAGGAGGTTTCGGAAGTACCGCTACGGGGATTCGAACCCCGGTTTCCGCCATGAGAGGGCGGCGTCCTAGTCCCCTGGACGATAGCGGCGCGTGATCTTTCGGCCCCGAGGCTAGCAAAGCGAATGCGGATGAGAGGACTCGAACCTCCACCTGATTGCTCAGACACGGACCTGAACCGTGCGCGTCTACCAATTCCGCCACATCCGCGTGCCGCTGGTGGGAAGCGAAGATATCGCACCGGCCCGAGGCTGGGCCGCCGGCCGCTCACGACCTCGCCTGCGTGAGGTTGTAGACGGTCTGGTTCCCAATCTTCACGGCCTTGAAGTTCGCCTTCACCCAGCTGGAGATCGCGCTGCTGCTGGAAGCGCCCGAGCCGCCGCCCGGACCGCCCCCGCCGGGGCCGGCGCCGCCACCGCTGCCGGAGGCGATGTAGTAGTGGATCTCACCTTTCTCGACATACGCCTTGAACTGGGCCAGGGAGAGATTGCCGCCCTGGTTGTTGAAGCCGCCGATCGCCATCACCGGCTCGCCGCCGGTGCCGAGCTCGAGCGAGGCCGCGGTCTGCGATCCCGACACGGCCGCCACCCAGCGGTAGTCCCCGGCGTCGCTCTCGAGCGCTTTCTTCAGCGCGCCGCTCACGGTCGTCTGGCCGCCCCCACCGGCGCCGCCTGCACCAAGGCCGCCCGACCGCTTCGCGCCGGAGGTTCCGAACAACTGGACGCCGCCGGCTTCCGTCCCCGCACTCGCGGATGAGGAAGCGGACGAGGATCCCGAGCCGGAGGCGCCGGGAGCGCCACCCGGGACCGGCGGTGCGCCGGATGCCGAGCCTGCCGCGCCACCCGCAGCCCCGGATGTCGAGCCGCCCGCGCCACCCAGGGCGCCGGGCGCCGAGGTGCCGCCGCGGCCGCCCGGCAGGCCGAGCCCGCGAGCGCCGGCGCGTGCGCCGAGTCCAGCCCCTCCGCCCGGCCCGAAGCCGCCCATGCCCGCGCTACCCGGTCCCGCGGAGGGGATCGACCCCGTGTGCGCGGTCGCGATCGTCTGCGCCGAATAGGCGACGGGTCCCGCGAGGCAGGCCAGCAGCGCGAATGCGGCCACGGCGGCGATCGGCGCGCGACGGCCGAGCCGCCCCAGCGCCGGCGCCGCGAGCAGCCCGGCCACCGCGAGAATCGCGCTCACGACGATCAGCGGGCGCAGCCAGGCTTCCCAGTGCGGCGTGCGGTCGAGCAGCGCGTAGGACCAGGCGGTCGTGATCGCCACCGCGAGCACCGCGGTCAGCCGCGCGCCGGCCGTCTCGCGCACCCGCCAGAGGACGGATCCCGTGATCGCGATCAGGGCGGCGATCGCGGGGACGAGGGCGACCGTGTAATAGGTGTGGATCACGCCCTGGCTGAAGCTGAAGATCGCCGCGGTGACGAGCAGCCAGCCGCCCCACAGCAAGAGCGCCGCGCGGGTGCGGTCGGTGCGGGGCGCGCGGCGGGAGTGCCACAGGCCGACGACGAGCGCGAGTAGCGCCGCGGGCAGCAACCAGGACGCCTGCGCGCCCATCAGTTCGTCGAACAACCGCAGCGGGCCGGTCGCGCCGCTGAAGTTGGCACCGCCGCCCCCGCCGCCCCCGCCGGGGCCGCTGGAGCCGAAGATCCTCCCGAGGCCGTTGTAGCCGAAGATCAGGTTGAAGATGTTGTTGTCGGGCGAGCCGTCGATCATCGGACGCGAGCTCGCCGGCCACAGCGCCACGATCGCCACCCACCAGCCGCAGCTGACGACGATCGCCAGCGCGCCGGCGAGCAGTTGCGAAAGGCGCCGGCGCAGCCCGGTGGGGGCGGCCACGAGGTAGACCAGTCCGAAGGCCGGCAGCACGAGGAACGCCTGCATCATCTTCGCCAGGAACGCCAGGCCGATCATCGTTCCGGCCGCGATCACCCATTTGGTGCCCGCTTTCTCGATCGCCCTGGTCAGGCAGTACGCGCTCGCGACGAGCAGGCACACGAGCAACGCGTCGGGGTTGTTGAAGCGGAACATCAGCGCCGCCACCGGCGTGATCGCCAGCAGCGCCCCGGCCAGCAGACCGGCGCCCGCCCCGAACCAGCGCTTGATCGCGGCGTACAGCAGCGCCACCGCCGCGACGCCCTCGAGCGCCTGCGGGATCAGCATGCTCCAGCTGCTGAAGCCGAAGATCCGCCCTGATATCTCCATCACCCACAGCGACGCCGGCGGCTTGTCCACCGTGATGAAGTTCGACGAGTCGAGCGACCCGAAGAACATCGCCTTCCAGCTTTTCGTCCCCGCCTGCACGGCGGCCGCGTAGAAGCTGTTCGCGTAGCCCGACGCGCTCAGATCCCAGATGTAGGCGATCGCCGTACAGAGCAGCAGCGCGATCAGCGCCGGGCGCGCCCAGCCCGGGCTCGACCGTCGCCCCCTGCGCCCCTCGGCATCCTTTTGAGGTTCTTGGATATCCGCGAGAACCGCGGATCGATCGCTGGGCGCCGCTGTCTCGCCGGCCGGATGGTGGAGTAGGTATGTGGAGTTCATACCGCCCACCCTGACCGCCGACCATAAGACGAACGTGGCGTGAAAGTAGGAACATCCTAAGGACGACGTGGCCAACGAAGGTAGACGAGGAGCGACATGGACAGACCTATAAAGCGGCGTTTCGAGATTCTGATCGGGCGCTACACCGCGAACCCGATGATGCGGGGCCTGTTCAAGCTCGGGATCACCCCGCCCGGGATGGCGCTCGTCGAGACGATCGGCCGGCGCTCGGGCGCGATCCGGCACACGCCCGTCGCCTACACGCCCGGCGATGGGGACACGCTGTGGCTGATCGCCCAGCACGGCGAGCACGCCGGCTGGGTGCGCAACTTCCAGTCCAGCCCCCAGGTGCGGGTGCGCCTCGGCCGGCGCTGGCGCACCGGCACCGCCGAGCTGCTCCCGGACGACGACGTCAAGGCTCGGATTCGCACTTTCTCCGACAGCGCCGTCGGCCGGGCGGTCACCGCCGCGACCTTCCGCGCGCTCGAGAGTCAGCCGGTGACGGTGCGGATCGCACTCGAGGGCTGAGCTCCAGCTCTGAGCGGCATCCTCGACACGATCTGGCACGGCCTCTCGAACGCCTTCCTGATGGCCTGGGCGGTGTGGTGGGCGCTCGTGCTCGGCTTCGCGATCTCCGCGATCGTCCAGGCCTGGGTCCCACGCGAGCGGATCCAGCAGGCTTTGGGCGGCGGCGGCCCCAGCCCGATCGCCGTGGCCACCGGGCTGGGGGCGGCTTCCTCCTCGTGCTCCTACGCGGCGATCGCGATCGCCAAGTCGCTCTTCCAGAAGGGCGCCTCGGCCGCCTCCGCGCTGGCCTTCCAGTTCGCCTCCACGAACCTCGTCGTCGAGCTCGGCATCGTCATCTGGGTGCTGATCGGGTGGCAGTTCACGCTCGCCGAGTTCGTCGGCGGGCTGATCCTCGTCGGGGTGATGACGCTACTGCTACGCCTGTTCGTCTCCAGGCGATTGGAGGAGGAAGCCCGCGGCCACGCCCAGGCGGCCGACGAGGGCCACCAGCACCACTCGGCCGGTGGCGGATCGATCGGGATTCGCGAGCGGCTCACCTCGATCTCGGCCTGGTCGGACGTGGCGCACAACTTTCGCAACGACTGGTCGATGGTCTACAGGGAGATCATCGCGGGGTTCTTCCTCGCCGGGTTCATCGGGCTGCTTCCCAACTCCTTCTTCAATGGCCTGTTCCTCACCGACGCCCCCGCGCCCTTGCGGCTGCTGGAGAACGTGATCGTCGGGCCGATCGTCGCGATCCTCAGCTTTGTCTGCTCGGTCGGCAACATCCCCCTCGCCGCGGTCCTCTGGTCGGGCGGGATCGGCTTCGGGGGCGTGATCGCGTTCATCTTCGCCGACCTGCTCGTGCTGCCGATCGTCGCGATCTATCGCAAGTACTACGGCACTCGCTTCACGGTGCGAATCGTCGCGCTGATGTTCGTCACGATCGTCCTCGCCGCGCTCGCCGTCGACGGGATCTTCAGCGCGGCCGGCCTGATCCCGCAGACGCGTCCCTCGCGAGCGGACATCTTCGGCTCGGTCTCGCTGAACTACAAGTTCTTCACGAACATCCTCGGCCTCGCCGTCTTCGCCGCCCTGTTCGCGCTCACGATGCGCCGCGGCGCCATCGACCCCGTCTGCGGTATGTCGGTCGATCGGACGAAGGCCGTTCGGGTACAACGGGCCGGGAGCACGAGCTACTTCTGCTCGGAGGACTGCGCGCGGGCCTTCACCACCGACACGTCACGCCCGCCGGCATAACCCGGCGGGCGCAGCGTTTGCTCCTCAGATCTTCTGCTTCCTACAGCCCGCCGTCTTGGCGACCGCGGCGCTGCATCACCATGATCGAGCCGCCGGCGCACACCAGGAACAGTCCACCGCCGACCATCCAGGTCAGGTTGAAGCCGGTGAACGGCAGGGTGCTCGCTTTCGCGGGTTCGGTGGCCGTCGTCGGCGTGGTGCTCGTGGTAGCCGGTTCTAATGATTTGGCCGGCGTGGTCGAAGTCGGGGTTTTCGTCGATTTCGACGGCGATGTGCCGCTGTTCGGCGTCGGCGTTTTGGCGCCTGTTTCTGCGTAGCCCGTCGTGGAGCTCGTTGCCAGCGCCGGCGCAACGGAAGCCAAGCTCAGTGCGAGCACGACCGGCAGGATCACGAGCCGGCGCCGCGCGCGCGAGGAGCCGCCCCTCGTCGTTGCTGCTTCTTCTGCTGTCTGTGGCCTGCTCGAGGCCATGACGTTGGTCCGAGTCATGCCAACCTCCCGTTCGTGGTCTGGTGTACTGCGGCCAGTGCGGCCGATTGCGGTGAGTTGCCCGCTAATGCTATTGCCAAAACGTCTTCCTCGCTCGTAATTCGCTGTTTCCGGGCAGCTCCCTCCCGCGAAAGTGCTCTCCAAGAGATGCCCGTTCGCTCACAAGGTCTACCACCAACGACGGTCATCGGCCCGAATTGGCTCTTTATAAAAGACGGCTACGAGAGATGTATTACTTTTAAAAGTGGGTATAACTATAGTATCACGCACTTTTATTTTTATAACAACAAATATCCTCGTCTTTATCCCTCAGATAATACTATCGTAATACACAATCCTCGAGGGCGATCAGGCCCCGACCCGCACACGACCCTCGAGCGTTCCCTCCGCCAGCGCGCTACGGAGCACCTTCTTGTCGAACTTGCCGACGCTCGTCTTTGGGACCTCCGCGACAAACGCGAACTCGTCCGGCAGCCACCACTTGGCCACCCGCCCATTGAGGTGCTCGACGAGCTCCTCGGCGCTCGTCTGCGCCCCCTCACGCAGCACCACGCAGCAGAGCGGGCGCTCGGACCAGCGCTCGTCGGGCTTGGCGATCACCGCCGCCTCGATCACGTCGGGGTGGGCCATCACCTCGTTCTCGAGCTCGACCGATGAGATCCACTCGCCGCCGGACTTGATCACGTCCTTGGAGCGGTCGGTGATCCGCACGAAGGCGTGCTCGTCGATCGCCGCGATGTCGCCGGTGCGCAGCCAGCCGGAGTCGAACTTCTCATCGCCCGAGGGATCGTCGAAGTAGCGCGCCGCGATCCAGGGCCCGCGCACCTCGATCTCGCCGGTCGCCTCCCCGTCCCACGCGACCTCGCTGCCGTCGTCGTCGACGAGCCGCAGCTCGGTCCACGGCAGCGGCTTGCCCTGCAGGGCGCGTTCGTCCCAGTAGCGCTCGTCCCGGCCACGCTCGGACTCCTCGGCGGGCTCGCAGAAGGTGACGACGGGGCTCGTCTCGGTCATTCCCCAGCCCTGGAAGATGCGCACGCCGTGGCGCTCCTCGAAGTCCTTCATCAGCTGGCGCGGCACGGCCGAGCCACCGCAGACGGCGTGGGTCAGCGAGGAGAGGTCGACCTCGTGCGCGTCGGCGTAGCGCAGCAGGTCGGCGAAGATCGTCGGCACGCAACCCGCCACCGTCGGTCGCTCGCGCTCGATCGCGCGCGCGAGCGGCTCGGCCTGCAGGAAGCGATCGGGCATCAGCAACTCGGCGCCGGCCAGCGCGGCGGCGTAGGGAAGTCCCCAGGCGTTGACGTGGAACATCGGCACGATCACGAGCGCGCGATCGCGGCGGCAGAGCCCGAGGTTGTCGACGAACAACGAGGCGGTCGCGTGCAGGCAGACCGAGCGGTGCGAGTAGAGCACGCCCTTCGGGTTGCCGGTCGTGCCGCTCGTGTAGCAGAGCGAGGCGGCCTGACGCTCGTCGATCTCGGGGTATTCGAAGGGTCCTCCGGGGTGGGCGGGATCCAATTCTTCCGCGTCCTCGAGCAAATCCTCGTAGCGCAGGACGTTCGGGAGGGTGGTCTGGATCGGATCCCGGCGTTGGGTCCGATCCGGGTCCCCCAGCAAGATGTAGTGCTCGACCCCGGGCAGCTCCGGGGCGAGCTTCTCCAGCAGCGGCACGAGCGAATCGTCGACGAAGATCACACGATCCTCGGCGTGGTTGACGATGTAGACGAGCTGCGAGGCGTTCAGGCGCACGTTGAGCGTGTGCAGGACCGCGCCGACGCACGGCACAGCGATGTAGAGCTCGAAGTGGCGCTGGTTGTTCCACGCGAACGTCCCGACGCGATCGCCGGGCTCGATCCCCAGGCGCCCGAGGGCACGCGCGAGGCGATCGACGCGCGCTGAGATCTCGGCGAAGCTCGCGCGCACGCTCCCCTGCCCGTCGCCGGTCAGCGTCACGACCTCTGTCTGCGGATGGACGTCGCGCATGCGGCGACGCACGTGCTGCAGGTTCAGCGGGAAGTCGTCCTGCATCAGGCCCATCAGCGGCTGCTCGGTCATGCGCGCTTCACTCCCTCCCCGCGGCGCTCGCGGCGCCGCTCCTGCAGCCGGTCGTGGCGAGGCTCCTCGGGCCGATCGCGGTTGCCCTCTTCGGGCCGGTCGTCTTGCGCTCGCCCGCGCGGGCCGCGACCGGTCGCGAGCGCGAGCTCGCCGTAGATCGCCCTAGTACGTGTGGCGATGTCGTCCCAGTCGAAGCTCAGCACGTGCTCGGAGGCCTCGACCACCAGCCGGTCGCGCAGCTGCTCGTCGACGAGCAGCCGCTCGATCATCGTGCCGAGGTGCTCGGCGTCGCCACCGTTGAAGCGCAGCCCGACGCGCTCGCCCGGCGGCACGACCTCGCGCAGGCCCCCGGTGTCGGCGACGATGCAGGGACAGCCGGAGGCCATCGCCTCGAGCGCGACCAGCCCGAAGGGCTCGTAGATCGAGGGCACCACACACAGATCGGCGATCCGGTAGAGCGAGTGCAGCGCGTCATCGCCGATCCAGCCGAGGAAGGTCCCGTGCTCGTCCAGCCCGAGACGCTGCGCCTGGGCCTTGAGCTCGGCCTCGTGCGTGCCGCTGCCCGCGACCAGGAAGCGCACGTTCTCGACGCGCCCGATCACCCCCGGCAGCGCGTCGAGCGCCAGCTGGAAGCCCTTCTCGTAGACCAGCCGCCCGACCAGTAGCACGAGCTTCTGCTCGGGCCGCGCGAACTCCGCGCGCAGCGCTTGCAGGTCCCCCACCGGTCGCAGTTCGTCCGGGTCGATCCCGTTCGGAATCACCGCGATCCGGCGCTCGTCGATGTCGAAGATGTCCGCCACGTGCCCGCGCATGTAGTACGAGCAGACGATCACCGCGTCCGCGCGCTGAGCCATCCAGCGCTCGACCGCGTGGATGTGCGCCTGCGGCTCGTCCTGCACCCAGCCCTGGTGGCGCCCGTGCTCGGTGGCGTGGATCGTCGTCGCGTACCCCACGCCCAGCCGGTCGGCGAGCGCGGCGGAGGCGTTCGCGACGAGCCAGTCGTGGCCGTGGACGAGATCGTAGTCGTGCTCTTCGGCGAGCGCGATGCCCGCCGCGAGCATGTCCTCGTTCATGTGCTGCACCCAGGCGACGAAGCGATCGAGGTCGCGCGGCCAGCTCGGCTCGCGCACACGGTGGACGTTCACGCCGCCCCGCTGTTCGAAGGCCCGGGCGCTCCGCGAAGCCGGATCGGCGCCCGCATCCGCCTCCGGCGCAATCGTGTCGGCCGCTCCCCGCGTAAGCACGTCCACCGCGACTCCCTGGCGGACGAGCGCCTCGGCGAGCTTGCACACGTGCCGTGCCAGGCCGCCCTCGATCACGGGCGGGTACTCCCAGGAGAGGAGCAGCACGCGATTCTTGCTCATCCCAGCACCCTATCTCCCCCGGCCCCGCGCCGCCCCGCAGCGCCGCGCCGGAGCAGTGCCTTCACACGCCTGCAAGCGCGCTCACACGCCGATCAGCTCCAGCTCGTCCAGGCGCCAGGCCGCGCTGGAGGCCCATACCTCCTGCTCGGTGGCGCCGAGCACGCCCTCGCGCTCCAGCCGCATCACCGCCTCGTCGATGGTCTCTTTGTCGATCTCCTCGCCGTCGGCCTGCAGCTCGATCGCCAACTGCGCGCGGGACCACTTTCGCTCGTGGTCGTCGCGCAGCAGCTGCAAGACGATCGCCCGTTCGAGCGTCTCCTCGCCGTCGGCGCGCGACCCTTTTGGTTCTCTGTCCATTGCGGCCAATCCCTTCGTGCCGGGCTCCTTTCTCTGAAGGCGCACCGGACCAACGTTTTCCAGTCAGGCCGAAGATACAGACAGCCTGGAACGGTTCGGCGTGACGGACCCCCCTCAACCCGGTTTTCGGCCAGGCCGGGCGGGCCTTGTAAACGGTCCGAAGACCCCGAGATCCCTCCTCAGCGCTCGCGGGAACTCGAGCTGAGGGGTTTTCGGACAGATACTCAGTAGCCGCGATTTCGATCCGTCCGTGCGATCGCGCAGGATGCCGGGCTCTTTGACGCTCGCCGACCCGACATCCCTGCGCGCCTGGCAGCGCCTCGCGCTCGAACGGCTCGCCGGCTGGCGGGAGGGCCCGTTCCTGATCTCGGCGGCCCCCGGCGCCGGCAAGACCCGCCCCGCGCTCGAGCTCGCCAAGCGCATGCTCGCCCAGCGCGCCGTCAGCCGGATCGCGGTCCTTTGCCCGACGACGCCGCTCACGCGCCAGTGGGCGAGCACGGCGGCGGCGCTCGGCCTGCAGCTCTCGCCCGACGCCGCGGGCCCCCGCCCGCCGCGCGACTTCGCCGGCGTGGCCGTGACCTACGCGCGCGTCGCGAGCGATCCGCGCGGCTGGGCTCAGAAGGTCACGCCGGACACGCTCGTGATCCTCGACGAGGCGCACCACCTCGGCGAGGACCTCGCCTGGGGCACCGGCTTCCAGCAGGCGTTCGCCGCCGCCCCGCGGCGGCTGTTGCTGTCGGGGACGCCGTTTCGCTCCGACGCCACGCCGATCCCGGGCGTGCGCTACGACGCCGAGCGCCTGGCGATCCCCGACGTCTCCTACACCTACGCCGAGGCGGTCGCCGACGGGATCTGCCGCCCCGTGACGTTCGTCACGTTCGATGGTGCGCTTTCCTGGCGCAGCGGCGATGACGTGATCGAGTCCTCCTTCGAGACCGTTCTCACCGCGCGCGAGGCCGGCCGCCGCTACCGCACCGCGATCTCGACCGAGCTGCCCGACGGGCTGCCGCGGATCCTGCGCGAGGCCGATGCGAAGCTGCGCGCGCTGCGCGCCGCGGGCCATCGCGACGCGGGCGCGCTCGCCGTCGCCGCCGACGCGACCCACGCGCGGCGGATCGCGAAGCTGCTCGGCGAAGCGACCGGTCGGGCGCCGGTGGTGGTGCTGCACACCGAGGCGCGAGCCTCGCAGAAGCTCGCCGCCTTTCGCGACTCGCGCGAGTCGTGGATCGTCGCCGTGAACATGGTTTCCGAGGGCGTCGACATCCCCCGCCTGCGCGTCGGCGTCTACGCGACGGCGGCGAAAACGCCGCTGATCTTCCGCCAGATCGTCGGGCGCTTCGTGCGCACGCTCCCCGGCCGTCCGCCGGAGCCGAGCTGGCTGTACCTGCCCGCCGAGCCGGTCCTCTGCGCGCACGCGAGGGAGATCGAGCACGAGCTGCGCCGCGCGCTGCGCGACCCCGCGCTCGAGCTCGATGAGGGCCTCGAGGAGCCGCCCGAGCGGCGCGCGAGCGAGCCCTCGCCGCAGGCCGAGTTCGTGCCGCTGAGCGCCGAGTTCGCGCCGCAGATGACGCTGTTCGGGCCCGCGCCGACCGCCGCGGTGGCCACGGCGAGGGCGAGCGGCTCCACGCGACTACCGGCGCCCGAGTCCGCGCCCGTCGCCGCGTTCGAGCGCCGCGCCGACCTGCGGGCGGAGCGCAGCCGGCTGGTCGCCGACCTGCACCGCCGCGACGGGCGCAGCCACCGCGAGATCAACGCTTGGCTGAACCGCGCCGTGGGGGTCGATCGCGTCGAGAGCGCCACGATCCCCCAGCTCGAGCGCTCGATCGCGGCGCTCGTGAAGGAGCTGACGAGGCGCCGCTCGCCCGCCGGGCGGTGACCGGCACGACACCGGGCATCGATCAGCCGAGCGCCGGCAGGCGTGGAGCGGAGCCCCCGTAGCTGCCGGCTAGGACTGCTTGCGGTGTCTGTGCCCCTTGGCCGCCGGGTGGTGGCCGTTGCCGCGCGTGAGCGTCAGGGTCTTGACGCTCACCAAGGGAATGCCGCCCGCGACGACCCTGCTCGGCAGGATCATCTCGATCCACAGGCGGACCGTGAGCTTGCTGTGCGTGCGCGCGAGGCGTCGCATCAGGGTCTTGTTGAGGTGCACGGTGAGCGCCAGCTTGCCGCTGTGCACGTCGTGCTCGAGCACTGAGCCGAACAGCGTGAAGCGCGCACGGGCTCGCGGGCGCCGGCGGGCCGCCGTGGCGAGCGGCCCGATCGAGCTCTTGGTGGCGACGGGTTTGGTGGCGGAGGTGACACCGGCCTTGTCGTTGGCGATCACCCGCACGATCAGCTCGTAGGAGGTGTTGAGCGAGACCAGCTGGTCGTAGAGGGATTTGGCCTGCGCGATCTGCGCCGCGTCGCCGGAGGCCTCGAGTTGGTGGGCGTAGTCGAGCAGCGCTTCGCCCTTGGCCTCGATCGCTTTGGCGGCCGTGTCCAGATCGGTGGAGTAGGGAAAGTCCTTGACGAGCGCGCTGAGCGCCGTCAGGTCCGTCGCCCCGGTCCCGTCGAGCGTGGAGGAGTCGACCTTGGGGATGCTGTCGAGCGCGATCCCGATCGGCGAGTTGGGGTCGGGCGGGTCGGTTTCTTCGCCCATCTGCTGGTTGACCGTGCCATCGACCGTGGTCCCTTCGGCGGGCACCTCGGTCTCGACGGTGACCGTTTCCGGGAACTGGTCTGGCCCGCCGAAGGCGAATTCCTCGCCGGTTTCTTCCGGTGGGCCGAACTGTGCGAAGGAGGTGCTGCCAGTGCTCGGGGAATGATGGGAATCGCCGCCGTAGGAGGCCGTGATCATCGGCAGGCCCGAACCTCCGCCGAGGAAGATCACCGAGCAGAAGGGCACGCCGGGTGCGCTCGCGGATGCGGCGATCGTGCAGGTGGTGCCATAGGGAAAGCCGCCGGCGCCAGTGTTGGTGAAGGTGACGGTGCCCGTCGGCACGACCTCGGGTGCCGCTCCCGCGTCGGCGACCTGCGCGGTACAGGTGTCGGTCGAGGTGGCGAATTCGTAGTTGCACGTGACATCCGTCGCCGAGGAACGCTTGGCTTTTTCGGCTTCTTCTTTGGTTTTTTTGGCGGCTTCTTCTTTCGCTTTTTCTTCTTCTTTGGCTTTTTTGCCGGGTTCTTCTTCCGCTTTTTTGACGACTTCTTCTTCCTTGCCTTTTTTGATCGCTTCTTCTTTCGCTTCTTCTTCGGCTTTGGATGAGACCGTTTTAGAGGTCACTTCCATCCAGAATTCTTCGACTTCGAACGAGCCGTTCCCGCCGATGTTGCCGTCGGGCAAGATGCTCAAAGCTGGAATTTTGTCGTGAGACGTGTAGCTGCCCTCATGCTGGGTGAATTCCACCGCGCTACCGCTCTCAACGCCCGCGAGTTCGAAGGAAATCCCGTCGACTTCCGAGTGCCCGGAGAAGACGCCGGTGGTCATGTTCATTTCCGTGACCGTCTGGGTGCCGTTGGCCGGTTGACGGACGCCGCCGGACAGAGGTCCCGACGTCCACGTCCCTTGGAGGTTGTACGTCGGCGCCGCCGCGAAGGCCGCGGGAACGAGCACAAGAGCAGTCAGCAGCCCGATCGCCGCGCTCAGGGTCACCCGGACGCTCCGGCGCCTCGATCGACCTGCACGACACTCGCCCGGTACACGCTCACCCATTACGACCTCCATCCTTGTTTGCCCCACCGATTGCGGCCGGGGACCCTATCCCGTTTGCCGGTGTTTTGAAAAAAAGTCGGCACAGCACGAGCCCCAGAACATGAGCAAAAGTAGTCATCACTCAGGAAATCCCTGCAAAACTGCCATATCCATGCCGGTGGGCACAGTTGGTGACGCTACGTACTGACGGCGTAGAACCGGCGCCTCGCAACCGCCGAGCGGGTAGCGTGAGCACGATCGCAAAGTCCCTCGACAAGCGAACGCTCGAGATCGTCGGCGAGGTGATCGGGCTGCTCGAGCTGAAGGATCTCTGCCGCGGCATGCTGCGGGCGCTGCGCGAGGCCGTGCCGGCGGAGTGGTGCGCGCTGAACGAGCTGCCCGCGAACCTGCCCCACACGATCTCCCTGACCGAGCCGCCGGTGCCCCCGGAGGTGCACGCCGCGTTCGCCAAGTACGGCCTGCAAAATCCCCTGGCCGCGTACTACCTGCGCACCAGCAACGGGCGCGCGATGCGCTTCTCCGATCTTCTCACGCGCCGCGAGCTGCACAGGCTCGAGCTCTACCGCGAGGTTTACACGCAACTCGGGGTCGAGTACCAGATCGCCTTCACGCTCCCCTCCGGCTCGCACCAGGTGCTCGGCATCGCGCTCAGCCGCGGCAAGCGCGACTTCACCGCGACCGAGCGCGCCCTCTTGAATCTCGTCCGTCCCTACCTGATCCAGGCCTACCGCAACGCGCTCGCCCACACCGCCCTCGCGCGCGGCGCCGGCCGGCAGATCGTGCTCGACGACCTCACCGCGCTGGGGCTGACCACGCGCCAGGCAGAGGTGCTGCGCCTGGTCGCGATGGGACGCTCCGACCACGACGCCGCCGCCGCGCTCGGGATCGGCGTGCGCACCGCCCAGAAGCACCTCGAGCACTGCTACCGCACGCTCGGGGTCGGCGATCGCTCGCAGGCCGCCCGCCTGGCGTGGGAGACGACGGGCGCCGCCTCCGGGTTCGCCGGGGGGTGAGGTCCCCGGATGCCGGCTAGGCCCCCGCCGGCTCCGATCCGGCCAGCTCGGGCAGGTTCTGCTCGGGAGTCTCGGCGGTCTCCTCCTGTACCCCCGCGCGCAACCCGATCATGCCGGCGATCGCGGCGGCCGCCATGATCGCCGCCATCACGTACAGCACCGTTTGCGTGGCTTGCGCGAAGTCGAGCCGGATGAAGTGGGGAATGTGCGCGGCGCTGCCGCCGGCGCCCTGGGACTGTTGGGCGATGCTCGACGCGCGCGCGTGCGCCTGGGCGCTCGTCAGACCCAGATGCATGAGCGAGGTGGTGGTGTGCGAGCGCAGCTGCGAGACGAGGATCGAGCCGAGGATCGCGAGACCCAGGCTGGCGGCGTAGTTGCGGACCGTCTGCGTGATGCCGCTCGCCTCGCCGTAGGAGAGCCGCGAGGCGCGGTTGACGGCGTCGGTGGAAGCCGGGCCCAGCATCATCCCCATGCCCGCCCCGGCGATGATGATGTACCACTGCTGGGTGTTGAAGTCCAGGCCCGTGACCTTGCCGGCCCACAGGTAGAAGCCGACGGCCGAGATCGCGCAGCCGAGCACGACGGGGCGCTTGGCGCCGATCCGGTCGAGCATCCGCCCCCCGATCTGCGCGGCGATCACGAAGCCGATGAAGAAGTAGAGGATGTAGACGCCGGCGTTCGAGGGCGTCTTGCCGAGCGCGATCTGGGCGTACTCCGAGGCGAAGAAGAACACCGGGATGAACACGAGCATCGCGATCCCGAGCACGATGTTCTCGACCAGGAACGGGCGGATTTTAAAGATATTCACTTCAATCAAGGGCGACTCGGTGCGCAGCTGGACGAAGTAGAACGCGACGAGGATCGCCGCCCCCACGACGATGCACGCCCAGGTCCCCGGGTCGCTCCAGCCCCAGATCGAGGACTGCTGAAAACCGAACACGCTCAGCGCCACGCCGGAGGCGATCAGGGCGAGGCCTTTGTAGTCCATCCGCGCGGGTCGATGCACCGTCGATGGTTTCGAGATCACGATCAGGATCAGGGCGATCGCCGCGACGGGAATGTTCACCCAGAAGATCGCCCGCCAGGTCCACTGCGTGAGGTAGCCGCCGAGGATCGGGCCGATCGCGGTCAGACCCCCGGCGATGCCGAAGAAGATCGCGAGCGCGCGGCCCCGTTCGCGGAGCTCGAACGTCTGCACGACGATCGCGAGCGCGGCCGGGAACATGATCGCCCCGCCCGCGCCCTGGATCACGCGGAAGGTCACGATCCACGCCTCGGCGATAGCGCCCTTCGGGGTCAAACCGCACATCGCCGAGGCACCGGCGAACAGGATCACGCCGAGCGTCACCATCTTGCGATGCCCAGCCGTGTCCGCGAGCCGGCCGCCGAAGGCGAACAGCGCGGCCAGCGACAGCAGATAGGCGTTGATCGCCCACTGCGTGCCGGTGCTCGTCAGGTGCAGCTGCTTCTGGATTTCGGGCGCGGCGATCGAGACGATCGTCTGGTCGATGAACGTCATCGCGACCGCGAAGATCATCGCCGCGAGGATCAGGTTCCTCGGTTGTCTGCCCGTATCCCCCATCTTCTGGACAGCCTAGTGGACGGGTCAGATCGGCTAGTCGAGCATCGCGGCGAAGCGCCTGGCGAAGGTGTGCGCATCGCCCGGCCAGCGCGCCGAGAGGTAGTTCCCGTCGCGCACGACGAAGGCGGGACGCTCGTCGTTCGGGCTGTCCCGCGCGCGGCCGCTGGACTTGCGCCGCGCGTCCGGTTCTGCGGGGTCGACGTCGCGAAAGTCCTCAGGTGCCGCGAGCGCACGCGTGACCTCCTGCTGGACCGACATGTAGCCCGTGGGCTCGCGCGGCTGCTCGCGATAAGTGCGGTAGTAGCCCGCGTCCCAGAAGCGCGTGACCCGGGCGAGCTTCCAGGCGCGGCCCTCCAGCGCCCACGTCAGGGCGGTCGTCCGGCGCCCGAACAGCACGGAGCGGCCGGTGTCCGCATCGACGCTCCTCGCGGCGAGCAGCACGCCGTGGCAGATCGCGGCGAGGAGCAACTCGCGACGAAAGCCATCGGCCACCACCGCCTGCAGCACGGAGCTCTCGAGGTAGCGACGCATGCCCCGAGCGCGATGACCTCCGGGGAGCAAGAGACCGTCGACGCCGTCGAGATCGATCTCGCTCCACGCGATCGGCTCGCGGAAGCCGGGCGCCCGCAGCAGCTCGACGTACGCGGCGCGTCCGCGCGCGTCGGCCCGCAGCGCGCGACCGACGACCACCAGGCGCGACAGGCCGGGGAGCAAGCCCCACGGATCCAAGCCCTCGCCGCTGACCATCAGCTCGTCGGCGCGGGCCGGGCGCGCGTCGGGCGTCGCGAACCGGACCTCGTGACCGAGTTCCGCGAGCACCTTCCAGCTGACGGCGACCTCGGTGGGGTCGAAATCCAGCTCCGGCAGTGGGATCAGGACCGTTGCCAACTAGCGCGCCTTCCACGGGACGATCGCGGGGACGCGCGTCCTGTACTCGGCGTAGGTGTCGGGAAAGTGGCTGCTCATAATCCGCTCCTCCTGCCGGGCCTTCCACCACAGACCACCGCACAGCGAGAGAAACAGGGCGAAGCCGATCGCCCGCCCGTAGGCGATCGCCGTGCCGAGCGCCATCAGGATCAGGCCGGTGTAGATCGGATGCCGGGCCAACGCATACGGACCGGACTCGATCAGCTCGTGGTCCTCCTTGAACGTCACCTCAACACTCCAGTTGCGGCCGAGCGTGACCCGCGCCCAGACCGTGAAGGCGAGTCCCGCGAGCACAATGCAGTCGCTCACGACACCGAGCGCGAGCGAATCCTCCCAGAGCCGCGACTGCGCGGACACTCCCAGGAGTCGCCCGGCCACGATCAACCCGATGACCACGAGAATGGCCACGATGCGATACCCGACGAGTCCTCCCCGCTCGACCGTGCGCTTGGTCGAGAAGGCCATCGCCACCCAATAGAGAAGCCACGCCACCCAGCAGAACCCGATGAACAGCCAGGTCACTTCGCTCATCTCACGTCAGCTCTTTTCGGCGCCCGCGGACTCGTATGGAAGGCCGACGCGTCACGTGGTTCAGACTACGGGTGTGGCCAGACTCGTTCGCGACGGGGTGGGACTTCCTCGCGGTCGGTCTCGAGCCTGAGAGGGTAAGCGCGCAACCAACAGCGAGAAAGACACAGCTGAGTTTCGTTCTAAGTGGGTTTGACCTCGCCTGCGGGTATAGGACTTATCGTCCAACGTTTTCTAATCCAGAGGGAGGCAACTATGGCCGCTCCTTACACCCTGAAGAGCCTCACCGAGATCGAGGATTCCGCGCCAAAGTCGGGGTTTGGCGACATCCAAGAGGCGCGATTCGCGAAAGACGCGCTCGACACCGTGGACACGGGGTTCAGCTACCACCGCGTCAAGGCCGGGCAGCGTCAGCCCTTCGCGCACAAGCACGAGCGCGCCGAGGAGGTCTACGTCGTCCTCGCCGGCTTCGGGCGCGTAAAGCTGGACGAGGAGATCGTAGATCTGCAGAGGCTCGACGCGATCCGCGTCGCTGCCGAGGTCACTCGCGCCTTCGAGGCCGGGCCCGAAGGCCTCGACCTACTCGTGTTCGGTCCACGGCGGGAGGGAGACGGCGAGGTGCTGATGGGATGGTGGACCGACTAGCCGGCGACGCACCGATCCGCTCGAGCGCGCCCGTCCGGGTAGCTCAGCTACAAACGCTTGCCTACTCGAAGGGCATCGGCTCAGGCTGTGGGCGCCGATCGCCGACTCGTTGACTCGAGATGACAGTTCGGCGCTCTAGCTCGAGGATGGCTGGGATGCGAATCCCGGCGCCGTCGTCGGCTGCGGCAGAGCGGTCCGGGGAGGAGCTCCGTCGGCTCGGCGAGGCGCTGAAGGCGCGTACCGAGGATGTCGTGGCGGGAATGGCCGTGCGCACCCAGCAATCCGGTCAGGTGCTCGATGCGGTGGTCGAGGAGCGCTTCGAGCGCGTCGGCACGGTCTCCACGATGGCGGTCGCCAGGTGGATGGCGGGCGAGGGTCCCGAGGCCGCTCGCGAGGTCGGGCGAGAGTCCTGGCAGATCTTCGGCCAACTGGCGGCGCAGCGCGCGGCGGCGCTGAACGAGGTCACGAAGCGTTGCCTGCGCTGGTGCGACGCGGTGGATGACGTGGTGCGCGAGATCGCCGCGGAGCTCGATCTCTCCCAGGAGGTGCTGTTGCGGGCCCTGGCGATGTTGCAGCGCAGCCTCAACGTGACGCTCGTGCGGATGTGCGAGTCCTTCGAGGTCGAGCGTCAGTGCGCGGATCACGAGCTCGGCCGCCGCCAGGAGGAGCTCGCGTTCATGGCGACCCACGATTCGCTGACGGGGCTTCCGAACCGGACGTTGATCCTCGATCGTGTCGAGCAGATGCTGGTGCGCTCGCGCCGCTCACAGACGCCCGTCGCGGCGCTGTTCATCGATCTGGACAACTTCAAGTCGATCAACGACACGCTCGGCCACGACGCCGGGGACGAGCTGCTGCGAGCGGTCGCCGCGCGCCTGGACGGGGTCGTGCGAGCCGCCGACACGCTCGGGCGCCTCGGCGGCGACGAGTTCGTCGTGATCGCGGAAGATCTTTCGCTCGCTGCGGGCCCCGAGCTGATCGCCGAGCGACTGCTCGAAGCACTCGAGCAGCCCTTCACGCTCGGTGCAGACGAGGGCGCTAGCGGCTTGACTGTGACCGCGAGCGTCGGGATCGCGGCGGGCGAGCGGAGCACGGCCGCCGATCTGCTGCGCGACGCCGACATCGCGATGTACCGCGCGAAGTGGGACGGCAAGAATCGCTATGTCGTGTTCGAGGCGGTTATGCAGGACGCCCTCAAGCGCCGGATGCAGCTCGAAATGGACCTGCGCGGCGCCCTTCAGAACGACGAGTTCTTCCTCGTCTACCAGCCGACGTTCGACCTGCGGGACATGAGCCCCACCGGACTGGAGGCCCTGATCCGCTGGAACAGCCCCACACGAGGGCTCATCCAACCCGACGACTTCATCCCGACGCTGGAGGAGACCGGCCTGATCGTAGAGGTCGGCAAGTGGGTCCTCCAAGAGGCCTGCCGCCAGGGCGCCAAATGGCGGCAGGCCGGCCACGAGATCGGCATGGCCGTCAACGTCTCCGCGCGCCAACTCGACACCGACGAGCTCGTGAGCGAGGTCCACGACGCGCTCTGCAGCAGCGGCCTGCAGCCGAGCGCGCTGACCCTAGAGATCACCGAGACGAGCCTGATGCGCAACGCGGTGCAGACCGCGCGACGGCTCACCGCGATCAAGGCACTCGGCGTGCGGGTGGCGATCGACGACTTCGGCACCGGCTACTCCTCGCTCGCCCACCTCCAGCAGTTCCCCGTCGACGCGCTGAAGATCGACCGCTCCTTCATCTCCGGCCTGACCGACAACCAGGAGGGCGAGACCCTCCTACACGCGCTCGTGCAGCTCGGCAAGGCGCTCTCGATCGAGACGCTCGCCGAGGGCATCGAGCACCAGCGGGAGCTATCCCTCCTACAAGACGAGCAGTGCGACTCAGGCCAGGGCTTCCTCTTCGCCCGCCCGCTCGACGCAGCCGCCACCGAGGCGTTCCTGCGGGACTCGGCCAACAAGGACGCTCTAGCCACCTAGCCGCGCGTCGGGCGTGCACAGTCTTGTGCGTCCCACACCAGCACGGAACCGCGCACGCTGAGCCTGACCTTCGAGCCGGGCGCCAGCGGCACCTCGCCCGCGGTACGCACGGTCAACTGCTGCTCGCCATGCCCTTCGTCGATCTCCACATGGAGCACGGCATCGTGCCCGTGATATCCGGAGCGCACGATCTGCCCGGCCAGACCCTCCTCGCCGTCGGCAGCGGTCATGTCGATCTGCTCGGGACGAATCAGGACCCTCACCGGGGAGCCGCTCGGCAACGGCTCGCCGCGCCACTGGGCCGCGAGCTTGCCGAGTGGGGTGTCGACGAGCGTGCCGTCGAGGACGCCGGCGATCACGTTGGCCTCCCCGATGAAGCGCGCGAGATCGTGGTCAACCGG